>OGFW01000003.1_pt1 | contig 190902 bp, 156 predicted proteins | sample 1570991 | NCBI WGS metagenome assembly OGFW01 (sample SAMEA2582074, study PRJEB24529) | metagenome | biome: Human gut stool | place: China | collected 2011
TTTTCATTACATATAAAATTCTGACTTGTGAGAGGACGCTTATATCTGCCCTTCATACCCTAAGAAAGCACCACAAAATCTGCTGCTCCACGGTAAGTCAAACTCCGGTTTAATTCTTCTTGCCAAGAGTGACAGAGATTGTCTGCTCCTCATACTGTCCATTGGATGATCTTTCAATCACCACATCTACCGTAGTACCTGCTGCATAATACTGCATATTGTAAGAAAGCTCCTCCATGGAAGTGACATCTTTTCCATCAAATTTTGTGATAATATCGCCTTTCTGGATACCAGCCTGCTCTGCGGCAGCTCCTTCCGTGACCTGTGCGACATAAACACCGGTTGGCATATTATATGTTTTTGCAACATCGCTTGTGACATCTACACCTGCGATACCGAGATATGCACTGTTGGATTCGTCAACTTTTTCTTTTGTGATAAGTTCTTCAATAATTGGTTTTGCTGTATCCATTGGGATTGCATATCCAATGCCTTCAACAGAAGTGTCTGAATATTTTACAGAGTTGATTCCGATCACTTCCCCTGCTGTGTTTAATAATGCACCACCACTGTTACCAGGGTTAATTGCTGCATCTGTCTGGATCAGTTCTGCTGTATAATTGGTGCTGCTGGAGGAATCTGAAACAGAAACTTCACGGTTTAATGCACTGATCACACCGGTTGTTACAGACTGTCCGTAACCAAGAGCATTACCGATTGCGATACAGGATTCACCCACTTTTAATGTATCAGAAGAACCAAGTGTTGCAACCTTGATCTCACTCATTGTATCATCTTTAATACTGCTCAGGGCAACTTTTACAACTGCAAGATCCGTAGAAGGATCTGTACCTTTAATCTCTGCACTGACCGTATCATCATTTGCGAAAGTTACAGTAAGGCTGTTTGCTCCCTCGACAACATGATTATTGGTGGCCACATAAAGATACTCATTATCCTGACTTACAATAATACCTGATCCACAGCTTGTGCTCTCATAAGTCTTGGATTGTCCCCAGAAACTCTGATACTCTGTCTGGCTTACATTTGTAATTGCTACGATAGAAGGCATTACTTCATCGACAATATCTGAAACATCTGTTGCTACATAGGAAGATGAGATTGCTGTCGGCTGTACGGTAGAATCATCTCCGGTAGTCAATGAAGCCTGCACATTGCTTGCATTTGTTGTTCCAAAAATTTTTCCGGATGCATAATTGACACCTGTCATGACACCGCCTGCAACCAGTCCAAATACAAGTGCAAGTGCTGCACATTTTGCAAGCTGTTTTCCAAATCCACCCGGTTTTCTTTCTTTCTTTTTCTTCTCCGGTTTTGGATTGCTGCCATATGCATAACTCTGATAACTGGTATTGCTTCCATATGTTCCATAGTTACTGTTCTGGTTTCCATAGCCTGTACTCTGCTGATTGTTCTGGGTGGTTCCGTATCCAGTGTTCTGCTGGTTGCTCTTTGTATTTTCGTATCCAGCGCTCTGCTGATTGTTCTGGGTACTACCATATCCATAACTCTGATTGTTGCTCTGGGTGCTTCCATATCCAGTGCTCTGATTGTTGCTTTGAGCATTTCCATATCCTGTGCTCTGGCTGTTATTCTGTGTCGTTCCATAGCCGGAGCCATGACTGTTGCTCTGACTTCCATAAATAGAACCCTGTGTGGAGCCATATCCTCCTGCCTGGGATCCTGTACTGTCGTTCTGTGCATTGTTCTGATTTCCGTTATTCTGCTGATGATTATATGAGTAGAAAGAATCAGAAGACTGATTACTGCTATTATTATTGTTATTATTGTTGTAATAATTGTTATCCATAACAATTTGCCCCTTTCTCTGCAGCTTCTTACTATCCACTGCCTTTATCTTTATGACTTTAGTCTAGCGTCAAATTGTGTTCGAATTGTGATAAAATTATCAAGAAAAAATGTTTTTTGAAAATAAAAACTTCCCATCTCTCAAATTTTCCTAAACCAGAGAAACAGGAAGTTCAAATTTTTCATTTGTAAATGAATGTTACAGTTTTAATAACATGATGGAATACTGTGACAGAAAATTTATAACCCCAAGAGCTGCAGTTCCTGCAATGAATAAATTTTTCTTTTTTTCACTATCCATGCGCATTACCATCCACAAAATAATAAATAAATACATGAGATCCGTCAGATAATAAACACGGGCTCCCGACGCATAAATCGTTGGTGAAAAATATAACACTGCCTCACTGGCAATCCCCCCAAGAAAAACCATGCTGATAAAAACAGAATGCCCCGTCACTTTCCACAATAAAACCAGAGTAAAAAGAACAGCCGCTATCCACCAGAAAAAGGCAATCCGGTTCTGTGTGGTCATACTCTGCCATGTTGGAAGCTCCGTGAGACACTGCTCGATATCAATATCTCCAATGCCCATCTCTGAAAAAAATGTAATGCCGGCATAAGGAAGAATCGCTGCCACACTGAATACTATTGCTAAAATCTGATAAACTTTTGCTTTTTTTGACTTTATCAGCAAAAGAAAACCTGCTGCCCAGATTGCGATAAAAAATGCCTTTCCCTCATTTGCAAAGGAAGATAACATCCACTGAATGGTCATAAATAAATGCTTTCCTACAGATAACTCTTTGTACCCTGGCATCCAGGTTGTAATTTCTGATGCTACACGCATCTCATTTCCAGGTGCCATAAAAAGAATTACAAATGCAACAAATGTAATGGCTGTCTGAATCCATATCACCGCCGGTATTCTTTTTTTCTGTATCAAAAGACTTAAAATTGACAGTCCTTCAAATGCGATTAAAACTGCTCCCATCTGCTCAATCGACATCGCTGCAATGACACTGCATGGAATAGCATAGATCAATTGCCTGTTCGAAAACGCCCCTGTATCAAACACAAGATCCGCAAGCGGCATCATCGCCCAAACTCCTGCTGTGAATGTCCAGGTATAAAATATGGAACCATTCACCCAGACCGCAGAATATCCCAATGTCATGACACTCATCAACAGATATCCACTCGCAAGTAAAACCGGATACCGGATGCTTTTCCAGATATTGCGCCACACGTTTAATTCTCCTGAATTGTGTTGCTCTGTGCCAACATCCACACGCTCCTGATACTCATTCAGTAACGCAATATATCCCGTATAGCCAGCCGCCTTGCATCCCAATCTTAAAATTCCGATTGGAAGCAGCACCATCATAACCGCATCTGCGGCTCTCCAGAATCCAAGTCCGAGATTAAATGTGATATATACAATTGCTTCCGCGGCCATCCGCCCTACCCATGTCTGATAGCGCCAGGATAAGTACTCGAAAAATCCCATGGTGGTAGAATAATGGTAAAAATAGGTGTCATCGCCGTCGGACATTTGAACATTGCATAAAATTAGAAAGAAAACAAATGCCAATAAAATCCAAAAAACATATACTATTTTTTTGTCTATTTTTTTCTTATTATTCATATAACCGCATTCCCAAATTTTATGTTATTTTCTCCCAGTATCCCGGATTCATCGTATATTTTAAAATCTGTTTTCTGCTGAGCTTCTCATAATGCCTGCCCATCCAGAAACCCGCATACTTTCCAACACACTGCATACCAAAATGAAAAATAAGCCATGGCTTTCTTATAGCAAAAAGATAAGCGATCGTACTCTTCACCAGCTTCATGCCCTCGGCTTCTGAACTCACCTGCCCAAAAATCTCCGGATGCTGTTTCTGTGAAACTGCAAGATCAAAATTTCTGTGAAACTGCTGCCTCATCGTATAATTGTGTGAATGTACTACCTTTGCTTCTGCTGCATACGCAACGCCATATCCGTGTTCGATGGCATTTGCTGCAAAAAACATGTCCTCATTAAAAATAACCGGAGACTCAAATCCCCCCAGTTCTTCAAATAAATCCCTGCGATATGCCGCACAGACATCCGAGCAGAAAAACGTTTTGATTCCAAGTGTTGGAATATCCGCTTTTGTCTTAACACGGCTTTGTTCTGGATAATTAAACTGCCTCGTATACTGCTCGACAATATGACAGTCATGTTTCGGAAGCTGTCTTGCGTAAGCCACTGCAACCAAACAATCGCCTTGCGCACTTTTATCAGCACCTGCCACTTCCATCGCATTCTGCTGTACCCGCGCAGACACCTGATCTTCCTTTGAAAATAATGACTCAACTAATTTTTCTACTAGAAACTCATCCGCCGGAACTGCATCCTGCGTCATAAAAATCATCGCATCCGCATCCGATTGTTCTGCTCCAAACTGCCTTGTCCCACCATGGTCAAAATCTTTCTTCGCAATATGAAATACCTCATACCCACACGGAAGTTCTTTCAATACCTGTTCAATCGGATAAGCTGCTGCTGCCTGTTTCCAGAGTTTCTCTTCCGTATTTAAAATAATTACCCTATGAACGACAAAGGTCTGCCCCTGCAATTTGTGCAGGAGCAGACATAATGTTTCATCCGGTTTATAAGTTGGAATGATAATATCTACTGTCATTTATCTGTATCCACTTCCCTCATTCATACCAGTGTCATTGATAATCTTCTTACTGTTTGCAAGAACGGTATCCGATGGTGTGTATTCCTCATCACCGAACAGGAACTGGTGTAATTCGATTACGTTTGATTCCAATGTACAAGGTACAACCACACTTCCTTTGGATCCAAGAGTTGTTGAATTCTTACTAAATGGGAATCCGGATGATTCACCAAGCTTGTAATTAAATACCTGTGCTGCCAGCGCAACTAAATCCGTATTCGAAAAGCTTGTCTGAATATCCCCAAATACAGCATCGATCAGCTTATTAATCGTAACAAGATCAGATTTCTGTGCCTTTGCAACCATTGCCGCAAGAACCGTTCTCTGACGCTCTGCACGCTTATAATCATCGCCTTTGGTATAACGGATTCGTGCATATGCGCATGCCTGCACGCCATCTAACTGTACATTTGTTCCACCACCAGAAAGATACTTGGAATTCTTCTTGGTAAGTTTATTGATCTCATCCATATATCCCTGCATAAGAACTGCTTCTTCATCTGTGACTTCATCCAGTGTAATACCACCGAGCAGATCCACACACTCAACAACGGCATTAAAATCTACCGTCACATAATCTGTTATGGACAGATCAAGGTTCTTATTCAACATATTAATGGCCGCCTCCGGACCACCCTTTGCATAAGCGGCATTACATTTCTTAAAGCTTCCATCTCCTGTATCCAGATAAGAATCACGGAATACCGAACATAATTTGACTTCCTTAGTATCATTATTGATATTGGCGATCATAATGACATCGCTGCGTCCCTTTGACAAATTACCGTTAGAACGGTTGTCCAGACCAAATAAGGCAATGGTAGTATAATTCTTCATAATCTCCTTGGATTCCTCTGAAATACCTTCGTTCACCTCGATATTTTCAAGTGGAACTTCCTGACGTTCGATTTTTCCCAATTTACTCACTAAAAATAGGATACCTGCTAATACTAAAAGAACAAGTACTTCAATTACCAGCAATAAAATTCTTCTCTGTCTTTTTTTTCTCCTGATTGCCTCTCTCTGTCTCTTTGTCATCGGTTTACGTCTGCCCTGACGATTATTTGTTTCATTACTCATGAATCATTTTCTCCTAATACGCATTTTTATTGATAAATCCTTTGAAAACTGTAAGAAATAAAATTTTAATATCCAATCCTAATGTCCAGTTTTCAATATAATATAAATCATGTTCAATCCTCTTTCGAATGGAAGTATCTCCACGATATCCATTCACCTGTGCCCAGCCGGTCATTCCCGGACGCACCTGATGTTTGATCATATATCTTGGAATTTCTTCCCGGAACTTCTCCACATACTGCGGGCGCTCCGGTCGTGGTCCTACAAGACTCATATCTCCTTTTAACACATTAAAAAGCTGAGGGAACTCATCCAGGCTTGTTTTCCGTAGAAACCTTCCCACACTGGTAACTCTTGGATCATTTTTCTGCGTCCAGCCTTTTTTCTCCTCTTCCTCTGTCTGCACATACATTGTGCGGAACTTATACATCTGAAACGGTTTGTTATGAAGCCCGACACGCTCCTGTTTAAAGATCAATGGTCCTTTAGAAGTCATTTTCACTAATACTGCTGATGTTAACATGATCGGTGAAAAAATAATAATACAGATAATCGCTCCCATAATGTCTGTCAGTCGCTTAATCAATGCATTAAATGTATTGCTCAAAGGTACATAACGGATATTGATAACTGGAAGACCAAGCAGATCCTCTGTATATGGCCTTGTCGGTATAATATTCCCGTAATCTGGAATAAACTTTGTATGAACACCGGATTTTTCACATTCGGCAACAATTTTCTCCAATTTATAATATTCTTCCAGTCCAAGTGTAATGGCAATCTCATCCAGCTTATTCTCTGGCAAAATATAGGAAAGATTTCCTACACTGCCTATTACCTTGACCCCCTTGTACATAGTGCCTCGGGCGATATTGTCATCCAGAATTCCCCGTATATTATATCCCCACTGTGGATTCTGCTTAATTCTATCAATATACTGCTCTGCTGCTTTTGAATATCCAACCAACAATATATGTTTCTGATTATAACCATTTTTACGTATACTCCGCAAAAATGCCCGGATCATCAGTCTCTCAATTTCTTCCAGAACAATGTTTATCATGAAAAAATAGATAAACATGGAACGAGAAAAGTTCTTTAACTGCTCTGAATACGATAATGCAAGGAAGAATCCCGCCATAAGGATCAATAATCCTACGGTATTAGCCAAAACAATATTGGAAAATTCCAACCTTCGTCCCTGCACACGCTTTGGCGTATACAAATTAAATGCATAATACAGCAAAATATAAAGCGGTACAATGAGGATCAAGGCTCTCATATAAAACTCAAAAGAAAGAACTCCGATCTCTTTATCCACAAAACCGCTCGAAAATTTGAGCCACCATGCAAAAGCATACGACACAATCACAACAACTGCATCCATCACGACCTGCAGCCGGTTAAAATGTTGCTGATTATCTTTTATCATAATGTCATCCTTTTATTTTCTAGCTACCATGTTTTTAATCATACAATAATTTCCGCCAAATCACAACTCAATTTTCTTAAATCCAGCGTGTCAAAATCTTAATTATTTCTTTATTTTTTGTAGTCTCTCTTTAGGATAACACTGTTTTTTTATATTATGCGCCCAGAATACGACCAATATTGCCCCATAATTCCAATTGTATTTTCAAATAATGTGATAGGTTTTTTCCTGTAAACGAAACTTTTCTGCATTTATGACAATCACGCACTCCCTCGCAGATTCCACTCCAGTAATCTTTTACAAATCCCTTTTTCACAAAAAATAATGTTTTCACAATCATTCCAGCAAGTATAAACGGAAGATTAATGAACAATTGTAGTAATGGCATGTTTTTATATATGACAAAAATAGTATTTCTTGCGGCAAGAAATACTTTCTTTTCATTATACCGTGTACCCGTTGTAGCACTTCCGACATGATAAACTTTTGCTTCCGGCGTGTACCAGTTTTCAAATCCGTCAATTCTCGCACGATAGCCAAGATCCACATCTTCCAGATATGCAAAATGCTGCTCATCCAGCCCACCAATTTTCTTCAAAACATCCATACGGTAAATTGCTGCCCCGGCACAACAGGAAAACACACGCACTGCCTGCTCAAAATCTTCACATTTTTTTCCTTTTCCCCTTGCAACGGCCCATCCCATTGCAGTATAAAGATCTCCGGCATTATCCAGCATCTCATGATCTTTAAAATCGATCATCTGCGCTCCACAGGAAAAAATGCGCTCCGATTTTTTGATTCCTGCCAGCAGTTTTTCAACAAAATACCTGTCTGTCTCTGTGTCATTATTAAGCAAGATCAGGTATGGTGTCTTAGTCTTTTGAATCCCCAGATTTACCGCTCCGCAAAATCCCAGATTTTCTTTAAGGGAAACAATCTCCAGCTCCAGCTTTTCCGAAGAAACTTCCGTACTTCCATCTGATGAACCATTATCGACCACCAGCACCTTAAAATCTTTATATGTCTGTTGTTCTAGCGTTTTCAAACAATTTTCAAGCAATCTTTTCCCATTATAATTTGGTATTACAATTGTTACTTCCTGCATGAATTTTTCCTAATTCCTTTTTGTTTTTCCCTTACTGTGTATGTACATCCAGGCAGAAGCATACTCCTGCCTCTCCTTTTCTGACCATGAGACATATGTTGCAAAATCCACTTTTGCAAGCGTCATATCCTGAACTCCACATTTATAACATTCTACGTTTTTACGCCGCGATACCATGCGCATCCACCCACAGTCCGGACATATATATACCCTCATCATAAGCACTTGTCCTCTTTTTCCGTACTACCTGAAAAATATTATCTCGTGATTTCATCACTTGCTCTCCATTATACCATATCCCCAAAAAGCCCGATACTTATTTTGTATGACAAATGCTGACATTTTTCGCTTATTTCCGATTCTGTCGCAAAATCATTTCTGGATCTCCCAACGAGTAATCTGCTCTCACGCGCGAGAAATGAATGTTATAATTTGGATCCCCCTTCTTCAAAAGATCCTCCCAGCGGTTTCTCATAAACTCGATCTCCGCCTGGAAACGCGCTACTTTCTCCGGTGAATCCTCTGCCCCTCTGGACTTTGACTCATAATGATAAGCTTCCACCAAAGGATCATAGACAATGAGATATCCCATTTCCTTCACTCTCAGGCAAAAATCCACATCGTTAAATGCCACAGAAAGCTCTTCCTCAAAGCCGCCTGCCTTTTCATAAACTTCTTTTTTCACCATCATAAGTGCCGCTGTCACCGCACTGTAATTCATCTGGAAAGCCGCCCGGTGCAGATAACCACTGCGCTCCCTGCGCATGCCCTGGTAAAGATTTGCACCGATTCCACGCAGACTTCCACCAATTCCAATGACAAGTCCTGCATGCTGTATGGTATTGTCCGGATAATACAATCTCGCCCCCACAATGCCGACTTCCTTCCGCTCACAGTTTGAAAGCATCTGCTCCATCCAGTTTTCCTGCAGCACTTCAATATCATTGTTCATCAGCACATAAAAATCGCCTTTTGCATGTGCCACACCAAAGTTATTCAGTTTCGAATAGTTAAACTTGTCCGGATAATAAACAACATGTACCTGATCCGATTCTATTTTCTTATAATAAGAAAATGTTTCTTCTTTCTCACTGTTATTTTCAACAATGATGACCTCATAATTTGTATAAGTCGTTTTTTTGATTGCTCCAAGACATTTGTCGAGACTTTCCACCTCATCTTTATTTGGGATGATAATGGATACCAACGGTCTGCTCAAAAGTTCATATTTTACACGATAGAATCCAAAATACTGTGTTTTTTCCACAGAAGCTGCAATTCCAAGCCTGTCAAGGTGCGCTTCCAGTGCCCGCTTTCCGGCGTCTGCTGCATATTCTTTTGTTCCACCGCCTCCAGCCGTGGACAGTTCATGCACTCTCCAGTGATAAAGGATTTTTGCCACATGTTCGATCCTTTTTGCCTGTTCCACGCAGCGAAGGACAAAATCATAATCCTGCGCGCCGTCATAATCACTGCGGATTCCACCGACTTTTTCCAGAAGTCCCCTGCTCACAACGAGAAAATGTGTGATATAGTTATTCGAACGCAGCAAATCCAGATTGAAATCCGGTTTGAAATGAGGATCCATGAATTTTGTCATCTCACCGTCTGTTTTATCCTCATCGGAATATAACATGTCAGGAATCTGCTCTTCTCCCTGCCCTGCGACAATTTTTGCAGCCATCTCATACAACGCATCCGGCGTGATCACATCATCATGATCTAAAAAAGCCACATAATCTCCATCTGCCATCGCAATTGCCTGATTTGTATTTCCGGCAATCCCTTCATTCTGTTCCAGCTTTTTGTATACAATTCTGGATTTTTCTTTTCCAGTAAGCGTACAGTCTTTTTTCTGATATTCTTCTACGACTGTGAACAGTGAAAAATCAGGTGTTCCATCTGCCAGACATAACTCCCAGTTTTCATAAGAGGATGCCTGCACAGACTCTATCATTTCTCGCAGAAACTTTTCAGGTGTCTGATACAGCGGTACTACCACACTGATTTTTGGCGCATTTTTCCACTTTCTGCTCTCTTTTTTCTGCTGCTGCAGTTCCTGCTCCGTGACTTTCATTTTCCGGAACCATTCATCATAAGGTACTGCTTCCTGTTCCTGCTTTTCTTCCAGACGGATCATAAATTCTTTCAGTCCGTAATGTTTTAAATAACGAAGTCCTTTTTTTATATTGGTTGCGTTTATTTTCATAGCAAATCCTTTTCCTGCCCTCCGATCGCTTTTACTATCCCACTTATTACTTTTTATAATTCTCCAGCATATAATACTCTAATATCTGATACTCTTTCATATACGAATAATCCGCAGACTCCTCTACATTATTCCATGTATAAAAATTGCCTTCTGCATCATAAATTCCAGCCGCACTGATAACCGGATAATGACTCTGAAGTTCCGCCAAAAAACTCTGATATTCTGTCAGCGGGATATTAGCCGTCTGCATTGCCAGCGTTGATAAATAATTCAGGCTTATTTTTTCATCTGCTTTTTCCTCAATCTCATAGTTCGTCCAGATGAAAAATGGCGTCTCATAGCGGGTCTCATACTGTTCGCCCTCTACATCGATCAGTTTCTTCCCATACAATTCCTCGTAAAAATCACTTCCTACATCTCCGTGATGATCTCCGAACATTACGATCATAACATGCTCATCCACATCCGAAAAATACCCAATAAGATTTTCCAGTGCTTCATCCGTATAACGCATACAAGTCAGATACTGATTCACCTTGTCATATGTTTTGTTCAGTCCGACCGTCTGCACGAGCGGCGTAAAATCCTCTCCCTCATAAGTATAACCGCCATGATTCTGCATGGTCACTCCATACAGGAATAACTTTTGTCCTTCCTGTTTGTTCTCATACAGATCGATCATCTTATCATAAACAGACTGATCCGAACACAACTCCCTTATTTTAACTACATCTGTAAAATCATCTTCTGTAAGAAACTGTAAGAAACCAAGCCTTGGATATACCTGATTCCGGTTAAAATTCGTTGCCTTCTCGGGATGCATTGCAATACACTCATATCCCTGCTCTGATAACTGCGAAACAAGCGATGGTGTATCCTTTTTTATATACAAATTATAAGCAATCGCTCCGCTTGGCAGAAAACTAATGGTGTTTCCTGTCAGAAATTCGTATTCACTCTGGGGCGTATTTCCACCATAAATGGATACACATGCAGTTCCATTGATCGTATTTTCAGTCAGGCTGGTATAAAACTCATTATATGGAATATTTGTTTCAAAATCACCTGCACACGATAAATCAGCCCAGCTCTCATTCATAATCACCAGAATATCATCCGGAACAATTGCTCCCTCTGGGGTATCATCTTTCTGCGCTTCTGCCTCACCGGAATAATCATAACGCTGTAAAATTGCTTCCGCAGTCTCCTTCGAATATCCCTCCGGTTTGTCAAGATCCATATAACTGAAGTACAAAAAATCCGATACAACACAGCCATACTGCGTATATGTCTGATAAGGATTCCAGAAATAAAACCAAAGTTCTACAGCATCAATAAACACGGTATAAAATAATCCGATATAGCATGCACTTCCAACAATGACGCCACCTGCACAGAGCCATCTCTTTTTTCTGTCTCTGATCTGCCACTGACATTTTCTCAATAATAGCAGCAGATCAACCGCAGCTAAAAGTCCTACCCACATACCTCCGGAAATCGTATACTGATATCCACCAGCCACAGTCATCGCGGTTTTTATGGAAAAAATATCATAAGGAACAATTGGTGTCGTGCGGAATGTCACGACATAATGTTCTGCCACACCATACACTACAAAGAGAATGGTCAGAAAAACGGTTGTAAGCCTTGCCCTGTTTGACAAAGCGAAAACAACCGCATATATCACATAATAAAATATAATATTAAATAATACTGCAATCGGCTCTATTTCAGAAAGACTCTCTGTAATCGTCTCCACGATCAGAAAATTACAGAGTGGTGTGAACATCAGGATGCCCCCCTGTATTCTTTTCCACAAGACACTCTGCTCTCTGTTTTGTAATTCCACAGAAAATATAATGCCCAGCAACATCGTAAAAACAGCAATGCACAGATAGGCTCCCCACCCATTAAACGCATAGGAAAATTTCACTTCCGATACGGATGCCAGTTCCAAATCATGGTCTGTTTCTATTAAGATACTGTAAATCTGCCCTTTTTCAAGTGCCTGTCCAAGAATCAACCCATCATCTGTAGAGACAGTTGTAATCTTTTCTCCAGTTTCTGTATTCACTAATTCAATATTCAAAATTTCTGTATAAGAATCCTCTGAATCCAGATCAAACAATATATGAACACTTGTCAAATACTTATATTTAGCCTTAAAATCCAGTTGATATGACACATTATCATTCTGCGTCTGTTCCATCTGTTTCCAGCCAGATGAAATATAGATATCCTTGGACTTTTTAAACAGATCATTGTGGTACAATGCCAATCCCAGCATTAGCAATGTAACAGCTACGGAAATGATCACTTTCCACCAACAGAGAACAATTTCCATATCTCCTGTTTTTCTTTGGTACTTTTTCATATCGATGTCCTTATCTTACTTCTTTTAACCTCATATGCCCCAATCCCCGTCCTTGTTATCTTCTCAGTGAAAAATCAGAATTATCCAGGGTGAGATTCTTATTATAATATGGATCACCCTTTTTGAAATACTCCGGCCAGTTTGTCACCAGTCGTTCCACCTCTCCACTGAAACGTTCCACTTTTTCCGGTGTATCTTCCAGTCCTCTCGATTTGGATTCATAGTGATACAGCTCTGCATATGGATTATAAACAACCAGTTTTCCAAGTTTTCTTACTTTCAGACAATAATCAATATCATTGAATGCCACCTGATACTTTTCATCCAGACCACCAACTGCCTCATATACGCTTCGTTTTGTCATAAGGCATGCTGCCGTCACCGCTGAATAGTCCTGTGCGCAGACAATCCTTCCAAAATAACCGATATCATATCTCGACTTTCCAATGAAAGTATGGCCAGCCATTCCGCCAAAGCCAATCACTGCACCGGCATGCTGGATCGTATCGTCTGCATAATAAAGTCTTGCACCGACAATTCCAACATCCTCCCGCATACAGTAATGTACCATCTCTGTCAGACAGTCTGCATTGATCATCTCCGTGTCATTGTTTAAAAGAAGCAGATACTCCCCATTCGCCTCAGATACACCAAAATTATTAATCTTGGAATAATTAAATTCTCCCTTATAATAAACAACTTTTACATTGTCATGCTCACTTGTTATTTTCTTATAGAACGCAAACGTCTCCTGCTCTGTACTATTATTCTCCACGATTACAAATTCAAAGTTATGATAATCCGACTTTTCATAAATAGAATTCATGCACTTTTGCAGATCAGCAATATGATCCTTATTCGGAATAATAATTGATATAAGAGGTGTTTCTTTCCAGTCATAAACCGTATGATACATTCCATAAAACTGCGCATGTTCCACATGTGCCGGAATTCCCATTCTCTGATAATGTGCTTCTATAGCCTTACGCCCGGTCTCAAAGGCATATAATTTGCTCTCTGGATTTGCTGCCGTGGATTCCATATGGCAACGCCAGTGATATAAGATTTTCGGAATGTGCCGTATGTTCTGTGCAGCTTCGCAGCAACGGAAAATAAAATCGTAGTCCTGCGCTCCGTCATATTCACTCTGAAATAATCCAATCTGTTGCTGCAAAGTTCGTTTTACCGCAAACAAATGACAAATATAGTTCATGCTGCAAAGCAGATCAGGATTATAATCCGATTTAAAATGTGGTTCAAAATATTTTTTTCCGTTCATGCTGATCTTATCTTCATCAGAATACAGAACATCAATGGTTTCATCCTCATTCAACGCCTTTGCAAATTCGAAAAGTGCTTCTAGCGGTACAATATCATCATGATCGACCAATACGATATAATCCCCCTGCGCAAGTGCCAGTGCCTCATTCGTATTGCCTGAAATCCCTTTATTCTCTGTCAGGGAAATAAATTTTATTTTCGAATTTGCGGCAGAATACTGTTCCAGCTGTCTGGTCAGACTGCCATCTGCACTGCCATCCGCAAGACACAATTCCCAGTTCGTATAAGTCTGTTCTTCAATGGAATGGATCATTTCATTTAAAAACTGCTCATTTGTTTTATATAACGGAACGACAATCGAAAACAGCGGATTATAACGAAATTCTGTTCTTCTCTGCTGCTCAATCTCTTCCGGCTTTGGCTCATAATGCGCACGCCACTGTTCATAACTGGACGCTTCTTTTTTCCCAAGCTTTGTCTGAACCTTACGGATTGTGGCACTCATACCATTCCGCTCCAGATAGCGAACTGCATTTCCGGCTTTTGAAGCGTATTTCAACACCTTATTTTCGCTCCGGAATTCTTTTAACACACACACCGTGCGATGCCTGTCTTCATCCTCCATGACAAGCCGCACTTTTCTGACATCTCTCCTGTCATGTAAATCTGCCTTCACCTGAAAACCTGGTTTTCTTTCGGCATCCTGCTCCGGGAAAACAGCTTTTAAATCTTTTCGGTAATAATGGCTTACCTCTGCAGGTAAAATATTCCCCTGCTCGTCCAGCAACGTAAACTGAACATCCCCAGCTCCCATACACCAGCCGATGACTACCAGATTTTCTTCCATCATCTTTTCCGTCTCAATGTAATAATCTAACTGTGTCTGAATCTTTTTCAATATTCTGACAGCAATCGCATATGCTTTCTTCTCGCTGTTCTCCTCACGCACAGTGAGCACGAGACGCTTTCCTTTTTTCCAGCCCTGTGGCAGCGTTATCATACCAATGATTTCATCATTGATCTCATTAAAATTTCCCAGATATTTCTGGCGCACCTCTGCCCCACTGTGAATGTCACATTGCACGTCACACTCTTTTCCATCCAGGAATGCCCGTATCTCTCTTCCTCTGACATGTCCGTCAAAATACCATCCCACAAATGAGATGGTATTTTTTTTATATAAATGAAATCTGATCTTTTCAACAAAAAACTTGTTGTTTTCCATATATCTGCTCCTGTTACTTTCTTTTTCCAAACCTACTGGAATAAATATGCAGTCTTTGCACTGGCTTCCTCATAATAATCATTCCGGACATATACATACACAGTCCCTTCGAGATGTGTATAATTTTCTGCCATATATTTCTGGAACTCAGGCGCATAATCAGCCTGCGCATAATCCCAAACTCCAAAATCCGGTGAATACATCGCCACACGAGGTTTGTCCTCTTTCAATTGCGCCAACTGCTTTTCCCCGACAGATTCCCATGTCCACGGTGTTGTTACTGCATCGCAGGTAGAAATTCTGTCTGCATTCATAAGTTGTGTTAATGAAAATGCTCCCTGAATAATCGGTTCATCCTTCTCTGTCAATGTTTCTAAAACGACTGTATCAATATCCTTTTCCGGCTCCATATGAAGTGATGCAAAATAAGAGAAATTGTTGAAATAATTTGCTGTAAATATCAAAACCAATACAGCTGTAGCAAATTGTTTCGGCATGGAATACGCTCTCCAATGCTTACCATTCTGATAAATACAATTTGCAAAAACATATGCTGACATAAATGCTGCCACTGCAACAAATGTTGTTCCATGGTAATCAAAAAAACCCCTTGCCCCACAGTAGATCACATAAATTCCTCCTATGATGCCTGCAAGCCCCTCTTTGTCCCGGAAACACTTTGCAATAAACATGAGCACCGCAGAAAAAGCCAGCAGATAAATACAGGTATTGATATTAAAATTCTCCGGTTTCAGATAAGACATGAACGTATTTTCAAAAGAGTCCACAATGCCGGTAACCGTATTCAAAATGCTGCCGCCATATCCATTCATGTATTTCGCATAAACGGTACGATTATCCAGATATGCAAGTTTTATGAAATCATGCAGGCTTCCGGTTGCCGCATAAAATATGATCAATACTGCAAACGGAGCTGCACATATAAGAACCAGTTTCCAAAACTTTACAATCAGTGTTTTAAAAAACTGTAAAACGCTCTTTTTCTCCTGCACAGCATAGCGTATCTCATAGCCCAATACCCCGAAAGCAATGACCGCCACTGCGAAAGCACCTACGAAAACCGTACCAAAAGTAAATACAATAGATAACGAAATAAAAATTGCATTATATATTTCAACCTTTCGGTATTTCACATAATGCATAAATTCCAGCCAAAGGATCACAAATCCAATACCCGCAATATGCTCTGACAAAATTGCAGTGCCCAGACTGTAGCTTGCGATCAGACAGCAGAATGCAACCGGATAAAGTATCATCGTAAGCTTCCCTGCCAGATTTTTATATCGCACATACAAGAGTGTCCAGAAAAAAGAAAAGAACAGATAAAAAGCGATTCTCTGCTCGTTCACACTTCTTGCCCCAAGTTTAACAAAAATTGCACTGATATAATAAGAAAACGGCATATGCTGGGAACATATATCCTTATATAACAGTTCCCCACCGGCAATTCGTTTTCCAATCATCATAATATCCAATTCATCCGTTCCAAACCACGGATCTGCCAAAAACTGTAATTGAATCACAAAATACAGTAAAAACAATCCCACAACTGTGACCAACGTTTTCTTATCTGTTTTTTTTATATTTTCTATATATTTCATATTTTTTCCTCAAATGCTTTTTACATCCTCTTATACTATCATTTTCCTCGTATTTTCGCAAGTTATTAACCTTTTCTTGTCCTGTTAGCTTGCATATTATTCATTTCCCTATATTATTATTAGTCTTTTATTGTGTTCATTCGTCCGCTTTTACAACCTTAAAAAAATTTTAATGTTTCTTTTCCACAATATATGGTATGATAAAAGAAAGTATTTCCATAGTTTTTGACTTACTAGGGAAAAATATAAATTGAGAGGTATTTACAAGTGAAAAAAAGATCTTTACAGCTTTTAACCATTCTTGCTCTTTCTCTTTCTTTAACAGCCTGCAGCAAAGATGAGAGTTCAGACGCTCCAGCTTCTGGCAGCGCAGGTTCTGACATCTCTGCTGATGTTCAGGTAGAGGCAGAGGCAACCGAGGAAGAAGAGGAAAATCATGATGGTATGTATCGAAGTGAACTTACCAATGAATGGATTGATGAGAGTCTGAAAGACCAGCGTCCAATCGCCGTCATGGTTGACAATGAATCTATCGCCTTACCGCATTACGGTCTTACCCAGGCAGATGTTGTGTACGAAATGATGAACAGTACTGCAAACGGAAAAATTACCCGTTTAATGGCTGTTGTAAAAGACTGGGAATCCTTAGAACAGTTCGGTAGTATCCGTAGCGCCCGTCCAACCAACTTTTTACTTGCTGCAGAATGGAATGCAGTCTTAGTCCATGATGGTGGTCCAGTATACATTAATCCATATTTAACAGAACCTTATACAAACAACATGAGTGGTGGTTTCTCCCGTGTTGACAATGGTAAATCCAGAGAATATACCGAATATATCTGCAGTGGCGACCTTGACAAGCAGTTTGCCTCCTACAAATATTCAACTACTTATAATGATTATTATGAAGGACCTCATTATCAGTTTGCAGATGAGAAAAACCCGGTTGATTTAAGCAGCGACTCCACAGCCGTTTCCGCAAACGAGATTGATCTGCCATTCCCACACAATAAATCAACCTTAACCTACAATGCGGATGACCAGTTATATTACTATTCTGAATACGGCAAAGAACATGTGGACCCACAGAACGGTAACGCACAGCTCTGTTTCAAAAATGTATTGCTTCAGAGCTGCCCATATATCCAGTATGATGAACACGGTTATATGATGTTCTATATTATCAATACCAACCAGAAAGGTTACTATATTACGGACGGACAGGCTATTGAAGTAACCTGGCAGAAAAATACGGCAACAGGAGCTACCACCTATTTCGACAAGAACGGAAATGAGATCACACTCAATACCGGTAAAACTTATGTTGGTATCGTTCCTGACGAAGATTGGGATGATCTTGTGATCCAGTAATAAACAATGTAAAAGACATTTCGTAAGTTTTCATTATTAAAAAAAGGTATGACACGCTGCAATGTGTCATACCTTTTTTTCTATCTTTTTTGCATCTTACATCAGATATTTCTTTGCAAATGGAATCTTACTCAGTACAAGCGTGATCAGAAAACTGATCAAAAATACTACACATGCAATTACCGGAACAGACACAACTGCCGGAAATGCAACCGTTGTAAAACCTATTTTCTTACATCCCACATTCACAAAATCATGAACCAAATACATTCCAAAACTCAATTCAGACAATTTCAGAATCCATTTCGCTGCATGCGCTGAAAAATGGATTCCTGATATCTCCCCTTTAAAAAACACAAATACTGCCCATGAAGCAAAACAGGTTGTAGGAAACAAATAGTTATATAAAGTCCGGTCTGCCATTCCCACCTGTCTGCTCAGTACCAAAGTACCCACTATCGTAAAAAGAACCGAAACGATCCCCAATCCGTAAATAACGTTTTTAAACTTTCTGCTGATTCCAAAATGGTAAAAATAGTATCCTGCAAAGAAGTATCCGACATATCCGCCAACCATTGTAATTGACATTTTTCCAAGAACTGTTCCAACCGTTTCGCCAATTACCGGAAGGATACTCAACATATTACCGACATAGCAAAATAGAAAGGAAAGTAATATAAAATATTTCACAAGTTTCTCACTCTCCGCAATCTTTCGCAATATTGGCACCAGCAGATACAGACCGATCATCATGTATACAAACCATAAATGATATCTTCCCGTAAACGTATTTTTCACAAGACTCTGCACAAATTCCATATGAAATGTCCGATATTCCAAAAAGGCATCTACCAAAGCATAACAAAATGCCCAGAAGAAATATGCCGTGACCAGTCTGAAAACATTCTTCTTCAATAACTTTTCAATCGAATATGTCCGTTTTGGATCCAGAAAGAAAATCCCAGAGATCATGACCAAAACAGGTACACAAAATCTTACTATGCTGTCATAAAAATTAAACCAAAACCACTCACTGCTCCCGACAGCCACACTGTCAAACTGTGATGCTGCAACATGAAGCATCATCATTGCAAAAATCGCCACTACACGCAGCAGATCAAAATATATGATACGTTCTTTGTTTTCCATGTTTCTTCCTTTTCATTTCCTTATTCTTTTTGTATTCTCTCTTGTTGTTTTCTTTTTTCAAAGATATAATAAAAACTGCCGAGCAAAGCTCGTGTAGATCACGATCATGAAGCTTTGCTTCATGATATAATAAATTATAATCGAAAGAAAGGTTTTTTCCAATGAACAAATCAAAAAAATATATTTTATCTTTTGTGTGCATCCTATTTGGTCTGCTTTTGTTTTTCAGCTGCATACACGCAGCCAGACAGACACAACCTTTATCCGACACGCTCGGTCAGACCTACGATCTGCACAACGATTATCTGATTACCCAATATGCAGATGCAACCGGCCAGCACGGCACATTCTATACCATTGAAAACAGTGAATCTCTTATCATCCTCGATGGCGGATGGAGTGGTAACGCAGACGCCGTGCGCTCTGTCATTGCGGCACATGACAATACGGTAAATGCCTGGATCATCAGTCATCCTCACCAGGATCATGCAGGTGCATTCAACAGTATTTATTCCGATCTTCAGGGCATAACAATCGAACACCTCTATGACAACAGCTTTGATTATGATTTTGTAGAAACAAATGGTGAACCTTATGACGACATCTCTGTCATGGAAACATACCACGCCCTGACATCGCAGACAGAAAATCTGACTCATCTGAAAAGAGGCGATCAACTGGATATCCGCGGTCTTACTGTAAATGTTTTAAACGCCTATGACGATCAGGTCATCGAAAATGTCGGTGGCGAAAAAGATTACCAGAACAACGCGTCACTTATGCTTCGCATTACAAACCAGACAGAAAGCATATTGTTTTGTTCCGATATCAAATATGACATGGAATCCTTTCTGACCGCCTCTATTGACCCTGAACTGCTTTCCTGCAAATATTTGCAGGTCGGACATCATGGTAATTGGTCTTTCAGTGAAGATTTCTACACAGCCAGCGGTGCGAGTGTGTACTTTTTTGACGCCCCTTCTGCGATTACTGATAGTCCAGACTATCCTGCCTCTGCCTTAAAAAACAGTCTTTTAAGTAAAGGAAAGACGGTGCTCGATTTTAGCACCGCCCCGAATTCCGTTTGTTTAAAATAATTTATACATGCCATCTTCCATGCAGAACTTTTTTATTCAGCCAGACAGCCGCTGGTATCATATGATGCAACAAAAGAAATGTCAGGAATTTATCTCTGAAAACATGATATTTATATTTCAGTCCCGTCATCCCATAACCGGTGATTGACAATGTATTCTGATTTATTTCCGGATAAATTCCATTTCTTTTTTCTTCCTGTACGACATGCCGCATGACCACAATGTTTTCTTTCTCTGTTCTCCCTGCAATTCCACGACCGGTTTCATTGGAAAGACTCCATAGAAGTGCCATTTTCTGCAATTCACACTGATATCTTCTCAAATCCGTCTGCTCGATCTGTGTACTGTTCACTGCGTCCAGAAAAAATTTTCTCATCTCACAGTAATTTTCATAAAAATGTGTTAAATACCGGTCTTTCACCACTCTGTTATGACTTTCGGACTGATTGTGCACTCTCCAGCTATATACAGTTTTCCTTTCCAGACAGATTTTTTCTGCTGCCCGGTAAGCAAGAATACAGAAAATCCAATCATCTTCATAATCACAGTATTTATAAAATGTAATATGATTTTTTTTCAAAAAATCAGTGCGGAATAAACACGACCAGATAGAACCATTTACTTTACATTCCGGGTGCGGTGTGACACCTCTCATAACAAGTGTCTGCAAATAGAAATCATATAATTGCTGTCCTTTTTCTATCACAGTCTGCCCCTGTTCCATACAGGCTGGCTCTTCTATTCCATTTACAATACGATTGGTCGCTGCCTGCACAAAATCGGCATTTGTTTCACGAATGTCCTCTAACATTAATGAAAACATATCCGTTTTGACAAAATCATCCTGATCCAGAAAACAGACATATTCCCCCTCTGCATGTTGCAGCCCATAGTTTCTCGAAGAGGCAATTCCACCATTTTCCTTTTCAAAATATTTCACTCTGAAATCCTTTTTTTGAAACCCTTTTATCAGTTCCGCACTCTTATCAGTGGAACCATCGTTGACAAATAACAATTCCAGATCTTTTTCTTCCGATCCACATAATGTTTCGTAGGTTTCTGCAAGAAACTTTTCACCATTATATACTGGAATTACCACACTAATCATTTGCTCTCCACATCTTTTTCAACAATGACTTCATCATCATTTGCTTCACCGAGGCATACTTCGATGCATCTTAAATCAGAACCAATTGCTTTGATTGAATGTGCCTTTCCTGCTGCAATGCTGACAGTCGAACCTGCCAGAAGATCCACTTCCGTTCCCTCTAATTTTAATTTTCCCATGCCGGATAAAACTGTGATTGTCTCCGTATGCTTCATGTGTTTGTGATATGGTGTTTCTTTTCCTTCCACAACCTTAATCCGCTTTGTAATACTCTTGGTTCCATCATCTTCATCGTTATCAATCGTCTTGATTGTTCCCCAGCGGCGCTCTTCATATTTGGATTCATCTGCAATTTCAGACAGGCAGTCTTTGATATAAGAGCTCTGGTGCTTGTCAGCGATCAAAATACCATCATGAGAGGCTGCAATAACCAGATTTTTAGCACCCATTACAACCATCGGAATACCAAGTACATTGATCGCATGACTGTTTTCTGATGTGCCATCCCATGTCACATCACCAATACTGTTCTCACGCATCTCCTCTGTCAATGTATTCCAGGTTCCAAGATCTTTCCAAATGTCATCATATTTGATTGCGACAATATTCTTCCAATGCTCCAGCACTTCATAGTCAAAGCTTTTCTTTGGAAGCTTCTCGTAATCGGTGACCATCTCATCATAGTCGGTAGTCACACCGTATTTTCCAATCCACTGTGCTGCCATAGACAACTTAAAGCAGAATACTCCACAGTTCCACAGTGCACCATCCTTCACCAGCTTTTCCGCTGTCGCTTCGTCCGGTTTTTCACGGAATCCCTCTACGTGCAGCAATTCAGCCTCACCCTTTTGTGGAACAATATAACCATATTTGGTAGATGGATAGGTTGGTACGCCTCCGAGCAGACCGATTGTATCCTCTGCCTTCTCTATATAATTCCCAAGCTTTTTGATCCGGTTAAAAAATTCAATAGTCGTGTAAGGATCGACCGGAAGAAATGCGACAACATCATCCTCCTTTGCACCTTTTTTTGATAACAGATATGCACAAGAAAGCATGACTGCCGGAAATGTATCCCTTCTCATTGGTTCCACTGCAACTTCCGCTTTTCCATCAAGCTGACTCTCGATCAATTCCACCTGTGCATCACTTGCACAGACAATCGTATTGTCGGAAAGTCCCGCTGTTGCAAGCTGTCCAAAAACACGCTGCAGCATCGAACATTTTTCATCGTTAGCTGCATCATCGTGATTCATCAATTTAATATACTGTTTGGAATAGCTGTCATTTGATAAAGGCCATAATCTTTTTCCGGAACCGCCGGATAACAGTACAATATACATATATTTATTCTCCTATTTATTTTTCTAATGCATAACCATATTGCAGTTCTTTTACTGAATATCCATAATCTTTGGATGCCTCATAAACTTCTGCACTTTCCACATATTTCTTCTCCACGTAAATATAATCCGGTATTTTTTCAGGATGTAATTTGAAATATGCAATATCTAACATACAATGTGTATTAAAATCCCCACTTGAACCGGAATGCGTTCCATATGACATGTCCATATACAAATATGTATATGGTTTTTCACTAAAATACACAAAATTTCCAGGCTCTTTTTGTTTAAACCATTCCAAATCATCTATTGTATTATAATATTCCTGTGCATGTTCTTCCGAAGTAATTACACCTTTCAACGGTCCGCGATTTACCTTTACATTTAACTCTGCCACACTATCTTCCCAATATGCATGGTGTGTCACAGAATAAAATAAAGCTCCTATCTGTGTAAACACAAAAAAAGCAACTAATACTTTGCCGTAAGCTACCTGTATATTTTTTTGTTTTATATAATTTCCCATTAATAATATGGTAGCAATAGATGTAATTGCCATACCGCAGGAAACAATCGTAAGCAGATTATCCGAAGAAAGTTCCAATAAAATGGAATATACAATACCATATAACCCAAGTATTATTGCTCTTTTATCAACCTTTTGCCATTCGCCATTCCATATACTTATATAAACGAATATTGTACCTAAAAATACAGGTGGAAACATAATCAGGTTGTAATAAAAAACCGTTTTCTGAAACAAAATAAGAGTGGAATAAATTACAACTATAAGCATTCCCCATAAATATACAGATTGAAACCTGACTCTCTTAATACCATGTTTTTTTCTATTCCATATTCCATCAATTGTAATCAGTAATATTTCAAGAAAAAAAGCGCAACATGCAACAGGATAAAATTGCGCAACATCTCCAATCAGCATGAGCATCATTCTTGGTACACTCTTGACCGGATGTGCCGGGTCTTTCATCATCTCCGGAAGATTACAAATAATCTCGCTTACACTTGCCCTCGAAAGAACAAACGCTGCGAACAAAATCGCCATGATGCCACAGCCTATCGTAATCATCCCTAACCCATATAAATAATCCTTTTTCTTCTGCACAAAGTACAAAATGAATGCTGCAATAAATAATCCAACATAAACAATTACCAGATAAGGACAATTCAGCACTGCCACCGCAAGAGAAACACCCGAAAGTATGAGTTTCGTTTTCCAATAGGTTCCTTTTATCTCACAGGATATCAGCAAAACTCCACTTAACAGTAAAAATATCAATCCCATGCTGTTATAACATAACTGTAATAAATTATACGGAGTAAACAACATAAATACCATTACTGCAAACACTGCCGAATATTGGTATCTTTTTTTCAAAAGAATAAACATTGCAACCGCAATCACAGATTTTACTGCAAGAAAAATCAATCTGAAATTCAGTAAAATTCCTTCCGTTGTTCCATAAAACATAAGATATATTTTCATAAACGGATAAACAATAAACGACGACATCTGCGCTAAATGCCATTCCTGTGACAACAACGAATCTCCTTTTGTTAAACGATGCGCTGTTGTCAGATAAAAGGATTCATCATTTCCTCCATATCCATAGCGGACTTTCCATAACAGAAGAAGTTCCACTGCAATCATCATTGCTACAAAAAGATAATTTACATACCTTTCTTTTTTTTCGAACTTCATCCTCCCATTACCTTTCTGCACGCATCGGATTATTCAAAAAGTCCTCATATGCAAGTCGGATACCATCCTCAAGCTCTGTCTTATATGTCCAGCCGAGCTTTGCAGCTTTACTCACATCCAGAAGCTTTCTAGGAGTACCGTTTGGTCGTGTAGTATCCCACTTAATCTCGCCTTCATACCCAATGACCTTTGCAACAAGCTCTGTCAGTTCCTTAATGGTAAGCTCTTTTCCGGTTCCTGCATTGACAGTTTCGTCGCCGGAATAATTGTTCATTAAGAATACGCATAAGTTGGCAAGATCATCCACATATAAAAACTCACGCAATGGGCTGCCATCTCCCCAACATGTTACCTCTTTTAATCCGTTTACTTTTGCTTCATGGAAACGACGGATCAGTGCAGGCAATACATGAGAATGTTCTGGATGATAATTGTCATTTGGTCCATAAAGATTGGTTGGCATAACAGAGATATAATCTGTTCCGTACTGTTTATTCAAAAATTCACAATACTTCAAGCCTGAAATCTTGGCGAGCGCATATGCTTCGTTTGTCTTCTCTAACGCACTGGTCAAAAGACAGCTCTCCGGCATAGGCTGCGGAGCCATACGCGGATAAATGCAGGATGAACCTAAAAACTCCAGTTTTTTGCATCCATTTTTCCATGCTGAATGGATCACATTCATCTCAAGAATCATATTGTCATACATAAAATCGGCAAGCGCATTCTGATTTGCGACAATACCGCCAACCTTAGCTGCTGCCAGAAATACATACTCCGGCTTTTCCTCTGCGAAAAATGCTTCTACTGCATCCTGTCTGCATAAATCCAGCTCTTTGTGTGTGCGTGTGATAATATTGGTATATCCCTGACGCTCTAACTCACGGACAATTGCAGAACCTACCATTCCTCTGTGTCCTGCTACATATATTTTTGCATCTTTTTCCATCATGATGCCCTTCCTCCTCATATTGAAAGTCAGTTTATCCTCTGGCTCATTCTTTTTTATTTTTCTAATAATGCCTTTTCTCTTTTGGCAAGTTCTCTGTCATGCTCTGCCATAATGCGGACGAGTTCCGGATAACTTGTCTTCTGCGGATTCCATCCAAGAACCGTCTTGGCCTTGGTCGGATCTCCCCAAAGGTTGTCTACATCTGTAGGGCGGAACCACTGTGGATTGACACATACTAACATTTTACCTGTCTGTACGTCATAACCCTTTTCGTCTACGCCGGTTCCTTCCCAACGGATCGTAATACCGTTTGCTGCAAATGCCTTTTCTGTGAAATCACGGACTGTGTGCTGTTCTCCGGTTGCAATCACGAAATCTTCCGGTGTTTCATGCTGTAAGATCATCCACATACATTCCACATAATCTTTTGCATATCCCCAGTCACGCAGGCTGTCCATGTTACCAAGTTCCAGATGATCCTGAATTCCCTCTGCAATACGTCCTGCTGCCAGTGTGATCTTACGTGTCACAAAATTCTCGCCACGTCTCTCTGATTCATGGTTGAATAAAATTCCGTTCACTGCGAACATTCCATAAGCTTCACGGTACTCTTTTACGATCCAGAAACCATACTGTTTTGCAACTGCATATGGAGAATATGGATGGAACGGAGTTGTCTCTCTCTGCGGAACTTCCTCAACTTTGCCAAACAACTCAGAGGTAGAAGCCTGATATACTTTTGTTTTCTTAGCCAGACCTAAAATGCGGACTGCTTCCAAGATACGAAGTACACCGATCGCATCGACATCACCGGAATACTCCGGCACATCAAAAGATACCTGTACATGCGACTGTGCTGCAAGATTATAGATCTCATCCGGCTGTACCAGCCCGATAATCCGGATCAAAGAAGAAGAATCCGACAAATCTCCATCATGTAAGGTAATTGCGTTCTTTGCGATCAGATGATCAATACGTGCGGTGTTGGAGATAGATGCACGACGTGTAATACCGTGAACCTCATATCCCTTCTCTAATAAAAACTCTGCAAGATAAGAACCATCCTGTCCTGTGATACCTGTGATCAATGCTACTTTACTCATTCAGTAATCTCCTTTTCATTTTTATACTATATACGAGTTATATAATTATTTTGCTTTTCTTTGCTCTGCGAGCTGATACTAAGAATAATCTAATTTTTCATTCTTTTCAATTGATTATATTGCTTAAAAATAGTATTATATTGCTATCGTGTATAATACCGGAAAGGCAATGATCTCCCATGAAAAGTTCCTTATTTGAAAAATATAAAACATCCGAAGTTACCAATACCAGACGTGTGATCTGTACTCCCGGTCAGTTCACCAGAGATCACTTCTTTTATATTCAGGAAGCCGGATATTTAAAAAGTCTGCAGCCCCATCTTTCCAAACGAAGCGGACTGAAATCCTACCTTTTTATGATCGTGCTCTCCGGCAGTGGAACCGTTTCTTACAAAGATGCTTCCCCAGCAAAAACAACCGCTGTCTCTGCCATGGCCGGCGATTGCTTTTTTCTCGACTGCTCGAAAGAATATACCCATATCAGCAGTGAAAATGATCCATGGGAACTGCTCTGGATCCATTTTTATGGTCCCCAGGCCGAGGGCTACTATTCCTATTTCTGTGAACATAATGACTGGCATTTCCGCTCCCGGCATCTAAATGAGCTGACGGCCAGCATTACGCGAATCCTCGAATTGCATGAACACCGGAACGATGATACCGATATTGTGGTAGCCAATGAGATCACGCATATCCTGACCCTGATCTCCACTTCCCCAAAAGAACCGGAACGCAATGATTCAGAGCTTGAGATAAAACTCAAAAATGTAACCAGTTATTTAGACGAGCATTATACAGAAAGTATTTCTCTGGATTTTCTTGCAGAACAGTTTTACATCAGCAAATATTATCTGAGCAGGGAATTTAAAAAAGAACACGGAACGACCATTATCCAGTATCTTCTGACAAAAAAAATCACCCATGCCAAAGAGCTTTTGCGTTACAGCAATTCTTCCATTGAGGATATCGCTGCGCTCTGTGGCATAGATGACGCCAGTTACTTTAATAAAGTTTTTAAAAAATTAGAAGGTTGTACTGCTTCGGAATATCGGAAACGGTGGTAGGTGATTTTCTATCTTCCATTATTTTACCTTAATCACTTGCCAGTCCGGCATATAAATGCCATCTGCATTCATTTCACGATTCCACACACTTGGAGCCATTACAATCTTATGCGGATTGTCACTTAAGAATTGTCCCCACCAGCTATAGGTGCTATTGGATATAATAAAGTTTTTACAGTGATACATCAGTCTGAGTTCCTCGTAATCCGGGTTATCCAGATCTACATACCGCACCTCAAAGCCGCTGAAATCATAATTTTCTTTAATCCATTCTACCTCTTTGTGATTATTGGTAAAAATGTAGAAAACCGCATCCGGCTTCTGTGCTTTCATTTTCTGCATCGCTTCCATGTAATAATCCTGATCACATACATTCAAATGCGCAAATTCAGGTGCAAGATAATCTCCTCTTCTCACATGGACACAGACGGACTCACAGGACTGCATTTCTTCCATAAGCAGATGGTTCGCCTCAGAAGGTTTTGTTTTTACCTTCAACTCATTCTTAATCTGCGGAATCATATCTTCCCAATAAGTATAAGTCTGATATGCCCCCTCTATATATTTCACCCTGCAATCCGGCACTTCATATTTTTGTTCATTATACAGAGAATAGGTTGTATAGATCCCCTTTTTAGACAACAGGCGAATTCTCCATGGAGCCGCCCCCTTAATATAGCGCGATAAAACCTTGTAATAATGCATTTTTTTCAGTGCTCTCTCCTGCACACGCTCTACTTCCTGCTGTTCCTTTTCATCACAAAATGTAATTCCCGGCACGATATTCAGATTAAACAACATCTTCTCACTATTTCCTGTTCCCTTTAAATGATAACCGGTAAACTTCAACACATCATCCTGTGTCAACTGCTGTACTTTTCTCGCAAATGCATATTGAAACATCTGGTTTCCAAGACCACCGCCTAACGTTAATACTACCATTTTCTTTTCTCCGTCTTTTCTGATTTTTTCTGCCATATTCCCAAAATGACCAACATGGCAACTGTAACAAAACTGATCCATACAGAAACATGCTGTATTACAGTTCCCTTATAATAAATCTTCACTGTACCGGATGTCGCCTGATCCAGTGTAAATTCCACCAGACCATTTTCACTTAGTTTCGGTGTATAAGAGGCTCCTGTTTCTTCATTTTCCACCGCGTAACCGCGATACATATAAACAGGAACTTCAAACGTTGCTTTTCCGTTCAGATTTTCGAATTGTAATTCAGAATATCCCTCACATCTTCGGAATGTATACGTAACTTTATCATTGTCTTCACATACGACAACATTCCCCCGTTCCTTCGCATAATCATAATTGTCAACCGCAGCGGTAAGGTATTCTCCCGCACCAATGGAATGGGAGGACAGTGTCTCAAATGGATACATTCCATTGTGAATAGTGATCATCGCCAGTCCGCCAAATGATACCAGGGTTCCAAATGTTGCCAGTAACAAACCTGCTTTATACGCTTTCCATTTCTTTTCTTCTTTCAGTTTCACAAGCAGGATTGCACCACAGAGGGATACAAATAATATATAAAATGTCAGATTTCTCCATGCAATTTTTATAAATCCGACAAACGGCTCCAGAAGTGGCTGAATGAACGGAACCATGGAAATTGCAAGGTAGAGTACAGCAAATCCCAGCAAATGGTCTGCTTTCTTATTTTTAACCATTCCTTTTTTCCAGAAGCGAACCGCTAAAATCCAGAAAATCAGGTAACCAAATGCACCCGGGAACCAGCTTGTCACAAAAAAGTCTGCTGTACCAGTCACTTTCTCAATCATGACATTTAACAGGCTCACATATTCACTGCCAAAGAAAAGGCTGACGAACGGCGCTACATTTCCGGCCAGATTACTTGTCTGTCTGTCCGTTACAAACAGCTGCGTTGTCGCCATCTGCTCTAACATCGGCCATGTAAAATATGCCGTAATGAGAACTGTAAGCACGGCTGCTGCAATCATATATCCAATGGATTTCTTATTCTTCCAGATTCTTTTTATATAAACAATACAAAGAAGTATTAAAAGGATCACGGTAAGGACTGTGGATATAATATGGGAAAATATCAGTCCTGACATACCGATCGATAAGAGAATCCAGTCTGTCGATGGCTTCTTCGGCTCGATCACGATCCGATAAAAACCAAGCAGAACGATCGGTAAAAATACGAATGCCAGTGCCTCTCCTACCGCAAACCGGATAAAAATGTCCGCCAGAAGAATCGGTGAAAATGCATAAAGATATGCCGCCAACACAGCCGTTCTCCTGCCCCACACTGAATTGACGCAAAAATACATGGACAAATACGATGCCAGCATAATAGACGCCAGAAACAGGCGGAATGCAATTGCAATATCCACGCCCAATGCCACTAGAAAAGCTGCCGGATACATGAAAATATCCCCATAAAACAGCGGTGAAGCATAACCATAGCCTCCACTGTTCGTTGTATAAATCCGATAAATTCCAGGATGAATCTTCATCTCCTGTGCAATTGCAACAATTCGCTCCGCATGGTATTCAATATCCTGTCCATATCCCATCCATATCATCACAGAAGACAAAATCAATACAACTGCCGCTACAATATGCAATTTCCCTTCAAAATTAATTTTCTGCTTTTTTTCCATTTTTCTGTTTCCTTACCTGTGAAATTCCAAAAATCAGTAACAATAACAGTATCGTTACCACAGAAACTGCAATTCCTATGTATAATCCCTGCGGAATAAATTTCAGTTCAATCACATGTTCTCCGGGTGTTATCTCAAAGAGCATATAATTTCCCAATGTTGTAAAAACTTCCGCCTTTTTTCCATCAACCGTCACATTCCATCCCGCATCGTATGGAATTGTACATAACATATAACTGTTTTCCTCTTTCGTATTATTACACTGTATTGTAATATTGTCATCTAATTTATGTTGGAATGCTACCTCCTGCTGCTGCACTTTCGCTGCATATTGCTGCAAAATTCCTTCATCTTCAAAATACACATATACCTGTTCCGTGGAACGTATTCCTTCTCCATTTAAATAACAGCGCAGGATCACCTCATCCGTGTCCTTCAAATATCCCAGCCGCTTCACTACATTTGCCTGTTCCTCAACATTTTCCTGCTCTCCGTTTACAATCAGCGTTACGGTAGAAACCTGTGAGCCAAGATACTGTACATAATAGCTTCCCTCTTTGTCAATTTGAAGTTGATAATCCACATAACTCTCTTTTTCCGTATCATCTATCCACAGACTTCCATCACTTTCCACGGTACAATTCTCACTGTTTATCAACTTCCAGTCTGTCTGTAAAAAAACAGGTTTTCCTACTGCATCGGAAATATTTCTGTAAATTTCATTTTCGTATGCGAAACAATTATATGGTTCATTTCTAACATCTTCCATATCATTTTCCACAAAAAAAGCAAATGGAAGTGCTGCTTCGTTTTCATACAATCCAAGCGTTCCATCCTCTGCAATTCCTTTGTATCCATTTTGAGGCTCCACAGAGCTGATCTGATATTTCACGCCCAGAAATGATTCGGCCGCATGTGTCGTTCCGTCTTTATAGTGAATTCCAAAAACCATATTCCGGTAATACCCGAGATCAAATGCCATAAGCTGTGTACTGTCCCGTTCTACCGAAGTATATGAATCCAGCCCATATAAATTAAACATAAAATTATCATTGACAGTTCGATAAGCGTCTCCTGTCATAACCGTACGAAACAGTCCTTCCTGTTCTTTTACCTGCTCTGCCAGTCCCGATACACGTTCCACATAATCCTTATAATCCGATACCGTCGTAGATTCGTATAAGGAACTGTTCTCATATAAAAATAGAGCATTTGCCAAAAGTTCTGCCGACATTCCTATCATAAGCGCTACCGTCAGAATCTTTTTATTTCTTGCAAGAATGCAGAGTAAAGCATATGCTGCGATAAGAACAATGTTAAAAATAATCACGCCCTGTCGATGCAATGACAGGAAATCTTCCCTGACCACTATCATCTGAATGACAAGAAATGCTCCAACGATCAGGAAATTTCTCTTTTGTCCTTTCTCCCATCCATATTGTTCGTAGTTCCAATAACTTTCTGCTGCGATCACAAGCATTAAAAACAGATACAAAAATGCAAAACGATACTGCGATCCATTTGGCATATTAAATGCCTGCCATGCACAACATAAATTATAAAAGATCAGTGAGGCCAGCATGAAGCCGGTCATCCCCCCGTATGCAAGCTTTCTTTTCCACGAGATGTGTTTCGTCATAAAAAAAGTCCATACAAAAAATAATGACAAAACACCACAATACAACAATGGACCTCCACTGGTAATCTGCAGCGTCTCAATTGTTCCCGCAAAACTCTTGCTGAAAAAATTGGAAACATCGAATAATCTGGTGAAATTTTTTAAAATATTAAAATCGATTTTGCTTTTGCCATCCTGCATAGAATACAATGCCGGAATCGCAACCGCCGCCGATAACATTCCACCAAGAATTGAGCTTCCTGCATAAATAAAAATCGTGCTGATTTTTTTCTTTTGTCCAGAAAGTAAAAAATAGTAACATACAAAATACAGAACAGAAAAAATACAGAGCATATACCCGATATAAAAACTGGTCGCTATTGCAAGTCCAAGGGTAATAATATACAACATATATCTGTGGTTGTCGATCAACCGCTCAATCCCGAGCACCATAAGCGGCAGCAACATGATCCCATCTAACCAGATAATATTGAAAAAATATGCAGTAACAAATCCCGACAAAGCATATGCAGTAGAAAACATCAGATTTCCCACACCCTCATGTTTTGCCATAAGATAATAATTCATGCTCCATCCGATCAACCCTATTTTCAAAATCATAATGACGCAGATACCGATATAAATATTCGTTTCATCAAAAAAATAAAATAAAATATTAAACGGACTGATCAGATAATAGGCGGAAACACCGATCATGTCCCCACCGATTGCTCTTGACAGTGAATACCATGCAGATGCCTCTCCGTGTAAAATATCATGCAAATGCACGAAAAACGAACTGTACTGCCAATCCATATCCCAGATCAGAAATGTATGATTTCCAAATGGGAATACCTTTAATATCACCATCGCAACTGCCATTAAAAAAACCGGCATGAAAAATGATGCCAACCCTAATTTCCTTTTATGTGTCATCTTCTTCCTCTTTTCGCTGAATTCTTTCCTATGGTCGATCCAAAACGAGTACCATATCCGGCGATAAAGTATTAATATAATATTCCATCTGCTCCGGGGTTATATTATAAACATAATCCAAAACGTCCGTATCCAGTGCCAGATATGGAACCAAATGCCAGCAGAATGAATTAGAACACACCAGAATGCGTTTCTGGTTATTTGTCGCTTTCTGATTCTGATACTCGAAAAGGTAACTGTTTCTGATTCTTGAAGCCGAATAAGCAGTTAATACAGTGGAGTATTCCTCGGTATCTGCCTTTGACATATCAAAAGCCGTCTCCTCAAAACTTCCCATATAAAATTCATCCCGATATGCATCCATGACCACCATATCCGTCTCAAAATCCGGCAAAAATAACTCTACCTTTTCCCGGATGGACGGATTATTCAATCCATAACTCTTTACCTTATAATTTACCTCGTCAAAATAGCCTGTGTCATATTGAAAACCATATTGTGTGTTCAGGTAATCTGCAAGGATTCCGGCAGACTGAAACCCTGAACGGGTTGTCCAGTGTCCATCTGTCTCATAAAAACCTGCATTGTTTTCCCATCCTGCCTCCTTCAATGCCTCCCTGAGATCAAGCACGTCCACAGAATTTTTTCCCAGTAACTTCAATACCTGATCTGCATTATCGTTTTCATATGCGTCTGCTCCCCATGGAACCTGCGTGCTTTCCTCATCCACCCGGTACGGATACTGTACATATAAAAAATCCACACCGGCTTTCTTTGCACAATTTGCCTCTGCAATGATTTTGTCCGCATAATCAGACATATCTTTCGCTTCCACTGCCTCGTAATCAAAACCTGTCTTTAACGTATAAGTTGTGCCATTCGTTCTTGCATAAGCAAGATCCCAGTTCATTACCTGATCAAATCCACGACTGAAACTTCTCATTCCTGTGTACAGCAGAAATTTGTCATTACAATATTTTTCAATATCATTCTCTTTTTCCACAACATTGGATTTCCATTGGTCAAAAAAAGTGACACTGTCTGATTCTTCTGTATCTTCCTTCGTGACTGGTGCTTCCTCCAGAATCTGCTCAAGTGTTTTCAGACGTTCCGGTTTACTCTCTGTTTCATTTGTTTCCGTCACGGTACGTTCCAGCCTGTCTCCCCAGTTGTAATCTGCAAGTGCACAGGTTACATAATTTTCGATTCCAAGCTTTCCGATCATCACTTTTTTTGCAAAAATCCTCACACCGACAGCGCACATGCCAGCCACACAGATTCCAACCATCACAAGCGGAAGAATCTGATACAATTTTTTCTTTTTCATACTTCCTTAATAACTCCATGCATTCACTAAAAATTGAAATAAATAAACGGATTATAAGAACTTGACATACATTTTGCAATACATAGCAAAAACAGTGGAACTGCTGCTATCGCTGCTATATTCTTCCTGCTCTGCTCCTGTAATTTTAATTTATCGGCAATCCACCGGACAACCGGACAACTGAAAACTACTGCCAGAGCAAGCATCACATAACTTCCCGCCAAACACTCCGCTGCTGTGCTGTCCCAGAAGCTTCCGCCAGCTCCGAACATTTGTGCAATATAACGTCCTGCCAGAGAAAGGCTGTCTGCCCGAAACACTACCCACAGCAAAACAACCGCTGCCATCGTATAAACGTGTCCGACATAACGTACACCTTTCGTCCATCCGCCCAATCGTTCAATGCATAACAACACAAAATATCCAAGTCCCCACACAATAAAGGTCCAATTAGCACCATGCCAGATTCCGGTAAGCAGCCACACGATAAACGTGTTCCGGTACGTCTTCCAGACACCTTCCCGGCTTCCACCTAACGGAATGTATACATAGTCACGAAACCAGCTTGACAGGGACATATGCCATCTGCGCCAGAATTCTGTAATACTTTTTGACACATACGGATAATTGAAGTTCTCCAGAAAATGAAAACCAAACATTCTGCCAAGACCAATCGCCATATCCGAATATCCGGAAAAATCGTAATAAATCTGAAGTGTATAAGCGATCCCTCCCAGCCATGCGCTTGCTGCGGAAAGGTTTGAGTTCCCGGATAAATAAAACATATTATCGGCGATCGTCCCCATATAGTTTGACAATAATACTTTTTTTCCAAGTCCATATACGAACCTTGTCATACCGAGGGAAAAATCCTCCATATTCTCCTGTCTGTGGTCAATCTCATACGCAATCTGTTCATAACGCACGATAGGTCCTGCCACCAATTGTGGGAACATAGACACATAGAGCGCAAACTTATAACAATTCTTCTGCACCTTTGTGTTCCCATAATAGAGATCAAAAATATAACTGAGAATCTGGAACGTAAAAAAAGATATTCCCAAAGGAAGTGAAATTTCAATATCTGCAATATTTCTGTGCAACAATAATTCCACATTCGATAACACAAACGTCAGATATTTAAAAACAAACATCAGGGATAAATTCCATACAACCGACAAAACCAGCCATGTTTTCTTCCGACCACTTCCTGCCATTGCAAGTCCGATCAGCCAGTTTACAACAATGGAAGCCACCATCAAAAGAACAAAGACCGGTTCTCCCCACGCATAAAAAAACAAACTTGCCACGAGCAAAATAATATTACGATATATTCTGTTCTTCACAATTGGATTGAAATACAAAATTAATACAATCGGTAAAAACAAAAATAAAAATACAGATGATGAAAAAAGCATGAACTACTCCTGTCTCTACTTACTAAAATACGCAAGGTAAATACATCCTGCAATAAACATTACGATTCCAAATAGTCTTAAATATATCATTCCATGATCGAAATGTAATGCTCCGTCAACCGTTTCTCTCCATTTCAGACTCTCTTTTCCCTTTTGTGGTCTGTTTATGACTAAAAATGCGATCAGGCATACTGCAAATATCATAAACAATGATGACACATACTGTTCCAAATGATGTTTTGCAATAAATTCACCCAGATTTGCGCATCCCTCTCCAGACTTCATTGGCAGTTTTTTCAAAATCAAATCTGCAAATGTTTCCCTTGTCATATAAACCTGAAAAGAAATACAGTAATAAACACTGGCACAGGAACTGATAAAAAATTCAAGGATCATATTCAGTTTCATCTTATCACTTCTCATAACCAGAAAAATGGCGATATATGGTGCAAGCAGAACAATCCAGTATGGATGCGCATATACAAAGATAAAAAAGGCTGCAAAGACTGCAAGCGTAATCCATATCGTATGATAAAAATATTCGTCTTTGTTTTCAACTTTTGCCGCATATGCATAAATACTCAGCGCCACGAGAATTGCCAGAAATGCCGGAATCTCTGTGTTTCCGCCTACAAACGTCGTCGAGAACATACGCGATACCATGACATCATTTAAAATAGAAGTTGACTGCACATAATCCTCACGCCCTGCATATGGCAGCAGACAAAGTGCAATGCAAATTACACCTGCGATCATGTCCACGAGCACATATAAAATTCGTTTTTCTTTCAACAGTACGAGTGGGATAAACACAAATAAAGCAAAAATCTTCATTGCCGCCGCAAACGAAAAAATGAGAAGAAACTTCCATGTGATCTGATCCGAATTTAAATATTCCCGGATTCCCCACAACATCAAAAATACCGTGATCATGTCAATCTGCGCAATTGCCACTGTCGGCAATACTACAAAAAGTGAGGACGCAAACATAAACTGTGCAAACCGATACTTTTCTTTTCCAAAGCCAAAATCTTTTAAGATTTTTTCCATCATCCAGAGTGTCAGCAAAAGGAAAAATACCATCTGCAGCTTGCTCCAGAGCAGACATGGAACTGCATATTCTCCCACATGAAAAAAGCGTGTTAAAATCCATACTGGCAGATTCCACACTGCGATCACCGCATAAACCATCCAGTAATACACTGCTCCAAACTCAAAACACGGATTTGCCAATGTATTTGCATAAAAATTCGGCATATCCAGATCAAAAATTGTATCCAAAAATGTCAGACTGTGATGATATATAATTTTCAGGTCGCCATAAAACATGGTCATGAATACAAATACAGACATTACCAGCAATAATGCCCAATCTGTTTTTCCAACTGACCTGTCATTTAACTTCATTACTTTTTTTGAAATTTCTTTCATTTTCTTCCCTTACTCTCTTCTCAAAATTTGCACGGGAATATCTTTATGACTTATAATAAATCGTCATGTCACATCCCTTGCAAAGACGTAACCCTGCTCTTCCTTTTTCCTTTAAGAGTTTTCGAATCCCCCTGTATGCCTGTCCATTCCATACATCCATAATGGATTCTACAGCAAGATCTCCTAATGTCATCTGTCCAAGTGCATCACTACAGCACAGGCTCACTTTTCCATCCGGGCGGATCACCAGCTGCTTGAATGGCAAAATACAGCTTGCATTTAACGTTTTTTCAATTTTTGCATTCGGAGATGCTCCTCCTCTGGTAGATAACACTTCGTTTATCTTTCTTGGATAAATCTTAACTTTATCCTGATACACATTGTGTTCCTTGCAGTAATCATAGATTTCCTGCACCGGCTTGTGCAGATTTAGATTCTGGTTATAATTATCAATTTTAAGGCTGTCCAGATGCGGGATCACCTCTAAAAATTGTTCTAATGTCAACAGTGTTCCATTCGTATAAATCTCTAAAAAAGCCTTTGGCAGCTTTTCTCTCGCATACTTCACACGCCGGATAATATCTTCATCCAAAAAAGGTTCATTATTGGAATACAAGCCCAGTCTGTAACTGTAATCTAAATCTGCAAGCTCCCCAATAATCTTTTCAAACAGCTCATCTGTCATTCTGCAATACTCTCGTGTGTCACTTTTCTTATTGACCGGACAGAAAGAACATCCGCTGTTACAACGATTGACTGTTTCAAGTTCGATCAGTTCAAAAATAGGCTGCTCTTCTTTATCTCCCATTTCTTTTGTGTAACCATTCACATATTTGCGATAACTGAGATAATTCCTTTTTTTCTGCAGTTTTCCTGCAACCCCGCTTTTCTCATTGTCATAACGGTTAAAAATCATATCTTCCATAACTCCCTCTCCTTTGTTTAAAAAAATTCCCCCATAAAATAGAACCTATTATACGATACCATATTATCGGCTGTCATGTCCAATTATTTGTTTCTTAAAAAATCTTTCACTCAATCCGGTATAATCTGCATTTCTCCCCCTCAAATACAAGTGAATCCTCTCCTTCCGATTCCTGTATGCTCTTTTCCGTCTCCCAAAGTCCATCTCCATCTAAAAATAAAATATAATCTGACTCTAAATACTTGTTTTCTCCATCCTGCACTGAAAAGCCAAGTCGCCCGGTGTTCAGCCAGATAACCCGCGGTTTGCATGAAACAATAATATCTGTATCTTTTGTATTCTCATCTATATAATGGTACAGTTCTAACGCTTCCTGTGTATATGCCTGATTTGTCGTATAAGAATGCGTAACATGATATAACAAAATCATTCTTACACTGAATACAAGGAAAAATATACACAGGCATCCTGATATTAATTTTGCAGTTGAAAATACCTGCTTCCCTTTCAGAACAGCAAAATGATCTATCAGAAAATTTAATGTGAGCTGTATTCCTTTTATCGCAATAACAACCCAAAATGGAATCACCGTAAATAAATATCTCATCCCCTGAAATCCAGGATAAATCATCAATAATGCCGTCATTCCCAATGTATAAATATGTAATGGAAGTTCCTCCCAAAAACTTTTTATGAGTCCAACTATCAGCATTAGTAAAAATGCTGCTTCCGCTATCACTGCCATATATTTACCAAAACGGAAAATTCCAAAAACCCCTTCGCTCAGATACATATATGCATTATATATAACAGATTCTAAGGATAGCTGGCTGATCAGCGCCCCATATCCAGCTCCCGCCTTCGGCAATAGACAATCAGATAAAATCTTTCCACCCAAAAATATAATGTAGATTAACATATGCATCCATACATTCTGTTTCACAAATCCACATTTTTTCATCCAGCGATTCAAAACCGGCAAAAATCTGCTGACAATTAACAAAATATCCAGACTGACTATGGTCAAAATTGATACAATTCCATTAGCTCTGCAAAAATATGCAAAAAATGATGTTGTCCCGCAAATAACTGCCCAGATAAACTGGTGTTTCTCTTCTTTTAATATCTCATAAAAAGCATACATCCCCAAAACAGAAAAAAACAGAAACGGCATATCTGAAATAACACTGTCAATTACAGTCAAATAGCTCTCGTTAAAAGCGAATAATAAACCGACCATCAATGATGTTCCCACTCCAAATCTTTTTCTGAAAAAGAGATAAATCAGACCAACAAACAGTGCAAAATAAAAAACACCAACTAATTTTAACGCAAAAAAATTCAGGCCAAATAATGCATATGCCGGTAACAACAGAAGGCAATATCCCCACGGATATACATCTGGGCATAACCCAACAACAGATTTCTCTGCAATATAAGTTCCTGCTGCAACCTGTTCCTCCACCGTACCATTTAAAATTGCTCTCGTCTGAGCCAGATACTGACTGAAATCTCCTCCCCAGTCATGTCCCTGATTTATAAAACCAACAGACATCATAATCGTAATTACGATCATTGATATAAAAAATATGCATTCATGTTTTTCGATAAACAATTTTATACTTTTTATTTTCTGTTGAAACTTTTCAGACTTATCATACATCCCGATGACAACTGCCATAAAAAGGATTTCGCCTGCAAATACAATCAATTCCTTCATCTTATTCTCCCATTTATCATTTTCTGTTTTTACAACAAAGATTCAAAAAAATTTGTAATTCCCTTTTTCCAATGATACAATACCTTTGTTTCATACTTACCACCATAAGGAGTTTACCAATGAAAAACAAACAGCAGTTCATCAAACAATTTATATCTTACCTGTTCGTCGGTGGTGGTGCCACCATTGTGGAATGGGTTGGTTTCTGGTTATTTGACCATTGTCTTCATATTCAATACCTGATTGCAACAGCCTTTGCCTTCTTCTTTTCAACTTTCGCAAACTGGCTGTTCGGCCGTCTGTTGACCTTTAAAAATTCAGACAAAAATATTTTTCTGGAGCTGGCTCAGATTTATCTTACCAGTATGATTGGTCTTTTATTTAACCTGATCATAATGTACATTTTTGTATCAAAATTCAATTTGCCTGATATGCTCTCAAAAATCATTGCAACAGGTATTGTATTTTTCTATAACTTTCTTGTACGGAAATTTATCATTTATAAAAACAATGAATCATAATGTTCGTCAAAAGGCAGCTGCTTGCACGCAACTGCCTTTTCTATTGCTTTTATTTTTTCTGATACAGGAAAAAATTCTCTACCATCAAATTAAAATTAGACTGTTCATAAACCAGCTCTAATGTATCATTTTCCTGTTTCTGTGAAAACAAATAATACACATTCTTTCCCTTTAAATCCAAGCTTCTTCCCCTACCTGCATCGGTATCGCCCAGTCTTTTATAATAGGTGTATTCCTCTTCACTGTCCGGATACACGAAATTCAACTTTCCATCTGTATAAGCGATCATATTCGGGAAACTGTCCGCCACATCTGAAATAACAAACACATCATTCTCACCATAGCTGCCTGCCAGATACTGAGCCATTCTTTTTGCTGTGGAATAATCCAGCTTCCAGTCCCGGTAAGAACAATAGCCTACCTGGAGGATCATTCCCATAAAAAATACTGTAATAACTGTTTTTAACACTGTCGGAAGCGGCTTAAAATCTCCAAATAAAAATCCAGTTTTCTGATAAAAAATCCAAAGCCACAAAAGGATTTCACCAATCAATACCAGTGCATGCTGGATATGTGTTCCATTGTAGATCAATGCAACAATCACGCATATTGCACCAATTCCACCCAGAAAGATCAATAACTCCTGCCAGTTTTCTTTCCATTTCCAGATAGACATTACAATAAGAAAAATCAAAATGATTATGATCCCATTCACCATAATTTCCCGATAAATATTGGATACAAAATCAAAACCTGCATTTAATGTTCTATGGATGGAAAATAAAGCCTGTCCAAAGAAATCCAACGGATCAGAGAGTATATCTCCTGCAACAGAACCAACGCCCTCACTTGCTCCCCCACTCAGTTCTTTGAACAAAAACAGCAGATTCAAGCCAATCAGTCCAATTCCAACTGTCTTTTGTTTTCTTTTATCTGCTATTGCAATACACTCATAAACCATCTGAAGTGTCAGCATAACTGCCAGCCCTGCCACATACATATGTGTCTGAAACAACAGAATGATCAAACCAGCCCACAAAACCGGCTTTTCCTTCCGCTTCAGATAAAATGCTCCAACCAGAACCAATTCCAGAACGATCAACGCATACGAGCGTGCCATAGCCGTATTATAATAACTAAATACCGGTGTAAACAGAAGCACTACTCTTGTCCACAATGGCAGCCTGCTCTTTAATAAAATCCATGCTGCCAATGCCATGATTGCACAACTGATCAGGCTAAACCATCGATATGGAAAACCAAGTTTTGCAAACGGCATAATGACAAGATACCATAAGATCGGATGTCCCTCTCCCGGAAGGATTTTTATCAGCTCGCCTACAGAAAGACTTTTGGCGATCATCCATGCCTGTCCCTCATCTCTCCAGTGTTCATGCACCTTGACACATAAAAGGTTGAATGCAATATAACATACAAACGCTATTACTATAATTACTTTTTCATTAATCCTGTTTTTCTTCATGATATTCCTGTTCTGTATTGACAGACCAAATATTTGTTTTATCCGTTACGCCCTGTAAAATATTCTGCACTGCTTCAAACGAAGTTGCCATCGAATGATCCATATTATTATACCGGTGCTGTCCGTTACGTCCAACACAGAATAAATTGTCAATTTCATTTGTAAATGCGATCACATCATCAATCTGATCATAAGTATCAAAATATGCCGGATATGCTTTTTTCACTTTTTCGCGATGAGAATCCAATACCTGCTTCTCACTGTTAAGTACGCCCATGTGGATCAGTTCGTCCACCGCAAATTTCCTGCACGCTTCCTCTGACATATTCCAGAATTCGTCATTTTCTTTGCAGAAATATTCCAGACCAATCCATACTTTCTTATCCGGCTCCGCCACCATGTAAGGTGACCAGTTATTAAAAATCTGAATTCTTCCTAATTTTACCCCTGCATCCTGAACATAAATCCAGCAGTCCGGCACAAGATCGTTCATCGTTTTGATCTTGGTAAGATTCTTTAAGTTGAGTTTCTCTGTAAGGATACCAACTGTAACAAAATCACGGTATGGAAGCCCTTCTGCAACTTTTAAAACTTCTGTTGGAACATTGTCCATACTTTCCACTAAATCTTTTAATGGCATGGACGAAATAAAATAATCCCCATCATACTTTTCACCATTTTCGCAGCTGACACTTACAATCTTCTGATTCTCACATTCCACTTTGGTAACTTTGGCATTGTAAATAATTTTACCGCCCATCTTCTCCACTTCGCTGGCGGCAGTCTCCCAAAGCTGTCCTGGTCCATATTTTGGATACATAAATTCTTCAATAAGCGATGTCTCAACCTTGCGGTTTTTCTTTGATGGCACCATCTTGGAAAACATGTCTTTTATAATTGCAAGAATAGACAGCCCTTTTACACGCTGTGCTCCCCAGTCTGCAGAAATCTCTCTCGGATGGCGTCCCCACAGTTTCTCTGTATATTTTTCAAAAAACATGGAGTATAAGACACGTCCAAAACGATTAATATAAAAATTTTCCAGATTATCTTCCGGCAGTTTATGGACACACGAGTATAAATAACTGCATCCTGCCTTCACTGTCTGCACGAATCCCATATTAATGAAAGTCTGTGGCTTCATACTGATCGGATAATCAAAAAATTTCTTACGATAATAGATTCTTGAAACCCTGTTTCGAAGAAGCATCACCCGGTCTTCTTTCTCAGGATCCGGTCCTCCCGGAATCGTTTTTCCCGGTCTTCCAAGCACCTTATCATCATAAGACAATGCTCCCTGTAAAGGCATAAGGTCTTTCCACCAGTCCATTACCTGCGTATCTTTTGAAAAAAAACGGTGGCCACCGATATCCATTCTATTTCCGTTGTATCTTACGGTTCTGGAAATTCCACCAACTACTTCACTTTCTTCCAAAACAGTCACTTCATAATCATTCGACTTTTTCAATAACTCATATGCAGCCGTTAATCCTGCTGGACCAGCTCCAATAATCACTACTTTTTTCATCTGTTTTTCTCTTTCTTCTTTCATGTTTTCATAAATACATAACCAATCTTTAGTCAAACATTTAAATTTTAACACAAAACAAACATGCTGTCTACGCTTGTAAATTTCATTTTTTTTATCATATTATGAAATAAGTACAAAATTTTATATGAATCTGTTATAATGCAACTATTGTATAAAATTTTATGGAGGATTCTTTCGCCAATGAACAAAAAGAATTTATTTGTATCGCTTTCCTACATCTATATCGCTCTGCCTTTCCTGATTTTTGTGCTCGGTTGGGTGAAATGGTATATTTCTATTCCGGCAGCTTTTTTCATCCTGTATGCGCTTTATCGCATGATAAAAAAAGACTGTGACCTGTGGCTTCCAGTCTGGAATAAAGACACGATCCGCCTGGGGCTTCTGATTGTCATTGTGATTGGCATATGGGTTTATTTTTCCGGTGTCGGAGGCATGGCTTATCAGAATACAGACCATCGCTGGCGCAATCAGATTTTTCAGATGCTTGTCAACTATGACTGGCCACTTGTGAAAGATGTGACGGTCGACAATGTTACCGAAACCCGTGGAATGATCTACTATATCGGTTTCTGGCTTCCTGCTGCTCTTGTCGGTAAGCTTTTGGGATTACGCGCCGGCTATCTTTTCCAAATGGTATGGGCATTGCTTGGCATAACACTTATCTACTATTACATATGTGCTTTTTTCAAAAAACTCTCCATTTATCCACTACTTGCATTTATCTTCTTTAGTGGGCTGGATATCATTGGGGTATATATGCGAAATAACGATATGAGTGCACTTACCAATCATGAACACATTGACTTCTGGTGTGGAATTGCCCAGTACTCGAGCATGTCCACATTGCTGTTCTGGGTATTCAATCAGGCAATTTATGCATGGCTCATTCTGTGTATCATCCTTGCCCAAAAAGATAACAGGCATATTGTCTTTATCTGGAGTCTTGCCATGATCAATGCCACTTTTCCATTTGTTGGCATGATTCCATTTGTAATATATAAAATGATAAAAAACAACAGACAAAAATCAGTATCCTTCAAAGAACGTATTCCTCTGTTTTTCAAAGGCGTATGTACGATTGAAAATATTTTTGCCGGAGGTTTTGTAGGAATTATTTCTTTTATTTATCTGATTGGAAATATTTCCGCCCAAAAGGTAAATCCAACCTTATCTTCACAGGTTTACTCCACTACCGGTTTCCTGTTTTTAGCATCTTTCTTTTTCCTGGTGGAGGCAGGATTTTACCTATTTGTGATGTATCCATATCAGAAAAATAACATCTTATATTACATCGTGATTATTATTTTAGTAATATGCCCATACATCCGCGTCGGCTCTGGTGCAGATTTCTGCATGCGTGCATCAATACCTGCACTTTTTGTCATGTACCTGCTGTTTATTGATACTTTTTCCAAAAGTATACATGACAAAAAATGGGTCATTGCAGTCGGTCTCAGCATTTTATTTTTGATTGGCTGCGCTACCCCTTACAGAGAGTTTTGCCGCACTGTAATTCGGACTTCCGACATGTACATCAATAACAGTAACTTCCCAGTAGACCCTGTCTCAGAAATTGAAATTATTGGTGCTGATAACTTTTCCGGTAATATCGAGGGCAATTTCTTCTACCACTATCTCGCAAAATAACAGGTTTTAAAATGCCATAGCATACACAGCTATGGCATTTTTGAGTTCTATTGTTCTGATAATTTCAGGTAAATTCTGTATTTCAACTCCACATCCCGTATCTGCGGAATGATATTATCATATACCTCTTCTTCCTTGAATTTTCTTATCAGATCATCGCTATGTTCATACGCCACACGATCACTGTCAATTGTACTCTCATAATACCGGATCCTGTCTGCCAGTTTATCCATTGTCACAACCTCATGCCCTGATTCTATATCCAAATGGATCTGCTCATCTGTAAGTCCAATAATATTGACAATTGCAATCGCCGGCACATCCCGTCTGATAGCTTCTCCCGCCAACATCTCTATATACTCACAATATCTCTGGTTTCTCTTATCCGCATTGTCCACTTTGTGCTTATGCGTTTCCTGTTTATCTGTGTTCTCTGCATAATACCAGTTTTTTGCGTCTGAGCTTCCGTATAATTCGACATGCTCCGGAAACTTCACTGTCTTGATCACATAGATTGCCTGATCACCAATCACGATATGATCCACATGCATTACTTCATACATCCCTGCATCATGATCAAACGTCTCTGTCTCATAATAGCCATTATTTATCGTACAAAACTTCGGAAAGTTTTTAATCAGATACTGTTTTGCCTGCTGTATTGCCGTTTCATGCTCCTGTTCTCTCTCCATTTCTTCTCTGGAGACATGAATGTCCACATTCTCCCAATCAATTTCGCTGCGACGTAATCCCGGTCTTACCATAACTCACATTTTCCTTTCATTTCCTTCAATCTCTTTTAACAGTTTCCCTAATCCCCAAAGCAACCTGTTAAATTAATTAATTTTATTCCCATTCATGCAAAAAGACCATTCGATATCGCGTAAATTTAAATTTACGTCACATCGAATGGTCTATTTGCCTTCTGGAATTTACCATAAACTCAAAATTAATTGGAGGTACAAAACCATGAAAAAGAAAATTTTTGCTATCACATTATGCGCAATTATCGCTGCCGCTTCTATTGTTGGAAGTACTGGGGTTGTGAATCAGAGTTATGAGGTAGCGTCTATTCTCGGTCCTGTAGCAGGTGGATATTAAATTTCAAATTCACAATTATCCTTACACCAAGCAGTTACTTGTTGCACTATTTCTAATTTACCCATTGCATCAAAAATAGTAATTGCTTGATGTAAATACTTTCTTGCATTTTCATTGTCTCCCATCTTAACCAATGCCCCGCCTTTATTTAATACTAACTTAGGAAATAATGCAAGATTTCCATATTTAACGCAAAAATCTATTCCTTGCTCTGCCATTCTTAATTCTTCTCTATAACATCCTTTATCTTCAAGCCAACAACTCAAATTATACATTATCATTGGGTATTTCGTTGTTTTCATTTTTCCATCTACAATTTTATTTTCCATATACTCTTTTAACCACATATCAAGTTGTATTGCTGTAATAACATTCTCACTGTTTCCATACAGTATAGCAATAGAATTAATAATCATAATCTCATCAAATGTCAAAAGATTATTTCTTAACGGATTTTTACCGTCAAAATCCGGCAATGTAATATGAATCGCTTTCATGTACATTTCCATTGCCTTTTCATCATCTTTCTCTTTCTGTCTCGCAAGCTCTCCCTTAGCAAAATACAAACATTGATGCTCTAACTCTGACGTATTTACCGCTAGTTTTTCGACCACTTCTATCTGTGTCTCTATTTTGGAAACGGCATCGTCTGTTATATTTCTTATCAATTCCTGAATCGCAGAATACAATTCCATCTCTTCCCTGCTCACAAAAGAATTAAATAGATTATTCTCCGTGCCCAATCGTTCAAACAGTTTCTCCAAAATAAGTCGTCCCGGTTTTTGTGCACCATTTTCAATTCTCGACAAAGACGCAGGTGTACAGATTCCGTAACTGACCTCTTCCTGTGTATACCCTTTTCTCAATCTGGTTTCTCTCAAAAAATCACCAACAACATATACTGCCATATTGTATTTCACCCATTTCTCTTTTTTGTATTCGATACTTATAATATAGCGAGTTTTCAGTTATAACACAACTTTTTTATCAACAAATCTTGCAATTCATATATTTTTTCTTAGTATTCAAGAATTTTGTCCAAAAATTCTCAAAATCAGTATTAGAATCCCAGAATTTTTTAGTATACTATTTATTTAGTACTTTTCAAATAAAGTCATCCTTTTCTTCTTTTATAAAATATCATCCGTCCATCCGATATCTTCCCCATCACCACCGGAAGAACCTGAACCAGAGTTTCCTGAATCGCTGCCGCTGTTTCCTCCACCGGAATCTGTAGATCCACCAGAGGATGAACCACTGTCCGGTGCACTGCCTCCTGAAGCTCCACTGCCTCCCGAATCTGTTCCTGCTGATGGTGTGCCTGCTGTTCCACCAGACGGATTTGAACTACCATTCCCACCGGAAGGTGTTGTATTCCCTGCCGGCGTTCCACCACCAGAGGATGAACTACTGTCTGCCGATGAACCTCCGCCAGAAGACGAACCTCCGCTCGCTGCATTATTACCGGTGGATGTATTTCCTTCTGCCGGAGTACTGCCTGTGGATGTTCCTGATGCCGGCTGCTGCATGGAAGTATCTGCCCCAGGTTGTGTTTCTGCCGGAGTTGCTGTCCCTGCGGCATTCTGTCCCGATACTGTATTCCCTTTGCCAGCCTGATTTTTTCCATTCTCCTTAGATGCCGTATTTTTTCCATTATCTTTTTTCTTATTAGGATTATTGGTCGTATTCTTCGTATTGTCTGTTTCCATTTTCCAGCTTACTTCTGTCTGCGGCTCCATAATAACCTCTCTTGTAGCAGCTTTCTCTAACATTGCAAACTCGGAATTCACATCTTCTAACAAAGTTCCTGCATTGACCGCATCCTGATTACTCTTTATTAGATCTGACATTTTCTGTTTTCCAGCCTCAACAGGATCTGACTGCGCAAATTCTTCAATGGTACAATAGTCAACCCATTCATTATCTTTTTGAACCTGCACCATGCCATCCATCAATCTCACAGAATCAGCGCTGGCGTTTACGTCCTGTTGTTCCTGCACTGTTACACTTTCAGCCACGGTCTGTTGCATTTCCTTTATCACTTTTTCTGATCGATACAATAATATGCCAAATACAATAGATACCGTAAAAAAAGTTATTGTCATGACAATCCAGATGTTCTTTGTATCTTTTTGTTCCTCCATAAATGTCTCCTTCACTTATCTTGTTGTCTCTACGCTATCCGTAATGTTTTTCAAAAAAGCATATCCGGCAGATCCCTGTTTAAAATCTCCTCTGTCCAATATCTGTTTACATACGGTATACATACTGCGTGACATTTCCGGTCCATAAATCACAACCTGTGTACCATTGTGTTCCATTACCGCATATGCACGGAACACATAATTTGTCGCATAGCGGCTCTGTGGCAGGCCAACTAAGACATTTGCAAACTGCTCTCTTCCATTTACGGTACGGATCACTTTATTATAGGTTTTTCCATTTTCTATGTAGAACGTTCTTCCACCCGCTACTTTGTCTCCTCCATAAACCATTGGATAGTTGTTGCGATTGTCCGGATTCATGATGAGGGTTCCCATCTCTGTTAACCGATATCCTCCCAGTCCGCCTGTGCTGATCAACTGGCTTTTCTTTGTTGTATCAATTCCAAAGCTGCACCGCAATCCTGTATTTCCGGTATATCTGACTGAAAAACCATGATACGAAAATAAATCCTGCAGTTCCGGCACCGCCTGCGCAGTGTAATAAGTTCCGTTATATTCTAACAGCCACACATACATCCCAACCGGTATACCAGAAGCATTATATTGATACATCACTGCTGTTTTCGCACCCTGCTTTCCTACGGATACTAATCTGGCAGACGTATTCTGACTCCACGAAGCAGATGTATATGGCACACCATCAATATAAATCTCCGTACCTGCATCATATCCTGCCGGCAATTGGATCACCACTTCATTGCTGCCCGGCACCGTAACCGGCGGAGATGGTATCTCCGGTATCCCTTCTACCGTCTTCATTTTTCTTAATGTGACGCCTGACGTCAATGATGAGTTTCCTACATAAAGCACATTCTTGATCACAACCGTGTCAAATACATATGCATCTGAGCAGATCTGCGTCGACATATCTGTCCAGATACCGTTTTTCTGATATTTGGCTCTCAATGTAGCATTATCACACCAGATCACATACGCTACCCCATCTTTCCATTGAAGCTGTACCCGGTTACTTGCACTGATACCACTCAGTTTTTCCTCTGTGAAACCGCTTTCCGGGGTTCCCGAAATAAGCAGTGGTTCTTCCGACGCATCATTTGACGCCACAATATTTATCTTATTCGCCTGCACTTTCACATCAGATACTTTTACCGTAGAAATCCCATTAATGGTATAAATATCCTGCCATTTCTGCTGATCTTCTGAATATTTTGCTATCTTTCCTTTTTTTGCTGCCGGATCCTTTGCAAAATAATCTGCATATACGGCATATAATTCTCCTTCATAGTTAAAAACCGATGGATTTCCAATAGATAAACTGGAAACCTGAAGTATGGCTTTCTGCCTTCCAGACTGAAAATCCCATATCTTTAAAATATTAGCCGATGAATACGCAAGCCAGAGTTTCCCCTGATTTTCTACAAACTGATAATTATTGACATTTGTATCATTACATGCAACGGGTGTACTCCATCTATTTGCCTGAAGTCTTGACACGCAGGTCTGATACTGTCTGTTCTGATATGCAAGATACAATACACCTTCATAAAAATACACTTTCGGAGAAGTTCCTGCAGCTGTTTCCAGTTCCTGCCCGGTCTGCTTCCATCCTGTTCCATCCAGAAGATTGGCATATACTTTCACAAAACTGTTACCGTTCTGCCCCTGAACTCCGGCCAGATACATCATCCCTCTATCCGCATCCTCTGTCATGGATAACGACTGCATGTCTGCAAGCGTGGTGTCCTGCTTTATCCAGTAGTTCTCTTCACTCAACGCTGGAAATTCCACATGAAAAGTTGCTGTTCCGTTCTCATGGAACCGGATATTATCGATCACAATTCCACTGTTAGATCCATCGGAATAAAAAATAGTGTCCTGCGTACATGGAGCTGACATATCACTGCTGCCGAGTGAAGTGCGGTTTCCAACTCCAATGGCCGCATCATATACCGCATTCCTCAGACCGGAACTGCCATTTGATACCTGTTCCTTGGCTGCCTCGTGATCTTCTGACGTTCCCGGACGATAAACATAGATATAGTTTTTTCCGGCTTTATTCGTCTGATTTTCCACTGCCTCATTGACACGATAAACGATCAGTCCTTTTTCAACCGGCAAAAAATTATCATATTCTTTTTCCTGCTGTTTCTTCTGCCTGTACTCAATGACAAAATACTCACTCTCTGACATGGAAGTTTTTAAAATATATGCTCTGTCCCCTGCCTTTGCACTTGCAGGTTCAAGCGTATAATCTCCGCTCTCTGTCACTTCCTGAATATCCATCCAGCCCATCTGGCTTCGTATATAAGCCAGTGGATATTGGGCTATCCGGGGCACCTGTGCCATCTGATCCCAGATACCAACCGGAATCCCATCATCCCCGGTTGTCCGGTACAGGTCCGGTGCTCCGAGCGTATGCAGAAACTCATGGCTTACCAGCGAATATGCTGTTGATGTTGCCTGCGACCGGAGTGCTTCTGTAGAAATAACATTGTATGCTCCTACCCGTAATCCGAAGCATACCTCCTCAGTTCCGCCATACTCACTTTTGTGTGAACCGAAAGATCCTGTGTTATTCCCCTGCACTAGAATCGTAAGATTATCAATACACCCATCCCGGTTCCATGAATCAAGTTCGATTTCTGACAGGTTTTGTGTAAACGTTGTCTTCTTAAGTGCGTCTATTACTGCTCCGACAAATCTGCTATCCTCCACGCTGTCCGGATTCAGATAATCAGATGCCTTTCCGCTAAGTCTGATCGTTGTCGCCTTCCCCACGCTGTCCTCCTGTGGGAAATAACAATTCACCTGCACTTTTCCATCCGATATCGTGTTGATATAATGGGGCAGACTTCCGGTTTCCTTTGTATAGATGTCTTTAAAATAGCTGGCTCCTGGTTCCGATCCCTTTCCAGACTTCTGATTCCAGCAATAATACTTTCCAGTCTGCTCATATCCATCGGCAAATTCGTCCGTCAGATTATTTCCGTTATCATCCTTTTCAAACGTAACCATAATGACCATATTTCCGACAGTCTGTTCTGCTGCCTTTACTCTTTGCGGCATGGACTGTACCGTAAATAACAGCGTAATTATCATCATCCATACGATACTTTTTTTCTTATTCACTAATCTCTTTTTTCTCATATTTTTATTCCCACATTGTATACACGCCAAACTGTTCCGCATTCACTGCCGTTTCACTGTCTCCGTCAATTTCTCCCTCGTATACCTGCAGATCTGTATTCCGCATCTGCCACGCCTGCAATGCTCCTGCGCTCATATCCAGTGTTCCACTGCTCACCCGCATGCTGCCCTGCACCTTGCCGTCCGCAGAAATTGTTCCCTCATACTTTCGATATGCACCATCTTCCATTCTTAATATCTCACTGGAAAATGTTCCCTGAAGCTTTTCATCCTGCCAGTCACAGACAAAAGAATGGATCTCTGACGGGGTTATCTCAAGATAAATAGCCTTTCCGTCTTCTGTTGCACATTCCAATGCCGTGTACTGCTGTCCCAATTCATCTGATATAACAGTAATTCTTTCAGGTATCTCCGCAGAATCTGTCCTATAATTTCTCTGACCGATCACAAGTTTTGGCAACATAACAGACATCCAGGACGCATCCGTAACCGTTGCCACTGCACTGTCCACATCGCCTGCCTTTAAATAATCCAGAACCGTCTGTCCCATCGTCCGGACTTCTTCTGTATCATTATTTAAATTCACCTGCAGTTCCGAAAGATTTCTCTGTCTGTCAGAATCGTAATCTAACAACTGCTCCCACTCGAGTTCATTGCGCTGCTCGATTACGGTTGTTTCTTTTTTCTCACTCTCTGCTGTTCTGTCAGAAAGTATCTCTGTAGCCTCTGTGTTACTTTTTGCTGCGTCTTCGACTCCACAGGAAGCCAGCAGCAAAAAACTGAGGCATCCTATTAATATGGTTGTTTTTTTCATCAAATTTTCTCCTTCGTCTATCGGGGGATTGCGTTCAACTTTCAACAAAATCATCGACAGTAATGTGTTTTTTCATTATACATAGATGACCTTATTTCTTCAACCTGTTTATAATCTGTTTTTCATATTTATTTGAAATTCATATTTTTTGTTATTATGAGTAACTTTATATTGTGTTTTTTGATTCTACACGTTATAATAATTGCAGAAACAAGTTGTTTTAAATAACTTTTATATAAACTATGTTATTTTAAATATCATTTTATCACAGGAGGCCGCACATGAAAAAACTTTCCACCACCCTTTTGGCTGATATCGTCCAGTCCAAAAGGAAATCTTTAAAAATGACGCAGGCTCAATTATCAGAACTGACCGGTATCAACCGCGCACAGTTGTCCCGTCTGGAACAGGAAGATTACTGTCCGCTGATCCCTCAGTTGGAAAAACTGGGCGATGTGCTGGATTTTGATATTGATGATGTTTTCGTGAATACCGCAGCATCCAAACTTCCATCTCCTTCCCCACTTCACATCGCAGTAGCTGGAACCGGATACGTTGGATTGTCAATCTCTGTCCTGCTTGCCCAGCATAACATTGTCACCGCCGTTGACATCATTCCTGAAAAGGTAGACCTGATCAATCAGCGCAAATCGCCAATTCAGGACGAATACATTGAAAAATATCTGAAAGAAAAAGATTTGCATTTAACCGCCACTTTGGACGGCGAATCCGCTTATAAGAATGCTGACTTTGTAGTGATCGCAGCTCCAACCAACTACGACAGCAAAAAGAACTATTTCGATACATCTGCTGTAGAAGCTGTGATCGAACTTGTTCTGAAAGTAAATCCGGATGCGGTCATGGTCATTAAATCTACAATTCCGGTTGGCTACACAGAATCAGTGCGTAGGAAATACAACACGGAAAACATTATTTTCAGTCCGGAATTTTTACGGGAATCCAAGGCTTTGTATGACAATCTATACCCAAGCCGTATCATTGTCTCAACAGATAAAAATAATAAGAAACTGGTAGATGCCTCCAGAAAATTTGCCGCTTTACTGCAGGAAGGTGCCATCAAAGAAAACATTGACACTCTGTTTATGGGATTTACAGAAGCCGAGGCTGTCAAGTTATTTGCAAACACATACCTCGCCTTAAGAGTTTCTTATTTTAATGAATTAGATACTTATGCTGAAATAAAAGGTCTGAACACAGAAGATATTATCAATGGCGTGTGTCTGGATCCACGAATCGGAACACACTACAACAACCCTTCCTTCGGCTACGGCGGCTATTGCCTTCCAAAAGACACAAAGCAATTGCTGGCAAACTACAGCGACGTTCCTCAGAACATGATCAGCGCCATTGTGGAAAGCAACCGCACAAGAAAAGATTTTATTGCAGACCGTGTCTTAAAGCTTGCCGGATATTATGACTATTATAATCAGAACGATTATTCCACCAATCAGGAAAAAGAATGTGTCATCGGTATTTACCGGCTTACCATGAAGAGCAATTCCGACAACTTCCGCCAGAGCAGTATCCAGGGCGTCATGAAACGGATCAAAGCCAAAGGCGCAACTGTTATCGTTTATGAACCCACACTCGAAAATGGAAGTACATTTTTTGGCAGCAAAATCGTAAATGACCTTGCCAAATTCAAGAAATCAGCAGATGCCATCCTCGCAAACCGCTATGATTCCTGTCTGGATGATGTAAAAGAGAAAGTGTATACAAGAGATTTGTTCCGGAGAGATTAGGCTTATGCCGTAAACTGGCAGAAGCCGGAACTCTTTGTCATAAAGAATTCCGGCTTCTGATTTATACATTACTTATTCTTTTGTACCTCTTTTTGGTAATCTTCATAGTATTGGTTCCATTCTGAGTATGTCTTGTCATCTCTATGGTCTTCCACTTCATAATTTTCCGAAATATATGCACCAAGATAATCTGACACCTTTTCTGCTCCATAGACATTCAAGTGTTCTGCACCATCCAGGACATCCAGATTCCAGTCAATCCCTATCTCCTCTGTCAAAAGATTCAGATCTAAATATTCCACTCCATATTTATCTGCAAGGCTCTGTGCCGAATTGTGATTTTCATACCGATAATCTTTCGGTGACGGTACACTGACCATCATAAATTGACTCCCATTCTTCCTGCATAGCTGAATCATGCGTCCTAACAGGAAACGTTCTACACGCGGCACCTCCCTGGCAGCCATCGTCTCTATCATATATTCTCCACCGGCATACGGAATACAATCTTTCTTCAAACGAAATCCCTTATATTGATCCTGTTTTTCATAAACAGCATCCTGAAGATCACTGGGATCTAACTTTTTCCATTGATTGTGATATTCAAAAACCGGCAGATAATACTCTGCTGCCTCAAAAAGTGTCTTATTGATCTGTTCTTCGGTATCAGAAGGCCAAAACAACATATTTGTTTCGAATACAACCACTTTCGGACTCTGTACTTCAAAAACTCGTTTTAACATGTAATAGGTTTCTGACATTCTCTGGGCAGTTCTGGAACAATTATATGAGGTAAACCCATTTTCATGCCACATTTTCAATGGAGAAATACTCGTATATGCCAGACTGTCTCCAATGATAACAGCATCCATAGAATTCCGGGGTTCCGCATAAACAGCATAAGCACTCTCATCCCGCTCATCTATTCCTGCCTTAACGGTGTCATTCTTAGGAATAAACAATGCAGAAGCCCCATATAATAAAACGAGAAAAAAAGCAATAAAAATAATCCCATTTCTAACTTTCACTTCTGACCTCCTAAAATCCTGCATAAATCAAGTCAACCACCTGATATCCTGCTCCATATGCCCCAAAAATAATCACTGCAAAAATTGCAGCATAATAAATCATCCAACGAACCGGTAGTCTCAGCTCTGATATTCTCAATCGCAGATTTACGCCTTTCTCCTTTAAAATATCCGCAACAATGACCACTATAGTTCCTGCTATGACAACAGCAAAATCCCAGACATCTAACCCAAGTGACAACAATGTTCCATCCCACAGCTGTGCCGGATCAAACTTTGTAAAAATGCTTATGAACATTGCTTTTCCCTGCGCCACACTTGCAGACCGGAAAAACATCTCCCCTGTAAAAATAATGATCCATGTTTTTGCAATCTGCAATCCATGATAAAAACGGTTCTCTTTTTTGATGTTCCATTTACGAAGCCAGAACTCTACTGGCGGCTCTAATATATTTTCCAGGGAAATGATAACAAAATAATACATGCCATAGAAAAGATAAGTCCAATTGGCGCCATGCCATAATCCATTACAAAACCAGACAGGAAATAATGCAACAACAGTTAATACAATTTTGGTCACATACTCTCCAACATGCGCCCGGCCAAACTTATTCCATTTCTTCATGATTTTTGACATGGATACCGGATAAAAAATGTAATCCCGGAACCATGCACCCAATGAAATGTGCCATCTGCGCCAGAATTCAGATGCATTTCTGGAAAAAAACGGCTGTCTGAAATTTTCCGGCATCTGAACTCCGAAAATCTGGGCACTGCCAATTACAATATCGATTGCTCCGGAAAATTCCATATAAAGCTGTATCGTATAAGAAACAGCTGCTGCAATCACTACGATTCCACCAAAATCTTCCGACACTCCATATACAGCTGCCACCAGAGTGTTCAGCCTATCTGCGATCACAATCTTTTTGAACATTCCCCAGATAATCCTCTGGATTCCAAACAGCAGATTTTCTCTGTTTATCTGTTCTCCTGCATACAATGCAGCCGCTGTTTCTCCATATCTGCAGATAGGGCCTTCCATGATCTGAGGAAAGAACCCTAGAAAAAGTCCAAGTTTTCCTATATTCTTCTCTGCCGGAATTGTTCCTCTATATACATCAATCATATATCCCAGTGACTGAAGCGTATAAAAAGAAACTCCAAGTGGAACTAAAATCGCACGTGGCTGAATATAAAAACCTATTCCATGCTGCTGGCAAAACTGATCCACCACTGCTGCACTGAAATTGAAATATTTCAAATACCACAAAACTCCTATCATTGCAGCAATTCCGCAGAACAGCACGCCACGTTCTTTTCGGATATATTGTGCTTTTACCTCTTTCTTTTCCCCGCGTTCCAGACTCTTAATCCTGCCCTTACATTCTGTCTGCAATGTTTCCAGCCAGATTCCGATGTAATGTGTTAAAACTGTTGCTCCTAACAGATACACGAGCAGCTTTCTGCTCACACTATAAAAAAATAAATAGCTAAATAATAGCAGCACCTTCCAGCGATGTTTTTTCGGACAAATGGCATAACATAGAATTGCCAGCGGTAAAAATAAAAACAAATAAATCGGTGTATGATATGCCATTACTATTCATTCTCCTGCATTTTCTGAATCATCGCCCAGATTGCTTTTGCCGAATTAAAATTTGCCGGAACGATCTCTCCCGGTAATACCGACACATCAAAGGTATCCTCAATATCTGAGATCAATGACAAAATTGCAAACGAATCCAAAAGATGATCATCAATCAATGTATCACATGTCTCATAATCTACATCCGGGTTAATGTTCTCCAAAATTTCTAATAATTCTTCCATTTTCCAATTTCTCCTTTTTTATCCTTTATAACAGTGTTTTCTGTTTTCATACTTTATACTCATATAAAAATACTTAGTGTTCAGGGCAATTATATTCATAAATATCCTGTTTTTTTCTTACTTCCACCATGCCTCGTTCCTCAGAGTACATAACAACTCCCGGCAGGTCCCTGCTCAGGAAAAGTGCCATTCCTTCCATTGCCGCATATGCGCCTGTTCGTTCAAATATAAGCACATCACCAGCCTGTGGGGGCATAAGTAAAGCCTGTCTGCACAAAACGTCATTGACGGTACACAGTGCGCCGCATACGTTCCATATGTTCTGCGCTTCCTCTGTTTTCTGTGCCGGTATCTCATATACTTTGTGTGCAGACAACTGTTTCATATAAGGAAGATACATTCCTTTCAGCTGTCCATCATAATTAATCTGATGAATTCCACCATCTACAATGACATAATTTTCATTTCCATTCCTTTTTATATCGCAAATTGTCGTAAAATACCATCCACACAAAGCTGCAATAAATCTTCCCATTTCCAATGTAATTGTACCTTCAAACTTCATCTGGTCAATGCAATCCCTGATTCCGCAAACCATTTCTTCCAAAGACAGTACATTCTTATCAGACGGGAAATAACTGATTCCTGCGCCCGGTCCATACTCCAGCTGTTCTACTTTAAATCCATACTCCTGCAATAGTTTTCCACAAAACGCATCCAGATACAACAGTTCTTTTTCTATCTTCTGAACCTTTTTCTTCTGTGTGCCCGAAAAATAATGAATTCCAACAATCTCAAGAAATGGATATCTCTCCCTATCCCTGACAATCCCACAGACTGTCTCCTCATCCATTCCAAACTGATTTCCACTTGTCAGCCGCAACAGAATCTGCACCTGCTTTTTATTTTCCGCTGTCCACTCATCCAGATAGCGCAGATGCCTCTCTGACTCAACTGTGAACAGGCTGTCGTGGGCATGCTTTTCCAATGCTTCCCATAATGTTTTCCTATCCTTGTATACACCGGAATAAATCATCCCCTGATCATACATATCACACTTTTCAAAAATATGATATTCTCCGGGAGAGCAGATTTCAAACCGATCCACAAGATTTCTAAGGCTTCTGATCAAAAAGGGATTTGCTTTCATTGCAAAACACAAAGAAGCTCGTCCTTCTAAAAGCTCTGTGATTTTTTTCACCCTGTCCTGCAATGCATCTGTATCAAACAGGTAAAATGGAGTCGAAAAAGAATCCGCTGCCCGTATTATCAATTCATCTTTCATTTTGTTATCCCTCTGTCTAAAAAATATTTCCTGTCAATCTTACCATTCTTTGTCATCGGGATTTCATCCACCTGTTTTATCACTGTTGGAATCATATATACCGGCAATTTTTTCTTCAATGCATCTCTTAATTCTTTCTTGTCACATACTCCAACGTAATAAGACGCTATTCTGTTTCTCTCCTGATCAAATACACAAAATGCCCTCTCTACTCCCGATGCCGCATTCATTGCCAGTTCAATCTCTTCTAATTCAATCCGGTGTCCCATATGTTTAATCTGAAAATCCTTCCTTCCACAAAAAACAAGATTTTCATTCTCATCATAAAATGCGAGATCGCCTGTTTTGTAAATCATTTCTGTATAATCTGTCTGAAAAGGATTACGGACAAAACTTTTTTGGGTCTGCTCCGGATTCTTATAATATCCGTGCGCAAGCGACGATCCTGCAACACAGATTTCTCCTGTTTCCCCTGGCTTTGTTACATTTTCACCAGCTTCATTGATCAGATAAATCCTGCGATTTGGGAACGCCTTTCCGATTGGAATCTTCTCTTCCTTCGAAAATTCTCTCTCAATGCGATAATAGGTGCAATTACATGTAATCTCTGTCGGTCCATATAAATTAATGAACTTTGTATGAGGAAGATACTGTCTCCAAATATTCAGATGCTTAACCGGCATCGCTTCTCCGCTGAACAATATCTTATCTACCATTTCCGGCACTCTGTAATCAAGACCTTTCAGACCGGACACAAGACAAAGTGCAGAAACTGCCCAGATCAAAGTCGTTACTTTCTTCTCACACAGATAATCTAATAATATCGGCGGTGTGGAAAAATATGCGGTGGGAATAATCACCATAGATGCCCCTGTCTTCAATGTCGAATAAATATCTTTCACTGAGACATCAAAATCAAATGGCGCCTGATTTCCAATCACATCCTGTTCCGTAATCTGAAACATTTCTGTAAAATATCCAATAAAATCCAGAACTGCCCGATGACTGACCAATACACCTTTAGGTGTTCCCGTAGAGCCAGATGTAAACATCGCATATAAAATATCGGTGTCGATCATCTGCTCTCTGATCACCGTAAGCTTTTTCTCTTCAATTTCATGCTCTCTTAACTTCTCCATGGAACAGATCTGACCTTCATACCCAATTGCATGGACACGGTCCATAAGTTCCGGATCTGTCACAAGAAACTGCACATCTAACGTATTTAAAATCTGCCCAATACGTACATCCGGCTGCACCGGATTCACTGGAACATAAAAACATCCTGCCTCAACAATCCCAAGATATATTGCAAGTGTATCAGCACTCTTATCCATTACTACAGGCACCGGGCTTCCCGGTTTTACCTGTTCGGTAATCGCACTGCCGATCCGTCTTGCCAGTTCATGCAGCTGCCGGTACGTATAAACAGTTGTCCCATCATCTACTGCAATTTTATCCTGAAACTCTTTCGCAGAATGTTCCAGATATTCTAGTACATTTTTCATAGCTGTCCTCTTGAATTTATTTTCTTTCTGTAAACCTTATTGTGAAATAGCAATCCACTTACAATCGAATATAGAATAGCATATATTTCTATTTTTGTTCCTTAAAAAATGTTTAAGAAACGCTTAAGTTTGTACTGTGGATTGCTTTTTCTTCACCATGCAACGTTTCTTAAAGAACGAAATGCCATAGCAAAGAATTTGGTCGTAATCATCCTCATACTCTTTTGCATACATCCTGTCATCAATCTGCTGCAAGGCAGCATCGCACTCACTTTCCAGTTTGTCCAGAGACTTCGTATACTTCGCTTCGAAAACTGCCACCCGGCTATTGATGGGATCATACACAACCACATCACTGCGACCTTCACCATGTTCTTTGTTTGAATCTACCATATATCCTGCCCCTGTGAAAATACCTGCAAGAAACGCATGATAAAAATCCTCTTTATAATCATGATAGCTGATAGTCCTTCGAAGCAACGCATTCATCTCTTTGGTAAGGTTCTCGCTGTCACCGTTCCACACGGCATCGAACAACGCACTCCGGTTACATTTCTTTGTGCTGTCATCGAACCATTTGACAACGGTCGTTTCAAAGATTTCCCTGATTTCAGCGTTTGGGATCATAAGCGCCACTGTACCATCCGCCAGCTTACCATTGTAATCTTCTTCACGTGCTTTTGTCAGATATCCAGTCAGATACAACATACTCCAAAGATTATCCTCCGAAGCATGCAGATAATCATAGGTCAGGTTCTCATCCACACGCTGAACGATTGTACCTCCAGCCAGCAAAATTTCCAGTTTCCCGGTAATATTGCTTCCAGCATAATCAATGAATGAGCGGATGACTGCATTATCACTCGTGTTCTTCCAATAGCTGACAGGCTTTGCTTTAGGATTGCGCTGTAACTCCAACAGATAATTCATCACGTCCCACGGACAGTAAACATCAAAATCACCAAAGTGGTATCCGTCATACCACTCCCTAATGCTTTCTGCTTTATCCAAAACGTCCGCATCTTTAAGAATCTGGTCTACCTCACTTTGAACAAAGCCAAAATACTCATTCAGCCTGGAATCCGTAATCGTGTCTGAAATAAAATTATTTGTTCCAGTAAAAATGCTTTCCTTCGCAATTTTCAAGCATCCAGTGATCACTGCAAAACAGAGTGCCTGATTGTCCTTCAAAGCCTGCATCAGACCCTTCATGACATCTAACATCTCCTCATAGTAGCCATTGCTGTTTGCCTTTGCCACAGGAACATCATATTCGTCAATCAGGAGAATCACAGGTTTGCCATATTGCTGATACATCAATCTCGTAAGCAGCATCAGGCTTCCTTTCGTATCCTTGGCCGAAGCCGTACCCTGTATCAGTTGTTTTACGATTTCTTTATCAAAACTATCTACCTTGTCGCTATCCAACAGATACAAGTGCTTCTTATACAACTCCGAGATGACAAGTGTAAGCATATCGTATGCACTGTTAAAATTCAAACCATCAACCTGTCGGAATGAAACAAACACAGTCGGCCACTGATTCATCCATTCCGTGCACAGTTCATGCCTATTTGCAATCTCAAGTCCCTCAAACAGTGTCTTGCTGTCCTTTTGGATATCAAAAAAGCTTTCCAGCATACTCATGCCAAGTGTTTTTCCGAACCGTCTGGGACGAGTGATCAAAGTTACTTTTGTTCCTGTGGTACCGAGAAGTTCGCCTATCAGACCAGATTTATCAACATAATAATAACCATTCCTGCGAATTTCCTCAAAATCAGACACCCCAACTGGAATACTCAACAATTTCATCTCTACCGCTCCTCCTATTTCTTCTAAATAAAGAATAACAGTAATTTTGCTAACTGTAAATGAAAAGTACGTCGTATAATTATTATTATGCGACGTACTGAGTGTGCCAAATTGTCTTCTACCAGTCAACTATACAAATGCTTTACTTAAAATATCTCTCCATTTAAGTCCATATCTTTATAATGGTTCTTAATAGTAAGATATTTGTTACCATCACATTTTTATATTTGTAGTTCAATTGTCTTTTATTTAAGGATTTCCTTACAGAAAAACCCTTAAATCATTCACTCTCAATTACTCCAGCACACATGATCTAAACCATATTTACTGCTGTACTTGTATGCCATACTTAATAAGTAAATTTTTTTACAAATTCATTTTCTAACACTTGCGGCGTATAGACATACGCCTCTTTAAAAATATATTTCTCTAATTTTTTCATATACTCAGGTTGAAACTTTTCGCCGGCTAAAATACATTTACGAATTTTATCCACATCAACTATATTTTTTTCCTCACTTACCACCAAAATGTATACCACATTTTCTTTTGCAAATGTAATAGGATTCTCATAATTAAATGTGTCATATTGCATTTCATTCTTTTCCCACATTTCATACAAAATGTCTACAAGCCAATACCAATTTTGATAAGCTTTTTTCGTCACGCTTTCTTTTGCCTTAGCTATTTGTTGATTTTTAAATTCTATAAAATACCATATATTTTCTGAGTTAATTACAAATGCATCTGTGGAAGCCAGTAAATCTTCTTCTTTTTTAGAATCTGGGAATCTGACAAGACGATATATATTATGCGCGATTTCATCCATATCAATGATGTCCATGTCCTGCCTGTTTTTCTCATATACATATTGGGGAACGCCAGTTCTGACTGTTTCCGCCTTATCCTCTGATACGTCAGAAATTTTTGCTTCTATACACGTTTTGTGATTATGTTCATCTGCAAATGCTAATAATATTTCTTTCATCTGCTCATAATTCGTCATCTTCCGTCTCTAATTCCTCTCTCAAATTGCTCAGCAACAAAGTCGGATTTACCATCTGCTTATATATTTTGCTTATATTGCCTGTAACATTTTCAAAAACAGCGCCTTCTTTCTGTAAATTTGCCAAATAGTAATTGCATCTCGCACTTGTTTTATACTTTTTCGAATATAGCTCCAATGCTTCCAAAAAATGGGCACTGTGTGTTGTCACAACTATGTGAAAATTATACTTTTTCTGTAATAAAACAATTACTTCAGCATACAACATTTGCCATTCCGGATGTAAATGGATTTCTGGTTCATCTAATACAATCACATCTTTATCCTGTAAATTTCCATTTAATAATAATTGTTTTAAAATCACAAATGCCTTTAAACCTGTTGATAACGATGCCACATCAATTTCCTTTGACGAATCCTCATCTAATGTGTACACATATTTCTGTTTTTTCGTTATTTCTCCAGCAGCTACCCGATTTATAATTTGCATAATTTCTTCCAGTTTATTTGCTATTAACAAATCTGAAAATGCTTTTTCTTCAACTGCCTTTTCTTCTCTCTGCATCAATTTCTGTAAAATATTTTTTTTATGAATCGGAAGTTCTGATATTCCAAATGGTGAATTATAATTCATTTCGTCTAGTACAAACGGATCATCAATATAAAGAGACGAATTCGAAATAATTATCTCTCTCTGTTCTTCTATACATTCATTCTTTTCAAAAGTTAAGCCTATCTTTTTTTCTTTTATGGACAACTCTATCTCAGCTGATCTATCTGGCACAAATATTGAATTTATCTGTTCATGAAATACTTCTGAAAAATAACTGGTATAGATAGCTTTGCTGAAAGTCTGATCTGATATTTGTTCATTTTCCTCTAATCGTTCAATCACCATCTTTACAAAATTTGCTTTTTGATCTTCATCTAAGAAAAGTTTTTTTTCATATTCTTTACAAATATCTTCTTGACTCTTTTTCTCATTTTTCAAAAGATTTGTAGCAAATTCTTCATACATCCTCATTGTCGGATATTTGCGATGCATCTGTATCTTGCCTCTGCTTCTCTCTATATCGCTACTCAATCTACCTGTCAATGAGGAAATCCTTGCATTTTTCATTTTCTCATCTATATTATATGTGGCATTAAAAACTGCATCTAATATTTTTCCAATTGTACTTTTACCAATATTGTTATTTCCAGCAATAATAGTAATTCCATCAATTTCAATATCTGCCTGCAAAATCTTTGCAAAGTTTCTAATTTTCAATCTCACTATTTATTACCCCACTTATTAGCTTTTTACAAATAATATCACTGGTAATATTTTAACGTATATACATTCAAAGAACAAGTGGTGACTTACGTTTACACCATAATCTTTTAAATCCACAACATCAAACAAACTCACTTTTATAATTAAGGTATTTCACTATTATTTTGCCAAATAATTGTATCTTTGCATCATCCATTGCACTGACATTTTTCAGATATTTACCAAGACTTTCACTTTCATTTATACCATTTCCATCCCCGATACTACGATACATTATAGAAATAGACGTCCAGTTCTTAATAACATACAAAAAATCATTATAACTTGTGTGCAATCCACGTGCCAGGTCGAATCCATTTCCTATCAATAAAATATCACCCATAGTTCTTCCTTTCCCTTATGTAATGTAATTAATTTTCAAATCTAAAAAACACCGACAGCATTTTGCGGACACGAAAGCCACAGCAATAATATTAATTTCTACAACTTCACTTTTAATTCTTCTCCTCTATATACTTCTCGCTCCAAATCATTTGTTCCATTTTTATATGCTTCATATATTTCAACGACAATTTTTTCATCTGCTGTTACTGGTCTTCTATCTGCCACATATTTTTCAATCTCATCAAATGTGCAGAAAACCTCAAAATTATTTCTATTAAGTCTGTATCCATATATTCCACTCAATGATTCGTTTGTCATATCCCAAAGAAACCGAAAAATATTTTTGGATGTCAACATATAGTGAAAAGCTTCTTTTACTTCGTTCTCTATTCTGTTGTGCCATATAATTGAGTGAATCGTATTCATTCTATTATATTCATTCTGCATATAAAGTAAAAAATTATCAAAAAATTGTTCTGATACATTTTCCACTGCAAGTGAAAGAATATAAATAGCACGTCTCTTTGCATTCAACTTAAGGAACATTAATGAGTCATCCGCCACCTGTGTATAATCATATAAAAGATCAAACAAAACTTCCCATCCCTGTTGTGTCAGATCATTTGTGTATAACTGAATCTCTTCCATTATTTTATATTCTGTTGCTTTAAATTTCCTAAGAGCCTCCGTCAGTGTCCGATTTGCCTCTCCTTTGCTATTTGCATTGCAAAGCTCAATCATTTTCTCTACTGTGTTCTGAATCTCAAGATGTTCATTTCCACGCTGCGTAAAATATATTGGGAAATAATTGCCGCTGTAAATTCTGTGCTTTTTTATTGTCTGCTCATATTTCTCATCCGTGTAATCCTTATTTATTATGCTGTTTCTCTCTCTGACATAATGATCCACATATGGGAATATTCTTTTTAACAAATTTAAATATCGACTGTTTTTTTCTGAGCCAAATAACTTTTTATAAAAATCTTTTATCTCCGCATTTTCTTTCTCCTGATTTGCTTGCAGATAGCCTTCATATCCAAACATTGTTTCTCTATCACCAGATACAAAATGCATTGCACTTTTCCAAATGATGGAATATAACTCTCTATTTTCCCTCTTTATTAATTCGATAATGATATAATCACAGATGTTCAGCTGTGTTGCAAGTCGTTTGCACTGCTCATTTGAGAAATAATATAGAACACTCATAATTGAGTTCAAGAATCGTTTTATATCTCTCACGTCCTGCGTATAATCCGTTAATAAAGGGATGATGTTTAAAATTTCCGTTCTTTTTTCTCCCTCGATTCCATATATTGTCAACATATTATCAACACATCGAAACATTAAATCATTTTTCAGATCTGTATCTAATTTTGGAACACAGAATTCCATCTGTACAATTTTTTTCAAATACTCCATATCATATTTCTGCTCAGTGAGCAGCCGCTCCATAATCCTCGGATCATAAGAAAGTATATAAGTCACCCTGTCCAGATTAAGTACATCTGCAACTGTTTTCAATAAAAATAACATTTTTTCAGACCCCAAACGTTCGATATTATCCAAAACAAAAACTAATCGTCGATCTGAAAATGCCATATATTCGTTGATCTGATTTCTGATTTTCGAGACCGAATTTACATTTTCCTTTAAAAAAGAAAAGTTTACTCCTCTTGTTGCTTCATTTATATTAAAAATGAGTGCAATCAGATCTCTTTTCCAGGCTCTTTGTTTTGAAATACTATAATTAATATCCATTTTTTGAAAAATCGTATCCAGAATAGCCCCCAATAAAGCAGCTTCATCTTCAAAATTCCATGGATCAAAATCGTCTATAATTATTATGTTCTCCTGACATTCCTTCAGCTGCTTTTTTACCAGATTTAATATAGTCGTTTTTCCACTTCCCCAGTTTCCACTTAAGCTAAGGACAAATTTCTTATTTGGATGGCAATTTTTTATTGTCATAGAAATGTTTTCAATAAGCTCTTTTCTATGCAGTAAATCATAATCTACAGCATCTTCATCTAATAAAATCATTGCATTACTCTGCTTATTCAGTTGTCCACTATATAATTCCTGCAATGTAGCGATATTGTTCTGTGTTTCTCTGGCTTCTTTATATGTTTCACTGTTCTTTTCCAGGATTCTTTTTCGATATGCTTGCAATATCGTAAGAAAAAGTAAACATAAAATTGTTCCTATAAGCTTATACCATGCAAAAATTTTTATCTGCAAACTTAAAGCTATCACCTGAAACAACAAATATATTGCTAAAGTATACCCTGCACTTCTTATCACGTCGTCCATCTCTGAATTGATCGGCATTTTGATAGAAATATCAATTCTAAAGAATACAATTATAATTACTATAGATATAATTACGATTGTAAAGAATTCATATGCTCCTATTCTGCATATGATTCGCGTAAAAACATTATAAATATCTACAAGTCATAGTATTAAAAAACAAACCATACCATATAATAGATTTCTTTTAAAATCCTACTCTTAACACTTTTTCTAACTTTTATTATTCATCAAATGAAATGTTTCTTATTTCAATAAACTCATTCTCATTTTGGCTTACTTCTTTCCATTTTGATACTATATCCATGCATAATGCTTTTTTATAAAACTCTGCTGCAAGCTGACATGCATTAATTCTACTATTCAGCTTATTAATAGCAGATTCCTCATCATCGTTATCAGCAATCACCGTTTCCGCTAATAAAATATCCAGCTTTAACCCAATAAAATCTATCATTTGTGATGTTAATAAATTCATTTTTGCTGTCTTTCGGAATAATCGTAAAAGATTCGCTTCTGTCTCCCCGTCTGCATGGAGTAATCTCATTGAAAATATTTCACACATTTTTTTTATTAGCTGCATCATTTTGCAATCATCATTATATTCTTTTTTACTATGTGATACTCTGTTCAATAAGGTCAACATTAATCCTATGCTATCTGTTTTGCACATCCACAAATCATGTTCTATTTTTTTTACTTCAAATGAATCTTCCTCATTAATTTCATCTCCAATAATTTTAAGAAATACCGAGTTTCCATATATTTTTTCCACTGCTGCTTTCAATTCGTTATAGGCACTCTTTTCTGTTTCATTCATCTGATAATTTTCTTGCTCCTGCATAGAAATTAAAATCCTCTGTGCAATTACACAGGCTTGTCGAATTCTTTCTTCTGCTTCCCCTCCTCTGCTCATCCAATGATCCATTGCCAGAATTAGATTTTTTAATAATTCCATCCATTTTACCGTATTATACTTTGTAAAATCAATGTCATCTATTACCCAAAGCATTTCTCTATATTCTCCTCCTGCACGTGAAGAGAAACATGCCACATTACAGTCACTTTTTATCATTACATATGTATGTCTTTCAATTTCTTCTAAATATGATGCGTCCCTTTCTTTCATTCTGTATAGCATATACGCAGCATAAGAATCATTCTCCATCTCCAATAGTTGCATCAGATATTGTCTGTCATTTTCTTCTAACATAACAATTTGTTCCAATATACAAAAACGATTTCTCACATTAGCTTTTACATCTGCATTTTCTATTTCACTTTCTTGCCTCAGCTGCATTAAAACCCGATAATACAAATGCGATGCCAACTTGTACTTTTTCTTTGGACGATAAATATAATTTACAGGATCTCTATACCCGGATACCCAATCGGTTCTTGATGGAAAACTAAGTATTTTTTCAATTCTTTCTTCTTGTTGTTCCTGTGTATATCCATCTATTACCCCTTCTAACAACTGATCAAGACCTCTAAACTTTATCTTTTTATTACTCAAACATAATTTGAGCAATAAATTCAATATTTTGTCCAATATTTCTACTGAACATTTATAGGTAAATCTTGCTAATATTTCAGGTAAGACTTTGGCTGCCTGTTCATAAACAGATGTCGTCTCGTATAGATTATCTCCTTTCAGCTGTTCGGTTACTGTTTGAAGCAAACGTAATAATTCCCTTGCCTGTTCATCTACCTCTTTTTTTGTAAGCAATGCCATATCTGCTCTTCCAAATAAATAATCCACATATTTTGTTTCTTGTGAAAATAAAATCTGTACCATACACCAATATGGATAATATCGACAGAGTCTTTTTGCAGAACCTTCCAATCCTTCTTTACATGTTACATTTCCAATGCGAAAGGCATGACCTGTTTTTTCAAAAAATCTCCAATATTCCATTGCTGTATAAATATCTATATTATTGTTACCATAATGTGTCGAACACATTTTACTAAGATTATATCTATATTTGGTTTCTACACTTGGAATTATATGTTGTTCTGTTTTTAAATTCCATACATACTTATTATTTTCATCCCACCAGGAAACCAAACCGGTGTGAATACATTTTTCATATTTCTCACCATCTTTGCTTACTGTAATTTCTGCCTGACGAATAAAATTTACTAAAGATACACAACTCTCTTCTACAGATGCCAAATAAACATTTTGTGCATCACGCATTAATTGCTTTCTTACTGACACCAGATTATTCATTAGTATTTTTTCTGCATTTTTATTTTCCCCAATGGCAGTATATAAATAAGCTTTAACAATGGGCCAATATACATCCCCTTGTGCTATATTCCAATTTTTCAAATGTGTTATAAGTTCTTCTGCCTCAAAACGAAATAAATTAATTCTGCATTCTTCCGCATAAAAGAATTGCCTCTCTTCATAATTCAAAATTTCAATATTGATACTTTTTTTACATTCTTCGACCTGTTCCCAATTTCCAAGTTCCCTATATGTTCGCATTAAATGAAGATAGACAGTCTGTTCTTTTATTTGATATTCCTTTTTATCTTTATCTATTTCATTCTGCAATATCTGATTTTCTTTCTTCGACAATTTCCAAAAACAATCTGCTATCTCCCTTAATATCGGACGTCCAACAATATCTAAAAGTTTCACATATTCATACATATAATCTATTTGTTTATCATATGATATTTCATCAATTTTATGTATTTTGTCAAACTCCTTTATTATATAGTGAGTCTTTTCCTTTAACTCCCATGGTAAAAATATCCAGCCTGGATACGCCGAACGTAACCTGCGCATTTTTTCTATCTTTTGTTCAAAATTTAGTTCTTTGTGTTCATATTCTTTTTGGAATTCAAACCAATTCAACTGTGTAGCTTTTGTGTCTACACAATCACGCAATCTTATAAACAAAGCTTCCAGACGTCCTGATAAACTTTTATCCGGCCACAGTTCCTCTAAATCTATTACAATAATATTTTTCTCAAAATATAATTTTTTTTGTGCTTCCAGCACATGTGTCACAGCTATCATATATATTTTCTGTGAGCTGCTTTTTGAAAGGTGATCATGTATCCAACCAATCCAATTAATAAAATTAGGATCTTCACATGAAAATCCCACCATACAAAATACATTTTCCAAAAGAGCCTGCTGCACTGTATTCACCATAGGCGCAAACTTTACCGGATATGTCCGATAATCTTCTTCCGTAATAATAAACGGTCTTTGTGACGGAAACGAACCATGTAATTTAACAATTCTCGGTGCATCACTACTGTTTACCAAATCTTCTTTGCATAGCACAACGTTATACCTGCGGTTAGAAATGAGATTTGTTGTACGTTCCAACAACGTATCATAATTTGTTGTAAACACATCCCTCCAGGGAAGTTTCATAAGCTCTTTATATAATTCTGATGGTACAAAATCTTCATCGGGCACAGCCTCCCTTAATATATTTTCCAAAACTGGCCTCCCAGCCATGATTTCAACTTCCTCAGCCAATCGCAGAGAACTGCAATAATTTTTTCCCGGATATTTACTGTCACCATATAACTTTTCATAAAACAAATCTGATAGCTGATTCCAATTCAGAAATTCACGCCCGTCTGCACTTATTTTTTCTGCATTTTTCGAAAAACCAGCTCCAACCATCACTGCCGCATGATTCTCCGCTAATGCATGTCCGATTTCCAAAATATATTGTTCTTCTGTATGCATAAAAACTATTTCGCTCCTGTATCGCTTTAATGTACCCTAATAAAATATTTTATTTTTCCATCTAAAAATCAGGAAATATTTTCAATGTCTTTCTCAATATCTCTGCTTTCTCGTTTCATGATTCTTCGAAATTGAATTTCTATGAAATTTTCATCCTTTTCAGATAAATCCATCCTATATATTTCAGATAATATTTTTTTCTTATCTTCTATGCTTATATTATCTAAATTGGGAATATATTTTGTTTCATGCAATGCCTTACTCATTTCTGAAAAAACTCTTACAAATCTCTTGGGTTTTATTGTATCCTCTACCTTATATCTCCTTATTAATTTTTCAACAACATCATCTAAATGATATAGCAATTTCTTATCCGTAATTTGAGAATAAAAAAACATCCACCCATACTTATGCTTATTAAGTATAAAACCTGTAATTTTCAAATTCAATTTCCACTGTAGATAAGCAATATTATCTCTTGGTATTGTCCTAAATAACTCCTCAATAGATTGCTCAATTTTTAATATACTGCTTTTTCTTACCGTCACTTCATCATTTAAACTAATAACATAGCCTAAATACTCAAACGATTCTGCAATTTTCCCTTCATCCTTCTTTTCATTTAATTCTAAACCAAGTTCTTCTATATCTTCACTAATTTCTTCTTTTACAATTGAAAATTCATCTTCATTTACTAAAATCAAAATATCATCAACATACCTATAATACGATATGTACTGTTCATTTCTATATTTTCTATCAATATTAAGCATATATATATTAGCTAATGAATTTGAAATTGACAGCCCCTCTGGAATCCCTATAGTTCTTTCCTTCTTTTCCATTTTCTCTTTTATAGGATAAACCAAAGTTTCAGTTCTAATTGCATTCCAAATCAAATGAACAATTTCTGGCTTATGTATTTTTTCTTTTATTATTTTAAATAATTTATCATGATCTATTGATGCATAAAAAGATCTTACATCTAATTTTATAAAATAATCATATAACGGAACTTTGCTTTTAATATCCTCTATTACAAGTTGTGGCATCATGGTCTTACATTCATCTCCATATACTCCTACTAAGATTTCATTCAGTACGGCTGTCGTCAATTTATCCCTCAATGTAGGTACACAAACTGTTCTCGGTGGTTTTGCAGGACCTTTTGTGAACAACAACTGCTTATATCTTGTAAACTGATAAGATCCATTTCGAACTTTTCGAATAATGACTTCAACATTTTCATCCAAAGTTTCTTCGAATTTTTTAGGGGACACCTTATCCAAACCTACTGATGGTTTAGCCTTTATTTTATTCTCATAAAGTTCTATGAGATGTTTTTTAGTAAACAGTTTTTTCCACAAGTATGATGCCTGCATCTATAACACCTCACATACCACATACAAAACAACTGGTAAAATTATAATGACTACCTTTAACATGAATCTCCAAATCACATTCCACCAGTATATTTTCCTTACATTTTTCCATCTTTTTTCCCGATATTCCCCAGTGCTTCTATGTACTGTTTCGTAATAGTCAAATGAAATATGATTATTACCTGAATCTAATAAATCACAATATTCTATATATATTCTTTGTATCGAATCCATATCATCATTACCAACACCCATTAAATCAAACTCCAGTTTCTGCATCTTAGTATAATTTTTTCTATACTCTCTGGCACGTTCTAAATATCTTTGCCCATTTAAATATAAAATTACAATAAGTAAAGATATTGTCATAAAAACCGTCATCAGGCTTAATTTTTCATCATTATTTACTAATGACAATATTGAAAATATAATTGTAAGGCATGAATAATAAATATTAATTCCCTGAAAAAAAGATTCCTTATTTATTAACCTTTTTTCGGCATTTATCCTCGAAATCCGAGTTGTCCATATTTGATCTGGTAAACTTCTATATTTATCCATATTTTGTCACCTCTTTCTAAATGTATTAGGGGCTCTATATTAAACGAAATGCACCTTCATTCGAAAGTCTAAAAAATCTTTTCAGATTGTTAATTACATTATTTCCAAATCGGAAATCATAACTTACGTTATAGCCCCTAATACATTTATATTTTATACTTTTTGTCCAATATCTCCATTCGATATGACGTAATTCAATACATTTTGTATGTCTTTCACTTGTAGTTTGATTAATATTTAATAAAGGACTTCCTTCTCAGAAGTCCTCTATCATCTATCATTCTGCTATTCTATCTTGACACTTTAAAACATTTCCAACATAAAACTCTGTTCACTTAATTCTGTTTGAAGTTCTGCCCCATCATTCATAATAAAACCATTCGATATGACGTAATTAACATAGTTTACACCACTTTATAACTTTTTCAAAAAAATCAGCACATTTCATTCGATTTTTGTATCAGCATTTTTTTATCCAAAATAACAGAAAAATCTCTCAATATATTTTATTATGCATGTTCCTATGCAATGATACAAAACGACTATTTTTTAATACAGTTTCCCCAGAAGATCTACAAAATTTCTATGTCTAGCAGGAAAAGTACTATCAAACCAGACTGGCAATGACCAGATGAAGTATATTTCGCTGTTGCAATATTCGTTTCGCTGGAATATTGAAACAAGCTACTATGAACAGAAAATATTCTGGTCTTTTTTGAACTATATGGTGCGAAGCTACAAAAGAATTGTAAACTAGTGTAATATTACTAATTTCAAAATACTACTTGATGAATTTTTTAACATAATCGATAAACTCATTTATATTTTGTGCCAAATTAGGTATTCCATTTGCGAGTGTCATCATTGATGTAAGTATATCTATTCCATTTCTAATTTTATTCTTATTTGGTTTTTCTTTGTTTATTTCTTCCTTGACCTGTTCAATAGCATCTATAATTTTTTTACCATTACTTTCTGAAACATCTAAAATATTTTTCTTTATATTTTCTATAATAGCGTCTATGTTTATATCATTGTAGTTTACAGTACAAACACTTTCTACATCTCCACCTATATTAAGCTGATTCCAAATATTCCATGTCACAGGATTTTGCTCCATATCTCTACTTTCACCCAAGAACCCCCTATCTAACTTTTTAAAGTATTCTGCAATTTCAATAAGTACATTTAAAAGCATTAGTTCTTTTCGCGGATTTTTCACTAAATTTGTAGTTTCAATATAATATCCTAATTTTTGTATATATATGACATTTGTAGTCATTAATCCATAAAGTTCATCAAGTACTATGCATATTCTCTTTTCTTCGTTTTCATCAATTTTACTATTACATACAAATTTGTACATGTCTATTATTTCATTCAAATATGGTTTTGTGTTAAAATATATGGTTTTATCTGCGAAAACATATACCATATTCCCTTCAATAAAAGTTTTGTCTATAACCTTCTTTTCTTCAACATAATACAAGAACATATTTTGCAAAAAGTAATCACTACATCTCTGTGCTTCTCTCGACTCTGTAATTTCATAAAAATGTTCGGTAGTAATAATAATTTTTCCTTTTTGATAATATTCTCTAATTTCTCGCTGTTTATGTAACTGCCACACATAATATCTAATATAGAAACACATTTTCCCATCTTGTCCATCACCAAATTGCAATTGCAAATCATTAAAGGAATAGACTGTATTTTCGTCTCGTTTAACAAGAAAATGTACAATTATTAATAATCCTACAAACACAAAAACCAAAGTAGTTATTGATAATATGTAAGTTTTCATTTCTATTTTCTCCTAAAGATACTCTTTTCTCTCATGTTTTACACAATTCTTTGTCCTTTCACTCAACTCAATATGCTCCCCACATCTCCTAATTTAACATTCACTTTTAACTTTCAATAGTCTATAAAACTGTATACTATCTTTTCTGTTATGAATTATTTTTCTAAATCAATAAGCATATTATCTAATAAGACTTGCAAATAATCTGATGGATCCTCATCATTATCTTTCATATCTATCAATTTATTTACATCCTCATCGGACAAACCAATTATCAACTTACCCAATTCACGCAAACTGCCACGAGAAGCTTTTTGAGCATTTTCATCCATACCTTTTCTCGAAATAATTATTGCAACCTTTCTTAATGCCTTTTCGTACAAATATTTTTCTGTAGTGTATATTTCTTTCTGTGATATAGCTTTTTCATAATTTTTAAATTCAAATATTAAGTATTTTGTGCCAAAAAATTTTTGAACCGTATCAAAGAATTCGCTAGTATTAATAGTTCTTATTTTACCACAAAAATCAAAACGATATAATCTATTATTAGACTTTTTTTGTTCATCAAAAAACTCTACATTTTCAGAAAAAAGATATTTTAATATATCTACACACAACTGTTCATATTCCCTTGCATCCGCCTGACCTGGTTTAATAGTTCTTAAACGTTCCTGTAAATCCCATTTTACTAGATTTTCTTTCTTCTGCACAAACAATTTCTGTTCTATTTTCTGAGGAGTAATATCAGTCACATTAAAACTGAGCATGGATACAAATTCACTGCGCAATTTTGGACATTCTTGTAACATCCATAAAATATTCTCTACATCCCAAACGAAGAAACCGAACTCTTTCTCTACATATTTTTTTGATTCATTTCCAACCACATTTCCTATAACAAGTATTGGTATCGTTTCACTTAAATTCTCATTTTCATAGATTTTTTTGCTTATTGCTAGTATTCTATTTTCTATACCCGAATTATTATTATAAATTTTAAATACAAAACAATATGTTGCGCTATCAGTCACATATCTGAAATCAATCATGGAATCTTCTTCTGCATTATACAGCGAATTCTCCATATTTTTATGTGCAAAATACGCAAAAAGTATTTCTTTAAATCGTTTTGACTTTAAAACCATTCTACTTAGATAATCTTCTTCTCTATCTGACAAGCACAAAGAAAAAGCAATTTGTTGAATTAAAAATACATTAGGAATAAACATTAACTGCTGATACAGATTACTTTTATTTCGTATATTCAATAAATACTCATCTGGTATACCCTTTAGCCTTGCAATTTCTCGATGCGTTATCTTTCTAACGGAACCTGTTTGCACAATTAATGGGATCATTCGAGGATTCCAAAATATATTTTTTTCATATTTATAACGATCTTTATTCCAACATAATACTCCGTCTCGATTATCAATTTCAGATCTATACAATAAATCCTGCTTAATATTATAATACCATTTATCATCACTTTTCGTTTCCAAGAATTCATCTATCAGATAATCTCTACTGTCAATATTATCTAGAAATTCCAGATTAATGTCATTATGATTTAATGCTCCTATAATAAAACTGCCCTTTTCTTTCACCGGAAACCCTGTAATATTTCTAGTATTAAAGCTTTTAATATCTACTGTATATCCCATATGTTTTATTTTTTCACATAAATCTGAAATAATATTATTTCCTTGAATTCTATTTGCACATTGCAATAAAAAACATCTTGGATGTATCCCTTCCAGTATATCTATTATCGCCCTAAGTTCTCTCTCATTTTGACATATGATTGAACGATCCTTACATCCTGCTCTACTTATTGAACTAATTCTTAATCGTCCTGCTAAACAATCAATGTTTGACAAATCCAATTCATCATTGTCGCACACATCATCCCAATTGTTATCCCTTACAATTGCTCCCCAGTTATCGCCACATACAGTATAACTTATCTTATCCGAAAAATTTATATAAATAGCTCTAACATCATATCCAGCTTTAGAAAATCCCAATGCAATTGTTCCTAAATTGTCATTTATCGTTATGACATTTCTTTTCAAAATACAATCTCCCACTTTACCCAAACACTAAAGTCATAATCTTGCTTTACCGTTTCTACAGCTTGGACTATGCCATTAGATACTATGGATTTTAAAACAGTATTCCAAAGCCCTTATCTTGAAATTTGATTTCTTAAATCAATCAAATGCATTACGGCTCGATGCGTATTCGTAAATGTGCTATCAGTAAAGTAGAGTTCCCTAGTTACTGCATCTTCGTTTGATATGTCTTCGAATTCATCCGTAATCCCTTTTAAGCACCACTCTCCATTTTTAATGGCCGTTTCATATTTTTCTGCAATTTTCCAAGTTGTTTCTTTATCCCCCTTTTTATACCCGGGGCAATACTCCTTTGATGATAACCGTTTTAAAAGATTTTCTTTATCTTGAACTGTTACAATTAGAGGTTGGATTTTTTCATAATGTAAAAGAAAATAGTATTCAATACATCCTTTCGTCATATACAATTTAACCATGGCATTCTTACATTTCTTTCTAAGACTTTTAACAATGTCCCAGTTTTCTTCCCATTTTTTCCGCATTACAACTTCAGTATCAAACACGATCCATATCTCATCAACATCCAATAAATCTTCATAATAAACACCTTTAACACTAAATGCTTTGTCTGCTGTCCCAAACAATCCTTTTTTTCTATGAATATTTAAATTGGCATTTTCGTGGAATCGATCCTTTAAAAACATGAAATACTGTTTTTCACTTTCACCTTCCCAAAACACGATAATATAAGGTATTCGCGATTTGTTTTTGCTTTTTCGCGCCATACTTACTCCTCCCTGATATAAGGCACTGCCCCATACTTCCCAAGTAGATATGCCTTTCCTACTTTTTCATCATTTCTAACTGAGAAATCCGATACAGCATATAATTCAGAGACACCAGTTTCTCCATTTTTGTCAACCAGATAATATTGGTCTCTTCTTAACATCTCCCGATCCATGATATCTATACTATGTGTTGTAAAAATCAACTGAGCCTTTGTTACATTATTATATTGGAATCTATTAATAATGTATTCTACAAGTTTTGGATGTAATCTATCTTCTATTTCATCAATAATAAAAACACCACCATTTTTCAGAGCTGCTTCCATTGCCGTAGCTCTTGCCATCAAGCGAATCGTTCCATCTGATTCATCAGCTAAGTTTAAAGGATATTCCATTCTTCTTCCCTCTGAATCAACACCTACATGGAATGACGTTGCCTTCAATTCGTTATATTGTATTATTCCATTTACATTATCAGCATCTCCCGACAAACTTTCCTTAAATTGAGCTAATGCCTTTTCAATTTTCTGTCTGCCTTCAATAGAAATATCTGGTGGTAATTCATCAAGACTCGTAATTACTTTATTATTAATTTCAAATTTCATATCTGAAATGCCTAGATCTGCAATTTTCGCAATTGAAGTAACGGACTTCAGCATTTCAGAATCGTCACTGTATTCCAATAAGTTTTTGCCCAAATCCGAATAATCTCTAGAAAAGAACAGTTTTGTCCTAAACCATTTCATTGCTTTGATACAAGGTTCGTAATTCATTGTACAGGAAATTGCAAAAAACAATTGATTAGAAGCAACTGCTTTGCTAATCATTTCTTTTATTTTCTTATCTTTATTCACAGGGAAAGAAAACTCCTGAAATTCTCTATTAAACACCACGGATTTTTGTCCCTTGGGAGCCCAATACAAATATTCTTTACAAATACACTTTCTCGTAGCCGAAAATCCATAGCAATACCAAATCCCCTCATCTTCATATTCAAATTCAAAAAATGTCGGTTCGTTTTTTGAGTAATCGTTTAACTCAAATGGTCTAACTGGAACTTCTGCAGTTTCATGTTGTGTTCGTTGTGCATTCTTAATAAACTGTGTAGCAAGCCACATTGAGCGAATTATATTACTCTTGCCACCACCATTTTTACCGTTAATGGAAATAACAGGAAGAAACTCATTACGCTTATATTTCAACAAGCATTCTTTACGATCTCCCAATCCTGCTGCTTCCATATCCAAAACGGCTTCATCTCTTAATGATCTATAGTTTTTAACTTTAAATCGTAATAACATATATTTTCCCCCTTTAACTGTATCATAACTGATTTTCAAGAGTTATTCAATATATTATTACGCATTTTTCACATTTTTATGCACAATTTATTTTTATTACCTATCATTCAGCTGCACTACTTTTCGAGTCTCGTCAACCAGATAATATTTCCTCACTTTTTATTCAGTTTCTCCCAAACTGCCCTATATCTGTTCCAATACAATTGATAATAGTCCACTCCCAAACCCAGGGCAATGTTTTCCTTATTTTCTTCATCACCAGTAAATCTAAATACAAACCACACATCTGAATTTATCATCACTGTCCTTTTCCCCATGTTAACAAGGAATTCGCATTGCTCTTTTAACTCATCTGTAACAATCTTGGATAACATACTATCATGAATTATATTCAAAGCATCGTTGCTGTCTTTAATCACTTTCAGCAAATCTATCTTTTTTTCCTGCCTCTGTAGTAATTCCTTTTTAGCTTTTGACCATTCTATATCTCGAAGTACTATATCACGATCCGTCCAAATCTTTAACCCATCAAATCCGATGTGCACACCATGCACCACGTCGTTGGAATGTACAAGATAATTTCTTAAAATACAAAGAATAGCATATGCCTCATTTGTATCATATATCTCACTGGTAATTTGTTTAAATACATTCCCATCCCCAACTTCTCTATGGCGCATATATCGTTCCCAGTGCTTCAAAAAGATATCTGCCTCTAATATGCAACTTCTCACATACCGTTTGATACGTAAACTCCTCATTTCATCAGGACTATGTAAATTATCACATGCTTCAAACAACTCCTGAGCTGCCTCATTAAAAGATTCATTTCTAAAAATGTCTTCAAAAAATACTTCTATTTTACCTGCCGCCTGAAATATTTTTTCTATTTCTGGCTCTGTAAACAGTTTTGAATCCTCAAAATTAACTTCTCTTCCAGTTTTCCCTTTATGCTGAACCGGATTTTCTTTCATATAAACAACTACCATCTTTTTGTTTGCATTTATCATCATTCACTCTCTGTTCCCTTTTTGTAATACTTTTTCATATTCATTGTATATCTTTTCTCCAATAACTCAATTCGATATAATGTAATCCAACACAGTTTCAAAGCTTCATCTGTAGTTTATTTGACATTTAATAAAGAGCTTCCTACTTAAAAGCCCTTCATTGTAAAGTCAATGACTTACTATGTAAATATATCTTTAATCTTTACACCATTCTTCATTTGTTCCCTTAAATACAGTTATCAATTTTTTCTTTACTTCTGCATCATCTTTGAAAATATTCATCCAAACAGAAAAAAATCCGCTGCTCTGTGCTAGCATCTCTACCAATTTCTATGTTTCCACCATTTTATCCCCACCACGAGTTTCTTATTGCACTCAAAAATCTCCATACTTTTGCCGAACAATCTTCCATTTATTCTTTCAATATATCTACTGCCCGGTCTATGGATTCAAAAATTTCCTGCTCTAAAAATGGATGCTTGTCCTCTCTGATAGTTGTCTCTTTCAAAGTAGTTAATAGTCCTTCTTACCCTTTAATCTTTCCCGTGCTTGTTAGTTCAATAAATTTTGATGGATAATACTGTTCGTCCATTTTAACCTTCAATAGTTTATAAAACTGTTCATTGTGTGTTGAAATAACGATTTGTCTTCCAAAATCTGCTTCACGGTACTTGGTCATAACTTACGACCTCCTTTATCTGTATTCACACCAAAGGTGTGTATTTACAGTATAAAGGAAATATATGTAATAGAGCCAATAGAAATCTCCCACTTTTATGCAAAAAACACTTGACAACTTCATCGAAAAATGCGGTGCTTGGCGCCTATAGATTAATAATAATCGCCTGCGGTGGCAAACATTTTTCAATATGGAGGCGATTTTTATTTTACCTGTTAATTGTGGTAGTCTCGCTAATAATCATACAAAACATTGTTATTGTATTCTGTTTCTTAATCTCAAACCCACATTTTTCATAAAAACCAACGCTACTATTATACTCATTATCTAAAGCCTGTCCGCATATTTTCTTAACACCAACTGCCTTTGATAACGCTATAGTCAATTCAATCAAACGTCTTCCAAGCCCTGTCCTTTGATACTTAGAATCTATATCCATATTCATTATTTTAACCTTATTCCATCCTTCTTCATCATCGAGATTAAATATAAGGTCAATGCCAGATTTCTCATAATTCAAATACCTAATTGCTAAATTATAACTATTCGGAAATCCGAGCATAGCCTTGTTTGGATTCCATTCGGTAATACGAGCCTCTAAATCAGTACCAAAATCAAAATCTTCTAGTATTTGAATTAATGATTTATATGCCACTTCCTGTTGCTTATATGACAGCATTTTCTTCCTCCCTACCTTCAATATAATCTCTTGGAATCTCTAATGCAGTAAATATAAGTCTTTCAGATTCCTTTTTTATGTAAACGTCAAACTTTAGTTAAGGCGAGTGGTTTGACGTTTACTATATTTGCTCCTTGTTCTATTATTACTTCTTAAGAATTAATTGTACCCTCGCATACACAATAAAGCCATTCGAAATGACGTAATCTAACGTGTTTATTGTAAAATAAAAATGTAGAAAGTTGCAGACCAAAAATGTAGGTGATTGCAACTACATTTTGTAGGTAATTGTAAAGCTTCAGAATTTCAGGAACGGGCAGCACCATCTGGTAGCTTCCAAGTCGGATCTGATAAAAAATCCATTGCAGACATGAACCAAAACCATTAATCTTGTTTTTGTTGCAACTTCAAGATTTTGCTGATATTTTCCGCACGGTATTTTACATGATTCCAATCCATTCCAAAGGCACTTAAGATTGCTTTCTGTGTTTTGGTTACTGCATGATCAAGCCGGTACATATTATCCAGCTGGCGTGTCATCTCGATCTTTTCCAGTTCCCGGATCGCTGCCGGAACTGTAAGATAATTCGATTTTTTTGCCAGTTCCTTTGCCTTTCCCTTTAAGGCTGTATATATCCTGCACCGGATGATCAGTGCAAGAAAACCAATGAATATCTTATTTGATGCCGCCTCTTCTGATGCCGCTCTCAGACAATGGCTTCCGAGATAAGACTTATCTGCCCTGAATACTTTTTCCGATACGTCCCTGCTCTTGTAAAGATTTATCGCATCCTTTGCATCCATCTTTTCAGATGAGATAATAGCAAAATATCCGCAGAGTTCCAGCTCATCCCGGATCACTGGCAGCCTGGGTTCACCATAAACAAAATGTCCGTTTTCCTTGTTATAATGCATATGAAAATACTTATGGAATGCCGGCCCGAATTCATACTCCTTATCTTCATGCTGTTCCATGAATCTCTGCATTTCATGGATTTTTTCTTCCAGTCTTGCACGTTCACCAACCGCTTTGGCAGCACTGTAATAAATATGTATGTATCGCTTCTTTGTGTCACTGGCATACACAAAAGTGTGGACTGTTTTTCCATACACTTCGAATTCCTCGATCCGGTTTCCCCAGTTGTTTTCAAAAGTGCCTTTCAGTTTTCTCACCTGACTGCTTATAAAATCCTTTATTCCTTTTACCATAATGATAAAGGAAAATCCACTGCTGTCCATGTAGTTAAGGTTATCTTTGCTGAAATATCCCCGGTCCAGGATAAATCCGATATTTTTATAACCATAGCCTTTTATCTTATCAACCATAAACTGCAGCTGGGATACATCATTGATGCTTCCGGAATATTTTTCATACATGAGAGGTTCCCGATTGTTTACATCATAGCCAACCGCATAATTGAATATCGGAAGTCCTGCATCCACCTTTGCTTCCCCGAATTCCACTATATCTATATCTCCGGCCTGGCAGTTCTTATTTGTTGAATCATACGATATATAAATGCGTTCGCGTTTGCATCTGTCCGCGTTCCACTGATCCAGAAAATCCTGCCTCTGGTCTTCTTTTATTGACCTAAGGAAATCTGAAATAAATGAATCACTGTAACATTTCATATCCAGAGTAAAAAGCGGGTGATTGTAAGAATAATCGGGATAATACTGTGCAGCGTTTCCTTCTGTAATAATGGAATAGGCTGCCAAGTCAAGCATGATCCCAGCTGCTTTTGCCCCAAATGAATCCTGCAGTTTTGTATCCAGTTTAAGATCTTTTGCAGCTTTATCTATGATCATAAATGCTCCTGTCTTCAAACAGCTGCTCCTGCATGAAACTGTTTTTTCCTCAGGCTGCTCAACCTCCGGAAAATATTTTCTGAAATTTTCATTAGGCCTCATTTTATTTTCATCTTCCGGTAAAACCTTACCGATGGTAACCCTTTTTACATTTGTATACTGTTTGGACAGATCGTACTCACGGCTGTACTCATAATAAACATAACGCGCCTGGCCTTTGGTTCGAAATGTAATTTTTCCTTTTACATCAGGTATATCGTAAACGATCCATAGCGAGTACCTTGACAACTATAAGCCGCTTTTGCGGCCTGCTGTAAATTTTATTTTCGAATGTTTTCCGGAAGCGCCGGTGACCAGGGGAGCAGTTCTTCCAAAAAGCTGCGGTCTGTGTCTTCCATGTGTTCTGGGATCACAGTCAACAAATGTTCAAAGTACTCGTACGGTTTCAGATTGTTGGTCTTTGCTGTCTCTGCGATACTGTAGATCACAGCGGATGTCTTGGCTCCGTTTATGGTATCAATGACCTCCCAGTTCTTCTTTCCGATGCAGAAGCCACGGATGGCACGTTCCGAAGTATTATTATCCATTGGGACATCTCCATCATTCAGAAATACCCGGAGATATTTTTCCTGATTCAGAAGGTAGGTAAAGGCAGCTTTCAGTTTTCCTTTTACCACGATCTGATCTTTTTTCTGTTTCAGGTATGCGAACAAAGCATCTACCAGTGGCTGGATGACCACCTGACGCTGCGCAAGTCTTTCTTGGGAAGGGAGATCTTTTAGTTTTCCCTCTTCCCGGTAGATTGCCTGGATCTGCTTCATGACCAGCCAGGCAACGGATTCTTTTTTCCCTCCCGCCGGTATGGTGGCAAGGACTTCCTCGAACTTCCGGCGTCCGTGCACCCAACAGCCTGCAATCGTCAGGTCTTCCTTCTCCTTTTCCAGAGTGTGATAGACCTGATATCCATCCGTAACACAGATCCCCGAATAATCTTTCAGAAACTCCCGGGGATGGGAAGCATTTCTGGTCCTCTGGTACTCATACAGGACAATCTGTTTTTCCGGATACATATATCTGGAACGGTAGACCCACATATAACTTTTGGATTCTGCCGGACGGCCGTCATGGTTTACGAGCACCGGTGTCTCATCTGCCTGGATGACATGGTAATCATACAGTTTCTGGTGGAGATAATCGTAAAGAACAGAAAGGTATTCCTCTCCGAGACGGATCATCCAGTTTGCCATGTTCTGTCTGGTGATGGCTAATCCATAGCGCTTGAATTCCTGTTCCAGGCGGTAAAGCGGAATGGCATTGACATATTTGCCGTTTATAATGGCTGCCGCAAGCGTTGGGGAAACGGTACTTCCATGGAGCAGTCCTCTTGGATGTTTTGCCTTTACCATGTGTCCGTCCTTTTTGCCGGAATAGACTCCGATGTGGTGTTCCTCTACTTCCACCTTTGCAGGAACAAAACGGTATCTCCGGGATATGGCATCCGGAAGCTGTTTCCAGCCGTTTTTACCAAACTCTGTAGTGAGTTCTTCCTCTGTCATGTAATGGTCGATCCGTTCTATGGGAAGACCTGACATATCCTGTTCCTTTTTGCCTTTTTTCTTTACCGGGCGGGGAGTGGAAACCTCCAGTTGTTCCGGTTCCTGGGCATCCAGGTTACAGACGGCCTCCGCCTCATTGAAGAAGACGATAGTTCCATCCACTTCCATGAAGCTGATCTGGCTGGCATCTTCCATTTTTTCGGAGGAACGTCCAAAACGGTTTCTGTTTGCCAGAACCATCTGCTCCATCATAAGCTGCATCTTTTCATTGAGGGAACGGACTTCGGCGGTCAGGGTCTCCAGCTGCTCCTGCTGGTTCAGAAACATCTGGATCAGAAGGGACTTGTCAACGGTATTCAGTTGTTCTTCTGTGTATCTGACTGCCATAGTGAAGCTCCTTTTCTTACTGGGTCCATTATAGCAGACACGGTACATTTCCGCCAGCCGGCGGCTGTTTTCCTTTCGTCATTATGACGGTGGATAACAGTACTGTAAACCTGAGAGTTCACTGCTTCCTTTCAGATTTTCAGTACTGTTATCCACAAATGCCCTGTCTTCCCAGCCGTATGGAGGGCAGGACAGAACCATTGTGGATAAACAACAGACAGTAAATCCGCCGGGATAAAACTGTCCACAAAAAATTTCTGCGAAATGCACAAAACTTATAAAAGTTTCTTCGGATCCTCTGTCTGCTCTATAGGGTGTCTGGCAACGATCTCCAGTCCCTGCATGAGCATTGCGTACTGATCCGGAGTGATCGACAGTGCTTCTTCGCTGTTTCTCGGCCAATTAAAAGCTCCGGTATCCAGCCGTTTGTATAATAACAGGAATCCATCTCCCTCCCACAGGAGTCCCTTGATACGGTCTGTTCTCTTGCCACAGAACAGAAATAGCGTATTTCTGTCATAGGGATCCAGATGAAAACGGAAGCGTATGATGTTGGCCAGCCCTTCCATGCCTCTGCGCAGATCCGTGTATCCGGTGGCAACATATATTTTCTGGAATCCGGAAGCATCATTCAGCATGACTGGCTGCTCCTATCAGGTTTCTGAGGAAATCCGCTGAAGCGTCATTATAGATATCTATAGTGATTCCGCTTTCTGCATGGAGCACTGCGGCAACAGAGGAATGAGTGTGGGAGACTTTAGCCTGTATACTTTCTGCAGGTTCTGTAAGTTCCACGAAGGAAGGGGACGGATCACAAAGTTTCAGACAGGCCTCCCGGACTCGGCGCAGGCGATAGTAATAATTCGCCTTTGTTATGCCGTGTTCCCGGCACCAGACATCGACTTTCATATCAGAGGGACGATTCTAGCAGTCCCTGATCTGGTCAGCCCACTGCTGTAGCCTGATCTGTTCTGCAACTAAACTGGTTTGAGTGTTCATAGTCTGACCTCCTGACGCTGGTCAAAAAAGTTAAGTGCTAAACTTTTTTGACTGTGTATAGTGTGAGACTATTATTGCAGATGAAAGTTGATTGCAAAAGGTACTTGCTATGGAGCGTTTATGCAATATCTTCTTTCCCCAATGCCTGCTTGAATCTTTCGCATGCATTGTCCCCCAATAACTTCTTCTTGGAATCCTTTCTACCATCCATCTCCCGGTCTCTCAAGAATCATCCCTCTATCGTTTTCATAAATATGTGGATACCCCGATACAAATTCATAATGCGCCATATAGATTCTTGAATTCGTAAAAATAACCACATACTCTGGATTCTGTTCTCTTAACACTTTTGAAATGTCCTCATCCGTACTATTTAATCCATCAATTTCCACATAATCCCGATCTGTAATCGCTGTAAACCAAGTTCGATCTGTCTCTGTAATTTCATCTGATAAAACTAAAAGTTCATCCTTTGAATAAGACATTGCCTGTTCTGCCAGATCAATAAATTCTGCAGAACCATAGAAAATATGATCATTGTCGGTATAATTACTTTTCAACATCTCTATATTATTTCCATAAATATGAAAATACTCTGTATCATATATCGTCTCATCTGACACCAAATTCCATCGCTCTTCCCGCAAATGCTCATCAACGCCACTAATTTGTATGAACAACAATATTAATAAAAATCCTGCATAAGCTCCCAGTATCATAATTGCATTTTCCTGCTTTGCAAAATATATAACTTGTGCAACCATTATCCACATTATACACCAGTAAAGGCTTGCCATTCCTATTGCTACTGACTCTGTTGCTGCTTCATTATGAACCGCAAATATCACAAAAGATTCCAACACAACAACAAAACTATAGACCGTACCGAGAAGTCGTTCTTCTTTATCTTTCCAAAAAGCTCTTACCATTATAACAAGTTCACTTGGAATAAAGTACACAAAATCATTGGAAAGTCCCCTGCATAAAAACAAATAACTAAAAACTATTACAAACACGCTTATTATCTTCCAGAAAACATCTGGTAAAGTGTTAATAATTCTCTCTACAATAATTCTTTTTTGATACAAAATATATAGTAAGAAAAAGAATACCATTAACCATATCGTACACTTTAAATTACCACCATACAGGAAACAATATCCAGGCATTCCAAAATAACATGCAACACTAATCAACATTAATGTAATTCTCTTAAGCTGTGAACCGAATAATTTTATCAGCAAAACATATAATGACCATATGAAAAAAATATTGATTACAATTTCTACCAGGATAAAAGCTTTATAAATTTTAGCTTCACTAAAAAAAATACTCAGTATTTTTACTAGAACAGCAATTGGCAAATATGTCCATGTTCCAAATGGTATCTGCTTGTCACGAATCATTCCCATAATGCTGGAAAATTCGTTTGCTGCATTATTACTAGGAAACACCAGGCGCAGAAAAAAGGAAAACATATGATACGCCATAAACACTACCATGCATGCCAAAATGACACACATGATTTTATCTGACCTTGTCCACCTTTTTTGTTTTCCTTTCACTCTCTTTGGAAATATATTCATAATTCTTGAACCTATCTATCTTGAACTTTTTCTTTCACAATATTATAAAGCATCTCTTAATTTCCATCTATCCTCACCATAACAATGAAATCATCTTCATATGCAATTTGACTTTTATCATATAAATATTGTGTTTGCCCGTAAATATTTGATTGCTTTCCCATGACAATGAATGCATTATTCATCCACAGATATTCATTCATAAACTGTTCATAATTCTCGTAAGCAACGTTATCAAACTTACCTAAAATAGTCGAGAACCAACGCCCCTGCATATAGTTTCCATGATCGGAAAGGAACCAAATTGTATCATCTTTATAATTTTCCCATATATATTCATAAGTATCTAATAATTCAGGCGGACTATAACGCCCAGCAGTTTCCAGTGCTTCACTCGCATAATCTAACCCAAAATAACTCAAATTATTCTCATACAGATCAAAAAAATCGCCATTTATTTCTGCCGTGGCACTCCATTTACCTAAATAATTATTTTCACTATTGCCGATCTGTAATAATGCCAAACAAATTATCACGCTTCCATATATTCCACTATATATTAATTGATGCTGTTCAATCAAAATATCTAAGTGCATTGTTACTAGCAGCCATGCCATAATCCAGAGACAATAATATATTTTATAAAAATAATAGTTTGAAATATACCCCTGACTGCACAACCAATACATGCCTGCTGCAATCATCATCACACTTACTGCTATATCAAATAATAAATGAGCTCTCTTCTTTTCAACATATACATATACAAACAATAATATCAATATTGGAATAAACAATACAAACTGCTTATATAAGGAGCTATATGCATAACCTTCTTCTGAAAGTTTTTCACTAATCATGATAATTATACTTAATATTTTCTTTCGACATAGAAAACCTGTCGCTGCTACAATTATCCCTGCCACTATCAATGCACTCTTCTGTACCTTTGAAAAACTGATTTTTTTCTTTTCAAAAATAATGATGATAACACCAATAAATACACAAACAGTATTAACAACCGCATACAATCGATTGCATATTACACTCCCATAAATTCCCAATACCAGCAGAATATAATAAAATTTTCTATTTTTCCACTGTCTTTGCAATTTTATTAATATGTATATTAAATATAAAAATAAAACTCCTCCTGTACTCCAATAGACAAAATTTCCTCTCATAAAACTAAAAGTTGGATATCCCAAAAAATATAGCACACAGATAATTGGAAATGCATATTTTGTAACTTCTTTTTTACACAAACTACACAAAACAGAATAAAACATCCAAACTTCCACTATATGCATAATGATATCACCAACAATAAATGCTTTATAATATCTGACAACAGACAGCCATGGAGAAGCTAATTCAATAAGCATTGCATTCAGATACGCATTAAAATATGTACCATATATACCTTTGCTTCTTACAATTCCTAATGCCATCAAAAAATGATTCTGTGCATCATCATTTAAAAAACTTAATCTGGAAACTCCTGAAAACATATGATGTGCTTCAAAAAGTACTAATCCCACTGGTATCAAAAGTAACAAAATGTCTCTTTTCGAACAAGCCAAAATCTGAATGTGCTTCTTTCGCCTGATTCCCAACCATACTATTATATTTAAAACCAACAAAACGATACTCGATGATTTTAGTTGTATCTGAATTCCCAGTTTCTGTAAAATAAAAGCCCCAAGTGTCTGTAAACAAAATATCGTCACAAGTATAATCGGAAATACTCTGACTGCATCTATTCTATTCTTATTTTTGGGATACAATATCATTCCAACAATAAGACTTAAAAACAAAATTACAAACACTAACGAATTTATCATTTACATTTTTCCTTCCAAAACATTTTCCTTCTACCATCTCATCCAACTTTTATACTTTACATATATCTCCGATAAATCTTCTCCATTGCGCCAATTGCGTTATCTATAGAATATTTTTTCACATCTCTTAAATTATTTTCTTTTATCGCTTCTCTCAATTCCGGATTATTATATAATTCTACCAATCTATTACAATATCGTTCAGAATCCCCCAACTGAAACAAATAGCCATTTTTTCCATCTTTTATCAGATCACGCTGCCCTCTGATATCCGAACATACAACCGGTATTCCAACAGCCATAGCTTCTATCATATTCATTGGCAAGCCTTCTTGATAACTTGCTGATACTAAAACATCCGAAAGTGCACAAATCTTATTTACATCAGACCGATAGCCCAGAAATGTTACATACTCCTGCATTCCTTTCCTCTTTACATCTACCTGATATTCAGACATAAGCTCACCCTGACCAAGTAAAAGTAATTTTGCATCTGGAATCTCTTTATGAATTTTTTTCATATTATCTAAAATAAATGCATGATTCTTCCTTGGTATAAATTCCGCAACACAAACTAAAACAAAATCCTTCTCTGATATTCCAAGCTCCTTGCGGCATTGTTTTTTTTGCTCTGGCTGCAAACACTCAAACCTGTTCAGATCAACGCCTACACCATCGATTTTTTCGATTTTTCCTGCTTTAAAATGCCTTTTTATACAATTTTGATAGTCTTCTTCATTAATTAGTACTAAACAATCCGTATATTTTGACATCCATTTTTCCATCGGATAATACATGAGCCAATTCTTCAATGGCGCACCCTTAAAAAAATGAAGTCCATGTGCTGTATAAATTACCTTTGTACCTTTTTTTCTCGTATTTCTTGCTGCCAGTCTTGTTATCACGCTGCCCATTGGTGTATGTGTATGAATGATATCATAATAGTTTTCATCTAATATTTTCTTTAAATCTTTATACGCCTTAATGTTATCTTTGGACCACGGTACTCTGGCAAAAGAAATTTTGTACAGATTGTCATAATCATAAACTTCTTCTTCGCAGGCACAAGCATAATCTACCTGCCATCCCTGCTCTCTGAACCATCGCATGAAAGGTCTGTTAAATTTACAAAAATTTGCAGTATGTGATGTAAATAATACTTTTTTCATAATTTTATTATCTTCTTACCTTATGTAATTACTTAAATACACATGTCTATTCCATCATTCCGACAATGATATCTGAAATTCTGTCCACGTCTTCAATCGAAAGATCGGCATATAGTGGCAATGTCAATACACGTTTTGACAAATATAATGCTGTTGGTGTTTTGGATACATCATATTGTCCATGATAACAATCAAATGTGTTCGTAAGTGGATAAAAATATTTTCTAGCCATAATATTATTTTCTGCAAGTTTATCAAAAACTTCATTGCGACTATGACCAAATAATTTTTCATCGAATATAACTGGAAAATAGGCATAATTTGATTTTACATTATCCTGAATATGATTTAACTGAATTCCTTTTATTCCTTCCAGCCTTTCTCTATATCGTTCTACAACCTTTTTACGTTTCTCAATTTCTCTTTCCACATGACGTAAATTACATAATCCCATTGCTGCCTGAAATTCATTCATCTTAGCATTAGCACCAACACTCTCTACGTCTTCCGGTCCCCTGATTCCAAAATTCTTTAAATTATATAACCGCTGTCCTAATAATTCATCCTTATAGCATACAGCGCCTCCCTCTATCGTATTAAATACTTTTGTAGCATGGAAACTAAAGCAGGAAGCATCTCCAAATGTTCCTATTCCACAGCCTTTATATTCTTCGCCAAATGTATGTGCTGCATCATAAATTACCTTCAAACCATATTTGTGTGCAATTCTATCTATTTCTTCAACATTACATATATTTCCATAAACATGCACTGGTACAATAGCACATGTTTTATCTGTAATCAATGATTCCAGTTTTGTTACATCTATCGTAAAATCTATAGGATTCACGTCACAAAACACTGGTATTAATCCATTCCTAGCAATTGCATGTGTTGTAGATGCAAAAGTAAATGGAGAAGTTATTACTTCTCCTTGTAAATTCATCGCCTGCATTGTTAATTCTAATGCCATATGTCCGTTTGTCAAAAGTTCAACATTTTCTACTTTCATATAATCTTTCAACTGTTGCTGAAGATTTTTATGTTTTTCTCCCATGTTTGTCAGCCAATGGGAATCCCATATATCTCTTATTTCTTCTACATATTCCTCTAACTCAGGCATAGAAGAACGGGTTACTAATATTTTATTAGACATCGTAATCTCTCCTGCTTCTTTTACTTATTTCGTAATTCTTTAAAGCGATCAATCTGCATTTCAGCCTTATAATCTTCGAATAATCTTTTACAATCATATTGTGGTTCATATCCCAGTTCATTCTTTGCATTCTGTACATCCATAAGAAATCCTCCACCAGCGCTCTTCTCTGGGCGATATATTATCTGAGATTTATGATTTTCCGGAGAGAACACCTCAATTATTGTTTCGATCTGCTCTTTTAAAGTAACAGGAATCCCTGTTCCAACATTGTAAAAGCCTTCTTCCCTGTCAACTTCTACTGCTTTACATAACATCTGTGCACAATCATATACATGTACCATATCTTTTGCATATTCAGGATTCCCCCATAATTCAATTGGTTCTCCTTTTTTTGCCTGCTCAATCATCCGATACACTGGTCTAAGCGTTTTAACTCCATTAGGATAATAATAGTGATATGGACTATAACTATAAATTGTTGGGAATCTAAAAACAAACTTCTTTAATCCGTACTCTTGATGATAGTGTTCCATCAGTTCGATTGCAGTATTTTTTGTAATAACATATATAGCATGGTCACCTTTATAACTAAAATTGTATGGCAAATCAGGTTTTAAAACAACGCCATCTTTTGCATATAAAGAAATATCAAAAACTGTAGTAGAAAATAGAATACGGTCTGCATGTGTTTTTCTACAGTATTCCAATACATTGTACGCTCCAATAATATTAGACTGAATATATTTTTCCGGTTCATAGCTATCCATATAAGATGGTATCTGTGCAGCTAAATATATTACTGCATACACATCTTCTTTGGGTAATTTTTCAAATTCCTCGCTCTTAGAAATATCTACTGAATAATACGGAATACCTCTCTTTTCAAAAAAATCTGTTTTTCGACGTCCAGATGCAATAACTGTATACTCCGCTGGATCAAAATATTCTCTTGCATATTTTAAAACATAAGATCCTACATTTCCTGTCGCTCCAAAAATAATTATCTTTTTCATTCAATTTCCTCCATCTTACCTTTTATAATCTCTATCATTTCAATCATATTTTCTTTTGTATATCTCTGATCACATGGTAATGGCAATATATTGTTTGCCATAAAATATGCATCTGATTGGTTTTCGCAATTTTCCACTATATTTGGCCATAATACAGGGATATAAATTTTTCTAGCTATCAGTTTTTTTCTGAGTGCGTTTCCATTTTTCACCATAAAAGGATACATATATGGTCCACTTGCTTTTCTAAGTTGAAGCATATTAAAAGATCCTAAGTTGTCTTCTAACACATCATAATTATCTTCTCTTATCTTGCTTACTACTGCATAATCAATACTTTTTAAAATGTTCTCTGTTAAAGATGACATTCGTTTTATCTGTTGACCTGATAACCTTTTTTCATTATCCTGATACGCCTCAAAAAATTTATTTGCCCCACACTCATATCTTCCCAAAAGATATTCCATTCTCTGATAGGACATATCTTTTTCTAGCCTCACATCCATTTCATGATCTGTATACAAATATGCCCCATCTGTCACTCCAAAAAACTTTCTACAAGTATAAATTGTATCCACACCACTTACCGGTTTTTGAAAAAAAGCCTGCGCATTATCTATAATAATATTTGGAAATATTTTTGCCATCTGTAAAATGTTTTCATTTGATAATTGACCATAATAATTAATAACATAAATATAATCATCATTTCCAATTTTTTCTATATTTTGTGGTCTAAATAATCTATTTACCTGATAAAAATGAATTTCAATATTTTCCATCCTGCATGCTTCTACAACTACCTCACAGACAAAGTCTGGCAAAAAAATCTTCTGGATTTTTTTTGCACGTATTAAATATCTAAGACAATTGCGACCAGTATTTAATGCAATACTGTTCTTATGATATGCATTTTTTTTATAATGTTCGAATTCAAAATAGCCTCCCATCTCCTCTATCATGTGACTTCTCCTCTTATTTCATTATTCACACACCAATGTATATTTCTGAAGCATTTGTTGTATCTGCTCTACTGAATTAAACATCATAACATCTATTATTGACAAATTAGGTTGAAACTCATTTTGAAATTGTTCATAAACAATCTCTTGAGTCTGTAAAAATTTCAAACTAATACCTTGCTTTTGGAAATCTGAATAAGAATATAATTGTTGTCCACCAATCGCATTATAATATTCTGTAGCCCCCAGTATACTGCATATGGAAAGTACTTTTTCCTGCCCTTTCATACTGCAATCTTTCTTTAATTCAGATGATACAATAAATTCTGTATGTATATCTAAATATTTACATATTATTTTAAATGAATTGGTTATATACAACGCAAGATTTTCTAAAAAGTATTTTACAAAATACCTTCCTGTATCACCGCTTGCACCAAAAACAACTATATTTTTCATCCTTTACCTACCTCTATTCTGTTATCAGTGTGTACTCATTCAGCATCTGCTGCACCTGTTCTCTTGAATTAAACATCATAACATCCACGATTGACAGGTTTGGCTGAAATTCATTTCCAAATTGCTCATACACAATATCACTGGTTTTTAAAAATTTCAATGTGATATCCTGTGCCTTAAAGTCTTCAAACGAATACAATTCCTGTCCGCCAATCGCATTATAATATTCTGTTGCCCCTAACAGCTTGCAGATGGACAATACCTTATCCTGACCCTTTTGCTCACAATCCTTTTCCAAGTCAGAAGATATTATAAATTCTGTCTTGATATCCAGATATTCACCGATAATCCGAAAAGATTCGGCAATGTAGGATGCAATGTCATCTTTTCCACTTTCAAGCACACGCTCCATCAAAGGAAATACATCTCCGTAATAAGGTGCTTTCCGATAAGCCCCCTCTAATGCTCTAAGATTCTTATCAGTCAATTTTCTATCGTTATTCACACCGACCTCATTAATTAGCTTATACGGACTTGCTCCAAGCATAGGCACATTAAAATACTTTGGCTCCCCATTTACCAGAATCCGATTTCGGTTAATCCAGCCACCTTTTATAAAGTTGACGTCATCATAAATAACATACTTGTCCACCGCATTCATCAACTGCCAATACCCAATATACGGAATGAAATACGGCTGCATAATTCCTAATTTCATGTTACTCTGCCTTTCCTGTTCTTCTATTATTCACTATTGAAATTAAATACACAAAGCTGTCATTTCTAAACAATTTTGCACCTGCGACATACACAATCGCCCCCAAGATTACCTGCACTCCAATCAGCAATATCTTACTTTCCACGAAACATTTTACCGGGTATATCAATCCCCCCATAAGCAATGCCAACAAGAAAGATGGCAACATATCCCGAATCTGATCTGTATATTTATATTTTAATAACTTCTGATTTGGAAACGCATTAATAAATGTACTTATGATGGACGTTAAAATCTGGCTTGCAGCAATTGCCATAACCCCGTATCTCATTGAAACAAGCAATACCGCCAACCCCATAATCTTCTTGATTATCTCCAATTTTAAAAACAAATCACTTCTTCCGACCGCTTTCATCGCTTCCAAATTTGCTGTATGAATCGGCCATAATCCAAAAGTAAAACATGCGATATACAAAAATGGGACACATGGCAGCCACTTATCTGTCAGCATAACTGATATTAATGGTTCTGCAACCACTGCCAAACCAACCATCAGCGGCCACATTACAAATGAGCTTACCTTAATTGCTCTTCTGGTCATGTCCCTTACACGATCCATATCATCCTGGCATTGTGCAATTGCTGGAAATAAGACTCCACTAATCGATGTATTAATATTCGCTACAATCAACTGCGGAAACTGCTGTCCTTTATTGTACTGTGCCAAGTCACTCGAACTGTACATCTTTCCTATGATTAAGCTTCGTAACTGATTATAACCCGTATCCAATAATCCCGAAACCAGAATCTTCCATCCATATGTAATTAACACCTGCAGACGCCCAATAGAAAAAGCAAAATTCGGTCGCCATCTTACTGTAAACCATAACACTACTGTATCAACACAGGTATTCGTCAAATATTGTGCCACCAATGCCCATATTCCAAATCCTTGGTATGCCATAGCAATTCCGACAAGCCCAGAAAACAACGTTCCAAAAAGTGTAGACCAAAAAAAACGCTTAAACAACATATTTCTTGATACATACGCCTGCTGAACAGAATTAATCGCTGCAATAATAATTCGCAATGCCAACACTCGCAACGCTGCACACAAAATTGGTTTCTCGTAAAAATCAGCTATCGCCGGTGCTGCCAAAAACAATATGATATATATACAGATAGAAAATCCTATATTAAAAAAGAATACAGAAGAAAAATCCAGATTATCCGTTTCTTTCTTCTGAATCAAAGCATTTCCAAACCCGCTGGTTACAAAAACATCTGCTATTGTTATAAATACCATCACAAGAGCAATTGCGCCATAGTCCTCTGGCATGAGCAAACGTGCCAATACAATTGACACCACAAATGTTACTATTTCTGCAAAAAAACGCTCTGCAAATTTCCATATCAATCCAGAAAAAATCTGGCTTTTCATTTTAGATTCCATGAATTTCCTCGAATTATATTTTGCCCGCTCTACTGTATATGCCCAGCATAGTTCCCAATTTTCTTCCTACAAATTTAATCATGCGCCATATCGTATAACCATAACTACTCAGCTTATATCTTACGGTCAAGCACTCTTTTATCATCTGGCTTCTGCTCATTCCAAGCACTTTTCTATGTTTCACAGTATAACACACATAAAGCTGTTCGCATACCTTTATAATATCCCCAGCACAGTCATGCTCTCTCGCATAGCATAAGTTTGCTCGAATAAACTCAATTTTGCTGAGGATCGTCTTTTCGTTTACAACAAAATTAGCACTATAACTGCTTCCTTTATCTGTAACAAATCGATAACAGCTCATTTTCTCCGGCATACAGAATGTACGAAAATGTGCAGCCAATAAAAATGCTTCAATTTGATCTCCCGGATACTTTATCAATTCCGGAAATCTTTCCATATAGGCTTTTTTTGTCTCGTAAAACTCATGTCTGAAAAGTTTTGCAGATGTATGACCAGGAAATCTTTCTTCCCTGAAATCCCGTATATTAAATTCTCCCTCCGGAATCGACGGATAATCGATTGCTCTCGGCTCCGACTTATCATCTACAACATTCACATTATGTGTTACTACCATATACTCTGGATGTTGCTCCATAAAGTCAACCTGAATCTGCAATTTGTGTTCATCACACCAATAATCATCCCCCTCAAGTACAATATAATACTTGGATTCTATACGCTCATATAAATCATAGAAATTCTTCATTCCATAATTTACTTCACGATATATGAAGATGAAATTCTCCGGATATTTTCCTTGAATCTTTTTTAACACTTCCCGTGTATGATCCGTTGATTTGTCCTCTCCAATATATACCAGATATTTAAAATCAACTTTTTGCATTAAAATGCTGTCTAGTGCCTTCTCTACATAGTCTTCATGATTGTATACCGGTACAATGACTGTAACTAGTGCGCAATTGTCCATCTCTATATCCTCTAACATTCTTACCGCTTTCGATACATCTTCCCTTTTAAATAATCCAGATAAGCAGTGAAAATCACACCATCGTTCTTTCTACGAATTGGTGCTGTAACTGCCTTAGTCATCGCCTTTAGCACAGCATAGCATCTTCCACGGAATCTCGCCTTATCACTATGCTTTTTCATAAAATACAGCTGGTTCCGATAGATATAATACACGGACACTTTCGAATTCTGCCCTCCCGATGAACTACTGACCTTGTGCCACATTCTTGCTTCCGGTTCATATAGAATCTGATAACCATTCTCCAACAACCGTACACATAAGTCTGTATCTTCATAATACATAAAAAAGGCTTCGTCAAAATATCCGACTCTCTCAAATACAGATCTGTGAAGCAACATACAGCAAGCCGGTGCAAAATTCACATACTGCCTTTCATCACACTGCCCAATATCTTTTTCTTCGATTCCGTAATGCTTTGTCTCGCAATGGTTCCAATTCAGTATACCTCCGGCAGCCCATATCCGGTCAGATGGCTCGTAGAAATATATCTTTGGAACAACTACCGTGTTCTCATCGGCATCTGCCACCAGATTCTCCAACAACAGCGAATCCAGTTCCACATCATTATTCAATAAAAGAATATAATCTGCTCCGTGTTCCAGGCAATAACGAATTCCAATATTACTACCCGCCGCAAATCCACAATTTTCCTTCTCTCGTAACACAGTGACATCCTCACCATACGCCTCCACTAACAGTTCAACGGAATCATCTGTTGATGCACTGTCTACCACAACAATCTGGTAGTTCTGATAAGTCTGTTCCTTTATTGTTTTAATCGCGGCATTCTGGTACTTTGCACCATTATAATTTACAATCACAATCCCGATTGATGGATTCTTATCTGTCATATTCCAATCTTCACCTATTTACGCTTATCATTTATTATTTCTATCAGCTGATGAGCCAGCACAGAATCCTCTGTTTCTCTCATCTTGACCTTGATGTTTCGTTTCATCTCTTCCCGCAGCTTTTCGTCCTGTGCAAGCCGAACCATTGCATCCGCTAATGCTTCCACATTGGAAGGCGGTACCAATAATCCCAGCACACCATCCTCCACCTGCTCCGGCAGTCCACCGGTTCTTGTTGCAATCACCGGTGTATTATACTCCATTGCCACCAATGCAACACCCGACTGCGTCGCATCCACATATGGCAATACTGTAATTATATTTTCACCTGTAAAGAAACTCTCTATCTCTTCATCTGCGATCCATCTATTAACAATCGTAACATCCGATAATGTGCTGTATTTTTCCTGATATGCTGAAAAATCCCCATTACCACCGATGGTTAACGTCGTATTCGGACAAACTGCCTTTACCTTTTTGTAAGCCTCCGCTAAAACATCCAATCCCTTATATTTTGAAATCACACCAAAAAACAAGAAATTAACCTTATCAGTCGGATAAGTAACGGTGCAGATTTTCTCACCTTTTCCATACACATTCAATCGAGTCAGCGGCATATACAATACATTTTTTCCCGGATACTGTTCTTTCACATAATCAATAAATTTCTTACTATGCACAATAATCGTCTGTGAGGTTTGCAATGCCTTGTGAAAAGACCACTTCTTTCTGTCGCCGCTATGTGGTATCGGGTCATGGTTACACACAATTACATTCGGATTCTTTAACGCACGATTCAGTCCATACGTCCAATATGTAGTCATCGGACAATAAACCGCCTTTATCGAATACTGTGCCAGCTGTCTGCGGATTGCATATGCCTCACGCAGATAAAAATCAATGGTTCGATAGACAAATTGTGCTTTCGTCTGGTAGGTCTGTACCACAATCAGCTTTGTAAGTTCCAGCTGCTCCCATTCACGAATATTATCTGAAAAAGCCGATACAACTGCTACGACATTTTCCCCCGCTTCCTGTAATGCTTTCGCCATCACGATTGCATGCATATTTCCAGACCCATGTCTGCCCATATAGTTTATAACAATTACTTCTTTCTTCATCGCAATTCCTCAAATCTCTACATATATCTCCGGTAAATCTCTGACATCTTCTCAATCGCTCTATCCAGCGAATATTTCTTAACATCCTCCAGATTATGCTGTTGCATATCCAACTGAAGCTGTCTGCTCTGTGCCAGCTCTTCCACCCGCTTGCAATAAGTCTCATTATCTCCCAAGCAGAACAAGAAACCATTCCTTCCATCCTGAATCAAGTCTCTTTGACCTCGAATATCTGAACAGATAACCGGAATTCCTACCGCCATCGCTTCGATGATATTCATCGGAAGTCCTTCCTGAAAGCTGGATGATACCAATACATCCGATGCAGCACAGATTTCATTGACATCCGAGCGATATCCCAGAAATGAAACATAGTCATCCATCTTCTCGTCTTGCACCTTTTTCTGATATTCTTCCAGCAGTTCGCCTTTTCCCAACATCAGCAATCGCATATTGGGAATACTTTCATGAAGCCTTTTTGCATTCTCTAACAGAAAAATCTGATTCTTTCTTGGAATAAACTCTGCAACACAAACCATCACAAAATCAGTTTGTCCAACTCCAAGTTTCCCTCTTACCTCATTCTTTGCTTCCTGGGCCAATACTTCAAAACGATCCAGATTGACCCCTACTCCATCAATCTTCTCGATTCTTCCCGCTTTGAAATGTCGATTTATACAAGTACGATAATCTTCCTCATTAATCAATACCAGACAATCGGTATATCTCGCCATAAGCTTTTCCATTGGGTAATACAATAGCCAGTTTTTCATCGGGGCTCCTTTGAAAAAATGTAGACCATGTGCCGTATAAATCACCTTTGTACCCTTTTTCCTGCTCTGGCGCGCAGCCAGTCTGGTAACCACACTCCCCATAGGGGTATGTGTATGAATGATGTCATAGTGATTCTCATCCAACAGCTTTTTCAGTTCCCGATATGCAGTAATGTTATCTCTTGACCAGGGTACTCTGGAAAAAGAAATCTTGTACAAATTATCATAATCGTATACTTCTTCCTCGCAGGCACAAGCATAGTCTACCTGCCATCCCTGCTCTTTGAACCACCGCATAAAGGGTCTGTTAAACTTACAAAAATTTGCTGTATGTGATGTAAATAATACTTTCATCTACTTATCCTCTATGTTCTAGTTCAATGCAACTGCGCCAAGTACCGAAATGCCTAAATCTCTGCAAAGCTTCAGCCAGCTCTCCACTTCCGGGTATGTTGTTTTCTTATTCTGTGAGACAAACACTACATGTTCACAGCTTGCAAGCATTTCCCTTGCTTCTACATCCTTCCCGATATCCCCGGCAATCGTAAGCTCGATTCCTTTTTTCTGCATCTCATCGATTAATTTATTCATGATTGACTTATTGCTTTCTGATATCGTACCGCACAGCACTACACTGTTTATACCTCTCTTAGTGCATACATTATTCATGTTCGCAGCTACCAGTGGAAGTTCCGTTCCTGTTCCGAACACATTCAAATCATAGATGCTCTCCAAATCAGCTTCGGTCTTCACCTTATTGCTTAACAGATATGCCAGAATAATGCCTAACACGGCTAGGAAAATACCTATTAATGCACCTAATACCGCATATTTCACTCTGTATGGTGCATATACTTCAGGTGATGTCGTATCCCCCTGTGCAGTTCCTGCCAGTTCTTCATCGGTTGCTGCATATACCAATTTCATATTATCTGTAAACGTTGCAATTGTTGCATTGTACATACTCTGCAAATTATAATAATTGCTGGTCGATACGTACTGCTTATTGTATAGTTCTGTATCTACCATTTCACTGTAACCAGAATTAACAGCATCAATCGTATATCCTGCCATCTCTCCCTGATTTTCCGAGATATATGTCTGCATCACACTATCCACTGCATTGGCTATATCCTCACACAGTTCCTGTGAATCGGCTATTACCTTAATATAGAACTCTGTGTAATATCGATTCATATCCACGGTGTTTTGTGTACATGTGATAAGCTCCTTCACATACTGCACTTCCATCTCTGTAGACATCTTCTGTACCACAGCCTCATAGAATGCATTACTTCCTGCATAATCAATATATCTTCCAATTATCGTTTCATCAACAGTAGTCAAGTACGTGATGTTATAATACAGCGTTGTATTTCCCTCTTTATATGGGTCGATATTCATAAAAACAGAATTACTGATATAGTCATTCTGAGTATTCAGCTGTTCTTCCTGTGACCTTGCTAATTGTATTGTACTTTTCTCGCCATCCGTAAGTCCATTATATATCGCAGGTACATCTGTTCCCACTGACTCCTGTGCTGCTGCAGCCGCGGACTTATATTCACTTCTCTGCATACCAACAATTAAAAACGCCGCACATACTAATCCACACACAACAATTATTAACCAATTTGTACGAATTGCCCTTACCACATCCTTCACATCAAAGCTTCTATCGTGTCTATTGTATTTCACCTCTCTCATCTTCTTCCTCCACTCTTTCTTTCGCCAATGCAATTACTGTTGTCGCCACTATAAATCCTGTCAGAATGCTTCTATGCCGCATTGCTGTACCCGCATTGGATGTTCCCCAACAGAAAATTCCGGCAAATGCAAGCACATACAGAAATCCGAATAACATATATGCACGCTTTTTATGGTTTCTTGTCTTTATCCAACACCTCACCAGTAGCACAAATAATGCTACGTGAATGGTTCCATCCATAAAAAATGCAATTACATCCTGCACTCTCGTCCACTCCCATGGCACCGGAGCTATCATAAAATATAACATACGTATTATAGTCGCTCCTATGAACTGCCATACATTGTTTACTTGCATGTTTCGAAGGTAATCAGAACCACCCGCAACAAATCTAACCTGATATAAATTATAAACTGCCTTCCAACTTATTTCACCAATCTGTATATAGCTGAAAAGCACCTCTTTCAGAGGACTATAAAACAATAAAATTATTCCCGCAAACGCTATCGAAATAATCACAACAGTTTTAATAGAAACTGCCATTTTTTGTTTTTTTTGATTCCAAATAGCAATCACCACCGCATTAGCCGCCCATATCGCCATGGAGGCTGAATGCAAAAGTGCTGCTGGTATGGCTGCCACAAACGATAAAATCAACCAACTGTATTTCTTTTTTTCTAACCATTCCACCAGGCAATAAAATGCTAACAAATTAAAAAAAGCAATCAGACTCTCTCTCTGCAACTGCATTGTTGCCAGTATATAATTCGGCCACAGTGCTATCAGAAATAGTACAAGTGTTTTTCCTCTATCGCTTAAAACAAACTTCTTCCACATTCTCATCAGCAGCATTACACCCATTGCCCATACAAACGTGTTCGTATACTGAGCAACCACCCGGTTCATGCCAAAGAATTGAAATATTCCGTTGATTATATAAGGATACTTGGTATATTCATCCACCTGTACTCCATTATAATAGTGACTTGCTGTCCAAAAAAAGCCCTCGCAATCTGTATTAATATTAGGTATCGGTAATATATCCGCGCCATATATATTCACCAACATAATGAAAACTCGTAATATATATCCCATCAACAATATTACAAAATGATTATTTTTTTTGGTTTTCCTCCAGAATAACCCCAGTATCCACACACTTCCTATTCCAAGCACTGCAAGCGATATAAAATCGGGATATTTATCCGATATGCCAGACATTGTCAGGACTAATCCTGTCAGGCACTCCATCACTATAAAAATCAAACATTCAACCATTCATTTCTTCCAATCTATTTTGCATTTTTAATCTTATCAATTGCTTCCTCTGAAAATCCCTCCGTACTTTCCTTCATAAAAATCACTTTAAATGTCATAAATAAGATCTTCAAATCTAACATCAGGGAAAATTTCTCAATATATATTAAATCCAGCTTCAGCTTATCGTACGCCGTTGTATTATATTTTCCATAAACCTGTGCATATCCTGTCAAACCACCTTTTACCTTTAAGCGATAGGCAAATTCCGGGACTTCTTCACAATACTTGTCCACATGTTCAATACGCTCCGGTCTCGGTCCAATGAGACTCATCTCGCCCTTTAGAATATTGAACAATTGCGGGAGTTCATCAATTCGTGTTGCCCGAATCACCTTCCCCACTTTGGTGATTCTATCATCTCTGTCACCTGCAGGCTTCGATTTTCCGTCTACCTCTGCATCTACAATCATACTGCGAAATTTGTATATCTTAAATATCTTGCGATTTAACGTGCAACGCTCCTGTGTAAAGAACACAGGACCACCATCATCCACCTTAATCGCAATTGCAGTGATGAGCATCAGCGGTGAAGTAAGTAGCAATAATACTGCCGAGCATATGATATCGAAAAAACGCTTGATTGCCTTTTCTGCAATGTTTAGTCCAAGATTTCTCTGCAAATACAATGGTGTATCAAAAAGGTTCAGTTCCTCTGCCCCTTTTACCATAATATCTGAAATTTTCGGAGTAAAATATACTCGAATATTTTTATCAAAGCAATGTTTTAATATTTTGTTTCTTTTTTCGTTCGGGATATCATTCAAAAGAACTGCATCGTACTTCTCTATCTCTTCCAAAATCCGAGGCATATCCTCTTCACAAGAAATCTGTTCCATAATCTGATATTTATCTGCTCTTGCGTTCATCTTCTCACGAAGATTATTCTCGTACGCCCCATACACCTGAATCATACGATATGGCGGAAAGATAACAGTGTATAGTTTCATTAACACAGATGTCAGTATAAATACAACAAGTAGATTACATGCTGTCAAAATCAGCAATGACACAACAATCTCCTTGATATGGTAAATCGAGCCTACCATTAACACTGTCAAGACCACTTGAATACAATTTCCAACTATAACCGCTAGTGATTGCGACAAAATAACATTTTCTTTATTGAAATTTCCAATTTGAAATCCACCAAAAGCAAGAAACAGCAACACAGTAATCACAATGTAGACTGCCAGCATCATCATGTTTCCCTTGCCTTGAAAATCTCGCTGTAGTAAAATATTTAATCTGGTTCTCCAGATATATTCATATTCCATAAGAAATGCCGTTATCAACAAGAAATCTGTTGCATAACGGTATATCTTTTTTAATGTTTCCATTCCTCTTTTTCCCATTGTAATTCCTCAAATACTTATTTATTTTTCACATATAGATATTATTATAACACAACATATTATTTTCGCACCATATACAGAAATCTTTTTTTTACGATTTTCCCTTACGCTCTTTGTACATAATGCACAACATCTTCTAAAAAAATAAGCACATAGTTTGGGCTCACCACCCAAATCATGCACTTACTATGTTTCTATCTATTATTCAAAAAATCTGCTATTTTCTTCACAATAGCATCAACATCTGCCTCCTCCATGTATGGATGCATCGGAAGTTCCAAAACCAATTTGCAAAGCCTGTTTGTCACAGAATACTCTTCCTCATTCAACCGAAGGTTCGCAAAAGCCTCCTGCTTATGCATCGGTTTCGGATAATACACCATCGCAGGTATTCCCTGCTCTTTCAAATATATTTGTAAAGAATCACGTTCTTCTTCGCTCTTTAACTGTATACAGTACTGTGCCCAGGAAGAGATATACTTCTCATCAAATTCCGGAGTTACAACTAGTTCCTTTAGACCTTCCGTATACTTTGTTGCTACCTTATTAACATTATCACGTTCGTATTCAACAAATGCATGAAGCTTTGGTAACAGAATTGCTGCCTGAATTGTATCCAATCTGGAATTCCATCCAATTCTTACGTTATCATATTTGAAGCTTCCTTTACCATGAACTCTGATAGAACGCAAATACGCGTCTATCTCATCATCATCCGTAAAGATTGCACCACCATCCCCATAACATCCTAAAGGCTTTGCCGGGAAAAATGAGGTTGTTGAAATATCACCAAAAGAACATGCACGTTTTCCGTTAATTTCTCCGCCAAATCCCTGCGCACCATCTTCCAAAATCTTTAAACCATACTTATCTGCAATCGGGCGGATTGCTTCATAATCTGCCGGCAGACCAAATAAATCTACTGCTACAATTACTCTTGGAATTAGTTTCCCTTCCTCTAAAACTCGCTGTATAGCTAGCTCCAGCTTTTCTGGATTCATATTATATGTTCGCTCATCGACATCAACAAAAACTGGTGTTGCTCCTTCAAATGCAACCGTTTCTCCCGATGCAAAAAAAGTAAAATCAGGAACAAAAGCGCACTCTCCCTCTTTCAAATTCCATGCCATCAATGCCATAGAAAGTGCATCCGTTCCATTTGCACATGTTACACAATGTTTTACCCCTACATACTCTGCCAGTTCGTCTTCCAACTGTTCTACTTGTACTCCACTAATAAACGAAGTTGTTTCAATTACCTCTTTTATTCCATTATCAATTTCCGCTTTCAAAACATCATACTGCTTCTTTAAATCTCTAAATTGCATTCCCATTTTTCTACCACCTACATTCATATTCTATCTATATATAAGCCAACCTTATTCTGTCGGCAAAACATTAACATTCTCACTTTCAAATTTAGTCATAATGTTAACCAAATCTGGTCTATATTCTTCCATATACTGCAAATAATTTTCATTATATCTACCTTCCTGTGGGTCCAAATTTCTTACCTCGCCAAAACACAAACTTAAATATTGCACATATGGGCGCCCATAAGAATGTGAAATCAATAATACCATCTTATCATTATCAGCCGCCTTATTGATACATCTAATTTCAACATACCCACCATATACAAATGAATTATATTTATTAAAATAGGAATCATCTTACAAAATATCTTTATCCATAAATGTTTTCACGAATTCACCACTACTCTCATTCACTAACTGATGGTTTTCGTAAAGCTCTAATTGCATATTTGTCAAAACTTAGCATACAAACTTATATTACTTCTTTACTTAAAACTCTCCCACCATGTCTATACTTGCGAAATTCTCTAATGGTAACTCTACTGGTTTTCCCTCTTTCTGGCTTTTATATATAGCAAGTACCATCTCAAGTGCGTTACGCCCTGCGTGCGCATCTACATAAGGACTTCTATCATTTTGTATTGCGTCTATCATATCCTTAAATAAACTTGTGTGTCCGTTTCCATACACATTGCTGGTTACCTCTTCCAATCCTTTATTTTTCTGATCCGCATCTCTCTCTTCTGCAAAATCCCATACTTCAATATTATTGGTAGACTTTCCGCCAATTTTTACAGTTCCTTTTTCGCCAAAAACATATAATGTTTCTTCCAAATTCTGCGGATACACATTTGTTGTTCCCTCAATTGTCGCAATTGCGCCATTTTTAAATTTCACCACAGCCATGCCTACATCTTCAGCTTCTAGATAATGATGAAACTGCTGTCTAGTCTGTCCATACACTTCTTCCACTTCGTCACCAAAAGTCCAACGTAGCAAATCAATTCCATGAATACATTGATTCATTAGTGCACCACCATCCTGCGCCCATGTACCTCTCCATGAAGCTTGTGTATAATAGTCTTTATTCCGATTCCAACGCACATGAATGGCACCATGAGAAAGTTTTCCAAATCTACCGCTTTCCAATGCTTTTCTCATTTCCTGCACAGCAACATTAAAGCGATTCTGATGACATGCACATACCTTTACATTATACAGCTCAGAAAGTTTAATAATCTTGTCCGCATCCTGTAATGACATTGCCATTGGCTTTTCGATGATAACATTAATACCTTTTTCAATACAGTAACAAGCAATCTCTGCATGTAATCCACTCTCTGTCGCAATGCTAACTAGTTCCAGTTTATTTTCCTGAAGCATTTTTTTATAATCCGTATATCTCTTTATGGTTATATCTTTTTCAAGATTATGCTTTGCCAAAACATTTTCCATATGTTCTAATACAACATCACATACTGCTACAATCTCCAGGTTGTTATTTTCAGCAGCCTTTATATGATTTGTAGAAATTCTTCCACATCCAATTAATGCATATTTCATATTAATCTCCATCCCGCCATATTCGCATGTCTAATTTTAAAAGCAAAAGTAATTCACACGTTCAAGTATTCATATTATGAGAATCGCAATTCATTTGTCATCTCGACATCCACATCTTCATTCCGGTTTGCTCATTCGTATACAATCATATCTTACTTTTCCCAAATATAAATACTTTAAACTAACTCATTTTGTGAAGTATCTTTGTCAATCTCGCAAATTTGACTTAAATTTTTTTATTAACATTTTTTCTGTTCATTACCTATATAATCATTAAATGCAAAATCACCTAGAGCTATTTCTTCTTGAGGCAATAACTGCGCTATCGCTTCCATTTTTTCTTCATTTAAATTAACCTTATCAAATTGACTATATTGATATATCAATTCCAATGGATTAACGCTGTATTTACTTGCGTATTTATGAATATATTGCATATAGCTACTATGAAATTCTGATAATCCAGAATATACATCTAACGGGTTCAGTCCTTTTTCGCGTAACAAAGGTGATATCATCTTTCTTCCAGCCATTAGTATTTTTTTACAGTCATATTTATTACAACCATATTTCTTCATTAAGCACGCAACTAATAGTTCCAACGCAGCATTTCCGGCACTCCTCCCCAATCCTTGCAATGAACCATCTATATATTTAACACCTATATCCGCTGCATACATACTATTAGCCACCGAAAGGCCTAAGTTATCATGTCCATGAAATCCAAGAGCAATCTCAGATTTTTCTCGAATTGCTGTGAAATATCTTAAAATATCTTCTTGAAGCATTCCTCCTGCAGAATCAACAATATATACCACATCTGCCCCGTATTCTTCGGAGCACAATACATTTTTAGCAAACGTTTCAGGCGAAACAGTGTAAGACTTCATGTAATTACTAAACACGAACATTCCATGTTTTTTTGCTCTTTCAATATAAGTTTTAGATTGCTCTACCTCATTAACATTCGTTCCTATCCTTATAAAGCTCATGCCATATGAGGCAGCCATGTCAATATCTTCCAACGTTGCGATACCCGGAATACAAAACATACCATATTGAGCCTTATGAAATGTCTGCTGCGCCACCTTTAAATACTCTTCATCTGTATTCAAGGATAATCCGTTTTTTTCAGAGCTAGCGCCCAGACCCATTCCATGACCAATTTCTATTAACGTTATACCACTTTCTTCCAATTCTCTACCAATCAATTTTACATCTTGACTAGAGAACTGAAAATTGACCGCATAACTTCCATCTCGCAATGTGACGTCCATTAGCTGAATTTCTTTATCCATTTCGACTCCTATTCAATATTCTTACTTTTTCTTTGCAAACACAATTTGCTCCATACCTTTTGCAGTAAGCAATTCTATTTTTTCAAAATCTTCGTCGCTAAATGCTATATTAAAATGTTCCTCTACTTCGCTAATCAAATCAAGAAATTGAAACGAATCAATCCATCCTTGCTCAATGTAATTCTCATTCACATCATAATCTTCTTCGTTCACATTTGAATTTTCCAAAAACCATTCCTGAATCCACTTTCTTATTTGTTCCATCATTACAATTCCTCCTTAATTCAGTTCTCTAGCAATTACACGTGCTGGGCACCCATCGCTTCCCATTATCTTAAGCGGCAATGCTATAATTTCATATTTTTTATCAGAACATAGCATATCTGTATTCGTTAAATATTCTACAATTATTACACCATTTTTTAAAAACAGCTTATGAACTGGTGAGTCATCCTTTTCCCCAATAGCCATCCCAGAATCTGGTGAAGGCGTATCCATCGCTATCATTCTTACTCCTTGCTGTATCAAATATTCTCCAGCTTCTACCGTCATGTATGGAAAGTCTTTATAATATCTCTCTGTTTTCCACATCCTGTGCCAATCAAAGCGTAGCAAAATTCTTTCTGCTAGTTGAACTTTTTCAAAATCTGTTTTTGAGATAATCTTATCCTTTTTATTCGTAAAATCTATTACAGAAATGGGTCCACACAACATATTAACATCCAACATATCAATGGTGTTCCCCCCTGGTATAAAGTGTGCCGGAGCATCCATATGTGTTCCACTATGACTTCCTAATACTATTCTGCTTGTATTTCTTCCAACAGAATCAATTGTTCCCAATGAATCAATTTCGACCTTTTGATGCCAAGGTGTTCCACATGTCGGCATGTTATTCTCTAGTGTTAATGACAAATCAATTATCTTTTTCATTCTTTTATTCCTCCTATAGTGAAATAACTTCAATTTTTTCACCACATTTTCCCAACCCGAAAAATATTTTTAATTTTCTTCCATTGACTTCCAGTTCCTCAATTTTTGTTGCCTCAAAGTTTTTAACCCATTTTTTTCTTTCTTCATTAATATCTTTGACAACAATCGCCAAACAGCACACTCCTTCTCCATCTAAAATCCATTTTGTTCCTTTGTCCGAATATACAATTTCAATATTTAGAACCTTTTTATCAAAAATTCCTTTTATAGTTCCTATAGCATAATCATCACATTCCTGTTGGAATTTTGCTCCACATAAAACAAAAAGTGCCTCTGTCAAATGTACATTATTACTTAAAATCCTCAATAATGATTTTTTGTCATCATAAAGTAAACTATTTTGTTCTTCACATATATTTTGATATGAAGTAATTTCAATTGGCAAAGCATTTGTTGATTCCAAATAATTAATATTGTGATGTTCGTTTTTACAACTTAAAATCTTCTTTTTTATATCAATATTTTTCAAATTTTTTTCTGTAAATTTCAAATTATAATCACTATATTTTTTCAGCACATCTTGTTCCTCATTTAATGAACAAGCATAACATATATGGTCTATCTTTATGAGCATGTTTTTTTTCTAATACTCTCCTTTATTTTTTCAATATCTTTTTTTCCGTTAATGTTACACACTAGTTCCTTAGTCACGTAAAATTCGTCAATAGTATATGCTTTTCCTAATTTATCATATAATATCTGATTTATTATCTTTTGTATATCTTTCTCACAAACCATACCCGAAAGCACATACACACAAACTATTTTTTCTTCGTTGCTGCTTCTTTCCCCAAAAACTGCAACATCTTTTATCTGCTCTAATTTCAATATCTCATTTTCTATGCTAACTGGGCTTATATTCATTCCTCCTTTTATAATTAAATTTTTTTTCCTTCCTACAATGTATAATTGCTTATCTACTATTTCTATCAAATCTCCGGTTTTATAAAAATCTCCCTCAAAGTAATCTGCTGTATTCTCGTTTACATATCCAGAAAACATCCAATCTACATCAACCAATGCTTCCCCTGACGGATTAGCAAATTTAACTCCTGGCAAAATTTCCCCAACATTCCCATCATTTATCCCATGTGTCATATCGGTATCAACAGATAAAAATAATAATTCCGTCAATCCATAACTAACATATAAATTCACTCCGTATTTATCTTCAAACATAGTTTTCAATTGATTAGTTAATGGGGCAGTTCCAACAAAAATCTGCATTTCATTTTTTTCACAATAACCTTTTCCTTTATTGCCTCTATCCGTATTATATATCATATTAAGCATCGTTGGATTAAGCCATAATAGTGAAATATTATATTTCTCTATCGTGCTCCAAAATTTCAAAGCCATCTTAACATCAAATCTGCCTAGTATTATAATTTCATCTGCAAATATGAATGGCTTTAAAATAGAATTTAAAATACCAGCCATATAAGTCATCGGAAATAAATGTCCAAAAACTCTTCCGTTTTTTATCGGATGAACAGAATCAAATGCCCGAATCGTCGAAAACATATCATTAAGAGAATGTTTAACACCTTTACTATTTCCTGAAGTTCCAGAAGTAAAAGAAATCAAGTACTCTTTTTCAAAATTTGTATTTGCTAATTTGTCTACAACAATTTCTTGTATACTCTTCTCTAGGTTCAATTCTTCATCATAAATATTCACCCGAAATATCTCATCTTGCTGGGAAGAAACAACTATTGCATCATCCCTAGTTTGTTTCACCAATTTTTCTATCTCTTCCGTACCTTTCTGCGGATCAATTGGTACAATCACTCTATTTCCCAACATACAACAGAAGTATAGCATAAACAGCTCCATGCTATTTTCCAATACAGGAATAATCTTTTGAGCTTCGCAGTTTGTATCTAAGTAATTATTAATACATAGGACACATTTAAAAAACTCTTCATAACTATAGCTTGTTCCAGATTGACTATCTTCAACAAACTTCTTTTTAAAATCTATTTTTCTTACCTGATTTATTACCCATTCCTGTGTATTCATATTTTCATTTCCTCGTTTTTTACATTGGCATAATTCTTGCCGGATTTCCGAAAACCTTCCCGCCTTTTTCTATATCTTTTATCACATTAGATCCAATAGATATATAACTCTTCTCTCCTATATGTAATCCATTACTAATAACAACATTAGGTCCTATCCACGTTTCAGTGCCTATATTGGCTCGTCCACAAATAGTTGTTCCTGATGAGATAATTGTTTTTTTTCCAATTTTAACACCATGTCCTATAACCACATTCTGACTAGTTTGAACCTGCTCCTGTACTATGGTTGAATCCCATGGGTATATAGCCCGTCCAACCACATTGTTATATCCCAATTCAGTTCCATAACCAATTATTACCTTTCCAATATGATTTACTCGATATAATTCTCCGTCCCATTCTTTAACTTCTAAATCCTGTGCTCCAACTATTGTACCCGCTCTTATAATCACGTTGTCTGCAATTTCAACATTACTTTTTATTACAACATTTTCCTCAAGCGTAACATTATTGCCAATACGCACACCTATACTATCCACAATAGTACTCGGTGCAATTTTACACCCAATACCCATTGTGGTTTTTTCAAAGTCACCTACATAAGCATTATTTTCAGCCAGATAATTATGCAACTTAAAAAATACATTTTTGGGATTTTCTACAACTATGCATCCCTTTCCCATCTGTAAAACAGATTCTGCTAATTCCTTCGTTGTAATAACCTCAATCACATTATCTGATATTTCATTTAAATATTTCTCTTGACATATAAAACTACAGTATGCTTTAGCAGGACCATAGTTATTCAGTCCTAATGCCTCCACATCTCTCTCATTATATACACATACTTGTTCATTCCGTAATATTTCCTTTATATATTTACTTAAAATCATATATAACCTCTTTACAAAATTTCAATATTGTTTTTATTTTTTAGATTTTTAGTTACGTTCTTTGTATCAAAAATAGCTTTTGCATTTTTCTGCACCATTTCATAATCCACATTTGTATGACCTGTCGTAATCATAACCAAATCATAGCTAGCAACAGTTTCTGGAGAAATCTTTTTTAATCCCGATACTGTCCTACCCTTTTCGCGATACTCCGCAATCCACGGATCATAAAACTCTACATCTGCCCCCACTTTTTCTAATTCATCAATTACATGAATTGCCGGACTCTCACGGTAGTCGTCAATATCCTGTTTATAAGCCACACCAAGAACCAGAATCTTTGCACCATTGATAGATTTTTTATGTCTATTCAAAATATGCATTGCACGGTTCACACAATATTGCGGCTGTCCATCATTAACTACCATACTATTTTCAATCAGCGTTGTATGAAATCCATATTCGCGAGCTTTCCATGTCAAATAGTATGGATCTAAAGGAATGCAATGTCCACCAAGTCCTGGACCTGGATAAAATGCCTGAAAACCGTATGGTTTTGTCTTCGCCGCATCCACAACTTCCCATACGGAAATTCCCATTTCATGGCATAACCTTCCCAATTCATTGATTAAACCAATATTGATATTGCGGTATGTATTTTCAAGAATTTTCTCCATTTCAGCAATTGCTGGTGAAGACACTTCATGTACATCTCCCTCCAACACTGCACGATACATCGCTGCAATCACTTCCGTAGCTTCTTTTCCTATACCTCCTACTACCTTCGGGGTATTCTTAGTCTTATAAATCAAGTTACCTGGGTCTACTCGCTCTGGTGAAAATCCAAGATAAAAGTCCTCTCCACATTTCAATCCAGAGCCTTCTTCCAGAATTGGTTTAATCAATTCTTCAGTTGTTCCCGGATAAGTTGTTGATTCCAATACTACCATAGTATCTTTTGTAAGGTATTTCGAAACTGCCTCTGTCGAAGTTTTTACACAGCTAATGTCAGGTTCCTGATGAGAATCCAATGGTGTTGGCACACAAATTGCAATAAAATCAACATCTTTTACAAACGAAAAATCCGTTGTCGCAGATAACATTCCATTTTTCACAAGCTTTTCCAAATCACTATCTACTACATCACCGATATAGTTATGTCCTGCATTAACCATATCCACCTTAGTTGTTTGCACATCAAATCCAATTGTTTTAAATCCTGCTTTCGCTTTTTCAACAGCAAGCGGTAATCCAACATAACCAAGTCCTACTACACCAACAACAACTTCCCTATTTTCAATCTTTTTTAACATTCTTTCTTTCATGTTTTCTCTCCTATTCGTACAGCCTTGCTGCTAATTTTTCATAATCTAACAATTTCTTTGCTCTTTTTAAAGTTTTATCAGCCATATCAGATACCATATTTTTAGAAATACTTTCAAAAGCATGTCTCATATCATCTTCATCGTTTACATACATACCTTCATCTGCCAATAAAAATTTATATTCCTCAATTGGTTGCGCCATAATTGCACATTTGTAACACATCGCATTCTGTAATGTCGATGATGGGGTACCTGGTTGCAAATAAACATCTGCACCACATAACAGTGTCTGTAATTCATTACCACTTTTCCACCCTAAGTATCTAATACGTTTATCTTTGGATATTTCTTGTAACACTATATCCTCCACATCATCCAGTAAACTACCAGCAATACAGAGACAAAACTGTGGATTTTTCACAGATTTAAAAGCCCTTATTAATTCAACCGTCTTTTTTTCTTTTCCCATTTTACCTGAATGCAGAAAAAAAATATGTTCTTCAGACAAATTTAACTCTGTGCGAATACTTTTTCTTTTCTCTTCATATTCCTTTTCTGGCAAAACATAACCACCTAATGGATAGTACTCAATCTTATCTTCCGGTATTCCATATACTTCTTGAGCAAATTTCATCTCACGTATGCCGATACACAAAACCTTTTCCACAACTGGTAATGCTTTCAGAATTATTTTTTTATAAAATATTTTATGTAAAATTTTTAATGATAACCAATTCGTTCCCGAATTAAAATAGTTTGCATGATTATCTAAGTACAATTTTATTCCGTTTTTCTTCGCATATTTTGCCACATTCAGCAACTCCCATGCACCTAATCCATGAAACAAAATTACATCCGGAGAAAAATCTTTTAAAATAGAATAAACTCCCTGATACGCACGAATTTTATTAGCAATTTTTACGTTAATTTTTTTATAAGGAACCCGTATTACCTCAATACCATCACAGTTCGTATACTTCCCCGGCTGGGTATAACCTATTTCCTTATTTCCATCAAACACTTCCGTCGATGCCACTATCATAACATCATGTCCATCTAATTTATTTCGCTGTGGTAACAAGTTTTCCTGATAGTTATAATTATCATTATAGAAACAAGACAAACAGCAATGTAATATTTTCATCCTATATCTCCCCACACAGCTTGCAAAATTCTTCTATATCTGCAAACTTCTCACCATATTGTTTGATTTTTTTTTCATCCCATGTCCACCACTGCATATGTTCCATTTTCTCAATTATTTCATCTGAAAATCTTTTTTTTATGCACCTGGCTGGATTACCACACCATATTTCATAAGCACCAACATCTTTGGTAACAACTGAACCCATTCCTATTATCGCGCCATCTCCAATGGTAACTCCACCTTTAATCAACACATTCTGTCCAATCCAAACATCATTTCCTATTTCCACATTCTTATATGGCTTAAAATCATGTTCTGAAAAATGTTTATGAAAAACATTAGTTACATCATGAAACAATGGTGATGTTGACACCCAGTTTATCGGATGTTCCCCTCCACCAATCTTGCAATCTCCGCTAATAGAACAAAATGCTCCGATTTTAGCATATATTATTTGTGTATTATATCCTGTATATGTATATCTTCCAAGCTGCGAACAAATCACTGTATTTCCACCGGAAATATATGTTTTAGGGTCAATTTTACTTTCTCTTATTTCTGAAAGTTTCAATTTTTTTATTGCTTTCGACATATAATATTTAATCATTTTATTCACTCTTAATATTAAACTTTCTCATCCACAACTCCACTAAAATGAACTTCTCTAGCATTTCTGCATTTCCTCTTTTTCCTAAATACTCCTTTCTTATTTTCTTAATATTGAAATATTTAGCACTATACGGCTTTGTCAACAACTCAAGAACATAATTTTGAGGCATCTCCCATAGCCATTTTTCTGTTGGTGCCGGAAAGCCCAATTTATTCTTTCTCCATATCACACTATCCGGAAGTAAGCCATCCATATATTCTCTAAGCGGAACCTTAGTATATCCATTCTTCATTTTATCCGACAATTTAATACTTAATACACTTTCCACATATTCGTAGTCCAAAAACGGTAATCTTGTCTCTACTGAAGACGCCATTGAATTTCTATCTTCCCAATGTAAAATACATGGCAAAGAGCCATACAAATAGTCTTCCAATTGTCTCCCCAAACCATCCTTTGTCTCAAAAAAAGTCCGAATGCTGTTATTATTTATTTTCCTTTTTAACTTCGTACTTAAATATTTATTTCTTCTTATTCCAGTACCAAATTTTCTAATAAATGGGATATTAAAATATAACATAAATACAATGGCAGTTTTATATGTCATTGAAGAAGATTGTACTACCAATTTCAATTCTTTTACAAATTTTGAGATTCCATATTTCCAAAATACATTCCATAAATAATTCGCGTAATAGGCATAATACCCTGCCAGCCCTTCATCTCCTCCTTGTCCGTCAAAAAAAACCTTGCACTTATTATCTGCAGCCCCCTTAAAAACGGCATAAGAAACCTCACTTCCCAAATGCGGCAATGGTTCATCCTGATGCCATACAATACTTTCTAAATGTTCCATTACCATATCAATCTGCGGTGTAATTACATTTTCTTCACAATTACAAAATTCCGTTACCTGATGGCTAAAATCCACTTCATTTATTTTATCCTCATCTGGAAACCCTATTGTAACAGTGGTAAATTTTTCTTTACTTCCTTGACCTTTTTTTATTTCATCACCTATAATACCAACTATACTAGAGCTATCCAAACCTCCAGACAAACAGCTTCCAACTTTAACGTCAGAACGCATTCTAATTTTTATTGCATGCCGTAATTTGTCTCCTACTAGTTGTGCACTATTTACACATTCCTCTACTTTTATCCTCTTATTCAAATCATAATATCTTGTAATTTTCATGGCTTCGATTTTCGAATGATCAAAATCGAATGATACAACCATGTTGCATCCACCACGTAAATTGTATATTTCTTTAAAAAATGTTTCTTCAGAATATTCTCTAAAATTATACCTTAAATGATGTACAAGTACTTCTTCATTAACCACTCTAGGCACAGATTCATCACACAATATTTGTTTTATCTCAGATGAAAACAACATTTTTTCTCCATCTGAATAATAATATAGTGGCTTTACTCCAAAACGATCTCTACTCAAAAATAATTTTTGCTTTTTTATGTCATAAATTGCAAATGCCCACATACCATTAAATTTCTGTACACAGCTTTCTCCCCAGCAATCAAAAGCAGACAGAATAACTTCGCTATCACAGTTACTTACAAAATCATAACCCTGAAGTTGTAGCTCTTCTCGCAATTCAACATAATTATATATTTCTCCGTTAAACACCAAGACCTTTTCATGTTTTTGCATTGGCTGATGTCCTAATACCGATAAATCAAGAATAGATAATCTTCTATGCCCCAGTCCCATAAAATAATTATCTTCGTCTATTTCATTAATATTTTTTTCTTCTATTTCATTTACAGTATCTTTTCCACGCGCAAATATGACCTCTTCTTTTCCTAATAATGCATATCCTTCATCATCAGGCCCCCGGTAATCAATTATATCTGTCATTCTTTCCAAGATATCCAAATCAACTTTTCGCTTTATGTTTATATAACCACTTATTCCGCACATACTAATCCTCCTGTTCTTTATATGTAAACAAATAAATCAGTATCATTAACACTAATGATACCACGTTTGCTAACAATCCTCCCATACAAAATCCAAACAACCCATACCAATTCAGCAAAACTAATGCACTGATTGCATACACCACTAAACAAACGCCACTAACAACCATCTGCCAATTAATATTACAAAAGCGCAAAACAACCGGACTAATTACCAGCGACATTGCAGAAATTACTGCTGTTCCACTAGTTATGTATATATATTTCATAGCCTCATCTACCCATTGTGGATACATTATATACAAAACAGGTCTTGACACCAACACACACACACCATAACTTATTATTCCTACAATAGCTGTTAAAAAAAGCATCTGTCCAAATACTTTTTTTTCCATTTTGTTCTTTTTGGCCAGTTGGCTAAGTAAAAATGAATTAATTGGTCCAAGCGCCATAGAAACTGTTTTACCGATTAATGTCGATACATAATAGACACTAACCTCTTCTCCCCCTAATAATGGATACAGCAATAGCCGATCAACATATTGCAATGCTCTTGTCAAAATTGTTGAAACGCTTAATGCGCCACACTTTTTTGCAGTTGTTGCAAGTAAAACCGTACTCGAAAAAAGATTTCTAGGAACACCATATTTTTTTATGATATATATAATACTACAAACATTTCCAATAATATATATATATTGCCAATCTCCCTCTAACCAAAAAACGCTTAAACCAACTATGTACCCTATTACACACCAAATATTACATTTTAGAATTCCCAAATAATCTAAATCTATCCAAAACCTTACTATGTAATACTCTTTTATAAGCATGCATACTGCAAGACATAGGTTCAACACATAATTTTCTGCTCCATAATAGAAAGATATACCCAACGTAATAATACTAACACCTATACTACACACTGTTAATATAATACCAAAATCACCGGTTATTTCTTTTTTCTTATATTCCCCATCAGATAACATATGCACATTGTTTAGCACATTTCCAATCCCAGCTGCTATCATTGTCACTGCAGCAACAATTGTCAATACTAAACCATATGTATTTCCATCCATTTTTTTTGCTACTAATGGTAAGATTATCAACTGCAACACAATCGTTGGCATTGCTGTTGCAATGGCATTATATATAAACTGTTTAATTATTTTTGTCATAAAAATTTTTTCTCTCTTTAAAATCTAGCAAAAGTGTAACAAAACTTCCCAACACTATACCAAAAACAACTGCCTGCCCCACTATTTTCACTCTATTATCAGGTTCAACAGGTTCACTTAACAGCGAACTATATATCGTTTCTTTTTCTATTTCATCTTGCAAACGAAGCTTCTCTTGAAATGTTATTTCCCCGAATCCTTTATCTTCCAAATAATCAGCTAACCAGTCGGTAATTGCATCATTTATGAATGACACTTCTTCTTCTGTAGTGTCAGTTATCAGCACCTTAAAAACTTTTCCATCTTCAATATAACTATATTGAAGCTTTTCATATAACTTATTCCAATCACTATTTTCATTTTGTGCATTGCAAATACTATCCATCAACTCCAGATTTGCAAAACAATCCAAATAAATATATGAATCCTCTTCATTCTCTGTTTCAATACTATAATATATTTGAGTATTGTATTTTTCTTCTGTGTCCTCCAGCTGCATCAGCTTTTCATAATCTGATGTTGCATTTTTATATGAAGCATTAGCTAAAGGAATCGACATAATTGCAAATCCCATTATAACCCCAGCAATAATATACCACCTTTTTAATATTCCTTTAATAACATCTCTACAACTATAAATTATCATTGTTTTTTCCCCCCTTAGCATAAATTATTAATAACATCATATAAATTACAATCCCGCCAGTCAAAAAACTTGTAAAAAAGGCTCCATCGTTAAGTACTACGCATACTGTTCCTACCACACATGCCAATACTGTTCTTTCTATATATCCATCATATTTCGAAAAAAACCTAACAACCAATATAACCAGTAATCCCATTCCCAACATTCCAACAAGTCCCATTTGTGCATAACCATCTGCCAAATACCCCGTATTTGCCTCAACCGCGTTAGAACCATTATTAAAATATGCATAAACCATAGTTCCTAAATTATTTTTGTACAAATATGTTTGTGATAATAGTTTTCCGATCATTCCGTCCGAAAACATTATTTTGGGGAACTGTTGAAACACTTCATAAAATTGATATTTAATCGTTGCAGGGATAAATAGTGTTCTCGCTCCAAACAATGCTTGAAATACGAGACTTTCATTAGCTGTACCCAACTTATCCAAAGAGTATCCGATTATGCCAAACAGGCAACACGCTATCATCCCCATGTATGTACCGTAAAGAAGAATTTTGTATTTACTTAATACACAAATTACTACTATCACTCCTATACTCAAAAGTGGTCCCTTCCCCCCCAAAATCATATAGAATAAGAGTTCAAAAGTTATGCTATAAAAACTTAAAAAGAATTTTTTATGCACCAAACCATTCATAAAAAACCACGGTATAATCACCCTTGTAATCCACGATACAAAATATCCAAATAATGGCGGGTAAACAAGTTTTTCCCTCATTTGATATATATATACCAAATCAAATGCCTTTACTCCTGCAAAATCATTGTATAGCACCATTATAATCCAAACAGCCATAATTAGAATGCACCCAAAAATTGTAAAATAGGGCGTTGCCACTCCATTTCCTAAACTAATAGCTACCCCTTTTTCCTTTTTTGCAACTTGTGCCTGTAGTATAACAACGCACAATATGCACAATAAAAAAAGAATGCTCTTATTCTTCTGTGTTGCATATATAGTAAATACCGGCGTAATCGTTAAAATCCACTGTATATGTAAAAAAACAGCTATAATATAATTCGAAACCGTTACTACAAACATATAACCCAATATATACAAAATCCAAGAACAAAAATAATGAATTACTGATACATCTCGCACTAGCCCTTCATAAGAATAAATTTCAGAAATAACTGTCAGAAAATATATATCAAGACTCAACCTATAAATAATACTCAATATCATAAATACTATTTTTCTTTTATCCTCAAGTATCCCTTTATTTTTTTCTACTAAATTACCAATCATTTTATCCAATATATTACTTTTTATGGTCAGCATTCTATTATCCCCTCTCGTCTTTTCCCTATAGATATATAATCACTCATATTTCCTATTATTTTGATTTTCAAATGCAATCACGTCAAACATTTAACCTAGATTATTCACGGCTCAGCCGTGAATAATCTAGGCTTAGTTTTTTATTTTTACTGAACTATGAATACCTCCGGTTTCTTTTATTTTTGCAGCCTATGCTGCTTTGGATTTATTCTCGTTGGCTGCATCAGATAATCTTGATGCGATAAGGGCAATACAGGATAAATCCATAAAGACTTTTGCCCGAGCCATTTTTGCAACCCGGATGTTATCCAGATTGTAATTATCTTTTAAATCACCGAATGTTCGCTCTACGCTGGTTCGCTGATTATAAAGCTTTTGGAATGCCTCTGTTTCACGAAATGGTGCGGTGATAAATCGTGGGGCATCCTTGATTTTTACTTTTCCAACATAACCACTTTGAGCAGAGGTGCACCATGCGGAACCCATCGGACAATCACATTTGCCGCATGCATGTGGACAAAGAAGACGGATGGTTCCGTTATCATTACCGCCATACACATAGGCATAATTCATAGGACAAACAAGCTGCCCCTTCATGTTAATTCCTTCCGGTGGAATTTTTGTGTTTCTCCAATTCAGAGGAATGATTGCCTGACCATGAAATTTATGATAAATACTGGAATACAAATCAGGTTTATCGTAACCGGCGTCCATCATATAATACTTTGGTGTAAGTCCATTTTCATAATCATCCATCATCTTTTGAACCAGCTCCTCAGCAACATCCATATCTGCAATGTTTGCAGGTGTGATGATATAGGAGATTGGAAGACCACTGTAAGTATCAACCAGTGCATGCATTTTCCATCCAAACCATTTGATGAAGTTGCCGTTGGTATCCAGCTTTCCACCCCAATTCGGAAAACACGAATCATCAGATGGAATCTTCGATTTTGGAACCGCATGTTCGTAAGCGGTAAGCCTACTTGCATCAATCGCAACATTGGTGCCGTCGATGAGACCAATCTGTCTGGCCTTAGAAACCATTCTTCGGAAGGTTTTCTCTAAAATATCAGATTCAGCCAAGGTCTTAATAAAACGGTTTAAAGTAGCTTCACTCGGCGTATTTTCAAAATAATCATACCCGAGGCTACGTCGGAAAACCGGATCAGATTTCAAACGTGTAACAAGTGATTTGATATCTGAGAACTGTTCAATCTGCATGGATATAAGTGTGTTGAACAGTTGCTTTTTGGAATAGCCTTTCGGACCTCGTCTGTGAGAGTCGGGTTTGAAATATTCATCCAAAAGCGTGTAATCAATGAAGCTCAATAAGGCTTCGAGTTTAGAAAGAGGTTTCCATTCATAGAATTGGTCTAAAGTAATTAACGATTGTTGACGATACATATTTTGCAACTTATCTCCTTTCGATGTGGATATTTATTGTCAAAATATATATCGGATCGGGGTAAGTTGTTTTTTATATGCTCCGCAACATCAGCAAAATCAAGGTCTATGAATTATGAAATTTCTTCAAATATAAACTGTATAAAAAACTGTCTTCCCATTACAAACAACATTCACAAGGATGATAATGCTTAGCTCTCAAGGAAATTATATATCTCCATCAAATATTTTTCATTGTAATATTTGCAATATTCTAGACGCTTCTCTCTTTTTCACAACTACTCTTTCCCCATATACAGTTTCTCAAGTATTTCCAAATATTTTTTGGTTCCAATTTCTCTTGTTAAGCAATTCATAATATACTCTCTTCCATTTCTTCCAAGCTTTTCACATTTTTCTCTATCTTGATAAAGTTTAAGTATCTGTTGTTCTAGCATCTGAGTATCATCCGGCACACACGTATAGCCACATTGTGCTTCTTTGAGAATTTCAATCAGTTCTGTTTTCTCATCAAAAGATGCCACAATGGCACATTCAGCTGACATGTAACTCCATGTCTTACTCGGAACCGAGCACCCGCCAACCCCACTTTTAGATGCAATTATCCCAATATTTCCTATACTAAAAACATCGGATATATATTCATATTCCTGGAACGGAAATATCTTTACGTTGTTTAATTCTTTCTCAACAATACACCTATCTGCGACTTCTTTATACGCCCCTTCTCCAAAGAGTAAAAACATAATGTCTTTTTCATATTTTAAATTTTCTGCTACCTTTAGTATCAATTCAACATTCTGCGTAAAGCCAATATTTCCACAATAAGTCACATAAAATTTATTTTCGTCCAAGCCATATTTTTTTAAAACTCTGTTTTGATTTCTCGGAATTCGTCTTACAGCATTTTCATCTACCCAATTACGAATCACACTGATTTTTTCCTTTGGCACTCCCTTTTTCAATATTCTTTCCTTGAAATCCTGTGAAATAACAATGAAGTGATCGGCCCCTTTATATGTAATTTTCTCTACTTTCTCACCGATTTTATAAATCAAAGAGTTTTCTGTTGTCATTTGTGTCGCAATTAAAGATTCGGGGAACATATCCTGAATATCATATACAACCGGAACGCGTCTCAATCTTTTCAAAAGATACGCCACAAGACCATTAGTCGGAGGTGTACTATACAAAAAAATCAAGTCTGTATCTGTAACTAATCCCTTCCAAAGTAATGCGACATTCAACAGTATATATCGAAACATTCTGCTTAATATCCCTTTTTTCTCATTTGGCAAATAAAAACGTCGAATGACAATTCCGCCTTTCAAAAATGATTCTATCTTTTTTTTCTTATATTCATTTCTAACCACACCATCAATTCCACGCGTAGGTCTAGGAGTATACACTTCAACAAAGTGCCCTGCTTGCGCAAGCGCTTCATTAATATTAGTCCATAAATACATGCTTGCAGCAATTTCTGGTTCATAATAAGAATATAACATTAATACTTTCAATTTGTTCACCTAAATATTCATTTTATTTTCAATGCAAATAGAATCTATACTCATGCATTTTTCTTTTTTCCCTTGTTTCATATGTGTGATGCAACACGAACCCATTTTTTATATAAAAATGATTTGCCTTCTCATTATTCTCTGCGTCTGTTTCCAGCTTAATATATTCTGCTGTAGTACCTTTTACGCTCTCCTTTAACTCATCAATAAGTTTACTTCCAATTCCCTTATTACTACAATCCGGATTAATGCCTATTGATGATAATTCAATATACTTTTCCTCTCTTTTAGCCTCTTTCGAATATGTCAATGCTCTTATTAGCCTAAAAAACACTTTCGGTTTTCGAACAAATCCTCCAAATGCATAAAAAGCAAAAGAAATAAAGTGCTTTTTCAACAAATATTTATAAAACGCACTCATATTTTGAGAGTATGCAAGAAACCCTACAACCACTCCCTTTTCTTGTACAACAATCAATCCCGAGTCTTTATGTTCCACAAATCCATTGTAAAGTTGACGTAAAAAACCTTTCCCTAAAAAGGTAAGAAAAAAACCTTTAAATGAGTTCATATGAACTTCCACAGTTTCATTTATTATTGTTCTCTCAATTTCTTTTATTTCCCTAATTTTCAAAATCATTTCCTCACAATACTGCTTTTACAGTCTGAAACATAGTTTTCAATTGATTCCATATACTAAATTCGCGTATTTCTTCCAAATTATATTTCATCTTGAGTGGCAAAATCTTTTCAACATATGTATCATCCACGTTTTTTGCTTCCTCCAACATTGTATCTTCATCCTTAAATTTAATACTCGCTTTACTAGTAATACCTGCCGGCAATAATAATGTGGCATACATTTCTTCTGTATAACAATTTACATATTTAGGTACTTCTGGTCTCGTCCCAACAAAACTCATATCCCCTAGTAATACATTCAATAACTGCGGTATCTCATCTAATCTACATTTCCGTATCATATGCCCTATACGTGTGATTCTGGAATCATTTTCCACCGTCACCTGTGTTCCCATACACTCTGCATTCACAACCATCGTTCTAAATTTATAGATTTGAAATTCTTTTCCGTATTGTGTTACTCTTGTCTGTCTAAAAAATGCAGGTCCCTTACTATCCATCTTAATCATTATGATGAGCACTACAAAAAATGGTGATAGCACAACCAACATAAGCAGTGAAATAACAAAATCAAACAATCGCTTCATTGCCATCCCCATCTTATGTTTACTTAATATCACATAATAAGGATACACCACATCATTTTTCATATATGTTGGCAATTCATCCCACTGTTTTATCGTTTTCATACAATGCTCCCCTTCAAAACTTCACTAACTTTTTCTATGATATATTCTACCTCTTCGTCCTTCAAACACGTATGTAACGGCAATGTAATTTCATTTTCGTATTGATCATACGCATTTGGATAGTCCTTTATATTAAATCCAAGGTTTTTGTATGCAGTCATCAGCGGCAACGGTTTATAATGAACATTAGTTCCAATTCCCAGTTCAGCCAATTTAACAATTATTTCATTTCTCTTACTCTCTGTAGCCCCAGGAATTCTCATCAAATATAGGTGACCACTAGATTTATTTTCATTTTTATAGTGTGGTAATGTTTTTACTCCAAATGGTAAAAAAGCATTATCGTAACGCTCTATAATTTCTTGTCTTCTCGCCAACATACTTGGATATCTCTCAAATTGCACCAGTCCTATAGCCGCCATAATATCAGTCATATTGCATTTGTAAGCCGGTGAAACAATATCGTATTCCCACGCCCCCAGTTGATTTTTATGTAATGCATCCTTTGATTGGCCATGTAGTGACAACAGCATAAACTCTTTGTATATCATCTCATCATCTATTCCTGGAATGCTTTTCCACGTCAAAGCCCCTCCCTCAGCAGTCGTAAGATTTTTTACTGCATGAAAAGAAAAGCTTGTAAAATCAGCTATACTACCGCACATTTCATTGTTCTTCCTTGCTCCAAAAGCATGCGCTGCATCTGCGATTACTACAACTCGTCCTATTTTTTTTTGGACTTCATTATCAGGTCGAAAAATGCTTTTTTTCGCCTCAACAATTTCAAAAATTCTTTTGTAGTCGCAAACAACTCCCCCTAAGTCAACCGGAATAATTGCCTTAGTTTTTTCAGTAATTGCGTTTTCCAATGCCTCATAATCTATTTCAAATGAATCTTTTGTAGTATCCACTAATACTAAATTAGCCCCCACATGTAAAACCGGACTCGCAGAAGCTGTATATGTATATGCCGATGTGATAACTTCATCACCCTCGCCTATTCCTAAAAACCTCAAAGCCGATTCCAAACATGCTGTTGCAGAATTTAAGCACACTGCCTTAGGTACATTGCAATACCTTGCTATCTGCTTCTCAAATTCTTTCGTTCTTGGACCAGTTGTAATCCATCCACTCCTTAACGCATCTGCTACAGCTGAGATTTCCTTTTCTGTAATATCTGGTGGCGAAAAACTAATTGTTTTCATATTTCTCCTTCTTCCTTTTTTCATTCTATTCTTTATACTGATAAGAAGGAATCAAATCCTTCACTACTCTCTTCATCTCCGGGTCATCCTCATAAGCAGTTTTCTTCAAGTCAACCAGCTTCTCAAAGAATTCATTCTCATCAAACGGAATTGGCTTTCCGATAAAAATAAGATTATTTGGTGTCTTCTGAAGTCCTTCCTCTTCTCGCAAACACTCCTCAAATAGTTTTTCTCCCGGTCGTAGTCCTGTATATACAATTGGAATATCCACATCCGGTTCATACCCGGACAGCTTAATTAGATTTCTTGCCATATCGTCGATACGAACCGGCTCTCCCATGTCAAGCACAAAGATTTCTCCGCCCTTTGCATAAGAACCTGCCTGTAACACCAGCGATACCGCTTCCGGAATTGTCATGAAATAGCGGATGATGTTTTTATCCGTTACCGTAACCGGCCCACCCGCCGCAATCTGTTTCTTAAAGAGAGGAATGACACTTCCGTTGCTTCCTAACACATTTCCAAAACGTACTGCCACATAGTTCGTATCTGCGTATTTACGATTCATTCCCTGCACTACCATCTCACAGATACGTTTGGAAGCACCCATGATATTGGTCGGATTCACCGCTTTGTCCGTAGAGATAAGCACCATACGTGCCGTCTTATTTTCTCCGGCAGCTCGCGCCACATTTAACGTACCAAACACATTGTTTTTAATAGCCTCATTTGGGCTGTCTTCCATCAACGGTACATGCTTATGTGCTGCCGCATGGAACACAATCTCAGGTTTGTAATCTTTAAAGATGGTATCTACTCTGTGGGTGTTACGCACTGAGCCTATCAGCACTTCCAGATTAAGCTGTGGAAACTTCTTCTTCAATTCCAGCTGCAAATCATAAGTAGTATTCTCATATATATCCAGGATAATCAACTGTTTCGGATGATGCGACGCAATCTGTCTGCAAAGCTCACTTCCGATAGAGCCTCCCCCGCCGGTTACCAGCACCACTCTGCCTGCGATATATCCCATGACCTCATCCAGATTTGTCTTCACCTGTTCACGTCCCAGTAAGTCTTCTATCTCCACTTCTCGTAGATTGGATACCCGAACCTCATCGTTTACAATCTGTGCCATACTTGGAAGTATCTTCAGCTTGCATCCGGTATTTTTACATATCTCGAGAATCTCTTTTTTCTTGCCCCCAGCAAGATGAGGGATTGCGATGAAGATTTCCTGTACACTGTATTTCTCCACAGCCCATGGAATCTTGCTGTCATTTCCAACAATTGGGCTACCCAGAATGTTCGTTCCAATCTTCTTCGGGTCTGCATCTATCACACAAACCACCCGGTTATGTACCATCCAGCTGCTGCTCATATCCTTAATCAGGGAAAAGGCCGTATCTCCGGCTCCAATAATCATCGTATTGACTGCGCTGCCACTTCGTTCTGTCATAAGTGATTGTCTAACAACTCGCACACCACGATAGAAGAATCGACTCGCCGCAACCAGTACCAATAAAAAGAATAGATATAAGATATAATAAGAACGCGGCATATTCAGAAAGAGCATATGCATACCCATGCTCTGCACACAAGCTGCAAGCAGGCACGCCAATACCACGTTCAACATCTCCTGCACACTCGCATACCGCCATAGACTACTATACAATTTAAAGAATGCAAAAATTACTAGTGTAACCACAATGTTAATCAACGTATAGCGTAACGCTGTCTTTGCATATTGCGGTTCAATTTGCGCAATTGAAAATTCGAATCTTGTCCACAAAGCAAGAAATTCTGCCACACATACAGCACAAATGTCATAAATCAACAACAATATAATTCGTAATGTTTTACTGGTACCCTGAAATATATTCTTCATCTTCTGATACATAAGTTACTCTTCCTTACCTACTTATTCTTATTCATTTTCGTTCAGTCACGCTTATCCGCTAGAATACATATAGATTCATAATATCATATTTTTTTGCGGATATCTACCGCAAAAACAAATGCAGGCTTCTTTTTCTCTTAATTTTTCTTTAATTACGCTCTTTCTGCAGTAATCTCCGGCAGCATATATTCTTCACAATGCCGTCAAGTAACGGGAGACTTACTCCAGCCACTGTGTACGCAACCCACCATGCGCCACCATAAAACAGAACCGGAAAAGCTGCCACCATATAAACCGGTAATCCTTCAACCATCACTCCAATCACACTTACCAATTTAAAACTCAGTAGGTGTAATACAACAATTGGCAGTGTATTCTGTCCGACAACAGTAAGTCCTGCCTGTAACCATCTGATTTGATTGATAAAATAGGATGTTTCCACCAAAAGCATCCAGCCCACAATTGAAGTCACCAACAGAAATAATGGATTCTCATATGAATTGATATTGAGCGCAATTGCCCCTATCTTGTTGCAGACTAACAGAACCACTGTAGCGATGATAATTTTTCCCACTCTATAGAATGTGCTTTTTTCTGTCTTCTCGTATTTTCTTAGTAGCAGTCCAAGATAGTATAGGATATAACAGGACGCGACTCTTTCCATAACGTGAAAGGTAATCCCCGTGACACTGCTCCAATAACCAACGCCCAGAAAAATCAATGCTATACAGCCCTGAACTATCATATGATGTTTGTATCCAATACGGCTTTTCTTCAGTAAGAAATCAATGAGTGCATACGCAATCGCAACGAAAAACAGCGTCTGTAGAAACCAGAGTGCTCCACCCATCGTAGTTCCACCATAAAATGCCAGATTTTTCACAATCTCTTTTAGCATTTCCGTACCAGTCATATAATGATGTAGGACAGCATACTCTTCTCCCACTGCCTTCACCAGTTCCGGGTTGTCTGTATAGACATTCATTCTGATAAACCAATTATAAGCAATACAAAAATGGTATTCCACAACGCATATGGAAGCCACAATGTCTTCAGCTTATGCTTTATATATTTCCACATGCTGCCCACCGTCTCTGAACAGGCATCTTTATAAAAGTATCCGCTGACGAAAAAGAATACCGCCATGTGAAACAAATATATGAAATGTGTTCCGGGGAATCCACAATGCCCGAGTACCATCAAGATGATAGTCAGTCCCCTTAGGATATCCATTTGTGTATTTCTGCTCGTTACGCCTGTATGCTGATTCATTGTGTAATCCTTGTCTTTTCGCTGTTTGTTCGTATTTCTTTACGTTTTCTTAACTTTATTTAGTATACAATAACGTTTGTCAAATGGCAACGTGCAAAAGGAGCGTGTTTTTTTGGTGAAAACACGCTCCTTGAAACTATTCCTTTAATTCATTCATTTTTCTAATAATATCTTTTGAGACAATTTCCAATTTCTGCAACGTTAATTTCTTAATAGTCTGCTCGATTAAATGACAATCAATCTTACCGTTTTCTTTTACCGGTAAAGATATTATTGTTAAAAATTCCATGAACTGTCACAATTCTGCTCTCACTCGTTGTCACAAACTCACTCATCTATCAGCCGTTTCTGCTGTTGATATGCGTACATCAGTGTTTTCTCGCAGATTCTGTTGATCATCCGTGGTATGCCGGCGGATACCTTGAAGATTTCATTATCTGCTCCACTGGTGAACAGATTCTGTTTCACTCCTGCATGGGGGAAATTCCTTCTGCCGGCACCTTAGCCCCCTGAGATTCATAATACTCCCGAATTCCGTCATGGGCTTCCTTCTGATAATCCTGCTCCAGAAAATACTTCCATTTCTGATTCAGTTCCTCCAAGGAATGCACCTTCGCTACCCTTACTTCCGGTACTTTGCTTCGTACTGGTACAGGCTTCTCTTTGAAATCTCATACCTTGCTTCGATTTCTTCCCGAAGCTGGCGTCTTTTTGCCTCATCCAGATCTTCATCCAGCAGCGGTGCTATCATCTGATAGCGTTTCAGTGCTTCCTCATCCTGCCATTTCTTTACTTCCTTGCCTCATACAAACTGCGTGCTTTCTCTTTTTGCATACATAAATTACTATACCATTCTTACTCCGAAATTTCTACCTCATACACTATCACATTCCACCCCCGGTAAGAATATTCTTTCTCCGTGTATCCTGCTGCCTTCTGCAATGTATTCTGCACATCTGCATCCTCGACATACATCTTCGGAACGATCATGTATATATGATCATATGCCTGTTCTTTCAGACTGTTGAAGGTCATTTCGCTGACGGTTCCATAGTTCAGTAACACGCAATTTTCTACCGGATAATAAGCAGTCTTTGGTTCGTCGATGACAGTATATTCAAACATTCTGCTCTTTTTATTCCAGTTTGGGTAAAACTGTGCAAAGAAATAAGTGTTTTCAATCACCGGTGTTCCGATCAGTATATTCTGATCTGTATCGAGATCTGTCAGGATTTTTCGCAATACCCCATCCCAATACGTATACTGCCTGTTATACTCCATCGTCTGATTGAAGTTGAACTTTCCATTCTCCTCAGTAGAGCAGATATAGAAATATCCATCATGCTTATGGGCAATCTTCTTGATCGTCACAGGATCGATCGTCACAACGCTCTGTACTGCCAGAAGCAGTGCAAGTCCTGTCATGCCGATCACTTTTACTGCATGTTTCATATTGCAGGCTGACACCAGTACACCGAGTCCGAGCGTCAGGACATATTCATACGGTGTAATGTATCTGGCATTCGGATACGTATAATAAATATATTGAAAGCCAACAAATACCAGCTGCATTGCCCCAAGTGGAACCGCAAGTGTCCAGAATTTTCTGTTGGTAACGATCCTTTTGATTCCATATTGAAAAATCACGATCACAAGGAACACTACCGTTCCCGCCAGCAATAGCCAGTTAAAGTTTAAGATTCCAAGCTGCAGATTCTTACTGACCGTATTACGGTCCACAATTCCAAAAGAATTGATCACCTGATATTCAAACTGGATGCCATTGTTGCTTGCCCAGGTGCCTGTTGCAAGGATCAGATACGCCGCAATGACCGGCTGGATAATGTCCATCACAAACTGTGCCCGACAGAATGTATAAGTGAAACGCTTCACAAATCCTGCATGATGCAGCCCAAAGAACCTCACAAGATAAACTGCTGCCATAAATGCTCCATAAAAAGCCACATTCGGCTCTTTTGTTGTAAGGAACAAAAAACCTGCAAATGAAGCCAGCAATCTTCTGTCGCTCAGATACAGATAAGTAAAGAGTACCATAAGTGCCAGTGTCGGTTTATCCAGGCTGACCGAAGCGATCATTCCAAAAATCAATGGATGAAACAGATATACCGCTGTTGCCAGTACTTTCATGCTTTTCTTAGCCTTCTGCACAAACATTCCAAGCAGTTCATAAAACGCTGCCCCCGACAGCAAGATCAGAATGATATCCACAATGTGAAGCCCGATCGCATTCTTCGTATCCAAAAACACACCAAACAAACCAAGAAACGCATATCCCACCGCCATATGGTCCGCCAGATAGAAATCGGACAGATTCCGCAGGGTAAAATCAAACTTCGGTGCCGCATATAAGAATCCCATGCGAAAATATGTGTTGCTGTCCCCGCGTGGTGTCGATGGCAGTGTTTCTAATGACAGAATGACAAATACTGCCATGAGTACAAATAAACCTGTATGTTCTCTGCACCATTTTCCGATGCTTTGCATCACTTTCTCACGTTTTAAGCCGATTCCATTAAATACTGCCCCTGCAAGATAACAAATGAGTCCTGCGATCATAGGCAGTTTCTTACTGTGATCTGTCACCGGTGAGATCATTGCAATGATCCAGAACAGTGCCAGCAGTCCATGGATCACGCTCCACTGTTTTACCAGCTTACTCTTGCATTGATATAAGAAAAAACTGATTCCAGCTCCAAACGCAAAGAATAAAAGGAAACACAGATCTGATGTCCGATATTTTCCCAGGCTCCAGAAACCAGAGATTCCAAAAAAGGAAATTATTTGTAACAGAAATAATATTAGGCTCACTTGCAGCTGCTGCTCTGCATTCTCTAATCTCTTCAATTCCACACTCCTTACTCCATCTCTTTTGTTTCTTTTTCTTCCGTGCGTTCACTGATGATATACCGGGGTCTGTGCTTTACTTCCATATAAATCTTGCCAATATATTCCCCAAGCACACCAAGACAGATCAGCTGTACACCGCCAATAAAGCACACAATACTGGTCATGCTTGCCCAGCCCGCAACGGAGTGTCCTGTCAGTGCTACGGTCACAGACCATATCACCCCGATAAAACTAAGCACTGCGATACCGCACCCCAATCCTGTGATCAGATGTAATGGTTTGACACTGAGACTTGTGATTCCATCAAATGCCAGCGCCAGCATTTTGCTTAAAGGATAATGGCTCTCTCCTGCAATACGCTCATGTCTCTCATAATAGACAGAAGTACTCTTAAAACCGACCAATGGGAACATTCCGCGAAGAAAAATATTCACCTCTTTGTAATTTGCAAATTCCTGCAGCACTCTTGAGGATACCAGACGGTAATCTGCATGGTTGAACACTACCTCTGCCCCCATCCAGTTCATCACCTTATAAAAACCTTCTGCAGTAAACCTTTTAAAGAAGGTATCCGTATCACGCCTGCTTCTCACTCCGTACACGATCTCGCAGCCGTCTAAGTATGCATCTACCATGGCATCCATGGCATTGATATCGTCCTGTCCGTCGCAGTCGATCGATATCGTGATGTCACACACATCTTTCGCTTCCATCAGTCCTGCGAGGACTGCATTCTGGTGTCCGCGGTTTCTGCTCTGGCTGATTCCTTTATAATGGTAATCTTCTTTTGCAAGCTGTTTTATGATTTCCCATGTCTTATCTTTACTTCCATCATTTACAAATAATACCCTGCTGTCATCCGATATTTTTTCTTTTTGCACAAGGCTTTTTATTTTTTCCAAAAACATACTGCATGTGATCGGCAGTACCTGTTCCTCGTTGTAACAGGGAATCACGATATATAAGATTGGCTGCATGACTATTCCTCTCTGTTCTTGTCTCTGTCAATTGATTCTATCACTACATAATAACCATTGTCAAAAGTAGTCTGGTACCCTTCTTTCAGGTAGTCCACCGCGGACTGCTCCGGCACCACGTATACAGTGTCAGGGTTCATATCTTCTACCGTAGGTTCGATCCGGTATCGTCCAAACTGCTGCGCTGTACCAAAGTTTTTGGTATCCTCCATATTCTGCAGGTATTCCGATGGCAGCATCTTCGAATGCACTAACACGAGCGGGTAACGGAGCATGACCGTTCCGATCTCCCCATCAGTAACACTCTCTGCATATTCCAAGGCATCCTCATATCCATAATAAAAGTAATGTTTGTCCGCATCAAAGTACCAATGTCCAAAAATTGCAAAAGATACCAGGTACACCGGAACCACCAGATACAATAATTTATTTGATATTTTATCACACCAGATTCTGACGCCATCCACAATAAAATAAATGATCACCAGATGTACACAATTTATTTTATTGACGTTCACATAGCTGATCACGCTTGCCACGGAACATGCCGCCACAAACCATAACAGCATAAGATCTGCTGCCTGATAGATCTTGTTTTTCCAGTTTTTTACGAACCGGATCACAGCTGCGATCACCCCTGTGATGAGAAACGGAATGGATAAATAATAATAAATGCCTGTATTTGCTGTGTTAAAAATATCGCGGTCCTGCTGGCTTGCGATCAGATAAAAGAAATCTTTTAGTTTTCCTGCCATATGATCCAACGATATCTCACTGCTCCTCATGCTGTCCATCCTTGGAATGGACAAAAGTCCAATCTGTAGTTCCTGAAGATATCCACGATTCACAAACAGAAATAGCAAAAGCGGCACTGCAAGTACCAGAAGGATTGCAATTCCCACAAAAAGGTATGGATTCAAGGTTATTTTCCGGTAATAAATTCCATATACAAAACACAGAAACAATAATACCGGCACAAAGATCCACATCACAGCATAGGCGTAGAGCACCAGTCCAAACATCAGAAATGCCCCGATATAGGATTGCTTTTTCCCCTTCCATGCTGCGATCAGAAAGCACATTCCAAACAGAACGAATGCCGGGACAAGATTAGACTCTAACCCCCACCGGCTCATCATGATATGCCACGGCGTGATTGCAAGCAGAAACATTCCAAATAATGCTGTTTTTCGGTCTATGATTTCTCTTAACAGCCAGTAAAAAGCGATCAGGCTCACACATCCAAAAACTGCCTGTGGCAGACGTATGGAAAAGATATTGGTTCCCAATATCCGTTGAAACGGAATTGATAAATAAGAATATAACACATTCATTCCGTTTCCCCAGGAAATGAAGTACACCGGATAGGAATATCCGTGAGAATCTGTTCCATTGTTAAGCAGTGCATAAGCTTCATACCCTGCATAGGCTTCGTCTGCATTGCCCCCCGCCGGATATCCTGTCAGATACAGTACCCGGAGTAATACGCCAGTCATGAATATAAGAATCCACGCTATGTAAAAATATCTGTTCTTTTTTCTCTCTTCTGTCATTTTCTCTGGTCTACTCAATGCGCTCTGCCCTCTCACCGTTTTCAAACATTTCACGTGTCAGGATCACGATATATCCAATATACGCCAGTGTGTTCACGATTGACAGTGCTGGCAGGCTAATCTCAAACATAAATAAGTACTTACCGTAAATTGCAAAGCTGGCAAGATACATTCCAACCAGACATGGCAGCGTCCGGATCTGCAAAAATGCCACCAGAATTGCCAAAATCTCATATAAGTATCCATACCGTTCATGCATGGATGGCAAGATCAGAACACAGGTGTAAGCAAGCAGAAATGCCATGTAAATCATGTTTCTGGTTGTCATTGGCACTTTTTTCACGCTCCATGTCACCATAAGTAATGCGATCACCACAACCGTAAGTGCGATCGCCGGTTTCTTCATATTAATATAAAATGCATCCATATTCGCACTCTGAAGCAGATTCCAGAATGTCGGATAGTTCATTGTGATCGACTTGTAGCTTCCGGTCTGGTTCAGGTATATGGTAAATACTTCTGCAACACTCCGTCCCATGATCAGTCCCGGAATACTGAGAATCACCATCATGACTGGTATCAGTCCAAAGTATAAAACGCTGAACTTCTTTTTCACAAAGTATGCAAACAGGAAGAACGGCAGAAGGAATACTGCCTGAAGCTTAAATGCAAATGCAACGCCATATAATACAAAAGTCAGTGGATGTTTTTCCCTGCAGAAAGCAAGCAAAGATGCCACACAGAAGAATGTGTAAATAGCATCGCACTGCCCCCAGTAAGACGAGTTTAAAAAGACGATTGGAGACATCAATACCAGCATGTACGCCATAGTGCCTTTTAAAATCCTGTCTTTTTCACTGAAGAAGTAAACAAAATATCCCATTGCCGCTGCCAATAAATAATCAAAGATGCAGGATAATAGCTTGTAAGCACTTAATGGTTCAATTGGAAGATAGGTGAAAACTGCAATGATAAACTGATAGAGCATGTTATAATCGCCCACCTGACTACCAAGTGCATATATCCCACCATTTTCCTTGATCACATCATACCATGGCAATAAGCACCAATACGCATCATTGGAAATAATCTCCCGGAAAGAATAACGGATTATCATAGAGATCAGTGTCACCCCGATCACACAGAATAACAGAATATGCTTTTCCACCCATTCCAAAAATCTTTTTTCTATTTTAAACATCTCATCCTCCAATTTGTATCATTTTCTTATATTCTGCAAAGTAACTGTCCAGACCTGATTAACAACTACCCACAGTTATCTTGCTCATAACGGTACGCATCTGCTCCGTATAATCAGCCAGTGTATAATGCTCATCCGCATATTCCATAGCGGCTCTGCCCTGCTGCTGCAACACCTCTTCATCTACGTGCACAGCCTCTGTTATCGTCTGCTCGATGCTTTCCACATGGTAATCCTCGAAATATCTGCAATAGTCCCCCAGTTCATCCATACCATTCCCCTTCATGACAATTGGAATGATTCCGTGTCTTAGTGCGGTAAGCGCAGATGTCGATGGGGATTCGGAACAGGACGGCAATAACAGATAGTAACATTTTTCAGCGATTGCATTAAATTGGTCACTCATGGTATCGACAAATCCACAGACATGTACATTCTCTGTGAGCTTGTATCCGGCTTCTTCCGCCTTCTCCGCTCCTCTTGCCCCACACAGATACAGGTTCCATTCGGGATGTTTTGCAAAAAGTTCCACCAGAATATCGTTCCCCTTGTGGATAAAGCCATCTACACCGTAAACCAGAAAGTTTGTCTTCTTTTTTCTGGAAAAGTCTAATGCAAAGTCTGGATTCTTCAACGCTGACGGCCATACACGGTCTACCGGCTTTCCGGTATCTGCAAAGTACGATGGCTCTCCAAGACAGATGATTCGGTCTGCCTTTTTCTCGTCATCCTTTTTATAGTACACCCCTGTTCGTTCAAGATGGAATGTTCTCCCGGTGCGTTCTGTAAAATACCGCAGTCTTTCTGTCTCTCTCTCATAAGAGATGCGGTACGGATTCTCGGTTGTATACAATATCGCAGCTGCATCTGGATTTTTCTCCTTCGCATAGAAGAAAGTATCTCCAAATCCTAAGATATAATCATAATAATTTTCCCGGATCTCCTCTATTGCGTTCCTGTCATAACATGCACAGACATCGATTCGCAGATTCAGTTCGATGCACACCTTCAGGATCTGCATCATCTCCTGACGGTTTGTATGTCCGAAATTACGGTTCAGTTCGCGGATGGTTCGAAGATAGTCGAGGTAGCAGATCAATATCCTCTTCTGTTCTGCTGTACAATCCCGGTTCAGATCGGCAACCATCTGCTCCTGTCCGATTTTCTGCAAGTGTACTTTCTTTAGCAGGTCCTTGCATTTATTTTTTAATTCTTCCTTCATGCACCCAGTGCCTTTCTGTATTGTTCTTATACCTCATGATACTTTCAACTGTCCTGCCAGGACTTTGCTTCCATCCTCTCACTTATTTTGGGATGTCCGTGGCATCAAGTGCTTCATAGAATCCCTCTGCCACTACAGGAATTGCAAACTGCTTTGCCCTGATATAACTTGCTTCCTGCATCCGGCGGAGTTTCCCGGGATCAGCAAAAATCTCTTCAATAGCCTGTGCTAATTCTGCGGTATGATATGGGTCAACAATTCTTCCCTGCACCCCATCTTCCATAAGATCAAATGCTCCGTCTGCATATTTGGACGCAATGACCGGAAGGGATGCACACATGGCCTCTAAAATCACCAGACCATAACAGTCTTCCCTTGTTGGAAGTATGAAAACATCACTCTCACGGTAACATTGACGCAATGCTTCCCCTTCTAAGTAACCTTTCCATGTCACCCTGTCTGCAATTTTGCATTCTTCTGCCTGTCTGCGCAGTTCCTGTTCTTCGGATCCTTCCCCGACAATGACCAGGTGGATCTCCCGGTCGGTCTCTGCCAGTGCCGGGATCAGCAGATCAAGTCCTTTTCTTCCGATCAGACTTCCCACATAGAGCAATGTCTTTCCAGGCTGATTGTTTTCTTCCTTCTTCATCAGATATTTGTCAATATCGACCGTGAGCAGGCTTTTATGGCATAGTTCCGGCTTTGCGCCAAAACTGATCTGGTGTTTCATTGTCGCCGTACTGCTGCTGATAAAACCTGCTGCACGATGAATCACGTATTTTCGGAAGATTCTCTGAAGCTTTCCGATTGCCTTCTCCGAGTTGGCGGTTCCGTCACTCCACGACAGAAATGGTACTTTCTTTCTCCTGCACCAGTGTACCGCCTGAAGAATTGTTGCATTGTACTCCATGCAGATCACAATATCCGGCTTTTGCAGTTCCAATTCCTTGGTAATCCCCATGGACAGCACAATCCGCTTATCATCATATTTTCTGTGAATGGTGATCACTTTGCACTCCAGAAATGTATGACTGCCGAGTTCTTCCTCCGGCACATCCCACTGTCTGCCGATCTGGCGGTTTTCCGACGCATAGATCACATGAAAAGAATACTCAGAATCCTTATTTTGTATATACTTAAAAAAAGCCACACGGTAAGGCGCCGGTGCATTTGTGATAATCACTACTTTTTTCACTTTGTTCTCCCACTCAAAATGTTTATATCTGTTATAATCTACATATGGAAGCTTCATATTTAATGTTTATAGTTGGCATAATCTACATAAAATTCTACATATACATGTACATTATACCATATGTATACCGTTTCGCAACAAATGCTTGTATTTTCCTTTTACCGTAACTATAATGAATATATGTGCGCATATGGGTACAACAGACAAATATCTGGAGGGTTTTATGAAGTTATCACTGATCATCCCATGCTACAATGAGGAGGAAGCTTTACCATACATATATGAGGAACTGGTGAAGGTTTCTGCCACTTTGAGCGATTATGAAATAGAATATCTCTTTGTGAACGATGGCTCCAAAGACCATACCTTAGACAAACTCAAAGAACTTGCGGCTCATGACGAGCGTGTAAAGTATTTTTCGTTCTCCCGCAATTTTGGCAAGGAAGCCGCCATGTATGCCGGTTTCTGTAATGCTGATGGTGATTATGTTGCCGTGATGGATGCTGATCTGCAGGATCCACCATCACTTCTCCCGAAAATGCTTGAGATCCTTGCCACCGGAGAGTACGACAGTGTGGCAACAAGACGTGTCAACCGCGAGGGAGAACCACCGATCCGTTCTTTCTTTGCAAGACAGTTTTATAAACTGATCAATAAAATTTCCGATGCTGACATTGTAGATGGTGCCAGAGATTTCCGGCTGATGAAGCGCGATATGGTAGATGCCATTATAGAACTGAATGAATATAACCGTTTTTCGAAAGGAATTTTTGGCTGGATTGGTTTCAGAACCTATTGGCTGCCTTATGAGAATGTAGAACGTGTTGCTGGAGAAACAAAATGGAGTTTCTGGAAATTGTTTAAATATGCTCTTGACGGCATTGTCAATTTTTCCCAGACACCGTTGTCGATTGCGTCTTTTGGAGGTATTTTCCTTACATTTGTCTCCTTTATTGCTATCATTTTCGTCATTGTCCGCAGACTGATCTGGGGCGATCCGGTAGACGGCTGGGCTTCCCTTGTCTGCATCATTACCTTTATCGGAGGCATTCAGTTATTCTGCATGGGAATTATGGGACAGTATCTCTCCAAGACTTATTTGGAAACCAAACACCGGCCCCATTATATCGTAGCGGAATCTAATGCAGATGATCCGGTGAAGATTCATTAACATCATTTTTTATAAACATACAATGAAGCCTTGTCTTAAAATCTGACAAGGCTTTTTTAGATCATAACGCAAGGAAAATGTGTAACTTATATGTATATAAACTTGTCAAAAGTGGCAAATTATTTACATATCAACTTAGTAAAATGTGAAATTTGTATGTTTACTAATATATAAAAACGTGTAGTTTATGTATTTATAAAAGTGCATAAATGTGCAGTTTATATTTAAAACAGCTTGAAAAAATGTGAAACTTATATTACTATATGCTTACAAAATATCAGGAGGTTTTCTTATGGAACGGATTGCACTGCAAAAACTGATTGAATGGAATAACAACAAAAGAAAAAAACCATTAATCGTCTGGGGAGCAAGACAGGTAGGAAAAACCTATCTTATACAGGAACTTTTTGCCAAAGAATACTATAAAAACAATTATCTCTATATAGACTGCAAAAAAGAAGATGAAATTCGCGAGTTTTGTTCCCAGACAGCTAATGCAGAGAAAATCATTGAATATATTTCATTACGAAAGGGATTTCAGATAACCGAAAAAACATTGCTGATTTTTGACGAAGTTCAGGAATGTCCTAACATTATTTCCTCTCTTAAGTATTTTTGTCAGGATTTCAGGGAAATTCCAGTGATTGCAACCGGATCTATGGTTCGCATCAAATTGCAAAGAGAAACACATAAAAAGGGAGCCCGAAACACGGATAAATTTCTTTTTCCTGTAGGAAAAATCAATCAAATAACTATTTATCCCATGACTTTCGACGAGTTTCTTATGAACAGTAATAAAATGCTCTACAATGCAATAAAGACTGCTTACGAAAATAAGCAGCCATTAGATACACAGATTCATGAATTAGCATTAGATCAGGTATATAAATATCTATTGGTTGGCGGTATGCCCGAAGCTGTGGAAGCCTATATTGATGACCATAATCTACTTGAATCCAGAGAAATATTAAAAGTTTTGTATGATAATTACCTTGCAGATATGGAGCTATATCAGGCAAGTCAGGAATCGATTCTGCGTTCCCGTGTATTGTTCCAAAATATTTATAAAGAATTGAATAAAGAATCCAAAAATTTTTCTCCGGGTCTGATTGAGGAAAATAGCAGAACAAGAGATTATGCCACCTCTATTCAGTGGCTCACGTTAGCTCACATTGTTAACCAGTCTTTCCAGCTGAAGGAACATATTACAATGCCTCTTATTCAGGATAACGAAAGCAATTTCCGCCTGTTTCTTGGTGACATCGGCATGTTTTCCTATCAAAGTGGAATAAATGCCGCCTCTTTCATATCAAACGAAAGAGAAAATACCTTATCCGGAATATTTTTTGAAAACTTTGTTGCCAATGAATTAGTTGCCAAAGAGCATCACTTATTCTATTGGCGTGGCAGAACATCCTGTGAGCTTGAATTTATTGTCGAATCCAATAATAAGCTGTATCCAATTGATGTAAAAAAAGGCAGAGGAACTCTCAATTCTCTTGAAAAATTTTCAAATCATAATAAATTTGAATTTGCTATTAAGGTCTCAAAGAATAATTACGGCTACAATTCAGACCAGAAATTGCTCACTGTTCCATTTTACTTTATACCATTCGTTGCCAAAGACCTTGCAGAGGGTACTATGGCAATATAAAATTTCTCTTCCTCGACCACATTTTGGGGATTGATTCCGTATTTTTCTACAAGAAATCTTCCAAATGTGGTCTGAAGGAAATCTTCCAGATTCTTTACATTCTCCTTATCCACGAAAACGACCGTCGGCTGTGGATGCTTCTCATTCTCATAATATGCCACCCACTCTTCATTAAATACCGGAGTACTGATACATGTCGCGGAAGTAAATTGTCCCTCTGTAAACGTATTGCAGAGTGCCTCCCCTCCCAGATAAAGTATCACATCTTCACTATCAGAGTAGCTTTGGATTTCCCTTTCTTTCTCGTGATAGTTTTCTGCTTCTTCCGGATAGACATAAACTCCTGCTAATGCTCCATCTGTCATCTGTACTCTATGTTCTGTAATATTTGCCGGTCCAGTGCCTGTGATCCGGACGAAGTAGCCTCTTGTAAAGAGTATGCCTGCTACAAATGTCATAAGGCATATTTGCTGCACTCTCTGATTCCATTTAACCTCGTATTTTGCTCCCTCACAAGAGATGCCTGTAGAACGGTCATTCTTTTTTTCTATAATGTATTCAGAAAAAAGCAGCACAACTGCCAGCAGATCAAGATATAAAAACGATACATTCTCCTCAATTCCCATATTCGATCCAAGCATTACCCCAAGATAAACCGCAATCCCCGGAACCATAAAAAGCCAGAATAGCAGCCGATCCTTTTTCTTCTGGACAAAGTACACGATTCCCCCACTGACCACTGCCAGCAGATAGCGCACCTGAAGTCCGATCGGACCACTAGGGCGGATTCCTGTCACATTGCTGATGATCAATACAACCGTTGGGACGGCAGCCAGATAAAACAGAATATTTATCTTCTCCGGGAACCATTTTTTCGTACACAGATACCCGGCTGCACTGACTGCAACAAATAACACACTGCGCTTTAAAAGAGATATAATCTGTGTTCCATAAGAATACATCCTTCCCTCCTCAGCATGTGTTCCATCACTTAAAATCCCCTGAATATTCTCAAGCAGTTCCGGGACAGACACATACGACAGAATGTATGCTGCAAATATAACCGCACAGATCACACAAACTCCGATAAAGAGAAGTGGAATCTGCCACTTTTTCTTTCTCTGGTTTAAAAGCACACCGGCCGCCAGCAGATAAACCGGAAATGCCAGAATAATCGTAGGATATGCCAGAACTGCCATGGAAAATAAAACGGCGCTTAAGATCAGTTCCCACCAGCAGACTCTCTCTGTCTCATTTGCTTTTTGGATCACATCATAGAGCAGTACCGACGTGAGAATCACAAACAGCATCTCCAATAATCCATATTCCAGATTCTGTGTTGCTCTCGGCAGAAAAGACGCTGTCAATATGGCTGCCAGAAAAGCACTCTCCTGTGCATAATATTTTTTCAAAATGCGATACACGATATACGCCGTCAGAAACTGCAGAACTACAGACAATTCCCTTAGAAACACAATCAGTCCTTCCAGACTTCCTGTTATCCGGTAGAAAACTTCTGTACCAATCCAGGCTGGCCAGGCTGATGTCATATGCAGATCCCACATTGTATCAAACATCCTGTCTCCGTTTAAAAGACGGATTCCCATCACAACAATGTAGGATTCATCATGATCCATGCCGATATAGATTTTACATATTGCTGTAACAAAAGCAGCAAGCAGTAAAACTGCCTGCCACCATATGATACGATTATACTTCTTTTTCATCTGAATTCTCTTCATAGCTCCATACATTTTTGGCAATGTAGATTGGACGATTCTTTACCTCAATATGCATCTTGGCAAGATACTCTCCAATAATTCCAAGTACCGTCAGTTGAATGCCGCCGATCAAAAGAATCAACACAATGATCGTTGGATATCCTGGAATTGCAATTCCAAACACAAGCTTCTGGATGATTACAATGATCATGTATAAAATAGCAAGAATGGATGTTCCTATTCCAAGCTTTGTTGCCATTTTAAGTGGCTTTGTCGAAAAGGAGATCACACCCTCTAACGCATAATTAACCAGTTTCCAGAAAGACCACGATGTTGTTCCTGCATTGCGTTCCCGCACTTCATAAGGTCTGTAATAGGTTTCAAATCCGATCCATGCAAAGATTCCCTTGGAGAAACGGTGATATTCTGTCATCTGAAGGATCGCATCTACCACACATCTTCTCATACAACGGAAATCGCTGGCATTCTTATAGAGTTCCACGTCGCACAGTTTATTGATCATGCTGTAAAAAGCACTCTTGAATGCAGTCATGATCTTTCCCTCTTTGCGTTCTTCCTGATAAGCTGCCACTTCATCATACTCTGGGTGTTCTTCCAGAAAGTCCATCATCTCTTTTGCAACTTCAATTGGCTGTTGGAGATCCGTATCGATAATGACGATATAATCTCCTTTTGCATGCTGGAGTCCTGCATACAATCCTGCCTCTTTTCCAAAATTTCTGGAAAAATTGATGATCGTCATCTGCTCTTTCTTCTCTGCATACAGTTCCCGTAATACTTTTAAAGTTCCATCTTTACTTCCATCATTGATGAATACGATCTCGTAATCGTAACCTTCTAATATCCTTCTCGCTTCCTCGCAGAACAGTCTGACATTTCCCTCTTCGTTATAACACGGTGCGACTAATGACAGTTTCAACTTTCCTCACCTGTACCTTTCTTCTTTGTGAATACCAGAAATTTACTAAAAATATAATTTAACACCAGGATAATAAATTGAATCACAAACTTGGCAATCAGGTCATTGATATGCATGACCTCTGCCATTAACCACACTCCCCCGACTTCTATAATCATCGTGGAAAGTCTGGCTCCCACAAATTTCGTAAATTCTCCAAAACGCTGTTTCAGATTCTCTGCCTCTGAGTGAAACACGAATCTCGAATTTACAAAATATGCAAACAGGATTGCAGCCATAACCGATATGGTATTGGCAACATTCATATTGATCGGTGTTGCAAGTCTGAGTACATAATAACATACCAGATTCACTAAAGTGGTACATCCTCCGAAGAAAATGTAACGCAGCACATCATTATTCCAGCATTTCAAAATCAGTTCTTTTATTTTCTTCATCTATCGTTCCTTCTCTTATTCAAACTTCACAACAATCGTGTTGTTGATCACCCGCACACTTCCCTTTGCCGGATAGGCTGCCATATTCTGATACTCCTCCGTAGCCCGGATTGCGTCTTTTTCCTCTCCTGATGTAAGTGCAAATCCAAGACCAAAGCAGTAATTCCACATTGCGATATAGTGATAGTCACCTTCTAAATAGATGTCCTGGCTCACACCCATGATATCCGGATGCAGATCTTCCACACCACCCGAATATGCATGATAAGTTCCCATCATCGCCACTTTGGTCGTCTGTGGATATTCATCCAGATCCTGAATGCGGTCTAAAATATTACTGCACACTGCATACGACTTCTGATAGCTCAGATTCATGGAATTATACGCAAGATTGGCGTTAATGGTATTATAATAAACCAGATAAACCAATGCAAGAAGTCCGGCTGTTTTCCACAACTTTCCTGCTTTTTTCTCCCATTTTCCACGCTCTATATACAATAATAACAGGATATACACAAAACATACGGCCATTTCCATAAGCGTATGGTAGGTGACATCTGCCGAGACAAAATTCACTGCAAAAGCTACGACTGGAAGCAATCCTGCTGCAAGAAAAGTCACGATCACGCCTGGAATATCTTTGTATACTCTGTTTTTTATCACCAGAAATACCGTTGTTGCTGCCACAAACAAAATGACGATCAGATTGGCATACGCATAATGATTCGCCTCCTGAATGCCGGTCTTTAAGTACCACAGATCTGCCAGACAGCTTAAAGTCTTATGAAGCGCCTGTTTATACTGCTCAAGTGTCAGGATACCCATACTTCCGATTCCCTGATAACTGGTCAGCGTAATCCCATAGTAGGCATTGATAATGGAATCTACCACTTTATAAAAAATTGCACCGCCAAGTACCAGAATCAGATATTTCCAGTCATCCAGAAACATCTGTTTAAAACTTTTTCCTTCAAACATCATATCCATGATCACGATCATCATAATGACAACCAGTGTCACACTGATATACGCCTGATAAGTTCCCATACTTAAACCAATGCACACGATACCTGCCCAGATACCATGCTTTATCTTATAAGTCAGATACACTCCAAGTACAGATAACAGAAATGCTGCCATGTACCCATCTGCGGTAAACATGTATGCAAAGGTAGATGTTGTGGTCGGAAACGACACGATCAGTCCCGCCACCAGAATGCATGCCAGACGGCTTTTTACCTGGAACATATCAATCAGCAATACCACTACAATACTGATATAAAATAATGACAGTGCTCCGTTTACCCATGGCATGTCATACTCCGACGACAATCCACTGAAAAATCCCAAAAAACATCTTCCCGAATAAAAGGTTGCCCCGGTTCCTTTGAAGTTAAACATACTGTCCCAGGTCGGCAGAAAGTTAAAGAAACGGTATGCATGCGCAAGCAGTCCCAATATCCAGGTTGCAAGAAATCCTGTGATCCATTCACGCTGCACTGTTATTGTCCTGTTTCCAATCTGTATTTCTTTCATGTATCATTCTATCCTTTCTTATCCTCTGAAATCCACGTGCTGTCTCCAACCGTTTTCCTCTGGAAGCCATACGCTACCAGTAACACCCGTCTTCCACCACATTGGCTCCCTTAGGCTTCTCTTTGTCCGTAAGCCTTACCCATGCATCGGAATAGTATTTCTGTAAGAACTGATGGTTTTTATCTTCATCCCATCTTTTTCCGTGGATACCAAACAAAATTTGTGTAATACCACCCAGATGTACCGCCTGCTTTCCTGCTGCTTTCATTTTCGCTGCCAGTGGAAAACCATAGGCGCCACAACCTAAAATCGCAAGGTCAAAATCCACTGCCATCGCTTTCCGGTACATATCCTCCAATGCTTCAAACCAGGTCGCATAGCGGTCATCCACTTCCCCTGCGTTGGTCTGCACGGCTTTCTGCACAATCACCTCAAACTCCGGCAGAATATTCGTTCCCGGAAAAATCTTTTCTCTTCTCGCATACTGACTTCTGATAATCTCTGCCTGCGGATGGATCACCAGTACCTTTTTTCCTTTCAACGCCTCCGTCCATGGATGCTCCGGACAGCGGAACGGATCGATATAATGCAGATAGGTCAGATGCATTTCTCTGGTAAAAAAATGTTTCAGATAATAATCTTCAAAAGGCTGAAACCATGCTGCCAGATAATCCGTGCTTTTACATCCATTTATCATCTCTTCAAAAAACTGATCCATCAATGATATGTCATTCGGGAAAAATCCAGCACAGTCACAGAGCTGCTTTACATCTTTTGGCAATATTCTCCTGTCGTCAAATTCATAGGCACGCATATTCGCAAGTTCCACTGCTCCAAGCCTGCCTGCCATAAACGGTCTTCCACTTAAAATATCCTGCGCCATCTCCTGCTGCACCTGTTCAATGCTTTCAATCTCACGGTCAGCAAACTTATAATGCATCTTTTCCATAAGTGGAATTGCATCTATCTTATTCTGCCAATATAAACGTCTTTTTCCCTGTGCAAGATAATACAGATACGTAATCGGTCTTTTCATTTATTTCTTCTCTCCTAATGCCTGTTCCAACGCCCGCTTTAAGTAATGCCCCTGCTGAAGCTGATTTGACACAAGCAGCGCATTTTTTTTCAGTTGTTCATAGTCCGCCTGCTTTATTTTGCCCGGGAGTTCACTTAAGCGTTCTATCACAATCCCGCACTCATGCTCCTTTATAAAAGCAGCCATTCCGGAATGTTTCCACACAATTGCAGGGATTCCTGAGGCAAGATACAATCCACATTTGTGGGAATTGTTGTATTTTAAGTACTCACCAAGGCCACCTTCTATCTCGTCTTTTCCGGTTCCATCCCACACAAGTCCGTAATCCATCGTACAGACAGCCGCCGGTACCTCTGCGGCCTTCAACACTCCGTGGTATTCACACACCGACGGCAATTCCTCTTTTTTCTTATCTTCAAGTTTTCCCCAGAGATGCATCTCTAATCCCATGTCTTTAGAAAATGGAATACTCTTTAAAAACTCTGATTTATTCAGGTTGCCAGCGAATGCAATTTTAGCCGGCTGCATGCCTGTATCCTGCTGCACGGCACACTTTTTCTGTTCCTGTGCTGTTTTTAACTGATTCTGTTCCTGCTCCGTCATGAGATAATCCCAGATGCCTACCGGAATCAGTCTGGATGTCACACCATTCTTCTCCAGAAGCTCTCTCGTATTTGTATTTGGCATTAACACAACATCCGCCATTCCGATGACCTGTGCTTCACCACGCATTTTTTCCTGAACGATCGGGTCATCCGCATTTCCGTACCGGAAAGCATTCAGATCATTGATAAAACAGATGATCTGATATTTTTTTACCTTCTGGATTGCTTTGACCAGTTTGATCTTTACATGATTTTCCGGAATCGCAAAAAATATGGAATCTTTTTTCCCCGCCCGGAACAATAAAAAACATGCAAGATACGGTAAATCTAATATTTTCATATATTTCGAACAGCTCTTTGGCATGCTCCAGATTGTTTTAGATCCTTTTTGTGCCAGCACTGCAAACACATCCTGCATTGCTTTTCCGGCCGCATCACATGTTTCTCCGGCACGCTGGCTCAGTGCATAAATACTCATACTGTCACCTATCTTTCCACATAAAGTAATAATCTCTCTTTTATCTTATGGAACAATGTCATGCCTGACGCAAGCCATCTTCCAAGTATATCCGCCAGTTTCTTCGCAATTTTGCTTTCCAATGTTCCAAAAACTTTCTGTCTCACCAGATCGATCACAATGCACCCGATTACCACACATGGTGCAAATACACAGATGAGCGGAAATAACAGCGGCGAAAATGCATAGTTCTCCAGTGGCAGGACCAGATAAATAAGCCGCTGAAAACCAAAGGAAAAGACATACACCGCCAGAACCCCACTTGCGATCCGGTTGATAAACGAACTTTCAAAAGACATATTCCGAAATACGGTAAATAGTAAAATTGCAGAAACAATCGTAAAAATGGAACAGTCGCGATAGAAGAAACTGTAGTGCCCGGTAACGGTATATAACGCCATTTCCAGTAAAAACGTCAGCGAAATATTTCCCAGTAACAGCGTGCATAATCTTCCTGTCCGATACACATGTTTATCATACAACCGGATATATCTTCCGATCATATAGATGACTGTCATCTGTACGACATTTTTTCCTTCTGATCCCATTATATCAAAATGCAAAAAGGTTGGCACAATACTGAATAAAAACAGACAGAACCATAAAATATTCCGCAACTGCACCTGACTCAACCGTTCCGCTGCTTTATTCAGATATCCGGACAATATTGCAATGATAAAATATGCTGTCAGATACCAATACTGATTGGATAATATTGGGAAAATGGTTGAAAGAAGATCCAGTTTTCCAACAGAAACACCCAGCGCTATGCGTATGATCAGATGTAATACAGTATAGAAAATGACCATGAGATCCAGTCTGATCAGTTTTTCCAGCTGAAATCTCACTCCGAAATATCCAGAGATCAGCATAAAACAAGTCACGCCCAGATTGGTAAAGCAATTGGCAAATATGAGCAGATAACGGTTCGTCTGTGAAAGTTCATTGCCGCCATATGCAATTGTATGCATGAATATGATTCCAAAAATACATAAAATCCTCAATAGTTCAATGCTTGAATTTCTTGTTTTTGCTGCCATACTGCCTCCGTACTATTTTCTCTTTATTTTTCTTATTGCCTTCTGGAAAGCCTTTCGAATCAACTGCTTCATCTCATCATCCAGCACTCCCTGAAACATCATTCCCTGCAAAATCAATGTTCCGGCTTTTCTTGTATCCCTGATCATAAGAGGCATGACAATATGAATCACAATGTAGGTTGTAAGTGTTGCGACCGCTGCTCCCAGGATTCCAAAATGTGGGATAAGCAATGCATTTAAAATCACATCCGTTGCAAGACCTGCCAGTGCAAAATAATTGACATATTTATTCTTATTCTCAGTAGCAAGATACACCTGAGTCAGGCTTCCGATAGAAGAAATACCGGAATACCACACAACGATCACCAGTGCACCTCTTGCCCCCAGATATTCCGTTCCATACAGGAAATAAATTACCCAGTAGGAAAAGATGCTGATTGCCAGAGACCATGCAACGTTTAAGAGCCAGATTCCTGCATAGGACTGTTTTAAACGTTTGTAAAACATACCTTTATCCTGCTCCGCATTCTTATACAGGATCGGACTGACAGACTGGATAAATGCTGACGGTATCATTCCCCACAATCCGGCGATCGCCAGCGCTGCTGAATATAACCCGACAGATGTATTGTCTAACATCTGTTTTAACATGATCTGATCGATCTTCGAATATAGGATTGCGATCAGTCCCGATATCATATAATGATAGGACTGCCGCATTATTTTTTTGCCAAGTCTAAGTGACACCTTCGGTCGGAAACCATTTTTCCGCACGTAAAATATCATCAGCACAAACGATAGCAGCAGGGTATCCACGGATGTTGCAAATGCAAACCATAAAATATCTGCATTATTTGCAAGAAGATAGATACGGTATAGTGACATTCCCAGATAGGATATCACACCTGCAATACTGGTGTATTTTCCGAGAAGTTTTCCCTGAAACCAGTACATAAAAGTATCAAATGCACTTGCCAGGATCGCAATTGATTCGAGGACTGCAATCTGTACGATCAGCGGATCATCACCATCCGTGATCGAGACAAGTGCGATCACAGAGATCGTTGATAACACTGCTGTGATAAATCTCATGAGGATGCCTGTCCAGATGACTTCATTGTCATCTTCCTGTCCCATTGACACTTCCTTGATCACAATGACGCTAAGTCCAAGTGATGTAATGGACGAGAAAAAAGATACATATGCTGCCACATAATTGATGGAGCCAAAATTATCCGGTCCAAGGTATCTTGCTGTTGCCAGGGATACAAAGAAAGACAGAATCATATTCACAATTCTTCCCCCAAGCAGCCAGCTCATATTGTTGATTACTTTTTTCCTGCTATTATCCATGCCCATTTCCTGCCAGTTTTCTTTGTTATGACTTGTCTGATGTATTTTTTACATCCTGCTCAATTCTCGACTCGATCTTAATCCAGCTCTCCGGATAAAAATCTCCTCTCCAGAAAGATACGATCGGTGCAGTCACTACTTTCTGCGTATTGGCATTCAGATATGCAGCCCACCAGCTGAAAGAACTGTTTGCTGTAATATCATGTCTGCATTCTACCATGCAGAAAAACTCGTCAATATATGACATATCTTCCTGTCCTGAGATAAAATAGTAATTGTCTTTCTCTCCGAAATTTTCCTTCACCCATGCAATATCATCGGAAAAAAAGCAGTAGTTTACTTTTCCGACTTTCTCTTCCATAATCTTCATGGCATCCTCAAAGTATTCCATGCGCAGGTTCGTATCTGCCAGCAGATAATCGCCCCGGCGGATATGCACTGCAACGGTCTCTCCAAGAGAATGGATCAGTTCTATGCTTTTTTTTGCAGTCTCACTCAGTTTCTTTGGACGGAATAATCTGCGCAGATCATCTGCATACTCACTAAAGTATTTATCACTCTGCCAATAACCGCTTAACATGACATCCCCGTTCTGTTCAAACACTTCCGGATGATAGACAAAGTTTCCATTCTCTTTAAATATCTTTGTCTTTGCCCCGATTGCCTTTCTGCGTCTGATCTTATTAAAAACCGCACGGTTTAAAAAATCTCTTTTATATTTATAAGTAATGCGTTCCACATATTCAATGGTCAGTTCATCAATTCCCAGTTCTCTTGACATCCCATTGTCTGCCATATAGGTGTTGATATACAGATCAGCTCCTTTTTTCTTTGCCAGTGCATATCCACATGCATACGCAAATAACTGGTTACCAAATCCTCCGGTCAATTCTGCTATTACTTTCATAAATTTCCTCTTTTCTGATTCTTTTCATACAGCATCACATATTTTTCCACCTGATGTTCACAGTCATATAACTGCTCTGCAACAAGTCTTTGTGCTCTGGACGGTCTGATTTTTCCTTCGTCATATTCTTTCACATATGCATCCAGTTTCTCCGACAGTTTTTCAGGAGTTGATGTAAAATAATCAACATTTTCCAATCCTTTTCCCTGAAATTCGGTCAGTCCAGGGGCTTCTGCCAAAAGAACGTTCATCCCTGTAAAAATAGCCTCCAGAGTTGCAATGCTGAGTCCCTCATAGATGGAAGTCATCAGAAATACATCTGCTTCCCGCAAAAACGGCATCGGATCTGTACTTCCCGCAAAGGTGATCTGTTCCTGTATCCCAAGTTTCTCTGCCAGCTGTTCTTCACACTCAGTCTCTCCTTTTGCATAGCCCACATGCCGGTATAAGATTCTGTCTTTTTCCTTCATCAATGCTATTGCGCGCAATAATAGTCCGTGATTCTTGACATGCCCACAATTGCCGACTGTGACAAGCACAAGTTTGTCTGTTGTCTGCTGCTCCTGTTTGATCTGCTTTTTCTCCTGCTCCGAGAAAAAACAGAACTTCTGATTATTGCACCAGTTATAAATCGTCGTTTCACAGACATTGCCAAAAACCTGCTTCTCATTCTCTGCCACACCATCACTGATCGCCACAAAGCTGACCTGAAGCTGTTTTCTCATGATCCACCGCGTTGCCGCCTTTATTTTTCTCTGAATTCCTGTATGCGCAAAGGTACTGTGCACGGTTCGTACAATGTGTCTGCTTCCCGTTATTTTCGCAATAAATGCATATTCAAATGCCAATGACTCCCTGTGAATATGTACGATATCATAGGAATGTTTTCTCATATATTTCCAAAAAGAAATCAGATGCTTCACTTTGGACATTTTTCCGTTTCCCTCTGTCGGAACCCAGACAGTCTCATAACCAGCCTGTTCTAATTGTCCTGCAAATGGACCTTTGATCTTCCCGGTTGCCATAATACTGCAATTGCAAACATCTTTCCAATAAGGATATGCATTGTAGATCATCATCTCTGCCCCGGACGGGTGCAGCTCATGCAAAATGTGCAGTACACTCATTTTTTCACTCATTCATTTCGATTCCTTCTAAAAAACTGCTCTCTTTCATGGTTCTGATTTATTTTCTTTCTGTTTAGCCTTAATCGTCTTTAACATAATCTCAGCCGTAGACTTCCATGTAAAATCATTCATAATCCTTTCATGGGCATTGTGCACGATCCCGTCTCTGTATTCCGAAGTATTGCAAAGCTTTTCCACATTGCTTTTTACCTGCTCTGAATCATCACAGAGAAAACCATCCTGCCCACTTGTGAGAATGTACTCCGGTCCCGGCGCTCTTCTTGCAACTACCGGACATCCATAATACATGGCCTCCAATATTGCCATTCCAAAGATTTCCACACGATTCAGATTTACCATAACATCTGACATACGATAGAATTTCCAGACCTGACTGTTCTCAATACTCTCGATACGGTAAACTTTGTCCCGCAATCCGAGATCATCCATCTTTTTCTCAAATTCCGGCTGCAATTCGCCTTTTCCAATAGAGATCAGACGATAACTGTCATCTTTTTTACAGAGCTCTGCAAAAATATCAAGCATTTCAAGCGGATGCTTCTCATCAATCAGTCTCGCCAGAAACAGGATCACTTTGTCATCTGCATCAAAGCCAATCTCCTCCCGCAATTTTCCGACATCCTCTTTTTCGTAATCTTCATGAACTGCAGCCAGATCCAGACAACACGGTGCTACGATCACATCTTTGATCTGCTCTGATTCCATCTGCTTTTTTACATTTGGCGTCTTCGCCATCACCGTCATCTTGCGGTAATAACGGATATTTGGAATCAGAATGTCAAGTAACATTTTTTTCAAAGAACTCGTATTATGGCTTCCAAGTGCTCCGATATATGGAAGACATACCACATGATTTTTCTGACATACTTTTCTGACCTGTTTAAAGTTCATCTGATTATCGGAAAAAACGATCACACCATCTACATCCGATGTAATAAAGTCACAGGAATGCAGTGAATGAAACCCGAATGATTTTGAGTGAAGATAATGCATATGAAGATTCTCTGCAAACTCTACGGTCTCATCTGTATCACCTTTGATAAAACTGTACATGTCCACACAATGTCCCATATCTGCCAGGGCTCTTCCAAGCCCCATATCCTGTGTATTGTAAAACTTTCTATGACTCTGATCTGTCATCCCCAGCGCAATTATCTGTATTTTCATATTACTTATTCCCTATAATTTTATGATATATATCCTCAAGGATCCGATAGTTATCTTCCGGTCTTAGACGCTTTTCATAGAATGCCTTCGCATTCTGTTTCATTTTACCAATATCCATCTGGTTATAAGTTCGAATTTTGTCTGCAAGATCATCCGGAGAATCATAGACAAATTTGATGCCCGTCTTATTATCCTCCACCATTTTTGCGAGATTCCCGACATTTCCTGCAATCACGGGAACTGCATTGGAATATGCCTCGGCAATTGTCATAGCGAATGCTTCGTAACACTGGGATGCCATGATCACCGCTCTCGCACCACGGTACTTTTCCTGTACCTGTGTCTTATTCAGATATCCGGCAAACTCAATATTTTGAATATGATGTTCCCTGATATAAGTCTTCATCTCATCCATCATCGGTCCGTCACCCGCAACGATCAGCCTCTGATCCGGCAGTTTTTCAAATGCCTTGACAACCACATCGATTCCCTTTAATGCCTCCACTCTTCCCACAAACAGGAAGTAATCCAGTTCCGTATGAGGTTCTTCCGGTGCTGTTTCCTGGAATGTAAAATTTGGTTTGATATAGACTTTGTCCATATCAATTATTTTTTTTGCTCCCTTGTTCAGTTTGCTGAGTTTTTCTTTGTTAAACTCTGTCAGGCAGATAAAATTGACTTTGCGATATGTTCCAAGCATCCTGTGAATCTTAAGAATCGCCGCACTCACGAACGTCTGGGCTTTGCTATTTCGATAACATCCATATTTTAAAGAACACTGCAGTCCTTTTTCCGAACATTCCTCGCAGATTCTGTCCCCACGGAAATACGATCCCGCCGGGCAAAGCATCCTGAAATTGTGCAGTGTCTGCACGACTGGCACTTTGCAGTCAAATGCGGCATAGAAAACAGACGGGCTTACCATCATCAGCGTATTGTGTACATGGACTACATCAATATGATTCTGACGAATGATTTTCTTCACCTCCCGATAGGTTTTGAACGAATACACCGCACTGAATGGGATCAATATTTTCTGCACAGGATTCATCTCATTGATTTCTGTGTTATTCCGGCTGTAGGTAATCACTTCATTCCCATACATTTCCAACAGTTTTTTTTCGTTGGCAACTACCACATCTTCGCCACCCGGAATCTGGTATGCGTTGTGAACCTGCAATATTCTTAGCTTTTGTTTTTCCATCTCAACGCTCCCTCACTGTATAATTTTTGTACACCAGATTTGCCGTAAACAAGATAAATGGATTCAAAATCGGATTCATCGGGGACTGCTCTAAAACGGCATACACTGCAAATATGGTAAAAAAGATAATCTCACGATAATAGCCATTGCTGTACATCTTCCACTGGCTCCTGCTTGCCCAATAAACAAACAAAATGGTAAATAATGCACCACAACTGATAAATAAGTACATATACAGATTATCGATCGTCGTATAATTCATGTCCCAGAAAATGTTGACTGTTTTCGGGAATAATGTCATCCCATATGCCTTATAGTAGTTATTGGTAATCTCGATACGACCGCTCAGCATACGGTTGATACGAAACATAAATGTATTGTTGATCTTATAGATCACCATCCAGATCCAGCTGATGATAAATACTCCCGCTGTTGTCATAGTGAGCAACTGATAATATTTTTTATTTTTGCTCAGTTTGTCCAAAATAATGAGTGCCCACATTGCAAAGAACACAATCAGTCCTGTACGGCAGAACGTAGCTTCGAACGCAAGCAGACAGACTGCTGCGCTCACTGCAAAATACCAGAAATTCAGCTTTTCATACTGGATGTAAAGAACAATTGCAATGGTCACAAAAATCATGTAATATGCCGCATTAGACTTGATATATCCAAATGCATAAACGGAATATATGGAAAAATCCGTTGCAACTGCCGTATTTGCCTGAAGATCCAGCACTCCGCAGAATGCAAGCATTATCATGAGCAGGGTTCCGATCACCCGGATCCACACGGTGGACTTCATCAATGTATCAAACCGGATATTCTTCATTCCCCATAAAGACATGGTGATAAATAAGACATTCTTTTCTCCGACCCGAAGCCAGCATACCGCACTGACCGCCAACAGCAGATAAAGGATCAGAAATTCCCGCATCGTATACTTTGTTGTAAGAACTTTTACTGCCAGACAGACCACTGCCATAACAAATGCAATCTTAAAAAAGGTTTCATAACTGACATATCCGAATGTTTTGATAATGACCATAATTGCATAATACATACAAAAGCTGATGTTTCCGATCATTTCAAACTGTTCTGTATTCTGTTTTATATCAATCAATTTCTTCTGGATAATATTCATTCTTTTCCCATTACTCCAAACTATATATCAAATAACATCCAGTGCTTCCTTTCAGTGTATATCCAAAGGACTCCATCTCGTCCGGAATCTGTCTTACATCTGAGTTAAACACAATAAAATCACATCCATAGCCTTTTGCTCCATCATGAAGAGCCTGATAATCTATTTGTTCTGCATTCATCAGATTATATAATTCCATCTGCTGTTCTGACGGATTATTCATATATCCCCAGATATTGCGTCCATAACATAATGCAATATTCGCCGTATACTGTCTGATATAACAAAGCAGTTCATTGGGGACGATCACTGTACTGTAACCTCCCTCTGTAATCCTCTGTATCTCGTCCGACACATCAATTGCGACCTGAGGTATCTCATAATCATTCTCCGGCACACAATACGTATCTCCATTGAAGAAAAATGTCCCCGTTTTTGCGATCACAATGCAAAGTACTCCTACTGCAATCAGTCTTAACAGGTTCATCTTTACTTTTGCAGCAAGATCTGTCAGCGTAATGCCAAGTGTGATAACTGTCGGAATGACCCAGAAAAGCCTCCAGTAAACTCCGCTCATAAATTTTTCTCCCACCACCTTGTATACAAGTGGGTTAAACAAAATCACAATCGCAACTGCACTGAATGTAAACAGTCTTTTTCTCCTGTCATTCCCTTTAACCAGACAGAAGACAAGTGCTGCAAGAAAACACGCCCAGACAAACCAGCCGTTTCCAATGTAATCTTTAAAATCATCTAAAATATGAAACCAGGTTTCTTTCATTTTTTACCTCAGAAATATACTTTTAACAATTGCCAGAAAAACAGATAGCACAGAAGACATATAACACTCGGTATCGCTGTGCACCATATTTTAACTGTCTTTTTTACACCTCCGCGGTGGAACAGGTTCACAATTCCTCCGACTCCGATAACCACCGGAAGTGCAGTAATGCCAATACCGGATGCCAGTGCCCCGGCAAGACCGGTAAGCGCTGTCACTGCGTACCATATTTTCTTCTCATTCTTTTCCAGCAATTCACATATCAGATAGAACATCATCGGTATAAACAAACTTGCAACCAGCGCTTTTCCCTGCCAGATACGAAGCAGCATAAGGGCTGAGATTGTGTGCGTGGAACTATATCCGTACATCTGCAGTGCACTGATGAATATTAAGAATATACTCGTTTTTTCCCTGTTATTTTCAAAAAAGAAAAGACCGATCATCGCATAGACAATGTAACACATCGGAATGAGAAATACCGGAAGATATCTGTGAGAGAGTATTGCAGGAGGAATATCACTGATCTTACTGATATATGCCACAAACATGGTCCACGGAGAAACCATATCCTTGCGCACTTCTCCCATATCCCAGAAAGAAAGTGCTCCGGTAACCGGGTTCAGCGTATACATGACATTCCGCTCAACTGCCATCACTTCTTCCACAACAAATCTGGAATCATCATCATCAATATGCTGATACGCACTGACAAAATAGGTCTGAATTCCAATCAGAAACACCGCTCCCAACACAAACAGGATGGTTGTCCAACTCATCTTCTCCTGTTTTGCCCACACCGTTTTCTTCTTTTTCCATCGAAAAAGGAGTACCACTACTGCTATCACACACGCAATCACAAGAACTGCAGAATAGGCACACTGAAATGGATGAAAATGTTGTCTCCTTAAAACCATTGGAACAGCAATCATCTGTGTCAAAGCCATCATCGTGAGAAACCCTGTCAGCCATGAAAAAGCAATATATTTTATTTTATGGTCAATTTGTACCAGACCAGCCCATATTGTTCCGATCAAAAGTGGAACAATTACCATGAGCAAAACCAGAATCAACAGATTCCTAATTTCCATATATAATAACTCCGTCTATTTTGATTTCACTATTTGCCATTGTATTCTCAATCTCATAGAGATCCGTTCCTGTCACTTCACGTCTTTTACATCCGATAAGAATCTGATCACAGACCGGAATAATTCCATATGCATCGGAAGAAATCATAAGATCCGGTGTATTCACGATCACACGGTCGTATTTTTCTTCCATTTCCCTGATAAATGTTTTCAATACTTTTGAAGACATGAGTTCCCTGTTTTCTTCCACAGAAACTTTACGACTGATCACGGTTACTTCGTCTTCAAATTTTTCTGATTTTATCTTATCAGCAGAAGCCTTACCATACAGATACTCACTGAATCCTGCGTCCGCATCTTCCGCATCTGCTGCAAGATTAAGCAATAATGTGTTGTACTCCATTGATGCATAAGCTTTTGCAAGATCATATGCCCCATCTGCATTTTTTACATGATATGGAAGATATGCAATACTTTTATGCACAGCATTTTCTTTTTCCAGGAATAAAAATGCTTTCTTAAATTCTTCTGCTCTGTCTTTTTTATGCACGAATGCTACCACAGGTGCTTTTAATTTCTGCTCAATCTCTTTCGCAGTTTTTGCCACAGTTCCTATGAGATAAACAACAGAAACCACAAGTATTCCTAATAACAATCCTAAAAAGATGCCTGCCAGACCACCTTTTACCGTCGCAGAGACAAGATCCTTTGTGGTTGTTGCCGTCTCCGCAGATGCCTGCGTATAAGACGTCACATACGGTTCACTCAAAATACTGACTGCATCTTTCCCTGCATACTCATCATAGAGCTTTTTCTGACTGTCCAACAACTCCTGCATCAGCTGTTCTGCATCAGCTTCTGTTTCGACTTTGACATCTCCATAGGTCTCCGGATACGGAATATAAAGATTCAATATGCTTGTAACAACCGAATTACTGTATCCAAGCATTTTCAAATATTCCTGATAGGTCATATTATGTCCGGTTTCACGAAGGAATGTCTCATATGCTCCGTTACTCAGCGCCATCTGCTGCAGATCATACATGCGTTCCGTTATGCTGGAATCATTATACTGGCTGATATAAAATGCACCATTTACCTGCTGAAGTTCTTCATAATAGACAACACTCGGCTTTGTATTCTTATAACCATAAGCACCTGCCGCAAGTCCAACAACCAATGCGCAGATCAGAAGAATGACCCAGTGTTTTAAATTGTATTTTGCTATTTCCAGCAGGCTGTATTCTTCCTCATAATTTTTATTTTCCATTCTTTACTATCCTCTCCTGTTGTTATTTCCTATATTATTTTCCAGTATGTTTAAAAACTGCACCGACTGTCTTAATCAGGATTTTCACATCCAGCCCCAGAGACCAGTTATCAATATATTCCAGATCCAGTTTTACAACATCTTCAAAATCTTCGATATCATTTCGTCCACTCACCTGCCATAAACCGGTAATTCCCGGCTTTGCACTCAGTCTTCGCTTGTGATAAGACTTGTAATGAACAAATTCATCCAATGTAGGTGGTCTTGTTCCCACCAGGCTCATATCGCCCTTTAACACATTAAAAAACTGTGGGAACTCGTCAATGCTTGTCTTACGGATAAACTTTCCGACTTTTGTCACTCTCGGATCATTTTCCATCTTAAACATCAGCCCATCCATCTCATTCTGCTTCATGAGTTCTGCTTTCCGCTCCTCTGCATCCACATACATGGAACGGAACTTATACATATAAAAATATCTTCCATTTTTTCCTACCCGCTTTTGCTTAAAGATCAGTGGACCGGGAGATTCGATCAGAAGAGGAGGTGCAATGATAATTCCAATGAGAATCGTAAATATAATTCCAACAAGGCTTCCCACAATATCCATCAACCGCTTCAATAAAAGCTTCCGATAATCATAGTAATTATTGTAGAAAGAAATCACCGGAATATCTCCCATAGAATCCAGTGCCACATTGAAATCTTTAAACTGATTTAATATTTCTACCGTAAGATGCACTCTCGCTCCCATATTCTCAAATTCCATAACGACATTATATAAGGATTCTCCCGTGTCATACGGAACACTGATGAACACCTCATCCACGATCTGCTTTCTGGCATACTCCAACATGTCATCATATCCTGCAACTACCGGTATTCCGCAGATCTCTTTTCCGATCATATAATCATCAATAATGATCACACCTGTTACACGTTTCGTCCATTCCCGCTCTTTTGCTACCGATTTTAAAATGTCTTCTGCCCGGTCTACCGTTGTGAGCAAGAGCATCTGACTGACCGATGATTTATTCTTGTAGATCTGCAACAGATACTTTTTCAGCAGCAAATGGCAGATATACATGACCACTGCATTGATCACTACTGTGGTAAACGAAATTCCACGGGACATCGGCGAATTTTCATGGCGTGCAAACTCTATCATGGAAATGATCGCCGCCATCAGAATATTCATTTTCAGAACAGCCTTCAGTTCCTCCAGCTTGCCGCGCTGCATATATTTCTCATTGTAATCAAAAAATATGGCAATGATTGCATACGCTACAACAATGATCTCCACATCCCCGGATAACTCCGCTAACATACGCTGGAACGATACCCCTCGATACAACTGATACCAGAAAAATCCCGCCAAAAAGTAGCTGACTGTCATGCAAATTGTATCTAATGCCAGTAATATTAAATTCTGAATTTTATCTTTTTGCTGATACATCTGTATGATTTCCTTTCATGCTAAATTGTGATCAGTCAAATGCCAGTGCAAAAGCAGCCCCATTCCGATCAAAATTATAGCTGTAATATCTGTCATGCCGGATCATTTCCCCATATTTTTCCTGAAATTCCGGTGTGTCCACCTGTATTGTCTCAGGTGCATACTGATCGCTTTTTACGTAAATGTTGGCGTATGGAGTGAATACAACCGTTTTTCCCTCTTTCTGCACTTTCAGGCAACACTCCAACGCAGCCTGTGTCACAGATAGTGCTTCATTGAAACCACCCATATCCAATAATTCCTTTGTTCCGATAAGCATTCCGTGGAACGCTACCGCGCTGACACACTGCTGGGTGATCGCTCTGCAGAAATATCCAACATATTCTTTCTCATTTCCAACAAACAGCCCGCCTGCTGTTCCATGCAATCCAAGTGCCATTCCGGCTGAAATAATATGTTCACTTGTGCTTAACAGTTTCGGGCCGACAATTCCAACTTCTCTTCTTTCTGCATTTGATACGAGAAGCCGAAGCCAGTCTGCCTTTTCGCATCCTTCCAGGTTTGGAAGAAAGATGCAATACTTTCCGGCTGCTGTTCTTACAGCAGCATTCACATTCTCTGTATTGTACGCTTCCCCGCATTCTATCACTTCAAGATTGTGATATTTTGTCTTTTTCAGATTTTCCTCAACTGCTGCCCGGGTGGTTGTGATTACGGACACCAACGGCTCTTCGTCAAGAGGATAATATACTTCATACATACCGTAATATTTTGCCATCTCGACTCTGGCATGCTCCTCACCGGAAGCTTTAAGATCCAGTCCGATTGCTCTTTTTCCGGCCTCATAACAATATAATTTACTCTCCGGATTCATCGCTGTAGAATTCGGATGACAACGCCAATGATATAATACCTGCGGAATGTGTACTACCTGTGTGCTTTTTGCAATACAGCGCAAAATAAAATCATAATCCTGTGATCCGTCACAGCTGCTGTCAAAATGTCCTGCCTGTTCAACCACACTCGTCTTTGCAACAAAAAAGTGACAGATATAATTGCAGCTCTTCAAATAATCGGGATTATAATCCGGTTTAAAATGTGGATCAAAATACTCTTTCAAATCCAGAGATACTTTGTCTTCATCCGTATAAATGACATCTGCTTTTTTCTCATTGATCACTTTTACCACTTCATAAAGTGCATTGATCTCAAGAATATCATCGTGATCCAGCAGACCGATATAGTCTCCGGCTGCCAGCTCTAATGCTGCATTGGTATTCCCTGAGATACCATAATTATCATCAAGAAGTTTGTACTTTACACGAGCATCTTTTGAGGCATACTCCTCTAATATCCCGCTGATACTGTCATTCAGGCTTCCATCTGCAATGCATAATTCCCAGTTTTCATAGGACTGTTTCTGCACTGACTCGATCATTTCCCTCAAAAACTTTTCCGGTGTCCGGTAAGCCGGCACGATAATGCTGATCTTTGGCTGTATTTCAAACACAGTCTCTTTCTGTTTCTGAAATTCTCCGGCATCCGGCACCTGATACGTTCTCCAGATTGCATATGGAACATCTTTTTTATTCAGGCGCTGTCTGCGAATGTTTCTTAATGCACGGAATCCCTCAGTCTTAAGATAGTACCAGTCATCTTTGTCCCGCATCGGATCTTTATAGGCTTTCATCGCTTCCTCACTCGGATATCTTCTCCGGTATTCTCTGTAGCTCCGTTCCAGATCCGCTGTCGTGATCTCATGAACCGTTTCAAACCCATCTATTGAAAATGTAATCTTATACCCTGTATGTTCTGTCGTCATCCAGACATAGTTAAATCCCCATTCCGCCTCTTTTGCATTGGTTATTTTCAATGCCTGTGCCACATCCATACGCACATTCCGGTTCAACGGAGCCTGTATCAATTCACCATGTTCATCCGTCAGTTTTATATTAACAGGAAGATATTCATTGTCTTTTGTGAGCGCAAATGCCCATCCACAACAGACCGCACTTCCCTGATTATATTCGATTCTGTCTATATGATATTGTATTTTCTTTATCATACTCTCTTTAACATCCTTACTTGAATTTTTTCTTGCGCCAATACTGCGTTTCCATTCTTCAAGTTCTCTTAATTCTACTACATTTGTATTTACTTTCTGGTACATATCCCGAATCGGATAAATTCCCCCCCGCACATATTCCTGGAAATTCTTTTCCATCTGCTCATACGCTGTTATCTCTTCTCCGGTAAGTTCCGCCAGTTCGAATAAATGTCCAAGTTCAAGAGCCTGACATCTTTTGATCTGATGATGTGCAAGAAATAATGCCCGGTATAGCACAAAATTCTTAGGGATTGGAAAAGAAAAGGTCCACTCATAATCAATCACATTCCAAATGCCATCTCTGACGATCAAATTAGAAAAAATCAGATCAATATCGCTGTCCTTTGCACACAATAATCCATCCGGTAATTCTACATTTCCAAAAACCTGCTGAAATTCCTGTGTCATTTCAAAGGGTATATTTCCACCATCCGCCTTTATCCATGCAATATATTTTTTTACATACTCCGTAACAGTATCTTCTCTTCCATCTTTCACTGCATTCTCCATCAGTTCCTGCAGTGTAACTCCTTCGATGAAAGGGGATTCCACATAATTCTCTTTCAAAAGACTCTCACAAAAAGAGATTCCCGGATCATTAAAATGCAGTGACAACCCATGATACATATCCACGATATGAAGAAGATGTTCTTTTCCCTCTTCTTTTAATGCATACTTTCTTACCGTTCTGTCTCCCTGTTCATTTTGGACAATGTCGGTGCGTATCTGAAATCTGCGCTGTCTTTCATTAGAATATTTTGAAAAAATCGTTCTGGTCACTTAATTGGTCCCTCTCTCACTCGCAATCAGTAAAAATGAATTTGAAAACTCCTGAAACAATCCTTCTGCTATCAGAGTATTATAAGCGGAAAGCTCATTAAAAAACACATATCTGTCCCGGTCAATATTTCTTCTGTTATCATTCAACTCGCCCTCTTTTGGCAGACATTCATCCGAATAAATCACAGATGGGAATTTATAATCAGGATATGGATAATAAAATTGAAGTTCCGGCAATCCTGCCTCTGTAAATATCTTCTGATATTCCTTTCTGGTAAAAGTCCGGTATCCTTCGCAGCCTGCATAATCATGGATTCCATTAAAATATCCACCATAATGATCCTCCTGACAGCCTGCCAGATATTTGAGTCCCAGTCTGTTTCCATCCGCCATCACAATACTGCCACCCGGCTTTAAATGCCTTTTTAAAATTTCTATCAGTGTCCGATAAGGATCATCCGCTTTTTCCGCAAGCATCTGTGATGCATACCCAATTACTCCGCATAAAATGATCACATTATATTTTCCAAGTTTCCTCTCAATATCTGCAAACTTCCCAGCGTAACCCGTCACATCTTTTTTTTCATAATCAGGGACATTCTTTTTCAAACGCAGCTCGACAATCTCTTTTTGAAGATTGGTATCTGTGATATAGGTGAGACAGTCTGCCTTTTCAAGCAATGTTTCCGATAGTGCACCACATTCTGCATTCACTTCCAGAACCGCATCTTCCCTGTCGATTGGCAGCCACTCAACGATATTGGAACGGACTTCAGCCAGATGATAAATCCACGGATAGGTTGCTTTCTGTTCTATTATTTTTCCATAATCTGCTTTTGATGTTGTCCTGATCACTTCACAGATCTCAGATAACACTTCTGCATCTGCTATTCCTGTTCCAATCTCGTTTTTCATGTTTCTCCCTTTATCTAGCGGATTCTCTCTACACTGACCTGTGAATTCATGTCATAAAATCCCACTGTGTTCTTGTCTGATACAACTGTGATGCCACACACATCATATAATCTGTGGTAGGCCTTAAAATTACCATCTGCATATCCGGTACAACTGATGGATAAGAGGTATTCGCCTCCCTGCATATCCATATTCTGTTCAAAAGTCGCCACATAAACCTCTCCCGGATGAACCGTTCCAACATCCACTTTTTCATACATTGTATTGGTTCCAGTGACCGCAGTACCCTGAATATTTTTAAAAGTCAGTGTAAATATCGGGTTTTGGATTTCCTGATTAAATAACACTTTGGATTTGATTGCAAAAGAAGTTCCTTTTTCAATGCAATTGGTATACGAACCATGTTCATCGATAATCGCAAAATCAATGATTTCTGCCTCGCCGGTTCCATATTCATCCACTCCCGGATTTATTTTATAATGAGACTTCCACAGTTTTGTCTCTGTGCTGCCCTGTTCTTCATTTTCCTGCAGCACTTTACCATCCTGACCACTCACCGTCTGGTTTAAAAGCACACGTTTATAAAGATTGATCATCTCTTTCGGTGCGCCCTCAGACATCTTGTCTCCCTTATTTAGGAGCACCACTCTGTCACAGTACTTGGAAATGCTCGACAGATCATGGCTTACAAAGATAATCGTCTTTCCCTGTTCCTTGAATTCTTCGAATTTCTTATAACATTTTGCCTGAAAAAACACATCCCCTACTGACAGCGCCTCATCGACGATCAGGATTTCCGGGTCAATATTAATTGCCACTGCAAATGCAAGCCTCACAAACATACCACTGGAATATGTCTTACACGGCTGATTGACGAAATCCCCGATATCTGCAAATTTTAAAATATCATCCAGTCTCTGATCGATCTCTTCTCTGGAAAAGCCGATCATCATCCCATTCAGATAGACATTCTCAATTCCGGTATATTCCATATTGAATCCTGCACCAAGTTCAAGCAATGCTGAAATCCTTCCGTCGATCACCACTTCTCCTGCGGTTGGATTTAAAACTCCCGTAATAATTTTCAATATGGTTGACTTTCCGGAACCATTAGTTCCGATGATTCCTACCGTCTCGCCCTTTTTCACCTCAAAGCACACATCATTCAATGCCCAGTGCTCATGGTATTTCTTCTTTCTTGTCAATCCAAGAGACTCTTTCAGACGATCCGATGGTTTATCGTACAATTTATACATCTTGCTGACATGATCCACTTTTATCGCTATATTGTTATCCATGTAATTACCTTTCTGCGAAAAACTTACTTCTGACCCTATAAAACATCTGCAAAATGGATGCGCAGCCGTTTAAAAATACCTGTTCCAAGACACAATAAAATCACACTCAATATCCAGAAATACATTGTATATCCCGGATGCTCCCAAAAAGCAATTTTATTGATCAGTGCATCACGGTATCCGTTTACAATATAATACATTGGATTTAATTTTAAAATAAATACACACCACGATGGAATCTTTGTCATAGTATTAATATCCCACATAATAGGAGTCACCCATACGCCGACCTGAAGCAAGATTCCCACTACCTGTGCAAGATCCCGGAAAAATACTACGATCGCACTTGTCGCATAGATCAGACCTGCAACCATAACAATCATGCAGAAACTGTAATACAAAACCTGCAGCGTATAAAGATCCGGTGTATATCCCATAAACGCAAATAAAACAATGGTAAATGCTACAAAAAACAAGTGTGTAAATAGCGCTGAAATCAATTTTACCACCGGCAGTGTCTCAATCTGAAATACGACTTTTTTTACAAGGTACGTATATTCGATCAGCACGCTTGTTCCACCGCTCCATGCTTCCTGAAAATAAAACCATGGAATCAGACCTGCCATCAGCCAGATGACAAAAGGTACTTCCGCACCTGTTCTAAGATCGTTCACTTTGGAATTGAGTCCCACTTCAAATACAAACCAGTACACAAGCACTGTGATCACCGGTTGAATGAACGCCCAAATAATTCCCAGATAAGACCCTGCAAATTTTTTCTTGTAATCATTCTTTGCCAGATTCATGATCAGTTTGCGGTTCTCCCACAAAATAGACGGCAAAAATACTGTTTTCTTTTTTTCTGACATATTTTTAACTTTCTTTAAAACAATTTATTTGTGGTTTTTCACATATTCTGTGATTCCCCCCCATACTTTATCTTTGTCTGATAAAGTAAGGTCTTCCTCAGTCATTCCTTCCGGCATTGGCCATTCCACACCGATCTCCGGGTCTTTCCACAACAGTCCGCCCTCATCATTTGGGTGATAAAAATCTGTTACCTTATAACAGAATTCTGCGTAATCGGACAATACGATAAATCCATGGGCAAATCCCTTTGGAATAAAGAACTGTTTCTTATTCTCTGCAGATAAAGTCACACCAAACCATTTACCAAATGTCTCTGAACCCTCGCGCAGATCGACTGCAACGTCAAACACCTCTCCGTTTACCACACGCACCAGCTTGTCCTGTGGATAATTAATCTGAAAATGTAATCCTCTTAATACGCCTTTTTTGGATGCAGACTGATTATCCTGTACAAATTCACAGTCAATTCCTGCCTCTTTGAAATCATTGTAATTATAAGTCTCCATGAAATATCCACGGGCATCCCCAAATACGGTCGGCTCGATCACTTTTAATCCTGCAATTCCATTACAGTTGTCTGCTACTTTTATTTTTCCCATTTTCCATACTTCCTTTTCGAATCTTTTTCATTTTTATTCATAGATGAAAATAAAGAATTTATAATCCCTCTGCGATTTCCATCAGATATTTGCCATAGTCTGTTTTCAACAAAGGTTGTGCAAGTTTCACAAGCTGCTCTTTGTCAATGAATCCACGCTTGTAAGCGATCTCCTCAATACAGGAGATGTATAATCCCTGACGTTTTTGGAATGCAGACACGAAATCTGCCGCTGCAAGGAGCATATCATGGTTTCCGGTGTCTAACCATGCAAATCCTCTTCCTAAGGTTTCAACATTCAATGTTCCTCTATTCAGGTATTCATTATTTACGCTTGTGATTTCAATCTCGCCTCTTGCAGATGGTTTTACATTCTTAGCAATCTCAACTACATCATTATCATAGAAATAGAGTCCCGGTACTGCATAATTCGACTTTGGATTTTCCGGTTTTTCCTCAATGGATAGTGCTTTTCCATTCTCATCAAATTCTACAACCCCATATTCTCTCGGATCTCTTACATAGTAACCAAAAATGGTTGCACCCTTTTCATTTTCCGTGCGCTGCGCTGCACTTAACAGAACTTTTGAAAAGCTCTGTCCATAGAAAATATTATCGCCAAGTACAAGTGCAACTGCATCTTTTCCGATAAATTTTTCACCAATAATAAATGCATCTGCGAGTCCTCTCGGCTGTTCCTGCACTGCATATTCAAAATGCATGCCTAACTGTGAACCATCTCCCAAAAGTTCCTCGAATACAGGCAGATCTCTTGGGGTTGAAATAATAAGCACTTCCCGGATTCCTGCCAGCATGAGAGTGGATAACGGATAATAAATCATCGGTTTATCATAGACAGGCATGATCTGCTTTGAAATTGCTTTTGTCAATGGATACAAACGTGTTCCGGAACCTCCGGCCAAAATAATTCCTTTCATTTTTCATCCTCCGCTTTTCCTTAAAATATCAGACATTTCTATTTTTTCTTCGTATTTTCTCTTAATATTTATTTAAAAATTTCATCTCTTTAAAAACGCAAACAAGCAGTATCGCCCTGTTCAGACGGTACTGCTGTTTTTTCCACTATTACTTACCCTGATACATATCCTCATAGTACTTCTGATAATCACCACTGGTAACATTCTGCATCCAATCTTCATGCTCTAAGTACCATGCAATGGTCTTCTTAATACCATCTTTAAACATTGTTTCAGGTTCCCAGCCAATCTCAGCTTTGATCTTATCCGGTGCAATGGCATATCTGCGGTCATGCCCCTTACGGTCTTCCACGTATGTGATCAGGTCTTTGCTGACATTCGCTTTTCTCGGATCACTGTCCGGAAGGATCTCCTGCAGTGTTTCAATAATAATATTAATGATCTCGATATTACGTTTTTCGTTGTGTCCACCGATATTGTAGGATTCTCCCAGTCTTCCCTGTTCCTGTACCATATCGATTCCCTTCGCATGGTCATCCACATACAACCAGTCACGGATGTTCATTCCATCTCCATAAACCGGCAGCTTTTTGCCATGTAATGCATTGTTGATGATCAATGGAATCAGTTTCTCCGGGAACTGGTATGGTCCATAGTTATTAGAGGTATTGGTAATATTCGCAGGGAAATGATACGTGTCAATATATGCTTTCACCAACATATCCGAAGATGCTTTACTTGCAGAATATGGACTGTGTGGCTGATATGGGGTTGTCTCATAGAAGTAGCTCTTGCCGTCATCCGGAAGAGAACCATACACTTCATCCGTAGAAACATGAAGGAACTTCTTGCCCTCCTTAAAGCTTCCGTCCGGTAACTCCCATGCTGCTTTTGCGCAGTTTAACATCACTGCAGTTCCAAGCACATTTGTCTTGACAAACACTTCCGGATTCTTAATGCTTCTGTCAACATGGCTTTCTGCTGCGAAGTGGACAACACGGTCGATATCATTCTCCTCAAAGATCTTCGTGATCGCATCTTTGTCTGTAATATCAGCCTTTACAAATGTATAGTTGTCTCTATTCTCAATGTCTTTTAAATTCTCCAGATTTCCTGCATAAGTCAATGCATCCACATTGATGATACGGATTTCATTGTCATATTTGCGGAACATATAATGAATGTAATTAGAACCGATGAATCCGGCTCCTCCTGTTACTAAATAGGTTCTCATATTTTCCTCCTGATTAACCGTAATTATTGTGTATATTTTACCATAATTTGTACACAAGCACAAGTTATGCACTTCTTAGTTTTCTATGAAGATTTTTCGTATTTACGGATGAGTTCTTATTTTCCAAGCATAATCCTGATATATGGTGTAAACCCATGCAAGAGTGCCTGTGTCCACCCAAAATTCTTCTTCAAAAAATAAAACCAGGGTTTAAACGGTGCACCCTTAATACTTTCCTTTTTTTTCAGTCTCTCCAGGCGTGACAGACTTGTATCACTCCATCCTCCCTTAAGATCATTATCAGGACATACACCAACATATTCATGATACACGTACATTGGGATTCCCCTGCGTTTCATTTCCATCCCATAATCAAAATCCGCCAGCGAATGAATATAATGTTCATCAAAATTCGGGATTTCCATAAACACATTCTTCGGAAGCAAGAGACAGTTCATATTAAAAGAATCGCATCTCCGTTCTTCATCTGACGGCTTTACCTCTGCATAATGGATTCCGTTTTGATACCGGATTCCTCCATAGGAAAATGTACCATTTTTGTCACACATCGGTCCAACAAGAACGGTGTCTTTCCGATACCCAAACGTTTTATCCTGCAGAGTCTGAATCATTTTACTGATTGCCTCCGGCATAAAGTCAACATCATCATTGACCAGAAGATAGTAGTCTGAATTTGTATTTTCTTTTGCGTATGCAATTCCTTTTCGCATGCCACCAGCCCAGAAAAGATTTCCTGTTCCACGAAGCACATCGATTGTCATTCCACTTCTCTTTAAGTCCTCTAACGCTTCATACGTGCCGTCTGTGCTGTTATCGTCCACAATGACATACTGAAAAGCGATACCTTTATTTCCACCGGACAGACTTTTGATGCACTGAAGTGTTTTTTCCCTGCGGTTGAAACATGTAAAAATCACAGTTATCATAACACCTCTCCTTTATCCTTTGCCTCTAACAGCATAAATTTCAAATTTGTCGTAAAGTATCTTTTAAACAATCGAACTGGATCCTGCATGAGACGGTAAAACCATTCTAAACTCATTTTCTGCATCCATTCCGGTGCGCGTTTAATAAGTCCTGCATGATAAGAAAATCCTGCTCCGACCCCGATCATCACACCATGAAGCATCCCCTGATGTTCATACATCCAGTTTTCCTGTTTGGGTGCTCCAAGTCCAATCCATACAATATCAGCACCACTGTCATTTATCTGCTGGATATATGCTTTTTCCTCTTCCTGACTTAAGGAACGGAATGGCGGAGATATCATTCCTGCAATCTGGATATCTGGATATTTTTCTTTTAATTTTTGCTGCAGTATCTGAAGTGTTTCCTCTTTATCTCCATAAAAAAAATGTTTTAATCCATTTTCTCTGGCGAACAGTTCTCCCATCAGATCCGGTCCTGTCACCCGTTCTGCCTCTGTGTAACCACGTTTTCTGCTCACAACAGAAAGCGGTTTTCCATCCGGAAGTGCAATCGCTGCCGAATTCTGCACATTACAATAAGCCGGATTGTCATGTGCCATTACGGTTGTATGAACATTCGAAACGCAGATATATTTTCCTCTTAATTCTTCCAGATTGTTTTCGATATATTGCACCGTCTGAGCCATGTTCGTAACGGCGATATTTACTCCCAGAATCCTGCATGTCTTGATCGTACTCATTTTTCTCTTTCCGCCTTTTTATGCCTGTAACGCCTTCATATAAACATCCAGGGCATCTCTCCAATCTGCCATCCGGTAGTCATCTGTAAGCTTCATCATATAGTTCTCCAGAATGGAATATGCCGGGCGTTTTGCAGAAGCCGGATTCATCTGCGCATACTGTTCGCTTGTCACATGATTGACCTTTGTTGTCTTTCCTGCACGTTTGAAGATTTCCTCTGTAAATTCTGCCCAGTTCGTATCTCCCTCACAGGTGGCATGGAAAATACCATAATTTTCTGTCGGTTCAAAATGATGGATTGCCTTTGCCAATTCTACTGCACTTGTAGGCGAGCCAAGCTGATCACATACCACACTTACTTCATTATGTGTTTCGGACAAGCGAAGCATCGTTTTCACAAAGTTTTTTCCATCTCCATATAACCATGCGGTACGGAAAATAAAGAATCTGCTGGAAAACTGCTGTACAAACTTTTCCCCTTCTAATTTTGTCTTTCCATATGCGCTGACCGGATTTGGCGCATCAAATTCTGTATATGGTCTTGTTCCATTTCCCTCAAACACATAATCTGTGGATACATGGATCATTTTCGCACCTGTTTTCTCTGCTGCAATACTCAGATTACGCGGTCCAATCGCATTGATCTTATACGCAAGATCCCACTGCGTCTCACAGGCATCTACATTTGTATGTGCTGCACAGTTAATGATAACGTCCGGTTTTGTCTCCTCTACCATTGAAATCACTGCCTGGATATCGGTAATATCCAAGGCTCTTACATCTTCACCTTCCACCACATCTGTATTGATAAATGTCACATTTTCGCCTTCATATTCTTTTCGAATTGCTCTTCCCAATTGACCATTACAGCCCGTCACAAGAATTTTTTTCATTTTCTATCTCCTTTTCTACTCTTCACGCTTTACTCGTTGTAAATTGCTTTCGCAACACGCAGATAATCATTTCGGATATATAATTCCGGAAATTTTTCCTCGTCCAGAGGTGTATAATTTTCACTCATATACGCTGCAAAATCCGGTGCATATTCGGTCAGATCATATCCCCACAAATTATATTCCGGAGTATAAATTGCCACCCGCGGTGCATTTTCTTCCAGATTGCTCATTTCCTCTTCTGCAAAGGCTTCATACATCCATGGTGCTGAGATTCCTGTACGATACGGTATGCGGTCTGCCTCCACCAGAATCTGTGGTTCAATGGTCGTAAGCAAAACTTTTTCATCCGCATCTGTCAGCGTATGCACCCAATACGCAATATTATTTACATCGTTCTTCTGCGCAGAACCAAAATTCTGTCCGGTCAGCAAAATTGATCTGCATGCCCCGACATACTGCACACAATAAATGCATATGGTAATCCCGATCAAGACAGCCCCTGCATAACAGATTCCCCGTTTTTTTTTCTGAACCTCACTTATTTGTTCTTCTCTGGCGTTGCATGTTTTAAAATACTCTGTAAACTGTCCGATTAGATAGGCTGCCATAAACATGGTAATTGCAACATAAGGCATAGAATGAAATTCATGGGTAAATCCTCTAGTGCCGCACATCATCGTAAAATATACGATTGCAACTGCCTGAACAATATTTTTCTTTTTCGCATAGTAAACCCAGAATATTACATTCACTGCATAACAGATCACATTCCTCACAATTGCCAGATATTCTTTGGTAATCCCAAAATCTGTCACCAGCTTCCTGCATCCATCTGCGATTGCCATTCCATAATTGATCACAGGCTCCACAAATGACATCACAATACTGCTTCCATAGCCTGCAATATAATTTGGATAAATTTCACGGTTCACAGTATATGCACTGTATATAAATACGGAGAGTGTTCCCTCTGCCGCATATACGAAAATCAATAGTGCAAACGGAGCCAATATAGCCACGATTGCCCGCCAGAATGTCTGCCAGATTTCTCTGATACTCTGCAGAAATCCATATTTTTTTCTAATGCATTCCTGAATCTCTACGATAAGAAATGCCACTGCAATTGCAAAAACCGGAAATACAGACACAAATGCCGCTCCAAAAGACAGAAAAATCGCTCCTGAAATCATAAAGCAGTTATTCCAATCGAGTCTTTTTCTCTCTGCAAATAACAGAAACTCCATCAATAACACAACAAAGCAAATACTCTGCACCTGTTCTGCCAGAATACAGCAGGTATAAAAAGTAAACAGATTTGTAATATAGAAAACTCCGGTTTCAACAGAGGTAATCTGTCCAAACTGCTTTTTATAATGCATCGCTACGAAGGACCACATGACAGCCAGTACCACATAAAAATACAGACGAAATTCATAAACACTGTCTGCTCCAAGCATTTTTAACACCGCACAAATATAATACATTACCGGCATATGCTGAGACACAAAATCACGGTACATCCTGCCGCCCGAGGCCACCACCATTCCTCCGATAAAATTATCAGACTCATCTGTAAACCCCGGGCTGCGGTTTAAAACGCCAAGCAACATGATCAGATACACCAGAAAGCAAAGAAACCACTGCCCTATCTGCTTTGACATTCCACTTTGTGAGTTCTCATATTCCTTATTTTTCATCTTCATCAAAATTAATTCTTTCCTGTTCGATCACCAATGGACGGTTCATGAGCCTTGCATTCATATTCATAATATACTCACCCAGAAGTCCGATAAAAAACAGCTGCATGGAACCAATCACAAACACACCAAGCAGAATCGGTGTCATTCCTGCCGGGAAGTCATTCCAGTGCAGTAATTTCAAGATAAAATAAATAATGGCAATTACAACGCTCACAGCAGATAATCCAAAGCCGATAAAAGTCGCCAGTCTTAATCCAATTTTGGTATATGAAGTAAAGCTTAACATTGCAGCGTCATACAGTCTGTACCAGTTATTGCTTGTCTTTCCCGCTCTTCTTTCCTGCTGCTCATAAGGTATCTCCTTGCGTTCCGGTCCAAGTTCTGCAACAATTCCCCGAAGGAATGGTGTTGGATCTTTCAGATCTCGTAATACCTGTATAAAGGATTTATCATACAATCCAAACCCTGTAAACTGCTCGATCTGCTCTACTTCCGACATTTTCTTAATTGCCTTGTAATATACTCCTCTGAGGAAATACATAATCTTGTTTTCTTTACTGGAAGTCTTTATTCCGCAAACAATCTTATAACCATTCTCCCATTCGTGTACAAATTTGGGAATCATATCAATCGGATCCTGAAAATCTGCGCATAAACAGATAGTACAATCTCCTGTTGTCTGGCATAAACCATAATAAGGTGAATTAAACTGTCCAAAATTCTTTGTATTAAAAATTGCTTTGATCTTTTTGTTTTTGCTGCATAACAAAATCAATTTTTCCCTTGTTTTGTCCTTTGAACAGTTATCAATAAATAATATTTCATAATCGTATTCCGGTAAATCCTTTTCAAGCGTTGCAATGACAGCCTCACTCAATGGCACTACATTTTCTTCCTCGTTATAACATGGAACCATAATGCTTATTTTCTTTTTCTCTGACATTTTTCTATCCTCTTTCGCTATTTGGTCTTACATAATTTCAGAAGTTCATCGCTTCTGATTGTTTCTAAATCCAGTTCCTCGATATGTTCTTCATAATAACGATACAGTTTTTCAATTCCTTTCTCATAGGAAGTAAATGTAAAGTTATGTCCCATATTTTCAAGCAGCCTTGCATTATCGCCGGTATACTGGTAATTCAATCCAGGATTCTTCACAATAATCTCACTCTTATATGTGCTGCACCGGTTAATATATTCTGCAATTGTCACTAAATCTACGGATTCTGTAGGAGTGATGTTAAACTCCTTATTTGGGCAGTCATTCTCTATGATAAAATCTATAATTTTCAAGAAATCTTCCAGAAACAGATAATCAAAAACCACGTTCTGATTAATTACAATCGGCATCTGTATCATATTTTTTATAATGGCATTGGAAATAAACTTAAAGGTATAGTCTTCTCCCGGACCGTAAAGGCCAAAGATTGCAGGATTATAAATATTCCCACCTGTCTGATTTTTCAGGCGAATATATTTTTCCATTACATATTTACTATACCCGTAATCATCAGTTGGAATCACCTCTCCGAAATCATTCTCTTTCACTTTGATCAGATCGCGTGTCTTATTATACTGCGCACCGCTGCCGAAATTGATCATCTTCACATTTTCCGACAGACAGCGTTCCTGTGCAAAAAACATTTTAAGATTATTTCCAATCACATCAATTGGCTTGCCGGCCGCTTCCACTTTACGGTTTCCTCCCTGATTGGTACAGTTGATCACAACCTCCGGCTGCTCCTGCTCCAAAAACAATTCCACTGCTTTTTCATCCAGCAGATTAAAGTTGTCTCTTGTAATCGGAAGGACTTCGTATTTATTTTTCAGATGTTCTGTGAGATTATGTCCCACAAAACCTCTTGCTCCCATAACTGCTATCTTTTTCATTTGAACTCCAATTTTTTAATCAGTTTCTGTAGTTTCATTCTTTTTTGTTTTGAACGCCCACAATTTATTAATCACAAAATTAATCGGTGTGGTAATGAGCAGATTAATGATTGGTCCAAGTAATTCCGGAATCCCCAAAACATCATTCCATAAAAATAACAATACATTTGCCAGCAGCAGCCCTGAAAATGCATATGATATATATGTTTTTAATAATGCCATCCACCAGGAGCGATGTTCTCCATCTCCTTTGGTAAATACATATTTATTATTCCAGTAAAATGCATTTAAAACGCTGATCACAAATCCGAGAATACTTCCTGCCAGCCAATGAAACCCTAAAGCAAGGGCAGCTGCATACACCACATATGAAATGATAAAATTGGATAAACCAACCACGCAGAATTTCACGAACTGCATGAACTTGTCCCACTGTTCATCTGTTATCTTGATCTTAAACAATCCCAAAAACCATACCACAACAATTTTTGCGGTGTGATCCAAAAAATTCCAGATTATTTTTCCTACTTTTTCCATACTATTTTCACTTTCAAGGAGACTATCATGCCGTAATGCTTATGCATGACAGTCTCTGTTTTTTATTCTTCAATCGGTTTGATCAGCATATTGCTTAAAAACTCTTCTCTTGGTAAAAATGGTGCCAGATCCTCCAATGGCGGAGAAACCAATGTACCATCCTCTAATCTCTTAGTTGCTGATTTTGGTTCAAATTTCTGCTCCGTTGTAACAAATACCTCACAGATGCAGGAGCCTTCCATCTCCAGCGCTTTATGCACAGTCTCTTCTAAGTTCTCATTGCTGTCACAGCTAAAATACGGATAGTCATAGGCATATGCCAGTTTTTCCATACTTGGGAATTCCAAATCATGACTTTCCGGTCCGATTCCTACCAGTGGCTCCCCAAAGAAATTTGTCTGCGTCTGACGAATCGAATGGTATCCCTGATTATTAATGATAAAAATCTTAATTGGCAGTTTATTTGTCTTGATCGTCTGAAGTTCCTGAAGATTCATCTGTATACTTCCATCCCCGGTCAGACATACAAGCTCTTTTGCTCCATCTGCAACACAGGCTCCAATTGCTGCCGGAAGATCATATCCCATAGAAGCAATTGCCGAATTAATAATAAAACGCTGTCCTTTTTTGATGGTATATGCATGACTGCCAACAACACATGCCGATCCATTTCCTACAACCGTAATATAGTCTTCCGGCAACGCATCACTTAATGTTTTGACAAAAGCATATACATTCGCATATTTTTGAGACTCATAATGTTTTGGCTGAACAACCGGATATTTTTCTTTCCAGTTCTGACAGATTGAAAGCCATGCTTCCCTTTCTTCCACTGTCTCTGCATCCATATTGACAAACATGTTGCTGCGATCTTCTCCATATCCCTGCTCTGACAGCTTCTGATTCATCATCTGCATAACATCTTTTACATCTGCACATACCGGCATACTCACATGAATTGTCGGCTTCTTCAATTCTTCCGGATCAACATCTACCACAATTGTATAAGCCTCTCTTGCCCATGTTTTGAAATTGTATCCAACCTGTCTGATGCTGAGTCTGCTTCCAAGAGAAAGTACTAAATCGCTGTTCTGTATTGCAAAGTTACCTGCCCGATCGCCCATAATACCAGCTCTTCCAGTATACCTCTCATCCTCATCCGGAATCACATCAATACTATTCCATCCAGTCACTACCGGAATATTTAACCTATTTACCAATTCTTCAAAATCCTGAAAACCACCGGAGTAACGAATTGCGCTTCCAGCATTGATCACCGGACGTTTGGCAGCTTTTACTTTTTCAAGTATCGCTTCAATTGTCTCTTCTGATGGCTTTGCCGGAACAACTTCTTCCTGCCATCTTCTGCCGTTCTCTTTGAACTCTTTTTTCGGATCAAATCCTACTAATTCGTCTGTATCAATGTAAGAGCCCTGAATATTTACCGGAATATCCAGCCAGCATGGTCCCTGTCTTCCATTGAGTGCCAGAAACAGTGCTTTTTCCAGACAGTAGCGGATTTTAAGTGGATCGATCACCATCTCACAGTACTTTGTCATACTTTCGACAGCCTTACAAATATCAAATTCCTGATCTCCCATTGCCCTGATTCCAAGTCCTGTACTTCTTGCTGTTGTATCATAACGAACCTGGCCTGAGATCACAAGCATAGGGATTGAATCAAGCCATCCTCCTACAACTCCTGTAATTGCATTGGTTCCTCCCGGTCCTGTTGTCACACAGACTGCTCCTATTTTATTATGGATTCTTGCATAGGCTTCTCCTGCGATTGCACATGCCTGTTCATGATGCTGATATACACAATGGAGTCCCTTCTGCTTTCCAAACCCATCATTGAGATGCATGGCACCACCACCTGTTACGGTAAAAACGGTATCAATCCCATGATCTACTAAAAACTGTGCTACATAGTTCGACAATTTTACTTTCATACATTTTTTCTCCCACACTTATATTTTCTTGCAAACGTCAATTTTTGCGTTTTTTTACAGACTACTGTTATAAACTACGAAAGGGCAATATATCTTTCATACATTGCCCAAATCTTGCTTTATTTTTACTGGTTTATAGCCTCTCTGATTGTTTTTGCCATATAATCGATCATTTCATCTGTCATTCCAGGATATACGCCTACCCAGAATGTATCATTCATGATACGGTCTGTATTTTCCAGATTTCCTACGATACGATATCCCTTTCCTTCTGCACGCATCTGATCAAAACACGGATGCTTTGTAAGATTACCGGCAAACAGCATTCTTGTCTGAACGCCATGCGATTCTATATAAGGAACTACTTTATTACGTTCAACACCTTCTTTGCAGGTAAGTAAGAATCCAAACCAGCTTGGTCTTGCATTCTCGCATGGTGCTGGAAGGATCAATTTATCTTCACATCCTTTTAATCCTTCTAACAAACGGTCAAAATTATGTCTTCTGCGCTCTACAAAGGACGGGAATTTCTTCAGCTGTGCACATCCTACTGCTGCCTGCATATCCGTTGCTTTTAAATTATATCCAAAATGAGAATATACATATTTATGATCGTATCCTAATGGAAGTTCTCCATATTGTCTGTCAAAACGGTGACCGCACAGATTGTCCTGACCGGATGCACAGACACAGTCACGTCCCCAGTCGCGGAAAGAACGGATACATTTATTCAAAAGCGGGTTATTCGTATAAACTGCCCCACCTTCACCCATTGTCATGTGATGTGGCGGATAAAAACTGCTTGTACCAATATCACCTATGGTACCTGTGAATTTTTCTTCTCCATCCATTGTATATTTGGAACCCAATGCATCACAGTTATCCTCGATCAGCCATAAGTTATGCTTGTCACAGAATTCTTTTACTGCTTTCAGATCAAATGGGTTTCCCAATGTATGAGCCGCCATTACCACTTTTGTTTTGTCCGACAATGCAGCTTCTAACTGCGTCACATCCATATTGTACTGTGGGATTGTGACATCGATAAATACCGGCACTACACCATATTGGATTGCCGGTGTTACGGTTGTAGGGAATCCTGCTGCCACTGTGATCATCTCATCTCCCGGACGCACCTGACGTTCTCCAAGCAATGGTGATGTCAAAGCCATAAATGCATTGAGATTTGCGGATGAACCAGAGTTCACTAATGAGCAGTATTTTACTCCAAGGTACTGTGCAAATGCTTTTTCAAACTCATTGGTATATCTTCCTGCTGTCAGCCAGAACTCCAATGCAGAATCTACCAGATTACACATCTCATCATGGTCATAAACACGGGATGCATAAGGAATCCGATCCCCTTCTTTAAATGCGCCACGATTGTTATGATACGTATCACAGTATTCGGATACCATATCCAGAATCTGCTTTTTTGCCTGTTCTTCTGTCATGTTTTCAAACATAGTTATTCTCCAATTTATTTATTTTTTATTTTATTTACAAAAAACTCCTTAATCTGTCCATCCATACATGCAGGAATATCGCCCCCGGCAAAATAGATTTTAGACCATTCAACCGTCTTTTCTATTGCCTCCTCGACTCCCCATCTCGGTCTCCATCCAAAAACCCTCTTTATTTTTGAACAATCCAGCTTTAAGAAATTTGCCTCATGAGGTCCTCCATCATACTGATTGATCCATTTTAAACCTTCGCCCCATTTTGCACAGAACATATCTACCAGCTCTCCTGTTGTGATGCAGTCTTTATCATCTGGTCCAACATTATAAAAGCCTGCATATTTTTTATCTTCATACTGCGCTTTTGCAATGGTCAGATAAATAGATAACGGCTCTAACACATGCTGATATGGTCTGGTCGAATGTGGGTTTCTTACAATGATATCTTTTTTATTTCCTGCTGCGCGGACGCAGTCTGGAATGATCCTGTCATTTGCGAAATCACCGCCTCCGATTACATTTCCTGCTCTCGCTGTCGATACAGCAACTTCCATATCACAATAAAAGGAATTAATATAACTGTGTGTCACTAATTCGGAACAGGATTTGCTGTTGGAATACGGATCATAGCCATCTAACGGTTCGTTCTCACGATATCCCCACTCCCATTCATTATTCTTATATACTTTATCTGTTGTTACATTTAAGAATGACTTCACGCATGGATTCTGACGGACACATTCACAGATATTTACTGTTCCCAACACATTTGTCTCATATGTGTAGACAGGGTCTTTGTAAGAATCTCTCACAATCGGCTGTGCTGCAAGATGTAACACGATTTCTGGCTGCACTTCCTCAAATACTTTCATAAGATGCTCTCTATCCCGGATGTCTCCGATCACAGAGTTGATTTTATCCTCCACTCCACAGATGGAAAACAGATTCGGTTCCGTTGGCGGTGTCAGCGAATATCCGGTCACCTCTGCCCCTGCATTCACCAGAATCCTGCAAAGCCATGATCCTTTAAATCCAGTGTGGCCTGTCACCAATACTTTTTTTCCTTTATAAAACTCTAACATATTCATTCCTCTTACCATACCATCCAAGGTGCTTCTCCCGATGCGATCATTTTTTCCAGCTGTTCCTTATCTCTCTGCGTGTCCATACACTTCCAGAATCCTTTATGCATGTAAGCTTTCAGCTGTCCTTCTGCTGCAACTGTCTCCAAAGGTTTTTTCTCAAATACCGTATCATCTCCGTCAATATAATCAAAAATTTCCGGATTCAATACCATATATCCTGCATTGATCACACCGCCATCAGAATCATTCTTTTCACGGAATTTGTTGATTGTCCCATCTTTATCAATTTCCAATACCCCAAACTGCTGTCCGACATTCACTGCCGTCATGGTTGCAATTTTTCCATGTTCCTGGTGGAATCTTACCAGTGCATTCAAATCCACATTGGAAACACCATCTCCATAAGTAAGCATGAAAGGTTCGTTTCCAACATACGGCTGAATTCTCTTAATTCTTCCACCGGTCATTGTGTTCAATCCTGTATCGATCATCGTCACTTTCCATGGTTCTGCCACATTATTGTGTACCGTCATTTCATTTCCTTTGGTAAAATCCAAAGTAATATCACTGTTGTGAAGATAATAATTGGCAAACCATTCTTTGATGACATGCTGCTTATATCCGCAACAGATAATAAACTCATTAAATCCAAAGCTGGAATAATATTTCATAATATGCCATAAAATTGGTTTTCCTCCAATTTCTATCATTGGCTTTGGTCTTAAGTGACTTTCCTCACTGATTCTTGTGCCAAATCCGCCAGCTAATAATACTACTTTCATTTTCAACTTTCCTCCGTATTTTTACCTATAGAATCCCTTACTCTCCCAATCCATCCTCAATCGCTTCCACAATCGCTTTTAAGGCTTCTTCCTCATCTTCGCCCTCGCACATGAGTTCAATCTCATCTCCGGACTTGATACATGCACCTAACACGCTTAAGACACTTTTTGCGTTTGCGATATTATCGCGGTAGCGGAACGTGATATGTGATTTAAACTGCATTGCATCCTTACATAAAATTCCCGCAGGTCTCAAATGCAGTCCTGTCGGATTTTTTATTACTACTTTCTGACTAACCATGCTGTATTACCCTCCAAATTCCAGTCCCCTGATTTTTTACTCTGTATGCCGGTCTGGATTCCCCTGTCATAGTCAGACCAGCATTCTGGTCTTCTATAACATAATTCTTGTGATCAGTTCTGCCAGTTTCTTCGCCTCTTCATCGATCACTTTCTGGTCTTTTCCTTCGATCATGACACGCACCAGAGGCTCTGTTCCGGATGGGCGGATGAGAACCCTTCCCTCGCCCTTGAATTTTTTCTCAACATCTGCCACGGCATCTGCAATTTCCTGATATTCCATGAATTTTTCTTTTTTATGGTTTGGAACTTTTGCGTTGACAAGAGCCTGTGGGAGTACTTCCATAATCTCAGCAAGTTCTGACAACGGTTTTCCGGTATTGACCATAACTTCTAATAAATGCAGGGCACTTAATAATCCGTCACCGGTTGTATTATCGTCTAAGAAGATAACATGACCGGACTGCTCTCCTCCGATGTTATAGCCATTTTTTCTCATATTCTCAAGAACATAACGGTCGCCGACTTTTGTCTTTTCCACATGGATGCCCTCTTTCTGCCCCATAAGGGTAAATCCGAGGTTTGTCATGACTGTGACTACGATCGTATCTTTCTTCAAAGTTCCTTTGGACTTCATGTAGTTTCCACAGATTGCCATGATCTGATCGCCGTCCACAACATTTCCATGCTCATCCACCGCAAGCATACGGTCTGCATCACCGTCAAACGCAAGACCAACTGCTGCCTTTTCATATACAACACGCGCTTTCAGCTCATCCATATGAGTGGAGCCACAATTGGAATTGATGTTCGTACCATCCGGATCGGTGTGGATTGCGATAAGATCTGCTCCAAGATCTGTCAGTGCTTTGACAGATGTATAATGGGATGCACCTTCTGCGCAGTCTACAACAATTTTCATACCTTTAAGATCCACCGGAACACATTTTTCCATGAATTTCACGTATTCATCTCTCAGGTCAAAGCGGTAATCAATCTTTCCTACGCCGGAACCGATCGGAAGTACCACGTCTTTCATATTATTTTTGATCAGAGCCTCAATCTCATCTTCCATCTCATCCGGAAGCTTGTAGCCCTCTCCATTGAAGAACTTGATCCCGTTAAATTCCATTGGATTGTGTGATGCGGAGATGACTACTCCGGCATCTACTTTGTGTTTTCTGGTGAGATATGCGATCGCAGGTGTCGGCATCACTCCGACAAATATTGCATTTGCGCCAACCGAACAGATACCTGCCATTAATGCGCTCGCTAACATTCCTCCTGAAATTCTCGTATCACATCCTACAATAATGGTTGCCTGATGCTCCTGCTCTTTTGTGAGCACGTAAGCTCCTGCCTGACCTAACTTTGTTGCCAGTTCAATTGTCAGTTCCGAGCCCGCCACACCACGGATGCCGTCTGTTCCAAACATTCTTGCCATATTACTGTTCCTCTCTTTGTTCCTATTTCAAATTTTTTAAATCTGCTAACGTTCACTTGTTTTCCTTACCGTTGAGGTACTCTCCAGTTCCTCATCTGTATTATCAGCAGAAGCTGATGTATCAGATGCGCTTTCAATGGTAACCGCGGCATAGGTATCCGCATAGCTGACCGTATTTGTATCCAATTCAAATGTAATCAGTACATTATGTGCACCCAGCTTTAAATCTGTCAGATCGATACTGCCGGAAATCGTCTTTTCGTCCAGCGCATCGATCACACTGCTTCTTCCTGACACTGTCAAGGCAATGTTGTCTTCCTCATACTGTACTTTTTCATCCGAACTCAGTCCGATCACCTGAAGATTCGTCACCGGGATCTGCAAAGTCTTTGTCTTTACTGCCTCCACCACAACTGTAACATCAATCTTGGAGTCTGAACTGATCACTAATGCAGTGCCTGAAGGAAGATATGTGGAAATGTCCACAGTCTTTTCAATATTTGAAGTTGCATCTGTAATATCTAACACTTCTTCCGGGATCGTGATCTTATTGATGGTATTTAAAATAGCCGCCTCGCCTTTAATACGTACTTTCTGTGGTGTATAGGTGATATTCCCTGCCTGGTATCCATCTGCCGGAGTTCCGGTTGTCAGGAATTCCAGTTCCACATCTTTCGTATTCAGTATCTGTGCACTGATATTGACTGTGCTCACACTCAGCGTAAGCTTTGTCGTATCCACAACCTCTCCCTGTGCATCATAAAATACAGGTGTCACACGGTCTGTGATATCCGTTGACATGCCATCTACATTAATAGTCGCCACAACGGTATCGATCTGATTTACCACAGAAGCTGGACCGGATACTTTCATAACATTCGCATCTGTGATCTCAACATCACCAAGCGCGCATCCCGACGCAACCGTACCGGTTGTGTTTGTCTTGATCGGGAACTGCTTTGAAGCAGAATCCTCCAGTTCAAGATCCAGATACAGATCTTTGCTGGTAATATTAATACTGCTGTTGTTACGGTTACAGGTCACGACAACCGGCACACGGTAAGTCCCTGTTTTCTCATCATATTCAATTTTCTGTGCATCCGCCGTTGCTGTAAAGTTCGCATTGGTAAGTGTATTATGCACAGAGCGTTTTGCATACACGCTGAACGTGATCGTATTCTTTCCATCCAGATAATCTGCCCATTTTCCCATGGAGGTGATATAAGATTTATTTTCCAGTGAGACACTGGTTGTGTAAGGTTTTGAGTTGCTCGGATCATCAATATTCACGACTACGATCCACAAAACAACAGCAAACAAAACAGCAAGGATCTTAAGGCCAAAGTTATTCATTACTTTCTTTCCGAATTTTTGTAACATCTTTCAGCCTCCTTCTCCATGATTTCACTTTCGAAGTGTCCTGCTCACGTTTCTGAATGTAAGCCAGTTTATTTTTTAAGAATTCTGCATCTACATTCCGGTAAAGTTCACCGTCTAATGCAATGGATACTTTTCCGGTCTCCTCAGATACTACAATCGTAAGGGAATCGCTCACCTCACTGATACCGACTGCCGCACGGTGTCTTGTTCCAAGATCCTTGCTCAGGCTTAAGGAGTCTGTCAGCGGAAGATAGCAGGTGGCAGAAACAACTCTGTCTCCCCTCACAATGACTGCTCCATCATGCAGCGGTGTGTTTTTTTCAAAAATATTGATCAGAAGCTGGCTGGTCAGGATACCATCTACGGCAATCCCTGTCCTCTCATACTCCGTCAGAACGATTTCATCTTCCACTACGATGAGTGCTCCTGTTTTTACTTTTCCCATCTCATAGCAGGCCTTCACCAGCTCTGTGATAGTCTTGTCGGAAAACTTTCCATTCTCCACTTTGTTGAAATCAAAATTAAAAAGATTTACCAAAATGTTCTTCCGTCCGAGATTTTCCAGTGCCTTGCGCATCTCCGGCTGGAAGATCACGACCACAGCGATCATTGCCACGTTAAACAGTTTGTCGGCGATCCAGACGATCGTATTCATTTCAAATAAAACTGCAAGCAAAACAAAGGCAAGGATCACAAGGATTCCACGGAGAAGCATCCACGCTCTCGTATCTTTGATCCAAACCAGCATATAATAGATCAGAACTGAAATGATAATGATCTCTATAATATCTGTGAGGGACATCTGAAGTGTCAGGTAAGACACCGCTTTTTCCCAAAACGTCCGCAATATTACGCCTAAATTCTGCACCGGATTCACTTCCTTTTAATCTAATAAATTTTCGTCTATGTCCATCTCTTCTGCAAATTTCTTCTTGTTCAAACGTTCCTTCTCGTTTTTGCCGTTAAAACGTTTGATCTGTTTATCCTTCTCTGTCACCAGAGACTTTGGAACTGCTTTTACATAATAATAGTAATCATCATCCTCGAACTGGAGTCGTTCCGTTCTGGAGTAATCCAGATTAAAAAACAGAAACTGGATGATCATGGCGATCACACCGGAGATCACGCTTCCAATGATCACACCGGCAATTTTGTCTGAAATCCCAAGTAAAATGTATCCTGCTGTCAGTCCAATCGCTTCAAATAAAATACCGGATGCCCATGCAACCGTCCATGAATGCTCAATGTCAAGCTTTCTCACCACATAGACAATGAGTGTCGTAATGATAAAAATGCCAAGAACAAGGTACATCTCTTTATTTCCAATCAGCTGGTTCAATGCCACTACTACTTTTGATACCGAAGAATCCGTCTCTTCCGCTGCATCGCTCAATGCGCTTGCATTCTCGCTCACTCCATGGATAAAGAAATAGATCACAGTACCGCAGGCAACAGACACTACAGAATACGCCTCACTCAGCAGACCGGAGCCAACCGGTACCGCATAAGGAATATGCAGCTTAAAGCAGACCGGTGTCAGAACCGCATTGATACCACTCTTTGGGGAAAAACGGAAATAAATAAAATAGATGATCGCAAACATGAGAAGTCCTACCAGACATACCTCAATGGATAATGCGTACAGATCCGCCAAAACGACCAACGCAGCAATTGCGATCAGTCCATTGACCGGAAGCATGGAACACACAAGTGCAAGAATGACTGCAACCGGAGTCTTGCTGACCAGTTTCATATATCCAATACTGTTGTTGATCACAAGGAATGTAAACAATGCAAGTACAAACCGGATCACCGGTTTCACATATATTTCATTTTTTCCGTAAAAACGGACCAGTTTCTCTTTCAATTCTAATAAGGTTGTCATTTTAGCCTCCCGCCGTTTGTTTTACTCCTGATTTTCCTGCCCCCCGGCAGCGTTCAGTGATTATTCCCAGTCTTTATTCTCAGACATTTTCAGCTTGTCTTCCCTCTCGTATAACTGATTCAGCTTCTTCAGATTGCCATAATACTTCTTTACCTCACGGCGTCCCTTTGTATATCTTCTATTATAAACAAAATACGTGATCGCCATGTAAGCAATCATAAACACAATATACTTTACCAGCACGGATGTCAGCAGTTCCTGAATATCCATTGCATTCAGATTCTCCATCAGCTGGTTCATGGAATAAATGCCCCATGTCACAAGGATCAGCGCAAAGCCAATCGTTCCTGACACAAAGCTTCCAAGCATACGCAGCGAAACATAATCTTTTCTTGCATACTGTGTCATCGGCTTACATTCTTTTCCCTGATCGGTGTCAAATATCGCCATTTTTATCATATGATGTAAACGTTCTTCGTTAACCATGCAGATTTCCTTCCTGTCTGTCACACAATGTATCTACTATAAAATAAACCCATCTCATTTTCTGAAAAAGTACATTCTTCACGCAATTATGCATTCTTATTCATCATTATAACACAGTAGGCGGTATTTTCAAACAAAAAAAAGCAGATGCGACCTTTCTACGTTTCTATCTATATAAATAACGTAGCTATGCGCCCTGCTTTTTTATAAATTCTGTCCTTATTTTCAGATATGTGACATTCTGTTCCCGGTTCTATCTCAGGAATCTCATCTTATCCCCTTCATCACGCTCTCCGCCCGATCTCTGCTGCATTGGACGTGGTCTGTTCAAAGCACTCTGCAGATTATTTGCCATAGCAGCTTTACACTTGTCACAGAAACGTCCGCTTGTGATCGGTCTGCCACAGTGTTCACACAACACACCATCTAAAGAAGCTTCCGAGAGGATCAGTCTCTCCTCTTTCACCCACTGTTTGATCTGTTTCACAGAAACATCCATATCCTCTGCCACCTGACTGATGGATGCCTGTGGATGTTCACCGATATAATCTTTCACGCTGCTAAATTTCTTCTCAAGCTTTGCCCTGCATTCAGGGCAAAGCTGTGCGCCACTCATATAATTAAAGAGTTTTCCACAGCCCTTACAATTTCTTACATCCATAGCATATTCCTCCTAAAATCCCTCGCCGATACTGATACATAGGAAATAAATCTCATCCACCCCTGCCTGCAAAAGTACCTCTGCCACTGCATCGATCGTGCTTCCCGTCGTATAGATATCATCTACAATTAATATTTTCCTATATTTTACTATATTTGGTACTAACTGGAAAGCTTTTTTTAGATTTATCTTCCGTTCGACATCATTTAATTCTTTTTGCGGCGTGGTATTCCGGATTCGTTTTACCATGCGCTTTTCCACCGGAAGATTCATTTTTTCTCCCAGAGTCTGTGCAAATACGGCTGCCTGATTATACCCTCTCCCCTTTTCCTTCCAACGGTACATGGGAACGGGTACAATTGCTTCGATCTGTTTTCTCCGGATCCAGTCTCCATAGATGCGCACTGCTTCTTTCGCATAAAAATCTGCATATTCGCGTTTATTACTATATTTAAAACGGTACATGGACTGGCGGATTTCTCCCTGATAAACAAAAACCGCTTTTCCCTGGGAAAAATAGTGTTTTTTCCTCATGCAGTCTGTGCAGTATTCCCTCCTCTGGTCTTCTAATGGCTTTCCACATTTTTTGCAGGACGGTTCCCCGATACAGATCACTTTCTTCCGGCAGTCTTCACAGGTATCTTTCCCAACATATATCACCTCATCACAGACAGGGCATCTTGGAGGAAATACAATGTTGGATAACCCCTCTTTTATTTTCATAAAATCCTTTCTAAAAATCTCTCCGGTTTCCATCCTAACACTTTTCTGCCCTGCATACTATAAAGGTTTTCTTAAGATTTTAAATCTTTTTCTCATGATTCTCACAAAAAAAGGAGTGTCCTTTACACATTTTTTCTCAAATTCCGGTTGACGAATCCTGTATGAGTGATTATAATTCAATCATTAAAAGCATTAATGCTTTAAAGCATTAAAGGCTATGATCAATGATAAGGAGAATGAATATGAAAAAGATGAACAAAATACTCTCTGTCATGATGGCAGCTGCAATGACAGTTTCCATGACAGCATGCGGCGGCGATACAGCCTCCGACAATACCTCTGCTGCTGCTGATAATTCAGCAGCAGCAACAGAATCCGCTGCAGCAGGCAGTACCGATGGTCAGAAATATACGATCGGTATTTTACAGCAGTTAGAGCACCCTGCTCTTGACGCTGCTTCCCAGGGCTTTGAGGACGCACTGACAGAGCTGCTCGGTGCAGATAATGTAACATTTGACCTTCAGAACGCACAGGGCGAGCAGGCAAACTGTGCTACCATTGCAAACAATTTTGTTGCCGGCAACTATGACCTGATCCTTGCAAACGCAACCACTGCTTTACAGTGTTCTGCCGCTGCTACAAGCACGATCCCGATCCTTGGAACTTCTGTCACAGATTATGCAACTGCCCTTGAGATCGACGACTGGACAGGTTCTACCGGAAGAAATATCTCCGGAACTTCTGATCTTGCTCCTTTAGATGAGCAGGAAGCCATGATCAAAGAATTATTCCCGGATGTAAAAACAGTCGGTATCCTTTACTGTTCCGCAGAGCCAAACTCCAAGTATCAGGCTACCCAGATCGAGGCTGCTTTAGATGCTGACGGCATCGCGTACAAAGAATATACTGCTTCTGATTCCAATGATATCACCTCTGTGGTACAGACAGCAGTTTCCGAAGTAGATGTTATTTATATTCCAACAGACAACACAATGGCAAACAACACGGAAACCATCAATAACATCGCTCTTCCGGCAGGTATTCCGATCATTGCCGGTGAGGAAGGCATCTGTTCCGGATGTGGTGTTGCAACGCTTTCTATCAGCTACTATGATATCGGATACACAGCAGGCCAGATGGCTTATGATATCCTTGTAAACGGTGCTGATATCACAACGATGGAGATCAAAACTGCACCACAGGTAACAAAAGAATACAATGCAGATATTTGTTCCCAGCTTGGAATCACACCTCCTGATGATTATGTTGCAATTGAAACAGAATAATGTTACTGCCGAGCAAACATTAACAGAATAATCTTTCATCAGTGCAACAAGTTAAAGCTTTAAATCGTTTTAGTATTATGTTATAATATGCCTGCGGTATTTCGTCCCAACAAATACCGCAGGTATTTTATGCTGTGGGTATTTTGTTCTGCAAGCAATTGATTTCATGAATATTGTTTTATATTTGTAGATGATTTTTGCACCAAATAGTTCCGCACAGGCATTTTATAAAAAAATAAGGAGAGATTTCTTATGACGATGATGTTAACAACTTATTTAGCTTCCCTGAGCCCGCTGGCATTGCTCCGTTCCCTGCCGGGCGCATGCGCACAGGGACTCATCTGGGGACTCCTTGCACTCGGAGTCTACATTACTTACAAATTATTGGATTTTGCCGATCTGACCGTTGACGGTTCCATGGCGACCGGAGGTGCAGTCGCCGTTATGCTGATCCGCGCAGGCATGAACCCATGGCTTGCTCTTATCTTTGCTTTTCTTGCAGGAATGGCCGCCGGATTTATCACCGGAATGTTACATACCGCACTTGGGATCCCGGGAATCCTTGCAAGTATCCTGACGCAGATTTCACTTTACTCTATCAACTTAAATATTCTCGGAAGTTCCAATCAGGCAGTCAGCGTTGACAAATACAGCCTTGTTGTTTCACTCCGTTATATTTCAGACTCAACCGCAAGCAAAATCCGTATGTTTACGACCTGTATCCTCTTCTGCGTTGTACTCGTTGCCATTCTCTACTGGTATTTCGGAACAGAGCAGGGACATGCGATCCGTGCAACCGGCTGTAACCGGCAGATGGCAAGAGCGCAGGGAATCAACACTGATTTTCATACCGTACTTGCACTGATGATCTCTAACGGTCTTGTAGGACTTTCCGGTGGACTTTACGCCCAGTATCAGGGAGCAGCGGATGTCAATATGGGACGTGGTGCGATCGTTATCGGACTTGCTGCTGTTATCATTGGCGATGTCCTCTTTGGAAAAATGTGTGCCGGCAAAAAAATTGCATTTGCTTACACACTGCTCTCCGTCATTGCCGGAGCCATCCTGTACTACCTTGTTTTAAGTGTTGTTTTATGGTTGAAATTCCCATCCGACGACCTGAAATTATTCTCTGCAATTGTAGTAGCTATCTTCCTTTCAATTCCGTATCTGAAAGCGAAACATAGCAGGAAAGGAGTGGCAAAATAATGGCTGAAATGTTAAAAATCGATCATATCTGCAAAACATTTAACGCTGGTACGATCAATGAAAAAGTTGCTTTAAACGGAGTTGATCTGACATTAGAAGATGGCGATTTTGTCACTGTTATCGGTGGTAACGGTGCAGGAAAATCCACAACTTTAAACGCTGTCGCAGGTGTCTGGCCAGTGGATTCCGGTAAAATATTTATTGGTGGTGATGATGTCACAAAATTATCCGAATACAAGCGTGCCAAATATTTAGGCCGTGTCTTCCAGGATCCTATGACCGGAACTGCAACCACCATGTCCATCGAGGAAAATATGGCAATTGCAGCCCGCCGTGGCAGAAAACGTGGGTTAAGCTGGGGAATCACGAAGGCAGAACGCGACACCTACCGGGAAATGTTAAAAACATTGGATTTAGGTCTTGAAGATCGTCTCACCAGCAAAGTCGGACTACTTTCCGGCGGACAGCGTCAGGCAATCACACTGTTGATGGCTTCCATCCAGAAGCCAAAACTTTTACTGTTAGATGAGCACACCGCTGCCCTTGATCCGAAAACGGCTGCAAAAGTGCTTGAGATTTCCGACAAAATCATCTCTGACAATCATCTGACCGCTATGATGGTAACACACAATATGAAGGATGCTATTGTGCACGGAAATCGCCTGATCATGATGCACGAAGGAAAAGTTATCTTAAATATTTCCGGCGAGGAAAAGAAGAAACTGACGGTTGAAGATCTGCTGCACCAATTTGAAAAGGTCAGCGGGCAGGAATTTGCAAACGACAAGGCATTATTGTCATAACCGAAGTTTAACTTACCGTGGAGCAACAGATTTTGTGGTGCTTTTATCGGTTGTGAGGGGCAGATATAAGCGTCCTCTCACAAGTCGT
>OGFW01000004.1_pt1 | contig 186077 bp, 182 predicted proteins | sample 1570991 | NCBI WGS metagenome assembly OGFW01 (sample SAMEA2582074, study PRJEB24529) | metagenome | biome: Human gut stool | place: China | collected 2011
GTGTAAATATGGGAGAAAAACTTGTTCCTGGAGAAGTGGTCTTCTCGTTGGAAAATGGGAAATATTATGCAGATATTCTATAAATAATAGATGACAAAGTAAGAAAAACTTGGAGGATACTATGAAACAGGCGATTGTAAATTTTTGCAAGTCAACGGATACGGGATTGTTCTTGCTGGATATGCCGACCGGTTTTGGGAAAACATATTGTGTATTGGATTTTATGGTCGACAATTATGATGCGCCTGAATTCAAGGATAAGAAGATTTTCTTTGTTACAACACTTAAGAAAAATTTGCCGGATAAGGAGTTGCGTGAACATTTTGCAAGGCGTGGTAAAGCAGATGATTATGATAAATATTGTTTGCGAATAGAAGCTAATGCAGATATGGTTGTAGAAAAATTGGACGAGTTATATCGTGCCAGAAAAATTCCAGCAGCAATCACTATGAAACAAGAATTTAAGGATTTACATGGTTCAGTAAAATTATTAAATGAATACAGAGATAAAAAGCGTGAATTAAAAGGAACCAGTAGGGACATTATAAATGTTTTATGCAAGAGCGCAGAGGATGCAATTCGCAAGCAGCAGGAAGGTGCTTTTCGTTGAGTAATAGAAAATGAACTGAAGCAGTTCAGGACACCAAAGGAAAAGTTAAAGAATATTGCTAATAATCCGTGTTATGTACGGTGGACGAGATGTGAATACGCAATTAAACAGATTTACAAAAACAAAATAATTTGAAAGTATCAATCAGAAATGGTTGGTGCTTTTTTCATATATTAGGAAAGTTCTTGTTTAAAGCAGAAGTAAAAAAATGCCTCATAAAAAAGAGGCATAGGAAATAGACGATTGTTAGAAAAGATGAAATCCTTCTTCACTAAAATCGTCATCATCATCAAATTCATGAAGAAAATAGTCCATATCCAAAAGGTCATTGTCACTCATGAGTTTGATATCATGGGCACTCATACCTTCAGGAGGGCGAATCCTATGCTTTCTCGTGGTTTCCTCATATAGATCTTGCAAGGAGACGGGGCGATGATTGTAATAAATTTTAAGAAGCTTTTACATAATGGAGCAGAAGAACATGACCCAGCTGGAACTGTCGAGAAGAACCGGGATTGCAACAAGCAACATCAGTGACTGAAAAAGAAAAAGACGAATCCAAAAGCAAATTATCTGTTATCCATATGTGACGTATTGGATATTACACCGGAACAGCTTTTGACGGGTAAAGGAATTGATCCGGAATATAAAGATGCAGATATGGATTATGAAGTTACCAGGTCAAATATTAAGATATTGAAGCAGATTCATAGACTTGGAGATGATCAGTATAAAAGACTGATGGCGTATATGAAGGCATTGCAGAAACTGGAACAAATGCATGATCCCTATATGGGCTGGAAATATGTCTACTAATATGGTATGATTTAAAAATCGAAACTGATTGACAAAATTATAACGAAAAAGGAGCGCTTAAAATGAGACAGACCCAGAAACCTCGAATTGTAAATCTTTTGATGCTTACGGTTGCCGGAATGATAAACGCTTTTGGCATTACACTTTTTATGACACCAGTCAAATTATATGACAGCGGTATTTCAGGAACATCTATGTTACTTGAACAGATAACACCCTCGTACTTATCATTGTCATTATTCTTGCTGATTCTGAATATTCCATTATTTCTTGTGGGATTAAAGAAGCAGGGTGGACTTTTTACATTTTATGCAATCTACACAGTTGGAATCTATTCTTTGTTTGCATGGCTGATAACAAATATATTTCCAATTGATGTCAGTATTGCTTCGCCGCTTGCGGGAACAGATTTACTGCTATGTGCGCTGTTTGGAGGTGTGATCTCCGGAATTGGAAGTGGTCTTGCGATTCGCTATGGCGGTGCGATGGACGGTATCGAAGTAATGGCAGTTATTTTTGCAAAACGTGCAGGTGTTACGGTAGGAACATTTGTTATGGTATATAATATTATTTTATATGTCATTTGTGGCTGTGTGCTTGAGAGCTGGGTACTTCCATTGTATTCTATCGTTGCTTATTCTGCTGCATTGAAGACAGTTGACTTTATAGTGGAAGGTATTGACAGGGCAAAATGTGCGGTAATCGTGACAGAGTGGCCGCATGAGATTTGCAAAGCATTGACAGAAACATTTGGAAGCGGTATTACGCGTGTCAGCGCCAAAGGCGGATACTCCAATCGCGATAAAGCAATGTTGTACTTTGTGGTGAACAGATATCAGGTGATTCGAATGAAAGATATTGTTCATGACATTGATCCAACAGCGTTTATTATTATTAGTGAGGTGGCTGACATCTTTTCTAGTAATAATAACGAATAATGTTGAAAAATACTATTTCTGATTGTTATTTTTAATAATATATGTTATATTATATTTCGGTTTTTAAATCGGCAAATTAGGAGGAAAAAGTAATGACTTTAAGAGAAAAGTATGGTGAATGGGGTATTATTCTTGGAGCAACAGAAGGTGTTGGAAAGGCATTTGCAGAGAAGATAGCATCCGAGGGAATGAGTGTTGTTTTGGTAGGTCGAAGAGAAGAGAAACTTCAGGAACTTGGAAAGAACATCAGTGAAACATATGGTGTAGATCATATGGTTATCCGTGCTGATTTTGCGCAGTCTGACTGCACAGACAAGATTTTTGAGGCGACAAAAGATCTTGACATGGGATTTATGAGCTATGTTGCTTGTTTCCATACATTTGGAAAACTGCAGGACACTCCATGGGAGAAGCATGAGCAGATGATTAATGTTAATGTTATGACATTCTTGAAATGTTTCTATCATTATATGGGAATCTTTGCAAAGCAGGATCGTGGAGCTGTAATCAATGTATCTTCTTTGACAGCAATCAGCAGTTCACCATATAACGCACAGTATGGAGCAGGCAAGTCTTATATTAAGAAACTGACAGAGGCTGTGGCAGCAGAGTGTGAGAGCACCAATGTAGACGTCGAAGTTATTACATTGGGAACAACAATCACTCCAAGTCTGTTAAGCAATCTTCCGGGAGGACCGGCAGGAGAAGCTGTTATGAAAGCAGCTATGACACCGGAAGCTTGTGTAGAGGAAGCGTTTGACAATCTTGGAAAATCTCTTTCTGTTATTGCAGGTGAGCACAACAAAGCGAATGTTCATAATTGGCAAGCGAATAAAACAGATGATGAATATATCCGTTATATGGGTTCCTTCTATTCTAACAACTAAAATCTTAGAAAATAGTAGATATAAAAAAGAAATGAAAGTGATAGCTGTTGATGTAAAATTATTGACAGCTATCACTTTTGCAATCTTTTTTTTGATTGTTTTGTCTGTTATCGGTCAGGCTTGACAAAAAGGATTCAACCTTATATAGTCGTTCTAAATAGAACGTTAAAAGGAGGGGCAGATATGTTTTTCTGGGATCAGCATAAGACAATTACAAGTTGTTATGAGATGAAGAACACTTTTATTGATTGCCGGTGTTGACATTTACAAAAAACTATTTGTCCTACCATAAATTAATAGAAGTTTAATAAAAATGTAGAAATATAATGGGAATAAAGGCTCTTTTTCGGTAATATTCTGAAAAGAGTCTTTTTTTCTAAAAAAATATAATACCTATTGACATAGTAGGTTTATAGGAATATAATCCAATTCATGAACTGAAAGGAGAATCGGGAAGATGAAAAAGAATTTATTCAAAAAGTTAGTAACAGGAGTTTTAGCCACATCATTAGGAGTAGTTGCTTTGACAGGATGCGGAGCCGAAAAGACATCCGATAAAGGAAATCAGGCTTATCGAACATTAGATGAAATCAAAGAAAGCGGTGAAATTAATATTGGAGTTTTCTCTGATAAAAATCCATTTGGTTATGTAGATGATAATGGGGATTATCAGGGATACGATGTATATTTTGCAGAACGTCTTGGAAAAGATCTTGGTGTAAAGATCAATTACGTGTCCACAGAAGCGGCAAATCGTGTTGAGTATTTAGAGACAGGGAAGGTGGATGTCGTTCTTGCTAATTTCACTGTTACAGACGAACGTGCTGAAAAAGTAGACTTTGCACTTCCATATATGAATGTAGCACTCGGTGTAGTATCTCATGAGGATCGTGTGATCACAAGTCTGGATCAGATTGGAGCAGATGACCAGGTAATTGTAATTTCAGGAACTACAGCAGAGACTTATTTGGAACAGAATGAACCGGACATTAAACTTCAGAAATTTGATACTTATGCAGCAGCAAAGACAGCATTTGAGAATGGAACAGGTGTTGCATGGGCGAACGATAACACAGAGGTTATTGCTTATGCGAAAGAGAATCCGGGATATGTAGTCGGAATTTCATCTCTTGGAGATCAGCAGAGTATTGCACCGGCTGTAACAAAAGGTAACAGCACATTACTTGACTGGATCAATGCTGAAATTGAGAGCCTTGGAGAAGAAAACTTCTTCCATGCAGATTATGAGGCAACACTGCTTGATACTTATGGTGCAGATTACGAAGATACATTAGTGATCGAAGGCGGTGCAACAAAATAACATGGATTTTGATGTAATAGTTGAGTATATGCCAATGTATGTCAAGGCATTTTTCCTGACAGTTAAAATAGGATGGATAGGAATTGTTTTATCACTGTTGATAGGAATTGTTGCAGCATTTATTTTGCATTTTAAAATTCCGGTTTTAGCACAGGCGGTTAAAGTGTATGTGGAAATCTTTCGAAACACACCACTTTTAGTCCAGCTATTCTTTATCTATTTTGGACTTCCAAAGGTTGGATTGTCTATATCCGCGGAAGTATGCGGAGCTGTGGGATTAGGGCTTTTAGGTGGAAGCTACATGGCAGAGAGTTTTCGAAGCGGGCTTGAGGCAGTGCCGGTGCTGCAAATGGAATCAGCACTGGCATTGGGGATGAACCGTTTGCAGATGTTTCGGTCGGTGATTCTTCCACAGGCATTTTCTATCAGTGTACCGGCGATTGTTGCAAATATCATCTTCTTATTAAAAGAAACCAGTGTGTTTTCAGCAATCAGCCTGATGGATCTGATGTTTACTGCAAAGGATCTGATCGGACAATATTATAATACAACAGAGTGTCTGGTTATGCTTGTAGGATTTTATATCATTATGCTGTTACCGGTTTCTGTTCTTGGAACCCTGGTTGAGCACAAAGCAAGATATCGTATGTTTGGAGATTGATAAGATGGGATTTGAGATTTTATTAAAAGGAAATAATATGATCCGGCTTTTGCAGGGAGTCTGGGTAGCACTTCGAATCAGCCTGATATCAGTTGTTCTCAGTATGGCATTCGGAATTTTACTAGGAATGATCATGACATCAAAAAACAGGATCATTCAGGCAGTTACCAGAGTTTATCTGGAGATCGTGCGTATCATGCCACAGCTGGTATTGTTATTCATTGTATATTTTGGAGCTACCAAGGCAATGGGAATCAATATGGACGCAGAAACCGCATCAATCATTGTATTTGTATTCTGGGGAACCGCAGAGATGGCAGATTTAGTCAGAGGATCTCTGCTTAGCGTTCCGAAGATTCAGTATGAGAGTAGCGAAGCGCTGGGGCTGGACCAGAGACAGACTTATCAATATGTGATCATTCCACAGATTATTCGACGGATGATTCCGCTTTCAATCAACTTGATCACTAGAATGATCAAGACAACAAGTCTTGTTATGATGATTGGAATCGTGGAGGTGCTCAAAGTAGGACAGCAGATTATAGAAGCAAACCGTAAGACTGCTCCAAATGCAGCATTTGCAATATTTGCAACGGTTTTTCTCCTGTATTTTATTGCTTGCTGGCCGATCAGCTGCCTTTCAAAATATCTTGAAAAACGATGGGAGAACTGATATGGACGAAATATTACACATCAAAAATCTAAGTAAACGCTATGGAGATACAAAAGTGTTGAAAAACATAAATATTTCTGTGAAAAAAGGAGAAGTGGTTGTAATTATCGGTCCTTCTGGATGTGGAAAAAGTACGCTGCTTCGCTGCCTGAATGGATTAGAAGAAATCCAGGAAGGAGAAGTTCTGCTGGACGATCAGGTTGTAAACCCAAATAAGAAAAATCTGAGTAAAAACCGAGAAAAAATCGGAATGGTATTCCAGAGTTATGATTTGTTCCCACATTTGACTATTTTGCAGAATGTGACGCTTGCTCCGATAAAAGTAAAAAAGAGAAACCGCAGAGAAGTAGAAAAAGAAGCGCTTGAATTGTTGGAACGCGTGGGGCTGTGCTCTAAAAAAGATGATTATCAGAGACAGCTTTCAGGTGGACAGAAACAGAGAGTGGCAATCGTACGTGCCCTGATCATGCATCCGGAAGTATTACTTTTAGATGAGATTACGGCAGCGTTGGACCCGGAGATGGTTAGAGAAGTGCTTGACGTTGTTCTGGATCTGGCGAAAGAAGGAAGAACGATGGTCATCGTTACACATGAGATGCAGTTTGCAAAAGCAGTAGCGGATCGCGTTATTTTCCTGGAAGGTGGAAAGATTGTAGAAGAAGGAGAGCCAAAGAAACTTTTCGAAAAGCCTGAAACAGATCGCCTTCAGAGATTTTTACAGACATTTACATATGAAAAAGCTGTGAAATGAAAACTATTATAAAATAAGTCTAGCTTTTTTAAATAGAATGTGATAATATAGTAACGTTTGATAGAGGCGCGGTGATATGAGTACCCGCTGACGAGAGTCTTGGGAAGACTGTCAGTGAGAGAAAGGAGAAGCCGCCGAAGGAATGATATTCCCAGATATGATTCCTGGGCCGGATGTAGAAGATACACCGGACTGTCACAGGTGTGGAGAGCTATCGATGACTCTGGAATTATTATGCCATGGGTGACTCGACAACAGAGAGTGCCTATGGCATTTTTTGCGTTTAGGCCCCAGGCAAAACACACTATGCTTACACACAAACTTAACAAACATAAGTTTACAGGAAAGGAAAAGAAAATGAGAAACAAAAGAAAAATGGGGTATGTGTTTCTGATGTCTCTGCTCATTCTGTGCTGTAGTTCAACAACAGTATTTGCCGCAGATACATCTGCCGAGTATGTACCTCAGCTCTATGCAACAATCTGGTCTCTGGTGCCGCCGGTTGTCGCAATCGTACTGGCACTTATTACAAAGGAAGTTTATAGCTCCTTATTCGTTGGAATTTTGATCGGAGGTGCATTTTGGTCAGGATTTAAAGCGGAAGCTACAATTTTACATGTATTTCAGGATGGAGTAGTGGGAGTACTTACAGATTCTTACAATATGGGTATTCTGGTATTTCTGGTAATCCTTGGTGTCATGGTATGTATGATGAATAAAGCCGGTGGTTCCGCAGCTTTCGGACGCTGGGCGAAAGAGCATATCAAGACAAGAGCTGGCGCACAGCTTGCAACAATCGCACTTGGAGTGCTGATTTTTATTGATGATTATTTTAACTGCCTTACAGTTGGGAGCGTTATGCGTCCGGTAACAGACAGTCACAATGTATCCCGTGCGAAACTCGCATATCTGATCGATGCTACAGCAGCGCCAATCTGCATTATTGCACCGATTTCTTCCTGGGCAGCAGCAGTAACAGGATTTGTGAAAGGGGAGGATGGATTTTCAATTTTTATTCGTGCAATCCCATATAACTATTATGCAATTCTTACAATTATAATGATGGTAACACTGGTTCTTGCAAAAGAAGATTATGGCCCGATGAAGGCGCATGAGAAAAATGCGATTGAAGGAGATCTTTTTACAACAGGAGACAGACCATTTGAAAATGCAACAGAAAATGCTATTTACAATAAGGGGAAGGTAATTGATCTTGTGTTCCCAATCTTGTCACTTATTGTATGCTGTGTAATAGGAATGATCTACTCCGGTGGTTTCTTCTCAGGAACAGGCTTTGTAGAGGCTTTTTCCGGAAGTGATGCATCTGTTGGACTGATGCTTGGAAGTTTCTTCGCAATGGTAATTACAATCGTTTTTTATGCAGTAAGAAAAGTTCTTCGTTTTTCGGATTCTATGGCTTGTATTCCGGAAGGATTTAAGGCAATGGTTCCGGCTATCCTGATTCTTACATTTGCATGGACACTGAAAGCGATGACGGACAGCCTTGGAGCAGCTCCGTTCGTGGCTTCTGTAATGAATTCAGCAGCAGGCGGACTGATGAACCTTCTTCCGGCAATCATCTTCCTTGTAGGATGCTTTCTTGCATTTGCAACAGGTACTTCCTGGGGAACATTCGGAATTCTGATTCCAATCGTAGTTGCAGTATTCCAGGGTACGAATGAGACAATGATGATCATCTCTATCTCAGCTTGTATGGCCGGAGCAGTTTGCGGAGATCATTGTTCACCTATTTCAGATACAACAATCATGGCATCTGCAGGAGCGCAGTGTAATCATGTAAATCATGTATCCACGCAGCTTCCATATGCAATGACTGTAGCAGCGGTTTCCTGTATTACATATGTGATCGCAGGTATCTTGCAGAATGCAGTCATCTGTCTCGTGATCGGAATTGCTCTGCAGATTGGAGTTCTGCTTGCAATCAAAGCAATCACAAAAGATCACACAGGTAGGGTGAAAACAACAAACTAAAAACCAGAGAGAAAGCGAGGAGTTGATCCTCGTTTTCTTTTTACAGAAATGTAGTAAAAAAGGACGAAATGAAAAGCTTGTTAAGCGGTTCATTTCGTCCCTGTTTGCTTTATGAAATCTTATTTATCCAGATCTTTTCCTGTCAGCATCTTATATGCCTGAAGGTATTTCTCAATCGTCTTATTTACAATTTCCTGTGGAAGTGTCCAGTCGTTGTCTGGATTTGCTTTCAGCCAGTCACGGGCAAACTGTTTGTCAAAAGATGGCTGTCCATGTCCGGCTTCATAACCGTCAGCAGGCCAGAAACGGGAACTGTCAGGAGTGAGCATCTCATCTCCGATTACCATATTTCCATTTTCATCAAGTCCGAACTCAAATTTTGTATCTGCAATAATGATACCTTTGCTCAGAGCATATTCGGCACATTTCTTATAGAGAGCAATTGTGTTGTCGCGAAGTTTCTCAGCGAGTTCACGTCCTCTTCCAGGGTAATATTTTTCAAGGTGATCAACGCTCTGCTCGAATGAAATGTTCTCATCGTGATCTCCGATTTCAGCCTTTGTGGAAGGTGTATAGATTGGTTCAGGAAGTTTGTCAGATTCCTTTAATCCTTCCGGAAGTGTGATTCCACAAACAGTTCCGTTTTCTTTATAGCTTTCCCAGCCACTTCCAGTGATATAACCACGAACGATACACTCGATTGGAAGCATTTCGAGTTTCTTACACATCATAGATTTTCCATCATATTTCTCCTGCTGGAAGAACTCCGGCATATCTTTCACATCAACAGAGAGCATGTGGTTAGGAAGAATGTCTTCTGTCAGATCAAACCAGAATTTGGACATCTGAGTCAGGACAGTTCCCTTCTTTGTAACTTCATTGTTGAGAATCACGTCAAAGCAGCTGATGCGGTCTGTAGCAACCATGATTAAGCTGTCTCCATTATCATAAATTTCACGAACTTTACCTTCTTTGATTGGTTTTAATTCCTGCATTTTTTCACCTCATAGAATTTTCTTAGAATTTACAACGTAACCGTACACTTTTTAGGGGAAACTGTCAAGCGGGCTGAAAACGTGGGAAGAGAGGTGTGAAAAATCATTGAAGAAGGAAAAAAGTGGAAAATTGTGTTTTTTGTATAAAAACAACGGAAAAATAAAGAGAGTGATTGTGGAATACGTTGGGTAAAAAGTAAAAAAAACAGAATGTTTTTGAGGTATCATAAACAAATCAGATATTATTTAATAAGAAATTATTATAGTAGAAAAGGCAGTTACACAGAAGGTGAAAGAGAATAGTAAAAAGAAATATTGACATTTATGACATATTGTAATTAAATTAGTGTGTCTATTTATATAGAAGAAACGAGGGAATAGAATGATGCAGAATCATAATCAACAGAAAAAAATTGCGCTGATCAATGACTTTACAGGCTTTGGCAGATGCTCAATTGCGGTACAGATGCCGATTATTTCAATGCTGAAAGTGCAGTGTTGTGCAGTGCCTACCTCGATTTTTTCAAATCATACCGCATATGAAGATTATTATTTTACAGATTATACATCAAATATGGAAGCATATATTGAACAATGGAAGAAGCTGGATCTGAAGTTCGAAGGGATTTGTACTGGTTTTTTGGGATCAGCAGAACAGATTCGGATTGTCAGTGAGTTTATCCAGTATTTTAGAGACGAGAATACAGTGGCTGTGATCGATCCGGTGATGGGGGACAATGGGGAGGCATATTCGACTTATACGGAAGAAATGTGCAGACAGATGATTCAATTAGTCCGCTATGCGGATGTAGTTGTTCCAAATGTGACAGAGGCATGTATCTTGACAGGAACACCGTATAAGGAACGGTGGACAACGAGAGAGCTGGCAAAGATGGCAGAACAGATTGTGCAGACCGGACCAGAAAAAGTCGTGATTACAGGAATTCCACAGAAGACGTATGTATCCAACTTGTGTTACGAAAAAGGTAAAGGATACGAGATGATCCGCACGCATAAAGTAGGACATTCCAGATGTGGTACAGGAGATATTTTCTCAGCAATTATTGCAGCAGATGCGGTCAATGGAGTGGAATTTACAAAATCTGTCCGAAAAGCATCCGCATTTATAAAGAAGTGTATTCAAAAGTCTATTGAAATGGAAATTCCGTTGACGGATGGAGTCTGTTTTGAAGAATTGATGGGACTATTGAAATAAAAGAAAATTAAGGAGTAAACAAAAATGAATTTAGAAGAATGCTATGAAGCAATGGATAGTGACTATGATGATGTGATGAGAAGACTTGGAAGTGAAACACTGGTCCGTAAATTTGTATTGAAGTTTTTGGATGATACAAGTTTCCAGGGATTAAAAGAAGGACTTGAAAATCAGGATGCAGAACTCGCATTCCGAAGTGCACATACATTGAAAGGCGTGTGCATGAATCTTGGATTTACAAAGTTATTCGAGGTCAGCGCAGTATTAACAGAAGAGCTTCGAGACAGAGAAATCAAAGAAAACACTACAGAGATGTTTGAAGAAGTAGAACGAGAATATACCCGAACAATAGAAGCAATTAAAGGATTATGTTAAGAAGTAGACAATTGAAAAAATATAAATTTTTTCTGCCAGTAGAAATTTATCTGCTGGCAGTTTTTATAGTTGCACCACTTGCAGCGTATACTCCTTCAGCAAGGCCTGTATCAACGGAAACAACAGGTTTTTTATATGTTTTCATGATAAATTCCTTCAATGCTCTCGTGTATTACATACTATCTAACCACATTATGGAAAAATGTATAGAAATCAAGAAAAAACCTTATAAAGTGAATGACAATTCATCCAAGCAGGGTGTAGAATAGTAAAATAATGGCTGAATAGTGATTGGAAAAGGAGAGAAGGCATGCTTCAGATACAACATATTTGCAAGGAATATCGAACAGGTAATCTGATACAGAAAGCATTGGATGATGTCAGTCTGAATCTCAGAGATAATGAATTTGTTGCTATTCTGGGACCGAGCGGCTCGGGAAAGACAACGCTTTTGAATATCATTGGCGGTTTGGATCGGTATGACAGCGGAGACCTGATCATCAATGGAATATCAACGAAGAAATATAAGGACAGAGACTGGGATTCTTATCGTAATCATACGATAGGATTTGTTTTCCAGAGTTATAATCTGATTCCGCATCAGACTGTTCTGGCAAATGTTGAACTGGCACTTACGATTTCGGGGATTGGCAAGTCCGAGAGAAGGAAACGTGCGACAGAAGCGCTTGAAAAGGTTGGACTAGGTGCGCAGCTTCACAAGCGACCAAGTCAGATGTCCGGAGGACAGATGCAGCGTGTTGCGATTGCCCGGGCATTAGTGAATGATCCGGATATCCTGCTTGCAGATGAACCGACAGGTGCACTGGACAGTGATACAAGTGTGCAGGTCATGGATCTTCTTCAGGAAGTAGCGAAAGACCGACTGGTGGTTATGGTTACACATAATCCGGAGCTTGCAGAGCAGTATGCGACAAGAATTGTTACATTAAAAGATGGTGTGATCCGTTCAGATACAGATCCGTTTGAAGTAGATGAAACGGTGATGGGAGTGGCAGAACACAGGAATATGGGGAAATCCTCGATGTCATTTCTGACAGCATTAGCTTTGAGTTTTAACAATCTGAAGACAAAGAAGGCACGAACGCTTTTGACTTCATTTGCAGGCTCAATCGGAATTATCGGAATTGCATTAATTCTGTCTCTATCTACAGGTGTGAATCAATATATTCAGAACGTAGAGGAAGAGACGCTTTCAGAATATCCGCTGCAGATACAAAGTACAGGCTTTGATCTGACATCCATGATGGTTGGGATGGACAGTGCTTCTGCGGATGATAAAAAAACAGACAAAGAGAAGTCAGATACAAAGAAAAAGTCAAAGGATCAGGTTAAAGTAATTCAGATGGTGACGAATATGTTTTCCACAATGGATTCAAATGACCTTGGTGCTTTGAAGAAGTATCTTGATACTGGTAAGAGTGGAGTGGAACAATATACGAATGCTATAGAATATAAGTACAGCATTTCTCCGCAGATTTATAAAGAAAATAAAGACAGTATCCGTCAGGTGAATCCAGATCAATCCTTTTCAGCTATGGGATTGGGTTCTTCTATAAGTACGAATAGCATGATGTCATCTATGATGAGTACAGATGTTTTTTATGAGATGCCGGAGAGCAGTAAACTTTATGAAAATCAGTATGAAGTGGAAAAGGGTCATTGGCCAAAAAAATATAATGAATGTGTTGTGGTTCTGACTTCGAATGGCGGAATGAGTGATTTTATGCTTTATACATTGGGACTTCGTGATCCGCTGGAGCTTGATGAGATGATCCAGTCATTTATGAAAGAGGAAAATGTTACTACACCGGATGATCTGGGAACCTATTCTTATGATGATATTATCGGAACAAAGTTCAAGCTTGTGAACAGTTCTGAGTATTATGAATATGATAGTCAGTATCAGGTTTGGAAAGATAAGACGGATAATGAAGATTATATGAAATCAATTGTAGCGAATGGGGAAGATCTTACCGTGGTTGGTATTGTGAAACCCGCTGAAGATGCGAAAGCCTCCTCTCTGAGTCCGGGAATTGCATATCCGACATCATTGACGAAACATGTGGCAGAACAGGCAGCAAAAAGTGAGATTGTGAAACAGCAGCTGGCAAATCCGGATGTTAACGTATTTACAAATAAAAAATTCGGAGAGAAAGATAGTGAAAATGGATTCTCCATGGATTCTTTATTTACGGTTGACGAAGCAGCACTGCAGAAAGCATTTGGATTTGACGCAAGTGCGATGAACAATTTAGGAAATTCTCTGGATTTTGGAAATTCGTTAAATCTCAGTGAATCTATGAATTTGTCAAAAGCATTTCAGACAGGAAGTAATACGCTGGATCTGTCGGGACTTGTGAATCCAGATTCTCTGAACTTAGATCTTTCCGGAATGCCGCAGATGAATCTGGGAGAGATCGTTTCGAATCTGGATCTGAAGGTATCACCGGATGGTATGAAACAGATGGCTTGTGGACTGCTGACGGGATATCAGAAGTATGCAAAGACACATCCAGAGGCAGATTATTCAGGTCTTGGAGAGGATTTTACAGCATTTCTTAAGACAGATGCAGCAAAAAAGATTATTTCTGATAATATAAAAGATATCATAAAATCAAGCGGAATTGTGACGATTACAACCGAGAAAATACAGGAATTGATCAAAAATATTATGGCCGGATACGAACAGTATATTACGGAAAAAGGATATACAGATCCGGATCAATTCGATGAATATTTGATGGAATATCTTCAGACGGATGGAGCGAAGAAAATAATTTCAGATTGGATGGCAGAAGTTATGCCGGAAGATCCGGAGATTGAGATAACACCGGAACAGCTTGAGAAATTATCAGATGATCTTGTGAAAGGTTATTTGGCATATGCTTCTGAGAATGGTCTTCCGGATCCGTCTAAGATGGGAGAACATTTCATGGCTTATCTGCAAACAGATGATGGAAAGAAGCAGTTTCAGGAAGGTCTGTCAGCAATGATCGATATGGATCAGTTGGAGAGCCAGGTGTCAAAAATCATCGGAAATTATATGAACCAGGCAATGGGGACTCTGGGAGACTCCATTGGTCAGGCACTTGAGACACAGGTGTCCTCTGCAATGACACAGATTATCGGTCAGATGACAACAGGGCTTGAATCTGCAATGAAACAGATGATGACCAACGTAGGAACGCAGCTTCAGAACACCCTCGGAAATGCAATGCAGATTGATCCGGCAGCATTTGCAGATGCATTTCAGATGAATATGACGGAAGATGATCTGGCGGAGCTTATGATGTCAATGAGTGGGAAAGGCTTGGCTTCTTATGATAGTAATCTGCAGAAACTGGGATATGTAGATTTTGCAGTCCCGTCTGCTATTAACATTTATCCAAAGGATTTTGAAGGAAAGGAACAAGTAGTAAAGATTCTGGACGATTATAATAGCAGGATGGAGGCAGAAGGGAAGGATGAGCAGGTCATTACTTATACCGATGTAGTTGGAACTTTAATGTCCTCTGTCACAACAATCGTAGATACGATCAGTTATGTGCTGATTGCATTTGTAGCGATTTCTCTTGTGGTATCTTCCATTATGATTGGTGTTATTACCTACATCAGTGTGCTTGAGCGGAAGAAGGAAATTGGGATATTAAGAGCAATCGGTGCGTCAAAGCGAAATGTATCACAGGTGTTTAATGCAGAAACGTTTATTATCGGACTTTGTGCAGGAGTGATCGGAATCGGACTAACATTGTTACTTCTGATTCCTGGGAATGCGATTATTCACAATGTGGCAGATAATGCGAAGGTAAATGCAGTTCTGCCGATTGTTCCGGCAATCATACTGATTTTATTAAGTGTTGTCCTTACATTACTTGGTGGACTGATTCCATCCAAGAAAGCAGCAAAGAGTGATCCTGTGACAGCACTTCGTACAGAGTAGGGCACGGGTGAGAAGAATGGAAAATTTAGTTTTTAGTCTGAATGCAACCGTACCAATCTTTTTGATGATGGTACTGGGAATGCTGTTCAAAAAGCTTGGCTGGATGGATGAAGAGTTTGCAGCAAAGATGAATAAATTTGTCTTTTTGATTCCATTGCCGGTATTGTTGTTTGGTGATCTGGCAAAAGTTGATTTTAAAGAAGTGTGGAATATCAGGTTTGTGATTTTCTGCTTTGTAGTAACATTTATCTGCATTACAATTGCTGCGCTGGTATCTTGCATCTGGAAAGACCGTTCCATCCAGGGTGAATTTATTCAGGCTTCGTACCGGAGCAGCGCAGCACTTCTTGGAATTGCATTTATTCAGAATATTTATGGAAATGCAGGGATGGCGCCACTTATGATCATTGGAAGTGTACCACTTTATAATGTGATGGCAGTTATCGTGTTATCCTTTTTCCATCCGGAACGAAAGGCAATTGATAAAGCTGTATGGATAAAAACGTTAAAGGGAATCGTAACCAATCCAATCATCATTGGAATCGTGGCTGGTCTGATCTGGTCAGCCTGCAAGATCCCAATGCCGGCAATTCTTAATAAAACGGTGACAAGTATTGGAGGAATGTCCACACCAATGGGGCTGATGGCAATGGGAGCTACCTTTGATTTTAGGAAAGCACTTGGAAGGATCAAACCGGCTGTGACAGCAACAATTATGAAGTTGATCGTATTTGTGGCAATTTTTCTTCCGATTGCTGTGAAACTGGGATTCCGTCAGGAAGAACTGATTGCAATCCTTGTAATGCTTGGATCTGCAACAACAGTAAGCAGTTTTGTTATGGCAAAGAATATGGGACATGAAGGAGTTTTATCATCAAGTGTAGTGATGCTGACAACATTGTTCAGTGCATTCACGTTGACAGGGTGGCTGTATGTGCTGCGAGCGTTTCAGCTGGTATAGGAATAGGAAATTCACATTTTGTTGCGTAGGAGGATAAAAATGGCTGTTGGTCGCATATAGTACGAACAATAACAAAAAATGTTGAAAAATGGGGGTGCTGTGGGAAAAAGTTCTTGCAACGTCCCTTGTTTTATGCTATACTACGAACGTTGCTAAAAAACACGTATGTGGATTCCTTCCAAGGTGCCTAAGTCGAGACAGGAGTTTCGTCCGGTTGCGAAGGAGAGTAAAACATACGGAAGAAAAAAACCAAATGGAGGAGAATAACATGAGCGTTATTTCAATGAAGCAGTTATTGGAAGCAGGTGTTCATTTTGGACATCAGACAAGAAGATGGAACCCTAAGATGGCTCCATACATCTACACAGAGAGAAATGGTATCTACATCATCGACCTGCAGAAATCTGTAGGAATGGTTGACGATGCATATAAGGCTGTTTCTGACATCGCTGCAGAAGGCGGTACAGTTCTTTTCGTAGGAACAAAGAAACAGGCACAGGATGCAATCAAAGCTGAGGCTGAGCGTTGCGGAATGTATTATGTAAACGAGAGATGGCTTGGAGGAATGCTTACAAACTTCAAGACAATCCAGAGCCGTATCAAACGTCTGAAAGACATCGAGAGAATGGCAGAGGATGGAACATTCGACGTACTTCCGAAGAAAGAAGTTATCGAACTGAAAAAAGAGTGGACAAAGCTTGAGAAGAACCTTGGCGGAATCAAAGATATGAAGAAACTGCCAGATGCTATCTTCATCGTAGATCCTAAGAAAGAAAGAATCTGTGTACAGGAAGCACACACACTCGGAATTCCGCTGATCGGTATCTGTGATACAAACTGTGATCCAGAAGAACTGGATTACGTAATCCCAGGTAATGATGATGCAATCAGAGCTGTAAAACTGATCGTTTCTAAGATGGCAGACGCTGTTATCGAAGCAAACCAGGGTGCAGCTGAGGATGAGTATTACGAGGAGGCTGCAGAAGCAGCTGAAGCTGAAGAGGCTGTAGAAGAGTAATATCAGTTCTTGATATGAAAGAAAATGCTTCAGCCTGATTATCAGGTTGAAGCATTTTACTTTATAGAAATAGTTCTATAGAGAAAAGCATATGTTACTGCTTACAGTGACACACACATTATGAATAATGGAGGAAAATTATCATGGCAATCACAGCAGGAATGGTAAAAGAGTTAAGAGAAATGACAGGCGCTGGAATGATGGACTGTAAAAAAGCGCTTGCTGAGACAAACGGAGATATGGATGCAGCTGTAGAGTTCCTTAGAAAGAACGGACAGGCTAAAGCTGAGAAAAAAGCTGGAAGAATCGCTGCAGAAGGTATCGTTAAGACAGTTGTTAAAGATGACAAAGTTGCTGCAATCGTAGAAGTAAACTCTGAGACAGACTTCGTTGCAAAGAACGACGAGTTCCAGGGATTCGTAGAAGCAGTTGCTAACCAGGTAGTAGATTCAGAAGCAGCTGATCTTGATGCATTTATGGCAGAGCCTTGGGAAGCTGATACAACAAAGACTGTAAAAGATGCTCTCGTAGAGAAGATCGCAGTTATCGGAGAGAACCTGAACATCAGAAGATTCGAGAAAGTTGCAGCAGACAACGGTGTGGTTGTTCCTTACATCCACGGTGGCGGACGTATCGGTGTTCTTGTTGTTGCTGATACAGATGTTGTTAACGACGAGATCAAGGCAGCACTGAAGAACGTAGCTATGCAGGTAGCAGCTATGTCTCCGAAGTATGTATCCCGTGAGGAAGTATCTCAGGATTACCTTGATCACGAGAAAGAGATCCTTCTCGCTCAGGCTAAGAAAGAGAACCCGGAGAAACCGGAAAACATCATCGAGAAGATGATCATCGGACGTCTGAATAAAGAGCTCAAAGAGATCTGTCTGCTTGATCAGGTATACGTTCAGGACAGCGACCTTACAGTAGGAAAATACGTTGATAAGGTAGCAAAAGAGAACGGTGCAAACGTTAAAGTTACAAAATTCGTTCGTTTCGAGACTGGTGAAGGAATCGAAAAGAAAGTTGATGACTTCGCAGCAGAAGTTGCAGCTCAGGCTGGAATGTAAGCGTCTAGCACAAGCACGGCGTATATAAAAAGAAATCCTCGACACAAGTTTACTTGTGATCGAGGATTTCTTTTTATATGCATCGTGCGACGCACGTATAGCGAGATGAAGCGAAGCGAAATCGAGCTAAGCGTGCTTGTGCGGATGTCTTGGTGCACCTACAATGCACAAAAAACAGAACAAACATTCGACTTAGCTATGTACTTTTTTTCTACTGAATGATATACTATACAAGTAACAACACTAAGAAAATAATTACTATTTTTAAAATATCAATGCTAAATTAGATCGGTTCAGTTATATGGCGAGCTTAAGGGATTCTTCTCTGATAACGCAGTGGAATATTGTCATTAGCGAAATTATAATAAGTAAATGTAAACAATAGAAGTTAAAATGATATGTTTTATAAGTAGATAAAATAAGAGGATAAATAAATGAATCAAGAACATGAAATTGTTTTATATCAAGTGGAAGATACTAATATTTATGTGAATGTAATGTTTAAGGAAGATACTTTTTGGATGACACAAAAAGCAATGGCAGATTTATTTGAATGTACAACAGATAATATTTCCTTGCATTTAAAAAATATTTATAAGGAAGAAGAATTAGATGAAAATCGAACTACCGAGTTTTTCTCGGTAGTTCAAAATGAGGGACAACGTAACGTTAAAAGAAAAGTAAAATGTTATAATTTGGATGCAATTATAGCTGTTGGATATCGAGTAAATTCTAAGAAAGCTACACGCTTTCGGCAGTGGTCTACTAAAACATTAAAAGAATATATTACAAAAGGGTTTGTGTTGAATGATGATATGCTTAAAAATGGCAGACCTTTTGGAAAAGACTATTTTGATGAATTACTTGAACGCATTCGTGAAATCAGAGCCAGTGAACGCAGAGCCTATCAGAAAATTACGGATGTATTTGAACAGTGCAGTTATGATTATGATAAAAATAGTGAGATAACAAAAGCATTTTATGCATTTGTCCAAAATAAGCTTCACTTTGCTGTTACCGGAAAGACTGCGGCAGAATTGATATATGAACGTGCTGATTCGGAAAAACCAGCAATGGGTTTGACTACATGGAAAGATTCTCCGGATGGGAAAATTTTAAAACGAGATATTGGAATAGCAAAAAATTATTTGAATGAAAAAGAATTATCGCGATTGAATAGACTTGTGACAATGTTTATTGATTATGCAGAATTAATGGCTGAAGATGAGATATTAATGAGCATGCAAGACTGGGTTGATCAAACAAATCAGTTTTTATTGAATAATAGGCGAAAGGTATTGAATGGAAAAGGGAAAATTTCTCGTGATGTAGCTATGCAAAAAGCTGAGAAGGAATATGAAGTATTTAGAGTTAAACAGGATAGAGAATATGTTTCTGAATTTGATCGGGAAGTAGAGAAATATCTTAAAGGTTAGGAAAAAAGAATGTTGTCCAGAAGTAGAAAATATAAAGGAGAGAATCTATAATGGATCATTTTGAATTAGTATCACAATATAGCTCGACTGGTGATCAGCCACAGGCAATCAAAGAACTGGTCGAAGGATTTAAAGAAGGAAACCAGTGTCAGACGTTGCTTGGCGTTACTGGATCTGGTAAGACATTTACCATGGCGAATGTCATTCAACAGATGAATAAACCGACATTGATTATTGCACACAATAAAACACTTGCGGCTCAGTTATATGGCGAGTTTAAAGAATTCTTCCCGGAAAACGCAGTCGAATACTTTGTCTCCTAGTAGACGGAGATCGAAAAACAGGTGGTATTTTGTAGTATGTGGGTGGTTGAACATCCAGATGTTGTAGAAGTGGTAGTGGTGAGAGTATAGGTAAAAAGTAGGTGGATGAAGAGGTTTTGTGACTTTTCATTGCCTGCTTTTTGATTATAATTAAAGATATAGTGTATGAACATAAAATACTTGTTATAATTTATTATAAATATAAATATGACAGGTAGGCTGGTAGCAATTATGTGTGAGAGAAAAGGAGTAATGTATGATTGTATATCATGGATCAACAGAAATTATAAAAAACTAGATACAGTATATTCGAAAAAGTATCTGTTTTTGGTTGAGAATTTTATATTAGAAGCCAGTGAGAATGGAACATAGTGAATTTTTAAAGGGCTTCCTGATAGATGGGAAACTTTTGAATCGACTGAAGAGAATTAAGTGTTTTACAAGATTATGTTGGTGACAGTTTTTTAAGAGGAAAAACTTTAATGCGGTGAAAAGGAGAAATGTTAAAACTTGAAAAATCGACAAATGATGACAATTTATTGAAAGTTATGTGTATTATATATGTGAGAAAAAAGTATTAAATATAATTAAAAGGAGTACAACTGTGGAAAATGTTTTTGAACATGATGCGATTCCAACATGGAGCGGGTTTATATATCAAGGAAGAATAGCGGTTTATTTGGCAATTAAAAAAATAATTGAATTAAGGGATGGCAACAAAATATCAGAAATAGATAAATATGCAATAGAAATGGAAAAATGTGAAGATATAGCAATTGTATATAAGGGCGAAAATGAAAAGCGAGAGTATATTTCTATTCATCAAGTGAAAAATGAAAAAGAAGATGCGCTTAGTGAATACAAAATACCGTTAATTCAACTTATGCTGGAAAAAGGATATTACCAAAAATATGGTGGTGGTGTACCTGCGGCATATCTTCATATAGCAAATAATGCAAGAACAAAGACTAAAGATTTTGAAACAGGATATTTAAAGAATCTAAAAAATTGGAAACAGGATATATTGAATTATTATAATGCAATTGATAAGGCGTGTAAAAATTTTACAAATGATCAGAAGTTTTACGAGGAATTACAAGAAGCAATAAAGAAAGACCCTATTGGCATAGATAGAAGTGAATATACGACACAATATAATATAGTGAAAAAATCCTGTAAAGAAATGATGGAGAAAAAACAATCTATTGATAGTATTGAATTTGAAGAAGAGTTGGAAAAATTGAAAGATTATTTATTAAATAAATTTGCGGTGCCTAATATTAGCAATGAGGTAACAATATACAAGTATGATAACGGATTAAACTATTTTGATGCAACGAAAATATTTGATGAGATAGTGAAATTGGTGAAAAAATATAAAGGAGAAGTTGAAGAGTGGTCTGAAAACCAGTATAAGTATTTGGCAGATAAACTATTGAATTATATAGATAAAACGATTCTCGAAAGGCATAAAAACCTACAAGAAAATAAGTGTGTAGTAAAAGAAATTTCATTGAGTAAGCTGCAAGAAATAATGGATACGTTTGTTGAAAATAATGAAAAGGAGGCAAATGTATTAGCTTTAAAGAGAGGGTATATAAAGACTTTAGAAAAATTTTGTGAAAAATGCAAACGAAGTAATGATTATACGTGTCAGGATATTGGGTGTAAATTACAACAAGCGGAATATAGAAAAGAAAATTTAAATGAAGAGGATTTTGTCAAGTTTTGCTACAATTTGAGACCGGAGTGTGAAAAGAAAATAGAAGACAGGGCGTGTATAGCTGATTTAGGCAATAAGGATGGATTAATAGAATCCGTTTTTCCAATAATAAAAGAAATACCATCGGAAAGATTTATGAGCAAAGAAGACGAGAGACAATTAAAGGTTAGAAATTATGATAAAACAGCATTTATAACGGCAATCACTAATTCGGATGCGGAGGATACTGTATTAGGAATTGAGCAGGCAATGGATAAAAATTCAGTTATGATAGAACCTATTTTTGATGCGGATCAGCTTGTAACTACGAGGTTAGAAGCTGAGGAAAATATTTGGAATCAGAGTTGTATAAAAATCCGCAGCGATGAAATTGGAGATGGTCAAAATGTTGAAAATAGAGATGAGAAAAGTATTTATGTGCCGAAAAGACCAGAGTTTGTAAAGGCAGAAAATTTAATTAAAGATATGGAGAAAGATGGAGAATGAGAGAATTTATAGAAGCATTATTTGAGAAAGAAAATAAAATTGAGTTTCAATATGAAGATTATGAAATGTCATTTTTTGCAGGAAGATTTAAGAGTTATTATTTGATTTTTTATATAAGGACTCAGGCGGAATTAATCGATTTATGGAAAAATACAAGTTCTATTTTTAAAACGATAAAACAAAATGAAGATATTTATAACAATAATATGGATAAAAATATTGTATGTGTTTATTGTTTAAATGTATCGGAAGAAGAATATTATGAAACAGGAAAAACAGGAACGATAAGTGGGTTAAGTAAAACGATAAGTTCGATTGAAGAGGATTTGAATTTTTTTATAAAACATGTATTTTTATATACAGACAAAATGAATAGTGATGCTAATCAATATATTGGAGAATTTAATGCATTGTGTAAAAAGTACTTAACGATAGAGAATTTTGAACAATATAAAAATGAAATAGAAGAAAGTTATCTTTTTGATTTTTTGATGAATTTATTTATAAAATTTCCATTTTTAAAAATTGGAGAATATATTCGTCAGAATCAAGAAGGACAAGAATATCGTACGGCAACAAGTTTTATAGAAGAAAAAATAAAAAAAGATAAAATTGATATAGAAAAGATGCAGGAAATAATGGACTCTTTGGAAGAAACCGAAAATATAGGTACGGATGATGCAATATTTAAATGGATTGATAACCTGGATTTAGAAGAGGAGGAAAAAGAAATACAATGAGAATACGAGAAATAGAAGCAGAAAATTTTAAGTTGTTTACTAAAAATTTTCATGAAGTGAATGAAATTGAAAAATCCGATTTAATTGTATTTAATGGACCTAATGGATATGGAAAAACAAGTGCTTTTGATATTATTGAATTTTGCCTCACAGGAACCATAAAGAGAATTGGAAAATATAATGAGGAATTAGCTGTAAAAAAGACGGAAGCATTTGATAATAAGATTCTTATTTCTGATGAAACGAAAGAAGCATTTGTAAAAATTTTATTTGATAATGATGGAAAATGTATTGAAATAAAATATACATACTTCCCGGCGAAAAATAAGAAACGTGGAGCTTCGAAGGAAAATAATCCTCATAATATATTCGGATGTTTTAATAGAGAAATTATATGTGATGGAGAGAAAATATATAATCAGGAAAAGTTTTTAAGCGAAATACAATTTGATGATATAGAAGAAATATTTGATAAATGTTGTTTCTTGTCTCAAGATGAACATTTACAATTTTTGAAAGCTGCAAAAAAATCCAAAGCAGAGGGGTTAAATTTTTTACTTGATGTTCCAACAGAATGGGAGAAAGAGCAGGAAAAAGTAAATAAAAAAATAGATCTTTTAAGTAATAAAAAGTCAAAAAATACTTCCTATATTCCAAGACTAAAAAGTAGACAAGAGAAAGAAAAACAGAAACTGACAGAATTAAAAGAGAAAATGTTGGAAAGTCAAGAGGATACTTCGATAACTTATCGTAGATTATATACAAATAAAAATGTTAGTTGGGACAATGAAAACTTTCGAATAGATGAAATAACATATAAGAATTCAATAAAAGAAATAGATGATTTGATATATTTTTCGGAGCATAAACAAGAATGTGGAGATTATCATTGGAATTTACCGTATCAGGATTATATAAAGGAATACAATGGAGATAAAAATATATCATTTGAAGAATATCCACTAGAGTATGCTTATAGATTTATTAATTTATTAAAAAGAGAAAAAGATATAGAAGAAAAATATGAAAAAGAAAAAAGATATAGGACAATTATAGATTGTATTCAGAAAAGACAATTTGATAATTTGAATTGGGATTTTCTCCAAAAGGAAGAATTATTAGAAACAGAAGTAATCGATGTTATAAAAATACAATTAGAAGAAGTGGACTCGTTAAAGCGGACACAGGGGATAGTTCAAGAAGCGATATCAACATTGAAAGAATCAAGAGAAACGTTAGTAAGTAAAGCAGACGTAATAATGAAAGAAGAACTGATTAGTTCAAAAAATTGTCCGCTTTGTGGAGCATCTTATTCTGATAGAGAGCAATTAAATGAAAAAATAAAGGAAGAGACAAATGTATTAAACAAAATATCAGATGAAACAACAACGCGAATCCAAAATATAAAGAAGAAAATATACGAAGAATATTTAGAAAAGGTAGAAGAAAAAATTCAAATAAAATTGGAAAATTCAATTTCGGATGAGACTTATGCGGATTTACAAAACGTAAAAAAGAATAAAGCTAAAATATTTGATTTAGAACAGTTACTTCAAAAAATAGAAATTGAAATAGACAATGAAGAAAAAAGCGAGGAGTCTCTTTTGCCTGGCTATAATATGCTTATAACAAGAATAAAAGAAAAATTGAGACCTGTAGCAGAAGAAATTTCAATGCAATTAAAAGAGAAGGATTTTGAGTATTATTATGAGAGATTTTATGATAAAAATCTAGAATTATTTTTTGAAATCAACAAAGAAGAATTATGTGAGAAAAGAAAGTATATTAATGGAATAAGACATAATTTTTATATTGCAGAGATGAATAAGAAAAATAAGGAAATAGAAATCCTTACAAGTAGAATTGACAAGTTAGAAAAGGTAGTTGAGAAATTAAAGGAGTATTCTGAGGCACTGAAACAGGGAATAAAAGAGTATAAAAAGAAAATTATTAGTGATATAGAACCATTATTGCATGTATATACTGCAAAAATTTTACAACAAAAATTTAACGGTAAAAGTATTTATATTTCTACAAATGAAGCTGTTGATAGTATTCAGTTTGTTAATTCAATGAAAGATAGGCAGGATATTTTGTATAGCATGAGTTCAGGACAACTTTCAGCAGTTGCAATTTCATTTTTGCTTTGTATGAATCAGGTTTATGGAAAACATAATCCGTGTTCTGTTTTGTTAATTGATGATCCGGTGCAGACGATAGACGATGTCAATATGGTAGGACTTGTGGATCTTTTAAGATACGAGTTTGAGGATAGGCAGATATTCATATCAACACATGAACAAACATTTGAATGGTTTTTAAGATATAGATATTCGAAAGCAAATAAAGCGGTAAAAATATTTAATATGAAAGAGATTATGTTGAATGAAGAATAAAAAGAATTGCTGTTAATAGGTAATTGCTTAAGTTTATGTGCTCATGAACATAGTAGTAATAAAGGGGGACATGAAAGAGTAAATTCCATTCTGCATTCTGCTTTAATTTCGCTGAAATAACAAGAAATTTGGAAAAGGTAAAATAACAAGAGTTTCAAGGGATGAAGCTTCATAAATGGTATTATCAAAAAAGAAATTCTATAGCACATTATAGGGCGATACATGAACCTGTTAAGTTAGATGCCGCAGATTGGAATACAATGATAAAATTTAATTTTGAAGTTATAGAATACTTATATGATAAATAATAAAAAGAAACTTTAGAAATGTTGATACATAGCCGATTGGTTCAATACGAGTCAGTCGGCTTTTTCATACCCATTTTTATACATAGCCAGTCCCGTAAAACGGATTGGCTATTATATTTTTCAAGGAAGGAGGAAACCATATGACCAAGTGTAAAGTAATTGCCCTTGCAAATCAGAAAGGAGGAACAGCAAAGACCACAATGACATTAAATCTTGGAATCGGTCTCGCACATCAGGGGCGAAAAGTATTATTGGTCGATGCTGATCCGCAGGGGGATTTAACAACTGCATTAGGTTGGACAAATGCAGACAGTCTTCCTATTACATTGGAAACACAAATGAAGAAGATATTACAAGACGAACCGTTTGTGTATAATGAAGGCATTTTACACCATGAAGAAGGAGTAGATATTATTCCAACCAACATTGAGCTATCGGGAATGGAAATCTCACTGGTAAATGCCATGAGCAGAGAGCAGACTTTAAAGCTGTATCTGTCAGATTTGAAAAAGGATTATGATTATATCTTGATTGATTGTATGCCTAGTCTGGGAATGTTGACTATCAATGCATTAGCTGCCGCAGACAGTGTAATTGTTCCGGTTCAGGCTCATTATCTTCCATTAAAGGGTAAGACACAGTTAATGAAAACAATCGGTAAGGTACAGAGACAGCTAAATCCTAATCTGAAGATTGATGGAGTATTGCTGACACTTGCAGATATGAGAACAAAACTTGCAAGGACAACAGAGGATAGCCTTCGAGAAAATTATGGGAAATATATCCGAATTTTCAAAACGTTTATTCCAGTGGCTATCACAGCGGCAGAAAGCAGTGCAGCAGGACAGAGCATTTATGAGTATGACAAGAATGGAACTGTTGCAAAGGCGTATGCTGAATTTACGAGGGAGACAATATGAAGTGACCTCACAATTGTAGATTCGTGGATTTACCTGTAAAATATTATTTGAACGAATAATAAGGTAACAGGGATTACCGCATACAATAGGAGGTCACATATGAATAGTATAGTTTATGTTGGGATGGATGTCCACAAGGAACAGTACATACTTTGTTGTTATAGTTATGATACAGATAAGGTTGAATATAAACAGACAATACCATCAGATTATAAACTTGTTCTTAAATATATGGAACAGATTCGTTCAAGATATGAAGGTGAGGTTTCATTTGTCTGTGGATATGAGGCAGGATGTTTGGGTTATTCTTTGTATCATCAACTAAAAGATCATGCTGTAGATTGCAAAATATTGGCTCCAAGTACAATGGCTATAACTAATACACATCATGTAAAAACTGATAAAAGAGATGCTGCAAATATAGCTAGATGTCTGGCATTTCATACTTATAGTGAAGTATATGTTCCAGATAATGATGACAATGATGTTAAGGAATATATTAGAATGCGTGATGACCAGAAACTGTATCTTAAAAAGGTAAAACAACAGATTCTTGCGTTTGTTTTAAGACAGGGAAAACGTTTTGAAGGTGGAAAAACTTATTGGACTATTGCACATCTGAAATGGTTAAAAACCTTAGAATTGTCAGATTTACAAAGAGAAGCTTTAGATGAATATCTTCTGACGTATGAATATTTAACAGAAAAAATCAGCAGATTTGATGAAAGAATAGAGGAACTTGCATCAGTAGAAAGATACGAAGAAAAAGTAAAACATATGAGTTGTCTTCTTGGGATTAAGACACATACCGCCCTTTCAATGATTGTCGAAGTTGGTGATTTTGAAAGATTTGAAAAAGCACCGAAATTTGCTTCGTTTTTAGGTCTTGTACCAAGTGAAGATTCCAGTGATACGAGAGTTAATCGATACAGCATAACAAAAGCTGGAAATAGCCACTTGCGAAGACTTTTAGTTGAAGCAGCCCAGAGTTATACAAGGGGAAATGTAGGACACAAATCAGTGGCATTGAAGCAAAGACAGAAAGGAAATCCACCGGAAGTAATTGTGTATGCAGATAAAGCAAATGAAAGGCTTAGACGAAGGTTTTACAAAATGACTCTAAACAAAGGAGTTAATCGAAATGTGGCAGCAACAGCAATAGCAAGAGAATTAGCGTGTTTTATCTGGGGTATGATGACAGAACATGTAAGTTAGTAGAATATTCATCTGTTTCAGTCAAGGATGCTTCGCATCGCCATTGGCGACAAGTCCCTGACAGAATCATCTGAATATTCTTAAGGGTAATCAAGCAGAAGAAACTGACTCTGTCAGATTACATCTGCAAAACAACTAATTAACACTGGATACAGAGGTAGAGCCTTGGAGCACTCTAAGGTCCGAATTATTTGCGACTCACCTCTGTTGACATTATATTTATATATTTTGATTCACGCTAGGAGACGGCAAGATTCACGGCGGACCATTGACCTGTTGGTAACCAATCCACGTATAACAGAGTGGCCAAGGCCGGGGACTGTTAGTCTGAGGTTCTACCTCTGTATCCAGTGTTAAAATTTAATGAAAGGAAAAGTTTGTGGTGATTTTTGTGAATTTACTCTTGACAAAGGTCACTTCATAACAGGTGAACATTCTTTGTCCTATCCTAAGAGATAATACCTTATGTTTTATCTGGTGTCTATCAGGAACCGTCAGACATGATAATTATTATGGATAACATCTGATGAAGGAAGAATCCCTTCTTTTGTTATCTGATTTACAGAAACTTATTAACCAAGTAGTCTTGATTGACTACACCATTATTATACTAGGAGAGTAATATTCTGAAAACTGCTTGAGATTTCGGGAAAAATCTGCTATAATACTGCTGTATATCTATGGGGTAGGGGAATTCATATCCTTTTGCCTTAGAAATTATGGAAGGAGGACTTGACTATGGCAAACGGAAATGCGACAATTATTGCCGGCTCGGCTCGGCAGGAGCATAGCGCCGTTTTTTCAGCGTGTCAAGTCTTATTTCATACAATTTATAACGAACCAGTTGCCGGAGACAGGGCGCATTATGCCTTGGCTTCGGCTTTTTGCGTTTGCCGGAAGGATGGTGGTTTGATATTGAAGTCCTAACCACGACCGGCAAATCGATCTTTTCCGGTTAAACCATCTATTTTCTCCGGCGTGTCCGCTGTCGGAGGAAGAAAATAGCGGATAGAATTATTTTGGAGGAATAAAAATGAAGAAGAAACTTCTAAGCCTTCTGCTTACGTTGTGCCTTGTGATGGCACTTGTTCCGATGACAGCGTTTGCAGAAGAGAACGAGCAAAGCAACAAAATCTCAATCACAACAGTAGATGAACTTTTGCAATTTGCAAAAGCTGTGGACAATGGCGAATATGACGATAAAACAGATGCGGTTGTATCTCTTGATGCAGATTTGGATTTAACAGGTGTTGCGTGGAAACCGATTGGCAGCGTCTTTGACGGCGACGGAAATCTACTGCACTACTTCAGCGGCAAATTTTACGGAAACGGGCATACGATTTCCAATTTAAATCTTTCCGAAAACTATGGAAAGACAGAGTATCCGTCTTTCGGATTTTTCAGTGAGGTTTACGGCGCTGAAATTTCCGGTTTGACAATTCAAGGCAAGCTGGATGTGTCCAATTCAGGGTATGTCTATTTTGGAACGGTAGCGGGCGTTGCAGCAGACAGCAAAATTTCTGACTGCGTTTCAGATGTGTCGTTCACGGATACAGACAAGTATATTAACGGGACTGTGGCTTTGTGCGGATATGCGATAAATAGCACAATTGAATACTGCCAAAACAAGGGGAATTTTTCAATAACGAAGGATGTCACCTCTTTTCAGATGGGCGGTATCGTAGGCCTTGCTCAAAACAGTACCGTACAGTTTTGTGCTAATACAGGCGAGATGACCTCTTGGACATCCTGTACCGGCGGAATTGTTGGGCAGCTGTATCAAGCCTCAAAGATTATCAATTGTTATTCCACCGGGAAAATGGTTTCTCTTGGCAAGGGAAATACGGATTTCGGCGGCATTGCAGGGATAGTTGGTGCAGATACAGAAATCAGACACTGCTATTTCGCTGGTGAAATGGATTTATCTCAATATACGGCTACTACACCTTATAAGCGTTTAGGTGGTATTGCAGGCGGTGTTTCTTCTGATACACCTGCTTTTGAAAACAATTATTTCGTGGAAACTGAAAATGTCCCGGCTTGCTTTAAGTACCAGGATGCTGGAATAGAAAAGACTCTTGACTTTATGAAAACGGAAGATTTCTTTAATGAAATCACTGCTGCTGGTGGCAATTATCGATTTAATTCTAATGGAACGCCCCTTTTGCCTGCACCTAAGTATACAGTTTCTTTTGTCGTAACACCTGCTGAATTGGCGAATGTAGTCATTAAAGTGAATGGTCAGGAAGTAGCAAACCCTGTTGATTTGGAAGCGGGTACTTATACTGTCGAAGTCAGCGCAGATAATTGCGAGGTTTTCAATCTCAATATTACGATTACGGCTGATACAGCAACTCATACGCAGACCATTGCAATGACTTATTTACCTGCCGACTACACTAAGGTCGACGAAGCCATTGCCAAGGCAAATGCACTGAACAAGGACAACTACAAGGACTTCTCTGCTGTAGAAACTGCTGTCAATGCTGTTGTCCGTGACAAGAATATCACTGAACAGAGCGAAGTGGATGCAATGGTGAAGGCTATTGAAGATGCCATTGCTGCCCTGCAATACAAGGATGCTGATTACACAAAAGTTGATGCAGCCATTGCCAAAGCAAACGCTTTGAAGAAGGATGACTACAAGGATTTCTCCGGTGTGGAAACCGCTGTCAGAGCTGTTGTCCGTGGTAAAAATATTACGGAGCAATCTGAAGTAGACAAGATGGCAAAGGCTATCGAAGATGCGATTGCTGCTCTTGAGAAAAAACCTGCCAGTACCAAACCGGGAACATCCGATAAGAGTCCGCAGACCGGCGATACAAGTAACCTTGCACTGTGGATTGCCCTGTTGTTCATCAGTGGCGGTGCATCCATTGGCACAACGGTTGTAAGCAGGAAGAAAAAGTACAACAGATAATTGAATAGCGTTCCCTTGCTCGAAAGTGACAAACAGCGGCTTTTGAATGGTTGGCGGTAAAGGATAGCGCCGCTAAAACAAGGCCGCTCATATCGAAAGAAAACGCCCAAAATCGCCCCGAAACCATACAGCGGGGTCAGGTTTTGGGCGTTTCTGTGTTTCGGGAGCAAATCGGCAATTAGGCAGCGAAAAGGAGGTGCCCGCTATGCCCCGTATGCCGAAATACCTCAAGAGAGAATGGGCGTTCTTTCTTGATGAGCGTGGCAGGAAGAAATGTAGAGAGTGTCAGCGGTGGAACCGTCAATACTATTGAAGGAAACAGTGGAGATAAGGTGGCAAGACGGAGTTACCGTATCGGAAGCAATAATATTTATGGATACGGTGTTCCGGCATATTAAAAGGCAGGAGAAAAAGTGTGATAGTCTAATGGTGAATCTGGAGTATACAATTCCTGAAAATAGACTTGACTTTTAAATATTACAAGTGTAAGATTTAAGAAAATAAAAGCGTTGAAAGAAAGGGGTATCTATGAAAAGAAGAAGGAAAAAGCAAAGCACCCAAAAATCTTACGTTTGTAAGATTTTTGGGCTGATAGTAGCTATAACAGTAGTTGCTGTTTCAGGAGGTGTTTTATTAAAAAGGACGATAACGGAATCACCAGAAGACACACTGGTGGAATATATGAATCATATTGAAAAAAAGGAATATGAAGCGATGTATGCCATGATAGATTCGGGGGAGAAAGGTTATCTGGAAAAAGAAGAATACATACAACGAAATTCTAAGATATACGAAGGAATAGAGGTCACTGACATCAAAATCGATCACATAGTGATTAAAGAGAAAAAAGCAGATACAGTTACGCTTTCGTATGAATCATCATGTAATACAATTGCCGGAACAATACAGTTTGACAATATGGTAGAACTGAAAAAAACAAAACAGGGATATAAATTAGTATGGCAGGATAGCCTGATTTTTCCAGATTTAGAGAGTGATGATAAAATAAGTGTTACTACATCAAAAGCGGAGAGAGGAGAAATATTAGACCGAGATGATAAAATGCTTGCAGGAAAAGGAGTAGCAACATCAGTTGGCATTATACCGGGAAAGCTGGAAGACAGGAATGTATCTATTGAAAAAATAGCGGAGTTATTAGAGATAGATGTAGAAACAATAAATAACAAACTCACAGCAAAGTGGGTAAAAGAAGATTCTTTTGTACCAATTGAAACTATTTCGAAAGTAGAAGAAATAGATTTAATGAAAATACAGCCAGAAGAAAAGACACTTGAGGAGCAGGATTGTCAGAATAAACTTTTGGAAATTCCAGGGGTTATGCTATCAGATGTGGAAGTTAGAACCTATGAGTTAGGGGAAGCAGCAGCTCATTTAATTGGTTATGTACAGTCTGTAACAGCAGAAGATTTGGAAAATCATCCAGGGGAAGGATATTCAGCTGAAAGTGTAATCGGAAGATCTGGGATGGAAAAGTTATACGAAAAGCAATTAAAAGGAAAAGATGGTTGTGATATAAAGATTTTGGATAGTGATGGGGAAGTAAAAGAGGTTCTTGCAAGTATTTTTAAAGAAGATGGTATGGATATAAGATTAACGATAGATTCCGATTTGCAAAAATCATTATACGAGCAGTTTAAAGAAGATCCGGGGTGTTCTGTCGCAATGAATCCTTATACGGGAGAAGTATTGGCTTTGGTAAGTACCCCATCTTATGATAATAATGAATTTATACGGGGCTTATCATCAGAGAAATGGACATCATTAAACGAAGATGAAAAGAAGCCATTATATAATCGTTTTCGTCAAGTATGGTGTCCTGGCTCAACATTTAAACCAGTTGTGGCAGGAATTGGGTTGAAAACGGGAAGCATAGATCCAAAAGAAGATTTTGGAAATGAAGGTTTGGCATGGCAGAAAGATTCGTCTTGGGGATCTTATCAAGTAACAACACTTCATGAATATGAACCGGTTATTATGAAAAATGCAATTATCTATTCTGATAATATTTATTTTGCAAAGGCAGCTCTTAAAATTGGTAGTGAGAATTTTATGAATACTTTAAATGAAATAGGATTTAATCAGAATATGCCGTTTGAGATTGTGATGCAGGAATCAACATATTCCAATACAGATAAAATAGAAACAGAAATACAATTGGCAGATAGTGGTTATGGGCAAGGGCAGATTCTTGTAAATCCATTACATCTGGCAAGTATTTATACTTCATTTTTAAATGAAGGGAATATGATAAAACCGTATTTGAAATACAAAGAAGAAGCATCCGGTGAAACATGGATAGAAAATGCGTTTAGCAAAGAAAATGTAGAAGAAATTATGCAAGGGGTGGAAGGTGTTGTAAATGATCCGGAAGGAACCGGATATGCTGCACATAGTGACGATATTTTGCTGGCTGGAAAAACAGGGACAGCCGAGTTGAAGGCAACGAAAGAAGATACTTCTGGCAAAGAAATCGGGTGGTTTTCGGTGTTTACGGCAGATAAAAGCGTGGACAAACCAATTCTTCTTATCAGTATGGTTGAGAATGTGAAAGGAATCGGTGGAAGTGGTTATGTTGTTAAAAAGGATGCAACCGTATTGGAGGAATATTTTGAAAAATAAAAAAATTTTTATGGGGAATTATTACATATGTAAGATATTTGCGATGATATTGATAGTTCTTATTGTTTTTACAGGGTGCGGACAAAATCGAATTACGGAAAAAGAAGAAAAGAAAGAAACCGTAGAATCTGAAATGAATGCAGAAGTAAAGAAAACAGCACAAACTTTTCGGTCTGTTTATATGAAGGAGAAGTCGGAGTTAAATACATTAAAGGTGAAAAGAAAAATTATCAATTGTCTGGAAGAAAAAGGATATGCGGCAGTAGATTGTGATAATCAGATTGATATGGTCAATCGTGAAAAAGTAGAAGATTTTTGCAAAACAGCGGAGAAAGAAGAACAGGCAGCAGTAGATATTGTACAACCGAACAGAGATTCGCTACAATATTAATATTTCTGGTGATAAGGAGATGGGAAGATGAGACAATGTATGGATGCAGATAATCTGCACCGAAGACTGAAGAAAATAATCGGACAGGTTCAGGCAATCAGATGTACTGGTATCACTGGCATTGATTGCATCAGTCTGTATTGGTGAAAATTTTGCAGCAGGCGAGGTCTTTCTGGTTCAATATTCCATTAAAGTGGCTTAAGAAGGTTATGGTTGTAATGGCAGCCGCCAGGATATCACTGACTGGTTCTGCAAGGAAAACTGCAAATACCTTATCAGATAAAAAGAGCGGCAGGATAAAGATCAGAGGGATCAGCAGGATCAGTTTTCGCAGGCATGCAAGAAGCAGACTGATCTTTGCCTGTCCGAGTGCCATAAAACTCTGCTGGCAGCTTATACTCCCGGAAAGCAGGAGACAGCAAGAGAAGATTTCAATAACAGCAGAAATTATGTATAATTATGTTGTAGGTACAAAAATAGTGTGACAGCGAGGTAGAGAAAATGGAAGAGCAGATAAAAAAGATTTATGAAAAGCAGAAAAATGGACGCATCAGGATGATACGGAATGTGCTGTTGATTTATGCAGCATTGATCTGTGTAGTGAGTATTTTCAAAGGAAATCCGTTCCCGCATCAGGAGACAGTAATCTTTTTCGATGTGAAGCAGCCGGGCTGGGTCACGACAGATCCCTGGCTTCTGTGGATTTGCGTGGTGGTTGATCTGATTGCAGGTATATTCATTTTAATCAGGGACATTTTCAGAGATTTTTCAAAAATTGACCGGATTCTGTTACAGCAATGTGATGCAGAAAAATATTCAGAAATGCTGGAAGAGTTGATAAAGTACGGAAAGAGCTTGGATTATCATGGATTTCAAAAAAGTGTCATGCTGATAGCGGAGTCTAAATATGTAGTTGCACTGATCATAAATGGGCAGTTGCAGAAGGCAGAAGAGTATATAAAGAATGAATGGGAAGGAAAAAGAGAGGGACGTTCCTGGCAGCAGGTCATGACGAATCTCGAACTGTCGAAGAAATATCAGGAGAAAGATGCGGCAGGTTATTCGGCTACATTAGAAAAAGCAGGGAAAGTATATCAAAAGAATCCACTGTTTATGGCAAAAAATTTGATGCTGAAAGGTGAAGATGAGGCAGCAGTAAGATTACTGGAAAATGATACGGAAAAGCTGCCTTATTATGAGGTTACACGCAGATTCCTGCTGGGAGTATGTTACTACCGAATCGGAAAAGAAGAGCAGGGAAAAGAATGTATGGAATATGTAATTGGGCATGGAAATACGTTGAAGTGCAAAGAAGAAGCGGAAAAATATGTAACAGTGTAAGTAAGGATGTTCTTTAAAATGACAGGGTAACAAAAATGGAGAAGATATAGAGGATGGTAATAAAATAGGATATATCGCACATAAAGATGGTGAATCTGGAGTATACAATTCCTGAAAATAGATTTGAGTTTTAAATATTACAAGCGTAAGATTTAAGGAAAAAAAATTAGAAGAAAGGAATCGGTGGAAGTGGTTATGTTGTTAAAAAAGATGCAACAGTATTGGATGAGTATTTTGAAGGATAAAAAAATTTTTATGGGGAATTATTACATATGTAAGATATTTGCGATGATATTGATAGTTCTTATTGTTTTTACAGGGTGCGGACAAAATCGAATTACGGAAAAAGAAGAAAAGAAAGAAACCGTAGAATCTGAAATGAATGCAGAAGTAAAGAAAACAGCACAAACTTTTCGGTCTGTTTATATGAAGGAGAAGTCGGAGTTAAATACATTAAAGGTGAAAAGAAAAATTATCAATTGTCTGGAAGAAAAAGGATATGCGGCAGTAGATTGTGATAATCAGATTGATATGGTCAATCGTGAAAAAGTAGAAGATTTTTGCAAAGCAGCAGAGAAAGAAGAACAGGCAGCAGTAGATATTGTTGTTGTATTTGATGAAGGGGAAATTATACAATATCATTTAGAGTCAATGAATGGAAAGATAAATGTTCGATTATGTCAGGTTAAATGGAAGGATAATAGTCCACAGGCTAATTATTATGATGAATATGAAGCATATGAGTGGAAATATACAGAAAAAGGATACTTGTTTCTGGAGGAATATCATCCACCGGGATTTGATGGAGCACCGGGTGAAACTGGATTCAGAGTGCAGCCATTAGATAAAACATGCCGGGAATTGAATCGAAAATATGTTATGCCGTTGGGGTATGCACTTAATAATCTGTTGATTACAAATTGGGATAACCAGAATTATACGGAACTTGATTTTTATGATCTTTATGAAAAAATGTATTATATGAAATATGGAAAGCAAGTTCCATATGAAGCAAATTATGGTGGAGCAGAATATGAAGTTCCAGAAGATGAGTTTGAGGAGGTTATAAAGACCTATTTACCATTTAGTAATACCGAGATTGAAAAAGGAACTTTTTATAACTCTGATAATAGAACTTTTAGATACAGACCGCGAGGGTTATATGATTGTGAATTCCCATATGAGCCATATCCGGAAGTTATCTCATATGAAAAATTACAAGATGGAACATTAAAACTTACGATAGAAGCAGTATGGGAAATCAGAATGTTAGATCAGGCAATCACCAGTGAATTGATGATAAAACCTATGGAAGACGGAAGTTTCCAGTATTTATCAAATAAGGTAATCAAGTCAGATCAAAATGCAAATGCAGGGTGGTATATGCCAAGGTTAACAGAAGAAGAGTGGGAAGAGAATTACAGTAATAATTAGGGGGCAATATGAAAAGAAAAAGTATTTTGTTAGTACTTTGTATAGGAATGATTCTGACTTCCTGTGAAAGTAAGATATCGTTAAACAGCACAGATGTAAAAAATGAGAAGAATCAGAAAAACACTACCATGGAAAATCCGGATAAGGGATATAATCTACCAATCGATGAAGACAAGAAAAAGGAAGCTGTGAACGATTGTGAAGAAATTATGGACATTATCCGAGATATTTATTCTGAATATAATGGAATACAAGAAGCAGATCAGAATACTGCTGAGCAAATGATGAATCGGATGAAAGAAATTATCAAACAAAATGGGAATCCGGTCATTGGTTCCGATCATTATTCTGTTATGGATAATTATCAGAAGATGGAACAATTTTTAAAATCTGCAGAACAAGAAGAAAAAGGAAGTGTAATTTTATATGAAGCAGATACAGATGGTGGAATTACCAGAAAAGAATATAGTTATGATGGAAAAGAAATGAGTGTGATGTCCGCAAAAATGATCTGGAGTGAGGATACAGAGCCTGTACTTACATACATATCGCTATCAAAAATAAAAGAATGGGCATATACTGAAAATGGGAATTTCTGTTATGAATTATGCGTACCTGAACCACCGGAAGTGACAGAGATTGTAGATGGAAGTTGTATTATCCGGGTAAAGCCTTTGAGTGAGGAGTGTCGGGAATATTCAAAAAAATATGTGAGTACGTTCGGCTATCAGGGAAACAATCTGTTATGTTCAAACTGGAATGCGGAGGATATGCAGGGGTTGGATTATAATGGACTTTATGAATATTTTTATCAAATGAAATATGGAGAAAAATTTACTGCAGAAAAAGAGGTTGTGGGAATTCCAGCAGAAGAGTTCGAAAATGTAATTATGACATATCTTCCTGTTACAAAAGAAGAATTGAAAGAATGGGCGGTCTACGATGAACAAAGTAATATGTTTATCTGGGAACGATTGGGATGTGGTAATTATTCACCAACACATTTTGGCTTGTCTTTACCGGAAGTAACAGAAGTCAGGCATAATGAAGATGGAACCATTGTTTTGACAATTCATGCAGTATGTGATTCTGTTGTATGTAATGATGCTGTTATTACACACGAACTTACGATGAAAATTCAGGATGATGGAACGATTCAGTATGTTGGAAACAGGATTTTAGATAATGGTATTGATAATATACCGAGGTATCAGTACCGGTTAGGTAATTTGCAGAATTGATCAGTAGAGAAGAATGAAATAAAGAGAACTGATAACGGGAAATTATGCTATCAGTTCTCTTTATTTATTTCCAAATACCAAGATTAGAAAGTACAGATTCTGTTATTTCGGTAGCTTGACTTCCAGTTGCACCAGAAGAGGATTGAATATTTGTTGCGAAGTAGTAAGTATTATTCGCTGTTTCAATGTATCCGATAAACCAGCCATTGACATCTTTACCATTGACACGCCCGGTTCCTGTTTTCCCGTAAAGAGAACCGGAAGAAGTAGTGGAAAGCAGCAGGGCTTTTTTTACTGCCTGGATATTTTTACTGTCAAAATGAAAATTATTTTGATAGAAATCCTGTAACAATTCCACCTGTTCTATGGGTGATATCTTCAGAGAGAAATCTGTCCAATAGAGATTTAGATTTGTTCCAGTATTCTGATTCCCATAGTTTATTGTCTGTAAAAATGTTCTTACGGCTTCAAAACCTGCCTGTGAATCAATTGCCTGAAAATACCAGTTTACGGAATTATGTATAGCCGAGGTTAAATCTTGATCGGCTTCCCATGAATGAAAAGGATATGGTTCTCCATTCCATGTGAAAGTGGAATGTTCTGGTGTAATAATTCCAGATTCCAAGCCAAGTAATGCATCATATATTTTATAAGTCGAATTCGGTGATACACGTGTGGAAGCATGATCCATATTATAAATATTCCATTTATCAGCAGACTGATTATATAAAACAAAACTTCCGGTGTAATCCCCAAAATTGGAAGAAAGATTTAGCTGAGTAATATTCTTTTCGGTTGTGTCAAAATGATAGCCAGTCTGATCAGAAGCATAAACAGAAAGTATGGGAATGCATCCAATGATGATAGTAGAGACGAATATGCATATAAGATATCCACGAATTTTTTGTTTAAAAGTAGGTTGGTGGAATGATGCAATATTTAAAATGCGTCCTTTTAACTGTTTTATATTTCCACTGATTCCCATAGTAAGAGGGAATGGAGACAGAGCTATTGTTTCGGCAAAGTTAATCAGTGTATTTCCATATGACTTGTATTCTGTTTCTTTCAATAATTGTAATACAGCACTGTCGCAGGCAAGTTCCCGTTCCTGCCGTATTCTTTTTAGAAAATACCAGATTAGGGGATTGAACCAGTAGAAAACATTTACTGTATTTATCAAATATCCAATTAGAATATCTTTATGCTTGTAGTGCTGCAGTTCATGAAGAAGCATATATCGAATATCAGTTGAGCTTATAGTTCCAGCGTTAAAATCTGAAATCAAGTGAATTGGAAGATAAATGCGAGGATGCAGGAAACCAGCCAAAACAGGAGATTTCAAAAATGCTGTACTATAAATCGGAATGGTATGCTTGCTGTTCACTTCGTTTAAACATTCTATATAAAGAGCGTTTAGTTCTTCATTTTGAAGAGGTAAAGCAGAACTATATAAGGCTTTTACTTGTTTTACTGAGCGGTTGAGAAGAAAAAACATTATGAATATACCGATACTCCAGAAAAATACAAGTAATGTGTGAATAAAAGTTGGTATTTGGGTGCTGACAGAGACAGCAAAATCATTTATTTTATCCAAATTATAACCATTACCAGAAAGAAAAGTGGTTTGAATGTCACCATTGGTACTTGAACTGGCTGTCAGCAAATGTCTCCACGATATAGAAGAGGGGGCAGAGTTTATCGGTAAAAAGGGAACAATTAGAACGGCAAGAAATATAATCGAAAGATTATATTGCATACGTGCGGATAATTGCCTTTGCAATAAATTTTTTAATCCCAGTAAACTACCTAAAAAAATACAAATGATGGCATTACAGAGTAAAAATCGAAAACTAAAATATATCAAAATATGCTCCTCCCATGGTTAATGATTGGAAAGAAGATTCCGTAAGCTGGCAATGTCTTCTTCAGACAATTTATCATCCTCAATGTAAGAGGCAAGCATAGAAGTGATATTACCATTATAATATCGCTTTAAAAAAGAATTACTTTCCTGTCGAATATATTCGTCTTCCTTGACCAATGGAGTATAGACAAAAAACCGGCTTTGTTTTTCATAGGTTAGTGCTTTTTTAGAAACGAGACGTTTAATCAATGTCTGAATTGTTTTAGGACTCCAACTGGAAATTTGTGTTAATTTTTCAGTAATTTCATTGGTGCTGATTGGTGCGTATTTCCAAACGATTTTCATAACTTCAAATTCAGCTTCTGAAATTTGAGGCAGATTGCTCATGTGATATTCCTCCAAATCTTACAAATGTAATAAAAATATTATATATCTTAAAAGTTTATTCTGTCAACGAAATAAAAAATTTGACTTTAAATCCAGATACATTTTAAAGGTATGTAGAATCGAGTTAAGATGTAAAAGTACAGAACAAACATTCGATTTAGTTCTGTACTTTTTTTCTCCTGAATGATATACTATACAAGTAACAATACTAAGAAAACAACTACTATTTCTAAAATATCACCGCTAAATTAGAGTGCTCAGGAGAAATTACATGGATCATTTTGAATTAGTATCACAATACAACCCAACTGGCGACCAGCCGCAGGCAATTAAAGAGCTGGTCGAAGGCTTCAAAGAAGGAAACCAGTGTCAGACGTTGCTTGGCGTTACTGGATCTGGTAAGACATTTACCATGGCGAATGTCATTCAACAGATGAACAAGCCGACATTGATTATTGCACATAATAAGACGCTGGCTGCGCAGCTGTATGGGGAATTCAAAGAGTTCTTTCCAAATAACGCAGTGGAATATTTTGTCTCCTACTACGACTATTATCAGCCGGAAGCATATGTTCCATCTTCAGACACATATATTGCCAAGGATTCGTCCATCAATGACGAGATTGATAAGCTTCGACTCTCCGCAACTATGTCACTGATGGAGCGAAGAGATGTGATCATTGTTGCAAGTGTATCTTGTATCTATGGACTGGGTAACCCGGTAGATTACCAGAACATGGTAGTTTCTTTGCGTCCTGGTATGATCAAAGATCGTGATGAAGTAATGGCAAAGCTGATTGAGATCCAGTATGATCGTAATGATATGGATTTCCACCGTGGTACATTTCGTGTGCGTGGAGATGTTTTGGAAATCATTCCGGCATATGAGAGTGACACAGCGATTCGTGTGGAATTCTTTGGAGACGAGATAGACAGGATCTCAGAGATTGATATTTTGACAGGAGAAGTGAAGGACGAACTGAAACATGTAGCAATCTTTCCGGCATCTCATTACGTGGTTGACCGTGAGAATATCAAACGTGCGGTGGCAGATATTGAAGAAGAATTAGAAGAACGTGTCAAAGAGTTTAAGAGAAATGACAAGCTTTTAGAGGCACAGCGTATTGCGGAGCGAACGAATTTTGATATTGAGATGCTTAAGGAGACTGGATTTTGTTCTGGAATTGAGAATTATTCCAGACATTTGGCAGGGCTTCGACCGGGACAGGCTCCGTATACATTGATCGATTATTTCCCGGATGATTTTATTATGATGATTGATGAGTCACATAAGACGATCCCGCAGATTGGTGGAATGTATCACGGAGACCAGTCGAGAAAGCAGACATTGGTAGATTATGGATTCCGCCTACCATCTGCGAAGGATAACCGTCCGCTTAACTTTGATGAGTTTGAAAGCAAGATTAATCAGGTGATGTTTGTATCTGCGACACCGGGAGAGTATGAGAAGGATCATGAACTTCTTCGAGCAGAACAGGTAATCCGTCCGACAGGACTTCTGGATCCGGAAGTTGAAGTGCGACCGGTAGAAGGACAGATTGATGATCTGATCGGTGAAGTGAACAAAGAGATTAGTAAGAAGAATAAAGTCCTTGTCACAACGCTGACAAAGCGTATGGCAGAAGATTTGACAGATTATATGCGTGAAGTAGGAATCCGTGTGAAATATCTTCATTCGGATATTGATACACTTGAACGTACGGAGATCATCCGAGATATGCGTCTGGATGTGTTTGATGTGCTGGTTGGAATCAATCTCTTAAGAGAGGGACTTGATATTCCGGAAATCACTCTTGTTGCGATTCTTGATGCAGACAAAGAAGGATTCCTTCGTTCTGAGACTTCGCTGATTCAGACAATCGGTCGTGCAGCGCGTAATGCAGAAGGACATGTAATCATGTATGCAGATAAGATTACAGAATCAATGCAGCTGGCAATCGATGAGACACAGCGTCGTCGTGAGATTCAGATGAGATACAATGAAGAGCATGGAATCACGCCGAAGACGATTCAGAAGTCAGTGCGTGATCTGATCAGTATCTCTAAAAAGGTTGCGGCAGAAGAGATGCGGCTTGAAAAAGATCCGGAGTCCATGAGCCAGAAAGAACTGGAGAAACTGATCGCGGATCTGACGAAACAGATGAAGAAGGCAGCAGCGGAATTGAACTTTGAGGCAGCGGCAGAGCTTCGTGATAAGCTTGTTGAATTAAAAAAGATGCTCAATGATATGGAATAGGAGATTACAAAATGGGTAAGAAAATGGACGCCAGACAGTACATTAAGATACGAGGCGCGAATGAGAATAACCTGAAGAATATAGATGTAGATATCCCAAGAAATGAACTGGTTGTTTTGACGGGACTTAGCGGTTCTGGAAAATCTTCCCTTGCATTTGATACAATTTATGCAGAAGGACAGAGACGTTATATGGAATCACTGTCTTCCTATGCAAGACAGTTTCTTGGTCAGATGGAGAAACCGGATGTAGAAAGTATCGAAGGGCTTTCACCTGCAATTTCTATCGATCAGAAATCAACGAATCACAATCCACGTTCCACAGTTGGAACTGTTACGGAGATTTATGATTATTTTCGATTATTATATGCGAGAGTTGGAATTCCGCATTGCCCGAAATGTGGTCGTGAGATTGCAAAACAGTCGGTAGATCAGATGGTGGATCAGATCATGGCGCTTCCGGAGAGAACGAAGATACAGCTTTTGGCACCTGTTGTACGTGGAAGAAAAGGAACACATGCAAAGCTTTTCGAACGTGCAAAAAAGAGTGGATATGTTCGTGTTCGTGTGGATGGCAATATGTATGAACTTTCAGAAGAAATTACATTAGATAAGAATATCAAGCATAATATTGAGATTATTGTAGATCGTCTTGTAGTAAAACCTGGAATTGAAAAACGACTGACAGACTCTGTCGAAAATGTACTTGAGCTCGCAGAAGGTCTGCTTGTTGTTGATGTGATCGATGGAGAACCTCTGAATTTCAGCCAGAGCTTTTCATGTCCTGTCTGCGAAATCAGTATCGATGAGATTGAGCCTCGCAGTTTTTCTTTTAACAATCCATTTGGGGCTTGCCCGGAATGTTTTGGACTTGGATACAAAATGGAATTTTCAGAAGAACTGATGATTCCGGATCCGTCGTTGTCTATTAATCAAGGTGCGATTGCAGTTTTAGGATGGCAGTCCTGTACAGACAAGAGCAGCTTCACACGTGCAATTCTGGATGCACTGTGTAAAGAATATCATTTTGATCTGGATACCCCTTTTGAGGATTATCCGAAAGAAATCCATGATGTTTTGATTTATGGAACAGACGGAAAAGAAGTAAAGGTTTATTATAAAGGTCAGAGAGGCGAAGGGATTTATCCGGTTGCATTTGAAGGATTGATCAAGAATGTGGAACGTCGTTACCGTGAGACAGGTTCTCAGACGATGAAAGCAGAATATGAGACATTTATGAATATTACACCATGTTCAGCCTGTAAAGGACAGCGCTTGAAGCCGGGGGCTTTAGCTGTAACAGTTGGAGATAAGAATATTTCAGAAGTGACAACACTTTCTATAGAACGTCTTCAGAAATTTTTAGATGAACTTCAATTGACAGAGACACAGCAGTTGATTGGTAATCAGATTCTGAAAGAGATCAAAGCAAGAATCAGTTTTTTGATGGATGTCGGTCTGGATTATCTGACGCTTGCGCGTGCGACAGGAACACTTTCCGGTGGAGAAGCACAGAGAATTCGACTTGCAACACAGATTGGATCAGGTCTGGTCGGAGTTGCATATATTCTGGATGAGCCGAGTATCGGACTTCATCAAAGAGATAATGATAAACTTCTTGCGACGCTGAAACATTTGCGTGATCTTGGAAATTCATTGATTGTAGTAGAACATGATGAAGATACGATGCTGGCAGCGGATTATATAGTAGATATCGGTCCGGGGGCAGGAGAACATGGCGGTCAGGTTGTTGCTGTGGGAAATGCACAGGAAATTATGAAAAATCCAAATTCTGTCACAGGAGCGTATTTGAGTGGAAAAATCAGGATTCCGGTTCCGACAGAAAGAAAGAAGCCGACAGGTTATCTGAAAGTAGTCGGTGCACAAGAGAATAATCTCAAGAACATTGATGTAAAATTCCCTTTGGGAGTTATGACTTGTGTAACGGGAGTGTCTGGATCGGGGAAAAGTTCTCTTGTGAATCAGATTTTATATAAAAGACTTGCAAGAGACTTGAACCGGGCAAGAACAATCCCCGGAAAACATAAGAGAATAGAAGGGCTAGATCAGGTTGACAAAGTGATTAATATCGACCAGTCACCAATCGGAAGGACGCCACGGTCAAATCCTGCCACTTATACAGGCGTGTTTGATTTGATCCGAGATTTGTTTGCAGGAACGCCGGATGCAAAAGCACGTGGATACAAGAAAGGACGGTTTAGCTTTAATGTTAAAGGGGGACGCTGTGAAGCATGTGCAGGAGACGGAATCCTGAAAATCGAGATGCATTTTCTTCCGGATGTTTATGTTCCATGTGAAGTCTGTGGCGGAAAGCGTTACAATCGTGAGACGCTGGAAGTACGCTATAAAGGGAAAAATATATATGATGTATTGAATATGACAGTGGAAGAAGCGGTAGATTTCTTTGAAAACGTGCCAAGCATTCGAAGAAAGATGGAGACGTTGAGAGATGTCGGATTGTCGTATATTCGTTTGGGACAGCCTTCTACAGAGCTTTCAGGTGGCGAGGCACAGAGAATTAAACTTGCGACAGAACTTAGCAAACGCAGTACCGGAAAAACGGTATATATTCTGGATGAACCTACGACAGGACTTCATTTTGCAGACGTGCATAAATTAACAGAGATTCTCCGCAGACTTTCCGGGGATGGAAATACAGTAATTGTAATCGAACATAATCTGGATGTGATTAAGACGGCAGACTATATTATTGACATTGGACCAGAAGGAGGAGACCGCGGAGGAACTGTTGTGGCAAGTGGTACTCCGGAAGAGGTCGCAAAGAATCCAGATTCTTATACAGGAAAATATATTGCGGCTATATTGGAGAAATAAAGACGAAAAAAAGTCGAAAAAAGTCGTAAAATATATGCAAAAAATGCCTTTCTATTTTAAGCGAAGTCTATTATACTAAAGTATGCGGATGATAAAACATTACTGTTTTGGTTACATAATATTGACAACAGTAAATAGTGAAAAAAACAGTAACGATAAACCCCTTCAAGGGACAAAAGACACTTGATTGAGGAAAGAAAATGCTGGAATCAGTAACAGACAAAGTTGTTTATTTGCAGTAGATTGCTGAGAACAGTAAAAGAGCGTTTTAGAAGGGAGATATAGAAATTATGATGTCAGTAGATCTTGGAATAGATTTGGGGACAGCCAGTGTACTGGTATATGTGAAAGGAAAAGGGGTTGTTCTGAAAGAACCATCAGTTGTCGCATTTGATCGTGATACGAATGTGATCAAGGCAATTGGTGAAGAAGCGCGTCTGATGCTTGGAAGAACACCGGGAAATATTATTGCGGTAAGACCACTCAGACAAGGAGTAATCTCTGATTATACCGTGACGGAGAAGATGATTAAGTATTTTGTTCAGAAAGCTCTGGGAAAACGTACATTTAAGAAGCCGAGAATCAGTATCTGTGTACCAAGTGGTGTTACAGAAGTAGAAAAAAAAGCAGTGGAAGAGGCTACCTTTGCAGCCGGAGCAAGAGAAGTTCATCTGATTGAAGAACCTGTGGCAGCTGCAATAGGAGCAGGAATAGATATTTCAAAGCCTTGTGGAAACATGATCGTTGATATCGGTGGAGGCACAGCGGATATTGCAGTTATTTCACTGGGCGGAACAGTTGTGAATACATCAATTAAGATAGCGGGTGATGATTTTGATGAAGCAATCGTACGCTATATGAGAAAGAAACACAATCTTCTGATTGGAGAAAGAACAGCAGAGGATATCAAGATTAAGATTGGAACGACTTATCCACTTGTAGAGGAAGAGAAGATGGAAGTCAGAGGGCGTAATCTGGTAACAGGGCTTCCAAAGACAGTTACGGTGACTTCGTCTGAGACAGAAGAAGCTTTAAGAGAATCTACAGGACAGATTGTAGAAGCTGTAATCGGAGTACTCGAGCAGACTCCACCGGAGTTGTCAGCAGATATCCTTGATCGGGGAATTGTTCTTACCGGAGGAGGATCACTTCTTCGCGGACTGGAAGAATTGATCGAAGAGAGAACAGGAATTAATACGATGACAGCGGAGGATCCGATGAAAGTCGTTGCAATTGGTACCGGACAGTTTGTGGAATTTATGAGTGGAAGAAAAGAGTTTTAAGAGAAAGAATTCTGAAAAAGAATTTGAAGTGTCAGGTTCTTAGAGAAGAAGATTCAATTACGAGGGGTGTGTATAAGAGGAACACACCCTTTTTCTGCATATAAATTAGGAAAAGATACAAGAAGAGAGAGGAAAAAGTGTGGAAACAGTTACAGGGTATGTGAGTCATATTGTATATAGAAATTCTGATAATGGGTATACAGTATTCCATATTGAACATGATGATGGTGAAGTGACATGCGTGGGAAGTCTGAACTATATTAATGAAGGAGAACTCCTTGAAATTCAAGGAGAATATGTGAATCATAATGTTTACGGTAAGCAGTTGAAGATTTCTCATTATAAAGTAAAAGAGCCGGAGGATATTGTTTCTATTGAACGATATCTTGGCTCCGGAGCAGTGAAAGGTGTGGGTGCGGCACTGGCTGGCCGAATCGTGAAAAAGTTTAAAGAGGATACTTTCCGCATTATTGAAGAAGAGCCGGAAAGACTTGCGGAGATCAAAGGAATCAGTGAAAGAAAAGCACAGGAGATTGCATCTCAGCTTGAAGAAAAGAAAGATATGCGAAAAGCCATGATTTATCTGCAGAAATACGGTATTTCCACAAAGCTGGCAGCCAAGATTTATCAGTATTACGGAATGAAAGTGTATAAAGTGTTGGAAGAAAATCCGTATCAGCTTGCAGATAATATTGAAGGAATCGGATTTAAGACTGCGGATGAAATTGCATCCAAAATCGGCATACATACAGATTCAGACTATCGTATAAGAAGTGGTTTGTTTTATACATTGCAACAGGCAGTAGGTGAGGGGCATGTTTATTTACCACAGAATATATTGCTTCGAAGAGCAAATGCACTTTTAGGAGTCGATCTTGAAGATATTGAGAAGTACATCATGGATCTGTGTATAGAACGGAAAACAGTTATGAAAGAAGTGGATGAGGAAATTCGCATTTATCCAGCACATTATTATTACTTGGAATTGAATACTGCGAAAATGCTTAATGATCTTGATATTGACTGTCAGATGCCGGAAGACATGATGGAGAAACGTCTGAAAAGAGTAGAACAGAAAGAAAAGATAGAATTGGATCCAATGCAGCACAGAGCTGTTATAGAAGCTATTAAACATGGTTTGCTCATATTAACAGGAGGACCGGGTACAGGTAAGACGACAACGATCAATACGATGATTCAATTTTTTGAAAGCGAAGGAATGAGTATCCTTCTTGCAGCGCCAACAGGACGCGCGGCAAAGCGAATGACAGAGGCAACAGGATATGAAGCACAGACGATTCACAGATTACTTGAAGTAAGTGGAAATCCTGAGGAAGAGAACAGTGTAGGTGGATTTTTGAGAAACAGAGAGAATCCACTTGAGACAGATGTTATCATTATAGATGAGATGTCCATGGTTGATCTGAATCTGATGCATGCGCTTTTATCAGCAGTTATTCCAGGAACAAGACTTATTCTTGTGGGAGATGTGGATCAGCTTCCGTCCGTGGGACCGGGAAGTGTGTTAAAAGATATCATACGTTCAGAAAAATTTCACGTAGTGACGCTTACAAAGATTTTTCGTCAGGCAGGAGAGAGTGATATTGTAGTAAATGCTCATAAGATCAATGCAGGAGAACCGGTTACAATTGATAATAAAAGCCGGGATTTCTTCTTCTTAAAACGCCAGGATGCGAATACGATCATTAGCGTCGTTATTACTTTAATACAGAAGAAATTACCCAGATATGTGCAGGCCGATCCAAATGAAATCCAGGTAATGACACCAACACGTAAGGGATTGCTGGGTGTAGAACGATTGAATGTGATTCTACAGCAATATCTGAATCCTTCAGATTCCCAAAAAACGGAGAAAGAAATTAATGGTAGATTGTTCCGTGAAGGTGACAAAGTAATGCAGATTAAAAATAATTATCAATTAGAGTGGGAAGTTTCTACCAGATTTGGATTAACAGTTGACAAAGGAATTGGAGTTTTTAACGGTGATATGGGAGTCATTGATGAAATCAATGAATATACAGAAACTGTTATCGTGGAATATGATGAGGGGAGAAAGGTAAAATATGGATACGATATGACAGATGAGTTAGAACTTGCCTATGCGATTACGGTTCATAAATCTCAGGGAAGCGAGTATCCGGCGGTCATTATCCCACTTCTTCCAGGACCAAAGTTACTATATAACAGGAATCTGCTTTATACAGCAGTGACGCGGGCAAAAAAATGTTTAACAATAGTAGGGAGTGAACTAACATTTCAGGAAATGATCGAAAACAAAAGCGAACAGGGAAGATTTACAAGCTTAGACGAGCGAATCAAAGAATTTTAGAAAAAATGTATCCAAAAAGATGCCCGTTTTGTCAGGAAATCAGCTCAAAAGGTATTTGCGATGACTGTAGAAAACAGGTTGTTAAGGTGGGAAAAATAAAATGTATCCATTGTGGAAAGCCATTGGAGGATGAAACGAAAGAGTATTGCAGGGATTGTGAAAGAAGAAAAAGTAATTATGAACAAGGACGCAGCCTCTGGGTTCACATTCCGCCGGTTTCAAATTCACTATATCGGTTGAAATATCACAACAAGCGATATTATGCGGAAATCTTTGGGAAAGAGCTGGCAGATGAGTTTGAATTTCAGATTCGAAGATGGGGGATCCAGGCAATTATTCCAATTCCGTTACATAGATCGAAAATGAGAAAACGAGGATATAATCAGGCAGAACTTTTAGCAAAGCAGTTATCAGAATGCATGGGAATTCCTATAGAAAAAGATGTTTTATATCGGATTAAGAAAACCCGGCCTTTAAAGGAAATGAACGGGGAGCAGAGACACAGAAATCTGAAGGGGGCATTTGCGGTTTCAAAATCGTGGAATCCACGCCAGAACATTCTTCTGATTGATGATATTTACACAACCGGAAGTACAATAGAACGTGCTGCAGGAATCCTGAAAAAAGCAGGTGTTAAAAATGTCTACTTTTTGACTCTAAGCATTGGACAAGGCATCTGAACATATGGTATACTTAGGAGAGAAATCTTGAAAGGTGAATGTCGGATATGTTAGATAAAGACAGGATTCGTTTAATGACAAAAATGTCGATATATGAGAAGAATTACAGAGATGATTTTAAAATTGCCGATTATTACAGAAAAGATTATGCAAGTCTTAAGAGATGGATTACATTGATTTGGGTAACAATAGGTTATGCAATTTTGTTCGTTAGTTTCTGCATTTATTCGAGTGATAGTTTATCTGCTGATCTGACAATTTTAAAACTATTCGTTCTCTTGATTGCAGCAATTGCAGGCTATATAGTTCTTTTGGTTATATATGGGGTTTGCGCAAATAGTTTTTATAAGAGAAAACATGCAGTTGCCAAACAGAATGTAAAACGTTATTATCGTAATTTGTCCCGTTTAGAGAAGATGTGTAAAAAGGAGAAGAATGAGCAATGAACAATTTATTGGTTCTTAGAGAAAGATTTAAGCAGATTTATGTTTCTCACTCTCTCTTGGTTCGAAAGGGAGCACAGTTTTTGCTTGCACTTTTGGTGTTTAACCTGATCAATTCTAATATTGGATTTATGAAGATGGCATCATCTGTTCTTTGTACTGTTGGCTTAGCAGTAGTCTGTACATTTCTCCCTCTGGCAGTAATGACGGCAGCAGCAACTGTGTTAATAGTGGCTCATTTATATACATTATCTATGCCAATAGCCGGAGTTGCGGTGATACTGTTTTTGTTAATGTATATTTTCTACTTTCGATTTACCCCAGAGAAGAGCTGGCTGATTCTGCTGACAGTAGTAGCTTTCGGCATGAAAATACCACTGGTGATTCCGGTTATATTTGGGCTGTTAGGTACTACAATATGGATTGTTCCTGCATCCTGCGGAATCCTTGTTTATTATCTGCTTTACCTGATCAAAGCTTCTGCAACAGCATTGAAAGGTACAGATGGAACAACAATGATCAGCACTTTAACCAATTTTACAAAACAGTTTGTAGGCTATCAAGAAATGTGGGTTATGCTGTTTGCAGTAGTGATCGGAATACTGGTAGTGAACGGAATTAAAAATCGGGCAGTTGATCATTCCTGGAAGATAGCATCAGCAACAGGAGCAGCAGTTTGTGTGATCGTAGGTGCATCGGGAAATATTTCTCTTGGATTTCACATGTCTTATACGATGATGATTTTCAGTGGGATTCTTGGTGTTGTAATAGGATTGTTCCTTGAAGTTATTTTTTTCTCTGTGGATTATTCAAGAACAGAGAATGTTCAGTTTGAAGATGACGAATACTATTATTATGTAAAGGCAGTTCCGAAAGTAGGGGTTCAGATGCCTGAGAAGCAGGTAAAACATATTACAGAACATCAGGGGCAGGACGCAGAGATGCCGAATGTGTCAGAGACAGAAAACAATACTGCTGTGTCAGAAGTTTCTGATTTGAAGGAAGTTGAACAGAAAGAGGAAGAAGATCAGTCAGAACAACTGAAAAAGGAGTCTGATCTTGCACAAACAACAATTTTTAATGATTCAAACATGACGGAAGATATTCTTTTAACAAGAAGTCTGAGCAAGGAACTGGGTCTGGATCAGAATGAAGAGAAAAAAGAGTGATCGACAGAGCAAAAGATGCAAGAGTGCATAACAACGAGTGATTACATAAGGTGGTGAGACTTGAGATGATAGAGTGGATTCAGAATTTTATAAGAAATTATTCAAATGGAATGTATTTTCCACATATACAGATAAAAGATATCATAGAAATTCTGATTGTGACGATTATTGTCTATGAAATCATGCTCTGGATCAAGAACACAAAAGCCTGGATGCTTCTGCGAGGAATGCTTATGCTGGGGGGATTTATTCTTCTGGCATGGCTTTTTCAAATGAATACGATCCTGTATCTGGCAAGAGAGTCGATTAATGTATTAGCGATTGCAGCAATTGTTGTTTTTCAGCCAGAACTTAGACGGGCATTGGAGAAGCTAGGAGAGAAAAATTTATTTAGTAACATTAATCCGTTCGATAAAAATAAAGAAAATCAAAGGTTTTCGGATGAAACACTGGATAGTATTGTAAGAGCTTGTTATGCCATGGGAAGCGTATGTACAGGAGCACTGATCGTAGTAGAGCAGGTGATTCAGTTAACAGAGTATGAAATGACAGGGATAGAGCTTGATTGTAAAGTGTCTTCTCAGGTGCTGATCAATATTTTTGAACACAACACCCCACTTCATGATGGCGCGGTTATTATCAGAGGGGACAGAATTACATCAGCAACATGTTATCTGCCACTTTCAGATAACATGACAATCAGTAAAGATCTGGGAACAAGGCATCGTGCGGCATTGGGAATGAGCGAGGTTTGCGATGCTCTTGTGATTGTTGTTTCAGAAGAAACGGGACTTGTTTCTGTGGCTTCCGGAGGACGATTGCTTCGAGCTATTAACGCAGAAGAACTTCGGAGTCAGTTAAGCCAGATTCAGTATAGAAAGACAGAGACAAAGAACAAGTTTTCTATACGGAAAGGATGGCACAGATCATGAAAAAATACAAATTGACAACGAATCTTCCGCTTAAGATTATTGCATTTGTTTTTGCAGCATTTCTTTGGCTGATTGTTGCGAATGTTGCTAATCCGGTTACGAAATCAACTTATACAAACATCAAAGTTACGATAGCGAACGATGATGTGATTACACAAGGTGGGGAAGTTTATACGGTTTTAGATGATCAGAATGTAAACGTAGTTGTTTACGCAAAACGTTCAGTGATTCAACAGATTAAGTCGGATGATATTGTGGCTACTGCGGATATCAAAGAAATGGATTCCAGGACAGGGTTGATACCAATTTCAGTATCAATTCCAAAGTATAGTGGATCTTATCAGTCGGCAGAGGCTGCTCCGAGAAATATACAGATTAAGACAGAACCAACAGGTAAGACTGTATTTACACTGACTGTTAGCACAACAGGAACGCAGCGTGACGGTTATCAGATTGGAGAGATGAAAGTTAATCCTGAAAAAATAACGATTACAGGAGCAGAATCAACAGTAAAATCAATTGATAAAGCCGTAGCGAAGATTAATGTAGATGGAATTTCAAAAGATGAAGAAATTACAGCAGAACTTGTTTTATATGATGCATCGGGAAATGTAATCAATCAGGGACAGCTAAGTAATAATCTTGGAGAAGATGGAATCACTGTAGATGTGACAGTAATGAGGATCAAGACGGTTCCATTAAAATTTGAAGCATCTGGAACACCGGCAGATGGATATGAATATCTCGGTTGTTCGAGCGAACCGGCGAGCGTGCAGATCTGCGGAAAAGAAGAGGCCTTATCCAAGATTGAAAGTATCAATATTCCAGCATCTGAATTGTCTATCGCTGGGGCAACAGAGAAGATAGAGAAAGCATTTGACATTACAGATTATCTGCCGGAAGGTGTAGAACTGATTGAAGGCGCTTCAGGAAAGGTTACCGCAACTGCAATGATCGAACAGTTGGGAAATCGTACAATTGAGTTTATGGTTGCGTCCATCAAACAGAATTATCTGGCAAAAAATCTTCAGGTAAGTTACGAGCCAGATGCTGAGGTGACACTTGTATTTCAGGGAGAGAAAGATACGCTGGATAGTCTGGATATCAGCAATGCAGTATCGGTAAATCTCCAGAATTACACGAAGGAAGGCACTTATGACATACCGGTAGAAGTAGACCTTCCGGATGGAGTAACGTTGACAAAACCAGTGACAGTGCAGCTTATATTGACTGAAAAAGGATCCACAAAGGATGAACAACCGGAAAATGACGCTGGGACAAATTAATAATACTTCATATTAATTAAAAAAGTACAGGTCTAAATTAAAAAAGAATTAAGAAGGCTGGCATTGACAGTTTTCAATGCATATTATATGATATTGGAGTTAAAACTTCCAACTATCAGAGAGATAGAATAGGAGAATAACATGGTAAGCGATAAAGTAGTGATCAAAAATCCGACAGGACTTCATCTAAGACCGGCAGGATTGTTTTGTAAAACTGCGATGCAGTACAAGAGCAAGATCACAGTGTACAAAAAGATGAAAAACGAAGAGGTAAATGCAAATGCCAAAAGTGTATTAAGCGTACTGGGTGCATGCATAAAAAGCGGAGATGAGATTACAATTATTTGTGAAGGAGAAGACGAAGAAATAGCACTTTCAGACATGGTTCAACTTGTGAAAGATGGATTGGGAGAATAAGTGGTGTTTATAAACTGGTATATTGTAACAGTGAAGAGACATTAGGAGGAAAAAGAAATGAGCAAAGCAACATTAGTAATCATGGCGGCAGGTATTGGAAGTCGTTTTGGAGGCGGAATCAAGCAGCTGGCTCCAATCGGACCAAATGGAGAGATTATCATGGACTACTCCATCTATGATGCATTAGAAGCAGGGTTTGACAAAGTTGTATTCGTTATCCGCAAAGATCTCGAGAAAGATTTCAAAGAGATCATTGGCAACCGTATTGAAAAAGAAGTAGAAGTAGCATATGCATTTCAAGAGCTTGATGATATTCCAGAAAAATTCAGCGGAAAATTCACAGGAAGAACAAAACCTTGGGGAACAGGTCAGGCAATTCTTTGCTGTAAAGATGTGGTGGATGCTCCATTCCTTGTAATCAATGCAGATGATTATTATGGAAAAGAAGCATTTAAAGAGGCATACAGTTATTTGACAAACCTTCCATCTGCTGATATAATGCAGATTTGTATGGTCAGCTTTGTATTGAAAAATACATTGAGTGATAATGGAGGCGTGACCAGAGGTGTGTGCGAAGTAGACGGACATGGCATGCTTGCAGACATTGAAGAGACACATAACATCGAAAAAGAAGACGGAAAAGCTGTAATCCACAAAGAGGATGGAGATGTATTCCTTGATGTTGATTCACCGGTATCTATGAATATGTGGGGAATTACACCTGAATTTTTTGAGATTCTTAAGACAGGATTTGATGAGTTCCTTGAGAAAACAGAAAGTACAGATCTAAAAGCAGAATATCTGCTTCCGACAATGATTGGAGATCTGTTAAGTGATGGAAAACTGGAAGTAAAAGTACTGCAGTCACATGACCAGTGGTTTGGTGTGACATATAAGGAAGATAAAGAATCTGTAACAGTAGCGCTTCGTGGATTGATTGAAGAAGGAGTTTACCCGTCAAAATTGTTCTAATTTAAGAAAAGGGATGTAAGATGGCAAAACGAAAAGGATCTGCTGGCAATTCTGCACGCAGAAAAAAAAGTACAAATAAGTATTCCCGCAGATCGGGAAGCAATAAATTGGGAACTTTGTGTATCATTCTTCAGACGATTGCCAGTATAGCCTTAATGGCGGTATTGTGTTTGTTGGGAATGATTCCGGATAAGTATCTGATACTGGTAGCAGCAATACTGTTTTTCTTATGGTGTGTGACACTGAATTCACAGGCAGCAAGGAGAAAACGGGGTACTTTGGGAAAAGTGTTCAGTTTACTTATGGCAGTTGTGATGTTTACTGGAAGTTATTATGTCGCTCAGGCTAATAATATGATTGGGAAGATCACAGGCAGCAACTATAAAGTGGATAAGATGGTCGTTGCAGTGCGCGCAGATGATTCAGCGGAGACAATAGAAGATGCGGCAGGCTATACGTATGGTGTACAGTTTGAGAAAGGAGCTGACAATATACAGACGGCTGTAACTGATATTGAAAAGCAGATTGGCGTTGATACGATCGAAGTGAAAGAATACGATTCTGTTCAGGATCAGGCACAGGCTTTGATTGATGGAGATTGTGATGCAATTATTTATAACAGTGCATATACAAGTCTGATGGAAGAAACAGTAGACGGTTATAGCGAAAAAGCAAAGGTATTATACACATTTAATATCCGTGTGGAATTGAATTTGGGAAACAAGGATACTATGGCAACAGATGACAGTATTATAAAAGAACCATTTACAGTTTATATCAGTGGTATTGATGTTTATGGTGATGTATCAGAAACAAGCCGAAGTGATGTGAATATTATTGCAGTTGTGAACCCGCAGACACATCAGATATTACTTGTAACAACACCACGTGATTATTATGTTCCTATTCCGGGGATTTCAGGAGGACAGAGAGATAAGTTGACACATGCGGGAATCTACGGGATAGATGCATCTATGAGAACGTTGGGTGAATTATATGAAACGGATATTAATTATTATGCGAGATTGAATTTTACATCCATGATTGACATTGTAGATACACTTGGAGGAATTGATGTATATTCAGAGTATGAGTTTACTACAAGTGAAGATTCTGAACATGTAATGGACGTACAGAAAGGATATAATCACTTTAACGGTGAAGAAGCACTTGCTTTCTGTAGAGAGAGACACAATGTTCCAGGTGGAGACAATCAGAGAGGAAAAGATCAGCAGGCAGTTATTACTGCTATGTTGAAGAAGTGTTTGTCACCGACTATGCTCTTGAAAGCGAATGCTATTATGGAACAGGTGAGTAAAGATATAGAGACCAATATGTCTCAGGAAGAGATTAATGCGTTGATCAAATATCAGTTAAGTAATAATCCGGCATGGACGATTCAGTCTGTAGCAGCGGAAGGTACGAATACAACTGGTACATGTTACTCCAGTGGTGATACAGAACTCTTTATTATGGAGCCGGTTGAATCTTCTGTGCAGAATATTATTAATCTGGCAAACATTGTAGAAGAGGGGGGAGTGTTGACGGAAGGCGAACAATTGAATTGAGAACGGGGAATATGCAGAACTAGATGTAATCATTGCAAATGGTGAACAGGTAAAAGAGAGATAATTAATATATAAGTAAGTATTTGACTTAAATCAGAGGACGGAAAAATAGAGATGATTCTCGTTTTTCTGCCCTCTTTTTGCTTTATAGAAAATTCCGATTTTGGATAAGAGGGAAATGGACATGACAATAGGACGATAGTTCGATTTAGAAGATATAAAAACCTTCTTCTCCAAATAAATCGTCAAAAGGGTTGTCTTCATTCAGAAAATAATCCATATCCAGAAGGTCGTCCCCACTTATATGGCAGATGTCCTCTGATGTCAATCCTTCCGGTGAATTTTATATGTGCATTAAAATTTGAAATTTAAAGAGGTAGGTTTTTCAGTGCCCTCGATTGAGGGGCAGGGGAGCTGAATATGTACAGCCTATTTTTTATGCTTGAATTCAACAATAAAATAAAAAATATTAATAAAAATACAGAATATAACAGAAATACGAAAAAATAGATTTACAATTTGATGAAAATATGGGATTATAAATACATATTAAACTCATGAGGAGGTTTCACTATGAAGAGGAAAAAGTTTATTGCCTTACTTTGTGTAGCAGCGACAAGTGCAAGTCTTGTTACACCAGTAATGGCAGAAGAGAATCAGGCAGTAGAAACTGTACAGGAGACAGCAGTAGAACAGGAAACTGCAGGTCAGGAAACAACAAAGCAGGAAGCCCCGGCAGGAGAAGTACCAGTAGAAGAGGGAGCGGAAGAAAAAGAAGTACCTGCGGAGGAGGCAGAAGAACCGGTAGAAGAGGCAGCACTTGTTCCGGAAGAGTCAACAGCAGAAAATCCAGAGAATGAAACATCAGAAGCGACGAATACAGTTGATACATATATTGAAGATGGACTGTATGAGGAAAATGGAGAAGTTTACTATTATAAAGATGGTGAAATGGTCACAAATAAAATAGTAGAATTTGAAGCAGAGGATGGCACTACTTTTGCACATTACTTTGATTATGATGGGACAATGTTGAAAAATGCTTATCATTATTATGTGAATGGGTATGATGATAATGATAATTACTTTGCTGGAGAGATTCGAGTTGATGGTAATGGTTATCTTTGTACAGGATGGTATTCAGAAGATGGTTACTGGAGATATTATAGCGAAGAGGACTATTTCCTTTGCACTTCAGAGATTATAGAGGATAATGGAAAACAGTATTATGTTGACAGTTATGGTAACATGGTAACGAATACTACGGTGATGAAAGATGGCGTTACATATGTTGCTGATTCTACAGGAGTTTTATCTGTTAAAGATATGACAGATAAAACTGAATGGGTAAAAAGTGGGGAAGACTGGTATCTGTATGTAGACGGAGAACTTGTAAAAGAAAACTATTATGAATATAGTGGTAAGACGTATTATTTTGATCAAGAAGGTCGCATGGAGACTGGCATCTTTGAGAATAAAACAGGAAAAAGATGTATGGCAGAGCCAAGTGGTGCTGTGATTACGAATCCTACAAAGGGATGGAACAAGTCATCCGAAGCAGACATATGGTATTATTATAAATCAAACGCAGAGGGTGATTTATATCCTGTTGATAATGAGATACTGAATCTACAAGGTAAGAAATATTATATTGATTGGAATGGACGGATGATAACTGGTGCGTTCTATTATGATGGATCCACTTATTTTGCAAATACTAATGGAGAAATACAGGAAAAAGCATCTTGGTATATAGATAGTAAAGGAAACTGGTACTATGTCAAACAAGATGGTAAAGTTGTTACGGATGATATCTACAAAATAGGAAATAAATCTTATATATTTGATGGCGATGGAGTAATGCAGAAGGGTACCGTCTGGTATAATGGAAAGATGTACCTGACAGATAACAATGGAGCAGTTATCAGTACGAATGGCTGGTATTTGAAGAAGGGCGATTGGTATTATATAAATAAGGATTCATCAATCGTGACAGATGAGTTTAAAGAAATTGATGGTAAGCTTTATTACTTTGAATACGATGGAGTAATGAAGATGGGGGATTTCTATATATATGATTCAGAAACCGGAACTTCAAAAAGATATTACGCAGATGAAAATGGTAAAATCACCAGAAACGATTGGTATCAGGCAGGTGTTGACTGGTATTATGCAGATGCCAATGGACAAAAGGAGACAAATAAGTGGATTGATGAAACATATTATTTGAATGGATCAGGAGCTATGGTAAGAGGTACTTGCAGAATAGAAGGAATTGAGTATTTCTTTGATAACAACGGCAAATATATAGGTACTTCTGCTAAAGATGGCTGGAGTTATTCAGATGGTAGTTGGTTCTACTATAAAGATGGAGAAGCATATACTGGTTGGGTTAACAATAAGTATTGGGTTGAAGATGGCGAACTTTGTACAGGTAGGTTTATAGAAGATGGTGGCAAGTACTATTATGTGAATTGCGAAGGAATTTACCAGACAGGCTGGATTAAAACTGAAGAAAATGAATGGTGGGGTGAATGGACATATGCCAATGCCAGCGGCGAAATTGTAAATGATGGATGGCAGTCTATAGGAGGAGACTGGTATTATTTTAAAGATGGAGTAATCAACCAATTCCCGATTATTGAAACAGAAGATTATGGGGCATGTACATTTAAATCAGATGGTCGGTATACAGGTAGAGCAAAAAGATCAAATTGGTATTATATTAATGAAAAATGGTATTATGTAAAAGCAGAAGGAAGCCTGGCAAGAGGAAAAGAAACAATAAATGGGCATACATATTACTTCAACAGTGGCTTTACTTCAGCGCTACTTCAAAATGAATATTATAGCGAATATGATAATAATAGTAATAAAAGTGTCTCAGTATGGGTGAACAGTAATGGCGAAAAGGACATGAGTAATGGTTGGAAATACACTGGACATACGTACTATTATGTGGAAAACGGAGCATTCAAAAACGGTTGGTTATCTTATGGAGGAAACTGGTATTATCTTGAACCAGGAATGGCTCGTGGAATCGAATTTGTTGAGTATAATGGAGAATATGAATATGCATTTTTTGATGAGAATGGTGTTTATCATAAGCTGACGGATGGCTGGAAGTCGATAAAGACAGAAGAGGGATTCACAGACTGGTATTACGTTAAGAATGGAAAACCGGCAAGCGGATATGTAGATGGATATCATTTCTATAGAAATGGTTATTTGGATACAGGAATTTACTGGTCAGATTCTGGAAAAGTATATTATTATGATGAAAATGGAAAAATGCTTAAGGGAACTGGATGGTATTTAGACAAATATGATACATGGCATTATATTTATTCAGATGGCACAATGGCTACTGGTGAGAGAACAATTGGAGGAAAGAAATATTGGTTCACAGGCTATGGAGACTGGATTAGATAAAAGATAATAAAACAAAAAGAAAAGAATTGTCGGATAATCAAAGTTTTTGAGGGCTTGCCGAACTAATTGAGGGTCAGTCGTGAGGGGTTGGCCCTTTTAGAATGCCAGTTTTTGAGGGTTTAGTTTGAGTGGCTGGTTTGAGGGTCTGGAATAATTCCAGGCCCTCTTAAATAATTAGTCAAAATCATATTCGTTGGGATATGGGATATCATTATCTGATAAGATTTTTTGCAGTGTTTGGATATATTTGTATTGACGTTCAATTTCAATCCAGTTGCCATGACATAGTGAGTTTGCCTCTTCTAATTCATAACATGTAAGTTCATAATCTGTCCAAAGTGGACAGGAATGATTCTTGCTAAAAGCACAATGGTTTTTCATAAATTCCTCCTAAAAATCATCCTCTTCTAAATATAGAACAGGGTTGTAATTCGTGATACCGTTTAATACAGGGACTGATCTTGTTGCATATAGAAAGCAATTTCTAAAATGCTCGAAGTTGCGGAAACCTCTGCCAAGTCGTTTTAAATCTTTGATTTTTCTGTTAATAGATTCAATAGGTCCATTTGATAATCGGCTATCATAGATTCTTCCATTACCGATTTTTTCAACCATAATAAATGAGTTGATAAGGGAAAATTTATATTTTTCTAAGAGAGAAGCGAATTCACGAAATATCTCATGTCTTGATTTCCGGTATGCTTCAATCAATTCCTCCAATTCAATTTGAGCCTGTGAAGGATTACCGCCATTTCTGGCATTGAATTGAAGATACAGGATACTATGGCTTATGTAAATTTGCAGATGACGGAAAATTTATTGGCTATGTGAAAAAGTCGGATTGGAATAAAGTCGGTGATAAATGGTATTACGTTGATAGTAATGGGTCACTGTTGAAAGGAAAACAAGTAATCGGAGGAAAGACATATTACTTTAGGCAATGGGACTGTGTAATGTATGCAAATGCATTAGTATATGATGATGTTGAACATGAATATGTGTTTGTAGGATCGGATGGTACAGTTTCAAAAGCAAATGGCTGGCAATTAGGAGAATATGGCAAATGGTATTATCTTGAAAATGGAATTCCGAAGACAGGGTGGCTTAATTATGGTGGAAAGAGATATTACCTGTCACCGACAACAAGCACAGGATATAGAGAAGTGTGGGATGAAGATACCGGAGAACACGAGTATTATTTCTTTGATCAGGACGGAGCAGTTTGTGAACCGAATGACGGATGGTTTTCTGTCAAATCTGACGGTCAGACTTATTGGTATTATATAAAGAATGGAGAACCAGTCAGAAATGGTTGGTACAATGGTCATTGTTTCTATTGGGATGGTGAGATGATTACTGGAAGCATATGGACAGGCGCAGATGAAATTTATGTATATGATGACAATGGTTATCTTCTGAAAAATGGTTGGCATAAGCTGTATGGCGTTTGGTATTATACAGATGCAAAAGGAAGAGCATATACCGGAGAAAGAAAGATCAACGGAACAAAATACTGGTTCACAGATGAGGGGGTTTGGGTAAAATAGTAAATTAGTTAAAGTGGTGAAAAATAGTTGAATAATTTAGGGGCAGTCATTAATGGCTGTCCCTTTTGGTGGTGAGAATAGTATCGTGATTTTTCATAGAAATATTGCTGAAACTATTGAAGAAATATAGACAAAGTGGAATGATTGCGATAAAATGATAATCGTGACAGATTGCTTTGCGATAGTGGAGGAGGAGCAAAAATGCATAAGAGGAAGTTGTTTTATGCGATGTGCTGCCTTACAGCGGTACTTGCGATAGGCTGTGGAAAGAAAGACAGCACGGATACAAAAAATCCAGAACAGGTAGAAAGTCAGGATACTACGAAGACAGACGATGAAAATAAGAGTGATACAAAGAACGATACAGAACAGACAGACGATAAGAAAGAAGAATCGGAGAAAACAAAAAGTGTTATGAAGATTTATTCTATCAATATGAGTTCAGGAGAGATCCAGACAGAAGATGTGGAAACAGATTCTTTAAATGAAGAAAAGATTTGGTCATTACTTCAGGAAAAGTCAGTGATCACTCCGGAATGTGGGATGAATTCTTTCAAAGTGAACGAAGAAGAGAAGACGATAGATCTTGATGTAGATGAAGGATTTGGGAATTATATTCGTTCCATGGGAACAACAGGAGAAACGGAAGTGCTTGCATGTGTTGTAAACACGTATCTGGACAGCTTCCAGTGTGAGAAAATCAAGATAACAGAAGCAGGACGTACATTTGAGACAAGTGGTGCAGTTCTGGCAGGTTATATGACAAAACAATAGGAAGCGGGGATGCGAAAAAGTGAAAAAATTATTAAAAAAATGTACGGTATTATTGTTGACAGCGGCAATGTCTATTACAGCGCTACCGGTGACGGCATGGGCTGAGACTCCGGCAGAGTCAGCAGTGACAGGAGCGGAGACAGCTACGGATCATGTAGATGAGAATGCAGTAGATGAAAAACAGGCAGCCGGTACTGAACAGCGCCTAAATTATATGTACATAGATCAGCCTTATCTGGAAACACCGAATACACAGAAGGTAGTGGTATCCTGGGGAGATGGTTCCGAGGGGATTGAACAGATGACCGCAACTGTGCAGGGACCAGTAGGAGAAGAAGTGTGGACTGCAGTACAGGAATCAGATGGCATATATCTGTTTGAAAGAGCTTATACAGAGCAGGAAAGGGGAGTCTATTCTGTTACAGAACTGCACGTTACAATTGCGGGAAATGTATATGATTATTCCCTTGCAGATCTTGGAATAGAAGCACTCTTTGGCGTAGATGAAAAATATGAAGGAATCGAAGAGTTACAGCCGGTAAGTGAGGAAGAGGTATCAGCAGATATTGCGGCATACAATATTGATGAATCCGGAAATGTTACTGAGCAGTCAAGTATCGAGGAGGCAATTGTTCAGGCAGAACAGGAAATTCCAGCAATGATGAGTGATGACGGAGTTCAGACACAGTCATCTAATATTGTAGTAGCACTTGATCCAGGACATGATTCAACACACGCTGGCGCATCAGCAAACGGCGTACGAGAAGAAGTCCTTACATTAAAGATTGCACAGTATTGTAAAGCAGAACTGGAAGAGTATGCAGGCGTATCAGTCTACATGACAAGAACAACAGCAGACTGTCCGCATCCGGGCGGAAGTTCTGCTCACGATATTGATCAGAGAGTAGCTGATGCAGCGGCAGCTGGAGCAAGTGTCTATGTCAGCTTTCATTTGAATTCATCTCTATCTTCAGCAGCAAAAGGTGCAGAAATAATCATTCCGAACACAAACTGGAAACCACAGGTCGGAAATGACGGAAAGAAACTGGCTACACTGATCGAGTCAGAACTTGTTGGGCTGGGACTGGAAGAAAGAAAAATTTATTCAAAAAATACAACTGTGAATGAACGTTATGAGGATGGCTCTCTTTCAGATTATTTTACAGTTCAGATTTCTGCAAAGGAGCATGGAATTCCGGGAATTATAGTGGAACATGCGTTTGTGACCAATACATCGGATGTAAATAATTTTCTAAATAATGAAGCTGGACTGAAGAAACTTGGTGTTGCCGATGCGACTGGAATTGCGAAATATTTTGGTCTGTCAAAGGGACAGTGGTACAAGGATTCTACTGGTTGGTGGTATGCATCTGGAACAAGCTATTTAAAAAATCAGTGGGCACAGATTAGTGGAAGCTGGTATTATTTTGATTCTAATGGCTATATGGAGACTAGCTGGCAGAAAATTAGTGGAAAATGGTCATATCTAGGTGGAACAGATGATGGAATTATGCGAATCGGTTGGCAAAAAATAGGAACCAATTGGTATTATTTTAATTCAAGTGGATATATGTTAACTGGTTGGCAAAAAATAGGAACCAAGTGGTACTATTTCGGTGAATCTGACGATGGAGCAATGCGAATCGGTTGGCAGAAGATTGGTGGAGACAGGTATTATTTTGGTGAAGCTAATGATGGAGCAATGAAGAGCGGTTGGCAGAAAATAGGAGAGTCCTGGTACTATCTAGGCAGTTCAAATGGTGGATATCTGCAAACAGGTTGGCAGAAAATCGGTGGAGCCTGGTATTATTTTAGCGATAAAGAGAATGGAGCAATGAAAACTGGCTGGCAGAAAGTTGGAAGCACATGGTACTATTTGGGAAGTGCAGACGACGGCTACATGCAGACTGGATGGAAAAAGCTAGGAACAAACTGGTATTACTTTGGTGAATCCAATGATGGAGCAATGCGAACCGGTTTTGCAAAAGTAGGTGGCAATTGGTATTACTTTGGTGGAACAGACGATGGAGCAATGAAAACCGGTTGGCAGAAAATAGATGGAACATGGTATTTCTTTAATGATGATGGAATGTATGATTCTACCAAGAAATATGATGAGATTCCAGGGATAAATGATGATAAAATAAATGGAAGTGCCGGCACAAACAATTCGAATACAAATTCTAATGTTGTTGAGGGGACGTATTTGATTGAAGGAGATACCGAAGTAACAGTGGATCAGATGGTAGCTTATTTTGAGGCAAGTAAGAAAGCTTATCCGGAAGATGTAATGCGAAAAGGTGGGGCGGCTACAATCAGAGATTTTTGTCAGATTTATTACGAAGAAGCTGTGGCAGAAGGAATTAAAGCAGAAGTTGCATTTGTACAGGCGATGAAAGAGACAGGTTGGTTACAATTTACAGGTGTTGTGAAAGCAGAGCAGTATAATTTTGCGGGCATGGGAGCAACAGGAAATGGTGTTTCAGGTGAATCATTTAAAGATGTAAGAGAGGGTGTACGTGCACAAATTCAGCATTTGAAGGCATATGGATCAACAAAATCTTTAAATCAGACATGCGTAGATAATCGTTTTAAGTATGTTGAACGAGGAAGTGCAATTTATGTAGAATGGTTAAGTATACCTAACAATCCTAAGAAAAAAGGATGGGCAGCTGCCAATGGATATGGTGTTGATATCGTAAAGATGATACAAAAGATGAAAACAATGTAAAATATACCGTCAGTCGTGATAACGGCTGACGGTATTTCTACTAAAAAGGAGAAGAAAAATGAAATATGATTATTTAGTAGTTGGTTCTGGATTATACGGAGCTATTTTTGCGCATGAAGCGAAAAAACATGGAAAAAGAGTGCTTGTAATTGATAAACGACCGAATATTGCAGGAAACATTTATACAGAAAAAGTTGCGGGAATCAATGTTCATAAATATGGAGCTCATATTTTCCATACAAACAATAAGAAAGTGTGGGATTACATTACACAATTTGCAGAGTTTAATCGTTTTACAAACAGTCCGGTTGCAAATTATAAAGGGGAATTATATTCACTACCTTTTAATATGTACACATTTAATAAAATGTGGGGTGTTGTGACACCGGAAGAAGCTGCGGCAAAGATTGAAGAACAGCGAAAAGAGATTACAGGAGAACCAAGAAATCTGGAAGAACAGGCAATTTCTCTTGTGGGACGTGATATTTATGAAAAGCTGATCAAAGGCTATACAGAGAAACAGTGGGGACGCGATTGTAAGGAATTACCATCTTTTATTATTAAGCGTCTTCCGGTGCGTCTGACATTTGATAATAACTATTTTAATGCGTTGTATCAGGGGATTCCGATGGGCGGTTACACAAAGATGATAAATAACATTCTAGAAGGGATTGAAATTCGTTTAAATAAGGATTATTTAGAACATAAAGCAGAATGGGACGAACTGGTAGATAGAGTTGTGTATACAGGAGCAATAGATGCTTATTTTGATTATAAGTTAGGCACTTTGGAATATCGTTCGGTACGATTTGAAAACGAGCTTCTGGAACAGTCAAACTTTCAGGGAAATGCAGCTGTAAACTATACAGATCGAGAGACACCGTGGACGCGCATTATTGAGCATAAATGGTTTGAGTTTGGAAAAGATGAAGAAGGAAATGATATCCCAGAAACAATGATCAGTCGTGAATATAGTAGCGAGTGGAAACCGGGAGATGAGCCGTATTATCCTGTAAATGATGAGAAGAACAGTGCACTTTATTCGGAGTATAAGAAACTGGCAGGTGCAGAAGAGAAAGTAATCTTTGGAGGACGACTTGGAGAATATAAATACTACGATATGGATACAACGATTGCTTCGGTTTTAGAAAAGTGCGAGGAAGAATTTGAAGCTATAAAATAATACTGTTACTGGATTTTTCAATATGAAGGGAAATGAAAGATGAGTTGGAGTAAGGTAGAAGAGTATAAGAAAAGAAACAAATGGAAGAAGCCTTTGTTGGGAATAATAGGTGCCGCAGCATTTGTAATGTTAGCAAGTTATACTGTAAAAGCTGAAGAAATAGTGGATCAGGATGAAGAGGTTATAAGTGATACAGTCGGCATCGTAGAAGATGAGGGTACAAGTTTTATAGAGACAGAGGACACAGAAGAAACAGTAGAGACTCCGGAGAGGGTTGAAAAGCCGGATGCAGAGGCTGTGGAAGATAATACGGAAGATTTGAATAGTCAGGTGAAAGAGGAAGAGAATACCATAGAAAAGGGATGGGTATCCGAGAATGGATCAAAATATTATCTAGATGAAAAAGGGGAGCGTTGTACCGGATGGTTATTACAGGACGAAGGCTGGTATTATTTGGATGCAGAAAAAGACGGAGCAATGTTTGATGCAGGATGGAAGTATATCAATTCAAGATGGTATTATTTTAATGATAATGGAGTGATGAAAACTGGATGGCTGTATTATGGGGAACATTGGTATTATTTGTCTTCGTATGGTGATATGTCAGTGGATGAATGGGATTATATCAATTCAAAATGGTATTATTTCTATGACAGTGGAGTAATGGAGACCGGGTGGACATATTATAAAAACAGATGGTATTACTTATCTCCATATGGTGATATGTCAGTGAATGAATGGGATTATATCAATTCAAAATGGTATCATTTCTATGACAGTGGAGTAATGGAGACCGGGTGGACGTATTATAAAAATAACTGGTATTACTTATCTCCATATGGTGATATGTCAGTGAATGAATGGAATTATATCAATTCAAATTGGTATCATTTTGATCAAAATGGGATAATGCAAACAGGCTGGTTTTTATATAATGGGAATTGGTATTATTTATATCCGGCAAACAATAATGCTGGAAAGTCTATAGGGACGATGGCTCAAAATACAACAATTGACGGTATCTATTATATAGACTCATTTGGTTGTATGATTCAACAACAGACCTTGTGTCAATTTTTGGGGATTGATGGACAATATTACTATAATTTTTTGAAAACCCATATTGCTGATAAAACTTATATAGGTACAACATATTCAAATGATGGCTACAAGGATGGCGCAAATGGATTTAGCGGTTGGATTAATTCTGCTGGTTCTGGAATGAATTGTGAAGGATTTGTTGATAATGTATTAAAACAATGCGGAGCTTCTCATCCAATGTCTGTTCCAGCAGGAGGAAAAGGATGGGTTTCGTATAATAATCATTATGGTTTACCATTTTATGATTATAGTTCTAAAGCAGATATGTTAGCTAGTGGAATCTTAGAGTATGGTGATATAATTTGGATGTTTGATACAAGTGGACCGAACAGTATCAGCTCTATTCATCATATAGGTATTTTTGTTGGAAGTAATCCGTATGATGATCAATTGTGGCATTCATTATCTGCTATAAGTAATCTATACGGAACAACCATAAACGGAAATCAAGTTTCAAAAATTGTTCCGGCAGCTTCAGGTTGTAAAGTATGGCGTGTAATTAAAGCAGGAGCTATAAAAACGCCGTAAACATTTTTGTCTATATTTCAAATTGAAATATAGACAAAAAAAATGAATTGAGATAAAATAATAATGTTACTGATTTTTTCTACACGAAAGGAAATGAAAGATGAGTTGGAATAAGGTGGAAGAGTATAAGAAAAGAAACAAATGGAAGAAGCCTTTGTTGGGAGTAATAGGTGCCGCAGTATTTGTAATGTCAGCAAGTCATACTGTAAAAGCTGAAGAAATAGTGGATCAGGATGAAGTGGTTATAAGTGATACAGTCGGTATCGTAGAAGATGAGAGTACAAGTTTTATAGAGACAGAGAAAACAGAAGAAACAGTAGAAACTCCGGAGAGGGTTGAAAAGCCGGATGCAGAGGCTGTGGAAGATAATACGGAAGATTTGAATAGTCAGGTGAAAGAGGAAGAGAATACCATAGAAAAGGGATGGGTATCCGAGAATGGATCAAAATATTATCTAGATGAAAAAGGGGAGCGTTGTACCGGATGGTTATTACAGGACGAAGGCTGGTATTATTTGGATGCAGAAAAAGACGGAGCAATGTTTGATGCAGGATGGAAGTATATCAATTCAAGATGGTATTATTTTAATGATAATGGAGTGATGAAAACTGGATGGCTGTATTATGGGGAACATTGGTATTATTTGTCTTCGTATGGTGATATGTCAGTGGATGAATGGGATTATATCAATTCAAAATGGTATTATTTCTATGACAGTGGAGTAATGGAGACCGGGTGGACATATTATAAAAACAGATGGTATTACTTATCTCCATATGGTGATATGTCAGTGAATGAATGGGATTATATCAATTCAAATTGGTATTATTTTGATAAAAATGGAATAATGCAAACAGGCTGGTTTTTATATAATGGAAATTGGTATTATTTATATCCGGCTAACAATAATGCTGGAAAGTCTATAGGTGCGATGGCTCAAAATACAACAATTGATGGCTATTTTATATCACAGGATGGTATTTGGATAAATGATGAAGCCTATCAGGGTGCGTATAGTGTGTTGAATCAGGTGGGTTGGAATCTTTGGTCAGCATATAATTGGTCAGCAAATCTTCCCTATGTGAATTATTCAAATGATCCATCTCCGGGAAGCAGAGATTTTGCAATCCATGGTTTTCAGACAAAAACAGGAGATTGTTATGTGATGGCAGCTACATTTTATTATATGGCAAAAGCGTTGGGATATGATGCGCATCAGATTGCAGGATACGTTCCGCTGCGCGGAGGCGGACAGGGAGTACATTCCTGGGTGGAGATAGACATGGATGGATCGACATACGTGTTTGACCCGGATTTTACTCATGAAACAAAAAGAAATGGTTATCAGATTACATATGGTATGTCCGGAACATGGAGATATTCAAATTATTACAGAATGAATTAGTGAGAAAAAGGGAGAAATGATGAAAAGAAAAGTACTTATTGCATTATGTGTTTGTATGATTGGTGTGGCCGGTATGACATCAGGATGTGGAGATAAGAAGGAAGAAACACCGGTTGTTGAAGAAAAAGAACCAGAATTGAAGACGATTGGCAAGGAAGATAAAGAAGCATTTAAGGTAGAAATCAAGAATGCCACAGGAAAAACTATTAAAGGAATAGCAATTAAGCAGACGGATGAAGAATCTTATCCTGAGAATATGCTGGAAGATGGAGATGTCTTTACTGATCAGGAAAGTAGAAATCTTTATTATAAAGCACCTGAAGATACAACAAAAGAGACAGAAGAAAACACAGAAGATATGGCTGCAGAAAGTGAAAAAGCACAGGAGAAAGAGCTGGAGCAGGGATATGACATTCAACTTACTTTTGAAGATGACAGCACGGCAGAGCTACATGCTTTTCCATTTGAAGACATTGAAAAGGGCGAAATTTGTTATGAGGATGATGTAGCATATCTTACATATACGAGTGTTGCATCAAAAGAAGAGCTAAACACGAAAGAAGCTGAACTTGCAGTAAAGGTAGCAGAGCAGAAAGCAGCAGAAGAAGCAGCGGCTCAGGCAGCAGCGGAGCAGAAAGCAGCGGAGCAGAAAGCAGCAGAAGAAGCAGCCGCAGCTGCAGCAGCACAGAAAAGTAGAAGTTCTTCAAGTAATAGTTATTCCAGCAACAATTCTTCTAATGAAAGTGGCAGTTCATCAGAAAGCAGTTCGTCTGCAAGTGAACCAAGCAGTGATGCGGGGGCAGGTTCTTCCGATTCATCAGGAGATGACGCATGTTTGGATGATGGATTGTTATACTAGAACAGTAAGAATGCAGAAAGTATTCTTGAATAATTAATTAAGAAAGAGAAAAAGAGATGGGGGCCGTGTGTTCCCATCCCTTTTAAGGTATAAGAAGAAATATGTCATTAGTATCAAATTTATTTATTATATTTGTAGCCGGGGCTGTGCTTTTGTATTACCTGCTTCCAAAAAAGATGCGATGGTGGGGGCTTCTTTTAACAAGCTACATTTATTATCTTGCTGCAGGGACAAAGTACTTTCCATTTTTACTTTTCTCAACGATAATCACTTATCTCTGTGGATTGGCGATAGAACATGAAGTGAATCAAGATAAAAAGAAAGCAAAACGATATCTGATCATAGGGCTGATTCTTAATTTTGGAATGCTTGGTGTTATCAAATATACAAATTTTATTTTGGAAAATATAAACCTTGCATTTCATCTTGAATTACCTGGAATGCAGATTTTATTGCCGTTAGGTATTTCATTTTACACGTTTCAAACATCAGGATATTTGCTTGACATATATTGGAAAAGAGATCATGCAGAGAAAAATATTTTCCGTTATGCATTGTTCGTATCCTATTTCCCACAAATTTTACAGGGACCGATTGGGCGACATAGTAGATTAGCAGAACAATTATACGAAGGACATTCCTTTGATCTACAGAGAATTTGCAGAGGAATTCAGCGTATTTTGTGGGGATTTTTTAAGAAGATGATTCTTGCAGACTGGTCAGCGGTGTTTGTGGATGCGATATTTGGAAATCCAGATCAATATAACGGATTGGCAATTTTTGGAGTGCTGTTTTATTCTATTCAGTTATATGCCGATTTTTCTGGTGGTATGGATGTTGTTATCGGTATTTCTGAAATGTTTGGGATTGTGCTGGATGAGAACTTTAAAAGACCTTATTTTTCTACATCGATTACTGATTTCTGGCATAGATGGCATATTACGCTTGGAACATGGATGAAAGATTATGTGTTTTATCCACTAACACTTTCCAAAGGTATGGTAAAATTTAGAAAAGCGGCTAAGAAAAAACTTGGTAAGAAAATATCAGTAAAACTTCCAATTTGCGTATCGAATCTAATTGTATTTTTTCTGGTCGGAGTATGGCATGGTGCTGCATGGAAATACATTGCATATGGAATGTTTAATGGAATCATTATTGCATTCAGTGGAATGATGGGGGACCAATATAAAAAGTGGAAGAAATCTCTGCATGTTACAGGAAAAGAAAAATGGTATCATATTTTTATGATCGTAAGAACTTTTATTTTAGTAAATATTAGCTGGTTTTTTGATTGTTCAGATACCGTTGGACAGGCTATCAGAATGATGAAAAATGCAGTAACTTCTTTTTCACCGGGACAACTTCTTCTGATACCAGCAGGAAGAGAGGGAGTAGCATTTACACCGTATGCACTTGTCATTCTTTTTGTAGGAAGCATGATTTTATTTACAGTGAGTTTATTACAGGAACGTGGAGTGAAAATACGAGAAACAATTGCAAAGAGAAACTTTGCAGTTCAGTTTCTTATTTATGCAGGGCTGGTGCTTTGTATTGGATTTTTTGGTTCCACCGCAGCAGTGAGAGGGTTTATCTATGCACAGTTCTAAAAGAATAAGAAGATTGATTATAGCAATTATTTTAATGTTGGTCATTATATTAGGGTTGGACTTTGTTTTATATCCATGTACTTTTATGAGAAACGATATTCATAAAGTAACTACACAGGCACATCAGGATATATTTCTAGGAACATCGCATGGAAAGATGAATTTGGATCCAAATTCGATTTCTTCTATAACAGGAAGAAGTGGACATAATCTATGTGTCGGAGGGGAATATGGAATTGATGCATATTACCTTGCAAAATTATTGATAGAAAAACAAAAACCGGAGCGTATTATCTATGAAATTGATCCTGGATATTTTGCAACACAAAAAGAAGAGGGAAATAATTATTTGCTGTTTTATCATCAATTTCCAATGTCAATAGCGAAAGCAGAATATTTTTCATCCTTACTATTAGATTGCGATTTTAGAACAGTACTGTTTCCGTGGTATGAATATTCTTTATCTTATGAAGTTGAAGCAATACCGAAGACGGTTTCTTTGAAATGGAATAAGGATTATGATATTTCTAATCTAAAAAGTGAATCGCAAGAGTATCATGAAAATGGGTTTATTGAAAGATATGCAGTAGATACGTCAAAACTGAAAATGACACAGCCAAAGCTCTTCACAAAAGAAACTGCAAATAAACAGAGTATAGAGTACTTGCAGAAATTAATCGAACTTTGTAAACAAGAGAATATTGAGTTTGTAGCTGTAACAACACCTATTCCGGAAGAAACACTGAACGAATATCAGGAAAGTTACAAGGAAGCATGGGAGTATTTTGGAGAGCTTTTTGAAAAGGAAGAGGTAGAATATCTGAATTTTAATACGGAATACTATGATTTATTTTCACATGATATTACAAAATATACAGATTATGATGGTCATATGAATGGAGAGTCAGCGAGGAATTATTCAACTATTTTGGGGTATTTTTTGAGAAAATAAGAGTATAATAAGAAAAAATCATCAAAAGTCATAAAAAAGAGATAAGATGATGTATTGTAAAATGATACAAAATTTGTTATTATATAACCGTATGTAAAAAAATCGTAACAATTTATAAAAGAGGATATAAAGATGAAAAAGATACTTAATTTGCATAATTCCAGAAATCGAATGATTTTACTATGCGGAGTAGATATATTAACAATTATTATTCATTCATATTTGTCATTAATACTTCGATATGAATTACATTATTCGTGGATTCCAAAAGAATATATTCATAGTATGAAATTCTATTTGCCTATTGGAATAATTTCAACACTTGTAATATTTATGATTTTAAATTTGTATAATAGTGTTTGGTCTTTTGCAGGATTAAGAGAATTGACGATGATAGGCGTTGCTTGCTTCTTGTCAACAGTATGCCAAGGGTTTGGAATGCAACTTTTAGTTCTTCCTGTTCCGAGAAGCTTTCATGTATTTTACTTTTTTTTGCTACTCAGCACTACAGTTTTAACAAGATTTTCATATAGAATTTATTGGGTATTGAAAAGTGGACTAAGAAAACCTCAAGGTCATGTATATCATACATTAGTGATCGGAGCTGGTGAAGCTGGAAGTATGATCATTCAGGAACTGAAATACAGTGCACATTTGAACAGTAAGGTAGTAGGCGTTATTGATGATAATCCACACAAGAAAGGAAAACTGATTCATGGTGTTCGTATTCTTGGTGGCAGAGAGTGCATTTTAGATGCAGCAAAGAAATATGAAGTTGATGAGATTATTCTTGCAATCCCTTCTGCATCTCCGAAAGTAACAAGAGATATCCTTCGCATCTGTAATCAGACAACTTGTAAGCTGAAGATCCTTCCGGGTATGTACCAGTTGATCACAGAGGATGTGAGTGTTTCAAAACTAAGAGATGTTTCTATCGAAGATTTACTTGGGAGAGATCCGATTAAAGTAGATCTGGAAAGTGTGCGTGGATTTATTGAAGGTAGATGCATCATGGTAACTGGTGGTGGCGGTTCTATCGGTAGTGAACTTTGCCGTCAGATAGCAAAATATAAACCATCAAGATTGATCATTTTTGATATTTATGAAAATAATGCGTATGATATTCAGCAGGAGTTGAAATTAAACCATCCAGAGTTGAATTTGACCGTGTTGATTGGATCTGTAAGAAACACAAGCCGTATTGAATCCGTTATAGAAACATACAGACCGGACGTGATTTATCATGCGGCTGCACATAAACATGTTCCGTTGATGGAGGATAGTCCGAACGAGGCAATTAAGAACAATGTATTTGGAACTTATAAGACAGCGAGAGCTGCAGACAAGTTCGGAGTAAAGAGATTTGTTCTTATTTCAACGGACAAAGCAGTTAATCCAACCAATATCATGGGTGCATCTAAGAGAATGTGTGAGATGATCATTCAGACATTCAATAGATATTCCAAGACAGAATATGTAGCAGTACGTTTTGGAAATGTTCTTGGAAGTAACGGAAGTGTTATTCCATTGTTTAAGCGCCAGATGGCTGCAGGCGGTCCACTTACAGTTACACATCCTGACATCATTCGTTATTTTATGACAATTCCGGAGGCAGTATCGCTTGTACTCGAAGCAGGTGCGTTTGCTAAGGGAGGAGAAATCTTCGTATTAGATATGGGAGAGCCCGTAAAGATTGCAGATCTTGCGAAAAACTTGATCCGTCTTTCAGGATATACACTTGGTGTAGATATGGATATTAAATATACAGGATTGCGTCCAGGAGAAAAATTGTACGAGGAACTTCTGGTAAAAGAGGAAGGAATTCAGAAGACTGATAATAATCTGATCTATATTGGAAAACCACTTGAGTTTAATGAAGTGCATTTCCTGAGTGGATTACGAGAACTGGAAGAGGCAGCAATGAATGAAAGCTTGAATGTAAAGCAGATCGTATCTGAAATCGTTCCAACTTATCATATCAGACAGGAAGACTTGAAACGAGATGCAGAAGTGAATAAGGAATTACGTGAACTTGGAAAAATCAGTCATGAAAAACCTGTAATGGAGGATTAATACAATGGAAAACAGACATATAGCATTTTCACCACCGGATATAACAGAAGAGGAAATAGCAGAAGTTGTAGATGCGCTGAAAAGTGGCTGGATCACAACTGGACCGAAGACAAAGCGATTTGAGAATGAATTGGCAGAATATATGGGAACAAGCAAGGTGGCTTGTCTGAATTCAGCGACAGCTGCAGCAGAATTGATTCTTCGTGTGCTCGGAATTGGAGAAGGCGATGAAGTAATCACAACTGCATATACATACACTGCAACTGCAAGTGTGATCGCTCATGTCGGAGCAAAAATTGTCATGGTTGATGTGGATAAAGATTCTTATCAGATGAATATGGATCAGGTAGAAGCAGCGGTGACGGATAAGACAAAAGCAATTATTATGGTAGATTTGGGTGGAAGAATCTGTGATTATACAAGAGTATTTGAAATTGCAGAAGAAAAGAAACATCTCTTTCAGCCGAAAACTGAGATTCAGAAGAAGATGGGACGTATTGCAATTCTTTCAGACGCTGCGCATGCAATGGGTGCAAAGCAGAATGGAAAGATGTGCGGAAACATTGCTGACTTCACAAGCTTTTCTTTCCATGCAGTAAAAAATCTTACAACAGCTGAAGGTGGTGCAGCTACATGGAGAGATATCGAAGGCGTAGATAATGAAATGTTATATAAGCAGTTCATGCTTCTTTCGTTGCATGGACAGTCAAAGGATGCTTTGGCAAAGACACAGCTTGGAGCTTGGGAATATGACATTGTAGCGCCTTATTTTAAATGCAATATGACTGATATCATGGCATCACTCGGACTTGCGCAGTTGAGAAGATATCCGGCACTCCTTGAGAGAAGAAGAGAAATCATTGAGAAATACAACGAAGCTTTGAAGGATGAAGATGTTACAGTTCTTGAGCATTATACAGAGAATAGTCAGTCAAGCGGTCATTTATATCTTGTTCGTGTGAATGGAAAGACAAGAGAAGAGTGCAACAAGATTATTGAGAAGATGGCAGAAAAGGGAATTGCGACGAATGTACATTATAAACCACTGCCACTTCTGACAGCGTATAAGAATCTTGGCTTTGATATTAAAGATTACCCGAACGCTTATGCAATGTTTGAAAATGAAATTACACTTCCACTTCACACGAAGTTATCAGATGAAGATGTGGAGTATATTATTAAATCATTTAAAGAATGTCTGTAGTTTTGAGTGAGAGTTACGGATACTTATAAGGATAGTATATATGAAAAAATGGAATGAATTGCCAAAAGTAATGCAGAATGATAAAGTGAAATACTATTATGATATTTTACTGAAGCACGAAAAAGAATTAAAATTAAAGAGAGCATTTGATATTATTTGTTCTTTGAGTATGATTATTATTTTATCACCGGTTCTTATTGTGCTCAGCGTCATGATTAAATTGGATTCTAAAGGACCTGTTTTATTTAAACAGGTTCGTGTGACAACCTACGGAAGAAAATTTAAAATTTGGAAATTCAGAACAATGGTTAATAATGCGGACAAGCTTGGAACACAGGTTACAACAAAAGGTGATGCTCGCATCACAAGAATGGGACATCTGCTTAGAAAGGTACGTCTGGATGAGTTACCGCAGTTGTTTAATGTCTTAAAAGGAGATATGACTTTTGTTGGTACAAGACCGGAAGTGCCAAAGTATACAGCTCACTATACAGAAGAAATGATGGCAACATTCCTTCTGCCGGCAGGAGTAACATCTCGTACAAGTATTGAATACAAAGATGAAGAAAAACTTCTTGAAAATGCAGAGAATGCAGATGAAGTATATATAAATGAAGTATTACCGGCAAAGATGGTATATAATTTGAGAGAGATTGAAAAGTTCAGTTTCTTACGAGATATCAGTACAATGATTAAAACCGTGATTGCTGTGATCAAGTAATGAAGTAGGGGAAATGTAAGATGATAGTATCTGTTTGCGTTGTTGCTTATAACGAAGAAAAAGTTTTAGGAAAACTCTTGGAAGATATCCAAGCTCAGGATTATGATCATGAGAAGATGGAAATCTTGTTAATTGATAGTATGTCCACAGATCATACAAGAGACATTATGGAAAAATTTCGAGAAACAGAAAAAAGTTTTTTGAAAATAAGTGTTTTTTCAAATGAAAAGAAAAAGCTTGCGCCTGGATGGAATGTTGCATTGAAGAATTATATTGGTGATGCAATTATAAGAATTGATGCACATGCGACAATTCCAAATAATTTTATAAGAAAAAATGTGGAAATTTTGGAAAGCGGTGAAAGTGTATGTGGTGGAATTAGACCAAATATAATTGATGAGCATACACCATGGAAAGATACATTGCTATTAGCTGAACAATCAATGTTTGGTAGTAGTATAGCACCATATAGATCAGGAAAGAAAAAAACTTATGTCAAGTCATTGTTTCATGGTGCATATAGAAGAGAAGTATTTGATAAAATCGGTTTTTATAATGAAGAGTTAGGTAGAACAGAAGACAATGAGATTCATTATAGAATGAGAAAAGCAGGATTTAAATTATGTTATTGTCCTGAAATTGTTTCATATCAACATACACGTAATACATTAAAAGGAATGTTAAAACAGAAATATGGAAATGGATATTGGGTTGCACTGACATTAAAGGCGTGCCCAGAGTGTTTAGCAATTTATCATTTTGTGCCTTTTGCATTTGTAGGAGGCATTGTTGTGACATCTGCGCTTGCAGTCTGTCACCATTCTTTGTTAGCTAAACTCATGTGGGGAGCATATAGTTGTCTGGCAATCCTTATGTCATTTATGGCAGTGAAGGGGCAGAAGAAATATTGGCAGCAATTGTTGTTACCGATTCTATTTTTCTTGTTACATGTAAGTTATGGAATTGGAAGTGTTGTAGGATTTTTGAAACTTCCATTTTGGAAATATGAAAAAAGAACAGGGGTTTAAATAGGAGAGACTCTATGAAAGATATAAGGCTTAATGCGTTAGCCAATACACTTGTAAGACTTTTAAATATATTTTTTCCACTTATAACTACTGCTTATTTATCACGTATTTTAAGTAAACAGTTATATGGTGAATTTAACATAGCTAATACATACCTTAACTGGTTTATACCATTTGCAACACTTGGTGTTTATAACTATGGTATAAGGGAGATAAGTAAGGTTAAAGATAACGCAGAAAAACTTAATACAATGTTTTCTACATTGTTTTATATATCTCTTTTCTGTACAGCTGTAACAACAGTTTTTTATATTATTATAATGCCGATTTACAGCAAGAGTCCAAGTGTGCATTTACTTATGCTTATTCTTGGTGTTCAGCTTATTGCCCAGATTTTCTATATTGAATGGATAAATGAAGCTTTCGAAAATTATACGTTTTTATTCTATAAGACACTTTTTATACGTATTCTTATGTTAGTATCTATATTTGCATTCGTTAAAGAAGCAGATGATATTGTTCAGTATGCGATAATTATGTCAGCAAGCCAGTTTCTTAACTATTTTCTTAGTTATTTATGGATAAAGAAGGATGTTAAGTTTGTTAAGGTTCCTCTTGAGAACTTTAAACATCTTATTAAACCACTTATTGGCCTTTTCCTTCTTGCCAATGCTGGAATGCTCTACACTAACCTTGATCTTACTTTTGTATCTAAGATAGGTGCGCCTGAGCAGGTTTCATACTATGCCAATGGTCAGAGAATGATCATGCTTATATCGGGTGTTATTAGTGGTGCTATAAGTGTCAGTGTTCCACGTTTGAGTTACTATATAGGTCTTGAAGATGAGAAATCTTACCAGGATCTTATAAATAAGAGCAGTAGTATTTTCAGTTTCTTTATGGCTCCTATTGGTATGGGACTTGTTGCTCTTGGTGTTCACGCAACTGTTATAATGTATGGAACACGTTATATGGCTGGTGGTATCGTAACACAGGTATTTGCTTTTAGAGCTATATCATGGGCTCTTGAAATTGTCATGGGTACACAGGTAATCCTTATAAGGGGATTTGAGAATAAGTTGTCTATATTCTATATTATTGGTGGTATATGTAATCTTATATTTGATAGTATATTATTTGCATTTGGCGTATCATCACCACAGTATTACATTATGACAACTTTACTATCTGAATATATATTATTATTTATTGAATACAGCTTCATTAAAAAGAATAATCTTGTTGATTTGAAAATAGTTATACATTCATTTAGAAAATATACTTTTATAACTGTAGGATTTTTACCTTTATCATTTTTGGTAAATCATTTAATACCTACAGATATGAATATGGGTATTCCATTTATACTTAATATTGCAGTTACTATTATTGTATGCTGTGTATATTACGGTATAGCTCTTATTGTTACTAAAGATGAAGTGTTCATGGAAATGTTTAATAAAGTAAAGGGTAGATTACATGGATAAGATAAGTGTTGTTGTTCCGGTATATAACGTTAAAAAATATTTGGAAAAATCATTTGAATCTATTGCAGATCAAACATATGATAATCTTGAAATTGTCTTAGTTGATGATGGAGCCACTGATGGAAGTGGTAAGCTTTGTGATGAACTAGCTAAAAAAGATAACAGAGTGAAAGTCTGCCATAAAGTTAATGGAGGACTTTCATCAGCACGTAATCACGGCCTTTTAAATGCCACTGGTGATTATATTATATTTATAGACAGCGATGATTATATTCATCCTGACATGATAAGTTCTCTTTACAGTGAGATAAAAAGAACTGATTCTGATGTTGCAGTATGCGGAATCATGAATGTTTACAATACAAAGGAAGTTCCACAGTGCAGTGACACAGAAATTGTTTTTGAGTGTGACAGAGAGAAGTTTTTAAAGGAACTTCTTATAGGTGAAAAGATTCCGGGATCTGTTTGTAATAAGCTTATTAAAAAGGAGATTGCAGATAAATTACAGTTTCCTGTCGGCAAGATATATGAGGATGCTTTTTATCACCTTGACCTTGTTAAGGCAGCTAAATCATATGTTGTTATTACAAAGCCTTATTACTATTATTTCCACAGAGGGGATAGTATAACAACTCAGAAATACAACCCTAGAAAACTTCATATGATAGAAGCTTATACAGGATATATTGATTATATCAATAATGAATTTCCATCTCTTAAGGATGAAGCTTTCTTCAGATTAGCATATGCTCATTTTGTAGTTCTTGACAGTATGCTTCTTGTAGATGATTATAAGAAACTTCCTGACTATAAAGATGTTGTTGGATTTTTAAAGAAGAATGCTTTTAAAATTGCACACAACCATATTTTTAGAAAGGGCAGACGTATTGCAGCTCTTGCCTTAAAAGTAAATGTTGGTATATACAGAGCTCTTATGTTACAGGATTTAAAGAAGAATAAAGGGATTAATTAAATGAAAAAACTTACTGATAAAGAAGTAAAACAGATTGAACTTGATATATTAGAGTATGTTCACAACTTTTGTGAAGAAAACGGCCTTAAATATATTATGAACTACGGCACACTTATTGGTGCTGTTCGTCATAAGGGATTTATTCCATGGGATGATGATATTGATATTTCAATGCCAAGAGCTGACTATGAAAAGCTTATTGCATCATTTCCAAAGAACGGACGTTACAAGATTCTTGATCACAGAACAAGTAAGGACTACTTTAACAACTTTGTAAAAGTTATTGATACTAATACTAAAATAGTTGATAACCGTAATGATAAGACTTACGAGTCAGGATTATTTATCGATATTTTCCCAATGGACAGGTTCGATGATATGAAGGCAGTAGATAAGACCTACAACCTTGAGAGCTTTAAGCTTTTATCTTTTAGCAAGCACTGCAATATCGTTTACGGTGACAGTGTTATTAAAGATATGATAAGAAGCGTATGCTGGTTCTTCTTAAAACCGGTATCACCTACATTCTTTGCCAAGAAGATAGATAAGGCTTCAGCTAAGTATACAAAGGACAATGGTAAATATATAGGTCTTCTTGCTTCTAAGTTTAAGGAAAAAGAAGTTCTTGATTTTGATCCTTTTAAGGAAATAATAGATATGCCGTTTGAGGGTGTTACTCTTAAAGGTCCAAAAGAGTATGACAAACTTTTAAGACAGTATTATGGTGATTATATGCAGCTTCCACCCGTTGAAAAACAGGTAAACCCTCATGAGCTTGATGCGTATATGAAGTAGTTTTAAGTAAATAATAATTATGTAAGGGAATTAGAGATGAAACAGTTAACAAAAGAAGAATTGCAGGGATCCCAGCTTGGAATCTTAAGTTATATAGATAAAATTTGTAAAGAAAATAATATTAAATATTTTATTCATTACGGAAGTATGTTAGGTGCAGTTCGTCATAAAGGATTTATTCCATGGGATGACGATATTGATATAGGAATGTACAGAGAAGACTATGAACGTTTAAAAGCGGCTGTTATAAATGACAGAAATGAACGCTACGGTATTTTTGATAAAGATACATGTGACTGGTACTTCCAGAACTTTATGGTTGTTGTTGATAAGGATACTGTTATCAAAAACCATGTTACAAGAAAACCACATGACACAAGTGTTTTCGTAGATGTTTTCCCAATTGACCGATTTAATGATACTAAGGTTATTAAGAAAGCTCATCTTATGGTTACACTTCGTCAGATCTGTTATATTCAGAAACAGTATATCCAGTATGGTGACAGCAAATTAAAAGATTTCTGCAGACTTATATTCTGGTATGCTTTAGGAGCAGTAAACCCTCGCTTCTTTACTAAGAAAATTGACAAGCTTATTAAAAAATACAGCGTTAAAGATGGTAAATACGAAGCGGCAATTGGTGTTGGTAAAGACGGAATGAAGGAAGTATTTAAAAGAGGTACATTTGAGAAACTTATTGATGTACCTTTTGAGGATATGGTTGTTCCAATTCCGGAAAACTATGATCTTTTCCTCACTCAGTTTTATGGAGACTATATGCAAAAGCCAAGCGATGAAGAGATTGCTTATAAGAGTCACCTTTTAAAAGCTTACTGGAAAAAGTAAGAGTTTTATCTCAGTGGGAGTCCAATCTCCGACTGAAATAAACGTTCCGCGAGGATGCGCAGTGATTCTGATAGGAATATGTCAGCTTCGCTGACCAGAATCACGCGCCAAGTCTCACGGATGTTCGACTTGAAATAGGAAAGGAAAATAATATGGAACAGATACAGGCAAAAAGTCTTGAGATGGCTGAATATTTTGTAGAGTTTTGTAATGAACATAATCTTTTATGTTATTTATGCGGAGGAGGAGCTATAGGTTCACTTCGTCACGGCGGATTTATTCCATGGGATGATGATCTTGATTTCTTTATGCCAAGAAAAGATTATGAGAAACTTGCTAAGTTATGGCCACAGGAAGCTAAATATCAGTATTTTATGTCAAAGAGTAATTATAAATTTGTTGACCGTAACCTTTTTATTACTATAAGAGACAGAGAGACAACATGTGTTAAACCATATCAGGTAGACTTAGATCTTCCACACGGACTTGCCCTTGATGTTATTCCTCTTGATTACTATCCAAAGAAGAAAAGCGACAGAAAGAAACAGGTTATATGGGCACTTATATACTCTTTATTCTGTGCACAGACAGTGCCTGAAAAACATGGTGGAATAATGAGTCTTGGAAGTAAAGTTCTTCTTGGTGTAATAAGAGGAAAAAAACTTCGTTATAAGATATGGAAAAAGGCAGAGAAGGAAATGACTAAGTATACTAAGGAAGACAGCGATGGTATTACAGAACTCTGCTCAGGTCCGTTCTACATGAAGAAGAAGTATCCTATAGAGGCATTTGAAAGTAATATTATGGTACCTTTTGAGGATACTAAGATGCCTATTCCAGTAGGATATGATGCGTATTTAAAAACAGCTTTTGGAGATTATATGACACCACCTCCAATAGAGAAACAGGTTGCACACCACGACGCTTTATTACTTGATCTTGATAGAAGTTATCGTGAGTATCATGGAGATTACAATGCAAAATAAGAAAAAAGTTTTATTTTATCTATGGTCATTTTCGCTTGGCGGAGGAGCAGAAAAGATCCTTGCTACTATAGTTAATAATCTTGATCCGGATAAATATGATATTGATATACTTGAGATGGAACATTTTGATAAGCCTATGCCAAAACTTAGAGAAGGCATCAATATCTTAAAGCCATACAAGAGTAAGAAACATTCATCTATAGCCGAGGCAATTATATGGAGACTTCGATTCTGGTTCCCCGGACTTGTAAGAAGACATGTAGCTAAAGATAACTATGATATTGAAATATCTTTTACGATCATGAATCCACCTTTACAGTTTTCTAAGAGAAAAGATGTAAAGAAGATTGCATGGATACATGGAAGCATAGAAAATATGCCTGAAAATGAGAAGTATTTAAGTTGCCATAGAAAACATCTTGGAACAGCTGATACGATAGTCGCTATTTCAGAAAAGACAAGGGAGTCTATAGAAAATGTTTTTCCTGAATATAAAGACAAAATTACAACTATATATAACGGATACAATTTTGATGATATAAGGATACCCGCAAAGGAAGACTGTGGTATACATATGGAAGAAGACAGCATGTGCTGCATCGGTCGTATTGAAAAGCTTAAAGGTACAGATAGAACTTTAGAGCTTCTTAATAAGATTCATCAAATGGGATATAAATATCATTTATACTTAATAGGTACAGGTGATATGGATAATGAACTTAAGGAGCGTACTTCTAAGTACGGACTTCAAAATTATGTTCACTTTCTTGGATATCAGACCAATCCTTATAAATTTTTAAGTCGTACAAAATTACTTGTATCTATGTCTCACCAGGAAGGGTTTTCAGGAGCGTTTGTAGAGGCGATAAGTCTTGGAAAACCATTTGTTTCAACAGATGTAGGTGGAGCAAAAGAGTTATCATGCAATGGAAAATTTGGAAAGATAACCACTTCTGATGAAGAAGCCGTACAAGCCATAATATCCTACATATCAGGCGGGGAGTATCCTGATGCAGATGAAATGGCTGAGTTTATAGAGGAATTTACAGTAGAATCCCAGATTGATAAGATCGAAAGGCAGCTGTTTAGTAATCAAAAGGGGGATTAAATGGAAAAGTATTTTGAAAATATTAATTTTAAAAGAATTTATTCTTTAATCGTCTGGATCATGTTTGGTTTATTCGGGGCATTTTTTATAATATTTAGTGTTAATGGTAAGACTAAATTTATATTCTTTGCTCTTGTAACGTTGTGGATAGCCTGTATGATGTATTTTATAACGGAATTGAAAAGTTATTTAATACAGTTATTTTTCTTTATTACCTTATGGTTGTTCCTGTTTTCAAGACCAATGATCGATTATATACAGACAAAGAGTTTTGCTACATATAATGCAAATACATATCAGTTTTCGTTTTTTGTTATTATACTAAGTATGATAGGCCTTTTAATAGGCGGGGTAATAGGAAAGAATTTTAAACTTAGAAGTAAAACACCAAGGGTGGATGTTATAAAAGAACAAAAATATGAAGTTCATATAAAGTATATAAGATTTACATCACTTTGTTTTTTTGGAGCAAGTTTCCCGTTCTATCTTGCAAGAATAGTCGAAAGATATATGTATAGAAGAACTACAACTTACTATGACTATTATGCAACATTTACAAGTAAACTTCCTTATATAGTTTATCTTATATCAGTGTTTATGTTCTTCTCAATGTGTGTATATCTAGCGACTAAACCTAAGAAAAAGCATGCGTTTATAGTACTTGCAATGTATGTTATGTCAAATGGTATATACCTTCTTATAGGAACTAGAAACCCATTTATACTAAGTCTTCTGTTTGCCTTAATATATTACTGTATGAGACAGTTTAGCGATAAGAAGGAAGTCTGGATAGGCAAAGTGGAAAAAACTCTTATTATAGCATCAGTACCCGCACTTATGCTTGGCATGGGTGCCATGAACTACCTAAGAGATGATGCGGAAGTTGCAACAAACGGAATTATGGCGCTTCTTATAGATTTTATTTACAAACAGGGAACAAGCTTTGGCGTTCTTTCAAAAGGATACTTATATGAATGCTATCTTCCGGTAAGAGATTTTAAAAATTATACATTTGGACCACTTATTGATTATTTCTATAGAGGAAATATAGGGGGAATGTTGTTTGGAACAACTCCGCTTCCTGAAAATAACTCTATAGAACTTGCTTTTGAAAGTAATAGTTATGCCCATAACATTTCTTATATTGTAATGGGAGATGATTACCTTCAGGGTCATGGTATAGGAAGTAGTTATATTATGGAACTTTTTACTGATTACAGATATATAGGAGTATTTGTATTTAGTATAATACTTGGAATCATTCTTGTGGCTATGATGAAGTTAGCGTATGCAAAGAAGGTCCTTCCAATGGCCTTAAGTCTTGTAATGCTTCAGGACATACTGTTCACACCACGTGCCAGCTTTATGTCAAGCTTCATGCCATTATTTACAGTTCAGTTCTGGATAGTTATGTTTGTTATATTCTTCGGGGCGACCATGCTCGAGCGGTATACGAAAAGCGATTATGAGGACTTTGATTTAAAAAAGGAGAAATAAAATGTTTGAAAATTATTCATTAGCAGATTTATTAGCTAACACTTACAAAAACTTTAAGAAAAACATTATTGTTGCACTTGCGGCATTTTTAGTTGTGCTTGCTCCATTTGTTTTAAAAGCAGTTCAGCATAAGGATGCTGATACTTCACATGGAACAAACTATTCTACATATATTGTTTATAACGTAGAATCAGACAGAGTTTCTGTCGGTGAGAATGGTGAGAAATTAGAGCCATTTAGTGAATTTTTCGCTAATCTTATTTATGCAAATATGAATGGTGCATATATTTTTGAGGATGTAGACGAGAAAGTTTTAGATAAGATTTCTGATGATCTTTCAATTGATAAAGTACAGCTTAGAAATACAGACAGCAACTACTGGTATGGTAAGATTGAAGTTAAAAGTACCGCGGAAAATGGTTCTGTAACTGTAAGACTTTTAACAGCAAGTGAAGAGTTTAATGAGCTTGTCGAGGAAAAGGTTGATGCTCTTGTAAAAGAAGCTGAAACTCATCTTGAAAATGTAACTATAAATAAAGTAAACTCATTTACAACAAGCTCACCAACAGATACTGAAAATGAAGATGAGATCGCAGTTAAAGGTGTTGCTATCAATAAGGGAACAATTATCAAAGGTGCAGTTATTGCATTTATATTTGCAGTATTCTTTGTATTATTTATGAATTTTGTTCTCTATGTATTTAACCCTTCAATGAATGGTGTTTCAGCATTTGAGAAATACGGCCTTAAATTTATTTACGAATACAGAGGAACAGCTGATCTTGCAGAAGTTCTTAAATACGTTGAAGAAAATGAAGGTAAAGTTACACTTATGACTACTTCAGATAAAGTTAAAACTTCTTTTGATAAAAAACTCGCAAAAGACGAAAGCAGCGTAAAATATGATATTGTCAATGCAAAAGATACACATGCAGTTCTTGCAGCAGATAAGATCATGTTTATTGAAGAGTGTGGTATAACACGTTACAGAGACTTTGAAAAAGCCTTAAGACAGGCTGAAAACTTTGGCAAAGAAGTTGCAGGAGTTATAAATATTCCATTATAAAGTTATTTAAGCGGGAGGAAACAAAAATGGTATTTGGTGCAATATTAGCAGGCGGAAAAGGAACAAGAATGGGAATTGACAAGCCAAAACAGTTCCTTATGTTAGGAAGCAGACCTATTATAATTCATACAATTGAAAAGTTTATTCTTTCTCCTGACATTGATGAGATTTATGTAGGCGTTCATCCAGACTGGATTGATTATACAGAAGATCTTATTAAGAAATACATTGATTCAGATAAAAATATAATCCTTGTTCCGGGAGGAACTGACAGAAACTCAACGATCTTTAATATTATTGATGAGATCGAGAAGAGAAACGGAGACGATGAGGATAATATTATCGTTACACATGATTCGGTAAGACCTTTTGTTACACTTAGAATTATAGGAGAAAATGTTGAGATGGCTAAAGAATGCGGAGCTGTTGATACAGTTATAAGCGCAGTTGATACTATTGTTGTTTCTGAAGATGGAGAAAAGATTACATCTATTCCAGACAGAAGACAGATGTTCCAGGGACAGACACCTCAGACATTTAAAATTTCAAAATTAAAAGAACTTTACAATGATCTTTCAGATGATGAAAAAGAGATCCTTACAGATGCATGCAAAATCTGTGTTGTTAGAAACGTTCCTGTAAGACTTGTTAAAGGTGAAGTTTCTAATATGAAGATCACTACAATCGATGATATGAAAGCGGCTACAGCACTTATTATGGAGGATATAAAATGTTAAACAGTGTTTATCAGTTGATCACACCTAAGACAATATCCGTAAAACATGAAGATGTTGATACTAAAGATCAGGTTATTATAAGACCTGAATATCTTGCTCTTTGTCATGCTGATCAGAGATATTATCAGGGTAAAAGAGATATAAAGATTTTAAGGAAAAAGCTTCCTATGGCTCTTATACATGAAGCATGCGGACGTGTTATCCATGATCCTACAGGAACTTTTAAAGTAGGACAGTCTGTTGTAATGATACCAAATATACCTGGAAACAGAGAAGAGAAGGTTATTTACGAGAATTATGGAAAAGGCGGTGGATTCTTAAGCAGCGGGCATGACGGATTTATGAGAGAGTTCGTAAATCTTCCTGCAGACAGAGTAGTAGCTTTTGACGATATAGATAAGAGAATTGCAGCAATTACAGAATTTATAAGTGTTGGAATGCATGCTTATTTAAGATTCAGTCTTATTTCTCATGAATATAAAAATTCAATCGGTATATGGGGAGACGGAAGTCTTGCATTTATTGTGAGCAGTATCCTTAAGAAGAAATATCCGGATACAAAGATAATCGTTATAGGTAAGAATACAAGTAAACTTTCACAGTTCTCATTTGTTGATGAGACAATACTTGCTGATGACCTTGAAGAAGGTTTTAATGTGGATCATGCTTTTGAGTGTGCAGGTGGAGAGGGAAGTTTCTACGCTATTGATAATATTATTAAATATATCAATCCACAGGGAACAGTTATGCTTATGGGTGTATCGGAAAACAAGGTACCTATAAATACAAGAGATATTCTTGAGAAAGGTCTTACATTTGTAGGAAGCAGCCGTTCAGGACGCGTTGACTTTGAAAATGCCATTAAGTTTATGGAGGATAAGAGTATCCAGAGAAGACTTAAATCAATAATCTATGAAACAGACGAAGTAAAAAACATTTCAGATATACATAAAGCATTCAGCGTTGACATAGATACAGACTTTAAGACTGTATTTAAATGGAGCGTATAATTGCATAAATGTTAACTGAATATTCTCGTGCGGCAGAGCCGCCCGTCCGGTGTGGCGTGAGCCACCTATCCAGACGGAATGAGCCACTTTAATGAGAGTGTTACTTTCGTAGTGATTTATCTAGACCATACACCTCACGCATGGACCTATCATGATCAGCATCAATAAAAGAAAAAGTAGAGGAAAGGAAATCTCATGAGAGGAAAACAGGCATTAAAAAATATGGTGGCAAGTCTGCTTTTACAGGTAATTGTTCTTTTGTCTGGATTGATATTGCCACGTTTTATTCTTGAGGCATATGGATCAAGTGTGAATGGAATGATCACTTCAGTAAATCAGTTTTTAACATATCTGGGTCTGGCAGAAGCAGGAGTAGGAACAGCAACAGTTGTTGCTCTCTATACACCTCTTGCGTTGAAACAGACGGAAGAAGTGAATTCAATTCTTTCGGCGACAAGAAAATTTTATAATAAATCCGGAATGCTATTTCTGGCATTAACACTGGTACTTATAGGGGTCTATCCGTTTTTTATTTCAGGACAGCTTGAGAATAGTCTTGTGCGCTGGATGATACTTGTCTTGGCAGGAAGTACTTTAGTGGATTACTTTTTTCTAGGTAAATACAGAGTTTTATTGACTGCAAATCAGGAAGGGTATGTGGTTGCACTGATTCAGGCAGCAGGAACGATCGTTAATATGGTTGTTTCTATTTTTCTGATTTATATTGGAGCAGGTGTTCTTTTTGTAAAGGCAGTTGCAACCGGTGTATACATGCTTCGTCTTGTATTGGTTAAAATCTATGTAAAACGAAAATATCCTGCATTAGATTTTTATGCAGAACCGAATGAAGGTGCTTTGAAACAAAAAAATGCGGCATTGCTTCATCAGGTTGTTGGTATTATTGTAAATAATACTGATACGACAGTGCTGACAATCTGTCTGGGAGCAAAGTCTCTTCTTGAAGTCAGTGTATATGGAATCTATATGATGGTGGTTAATGCCGTGAATCAGCTGATGACATCTTTTTCGAATGGTCTGACTGCAGGATTTGGAGAAGTGATCGCCAAGAATGAGGAAGAGACACTAAAAAAGAGCTATTCAAGTTATGAGTATATGTATTTTGTAATCATGTTTATTGTGATAGCCTGCATGGGAGTCCTGATCCTGCCTTTTGTCGGGGTATATACCATTAACCTGACAGATGTACAGTATGTACGTCCGGTTCTTGGAATTTTGTTTACATTAATTGTTTTTATGCAAAATGTAAGGATTCCGGGATTGACGATTATTTGCGCAGCAGGGCATTATAAGGAAACGAGATATCAGGCGATTTTGGAAGCTGTGATAAATATTACGGTTTCTCTTGGACTGGTATGGAAGTTCGGCATGGCAGGAGTTCTTCTTGGTACAGTATGTTCTTATGGATATCGTTCTTTTGAAATTGTGTTCTATACAAGTCGACATCTGGTAAAAGGATGTGCAAAAAAATCCATGTTTCGAATTTTGAGAAATGTATTTACAGTGGCAATTCTTTGTACGGTTGGAACATATGTTATTCCGCAGGAAATAACATCTTTTACTACATGGTTTCTCTATGCAATAGGAATGGGGCTGACAAGTGTTTTTTTTGTTGTGGTGATAAATTATGTGGTTGAACCAGATGAATTTATGCAACTTAGACATCGGGTGAATGATATAATTAAAAAGGAATAGAAGAAAAATAGGGGAAGCTTTGAAATGATTCCAGTCTTTGTTGTACTCAATCGGAGTTCTTATATTACCAAGTGAGGAGTTCTCTTATAAAATCAACGTTTTCCGCACATTTTTCGGATAAAAAAGGGTCAGTCGTGAAAAACTGCCCCTTTTTATTTTTAGTTGGATTAATTTCGATTACAACATTATGGTATCCAAACCCCATCAGCACCGACATAATAACGAGAATTATCCACCCATTGAGAAACTGCCATGCGTCCATCGGATTTTACATAGTAGACTCCGGAGATCCATTGGTTTGTCAGCATTTGACCAGAAGAGTTCATGAAATACCAGTATCCATTATAATAAATCCAACCGGTTAGCATAGCACCACTGGAGTTCAAATAGTACCAACAATCATTGATGTATGTCCAGCCGGTTACCATAGCACCACTGGAGTTCATATAGTACCAGCAACCATTGATGTATGTCCAGCCGGTTACCATATAGCCATTGGAGTTAAACCAGTACCAGTTTCCTTTGATGTATTCCCATGAATTAGCAGGGTAAGTTCCATCAAAATGGCAGTACCACCAACCAGTATTATTTTTAACCCAGTATCCGTTATCCTTTGTATATCCTTCAGCAGAGTAAGTTCGCGGAGTGATATATTGAGTATAATCCTTGAAACCAAAATCAAGATCTACATTTTCTGAAATTCCATCTATCCTTCCTTTGCAGCTGCTCTGCCATATGTTCCGTTGAATAGATAAATCATATTTATAGTTATAACGTGCAATCCAAAGATCAATTCCGGACAGATAAGAAGTATCGATATGATTTTTATACCAGTCTTCATTACAATACAGCATTGGTTCATATCCAGCTCGACGAATTTCATCAAAGAATGTTTTCGCTATTCGTCCAAGCTGTGCCTTACTTAGATTTTTTTGTGAGGAATCTTCTAAGTCGAGAACAATTGGATATGAAATCTTATATCCCTGTAGTTGATCAATTACAAACTGTGCATCATTTAATGATTGATTTTCAGTTGTGGCCGTGCTGTAATAGTAAACACCTACGGGGATTCCGGCTGCAATTGCATTTGTCATATTTTGATTATAATAGGTATCTAGTTTATGCTCTGAACCATGAGCAACTCGTATGAATGCAAATTGAATACCATCCTTTTTAACAGCAGTCCAGTCGATACTTTCTTGCCACTGAGAGACATCAATCCCTTTTAAAGACCCGCTTTCATAGCTATTATTGTCAATCCAATAACCATTACTATTGAAATAATACCATTGCCCATTAATCTTAGTCCAGTCAGTTTGCATCACTCCGCTGGAATTAAAATAGTACCATTGTCCGTTGATTAGCTTCCAACCAGTTGTTCTAACACCATTCTCATCCATATAATACCATTTTTTATAGACCATCGTCCATCCGGTGACCATATAGCCATTGGAATCAAAACGATACCATTCACCATTAATGCATTCCCAGGCGTTTGTGGAATAACTACCATCGTAATGAGCATACCACCACCCCTTACTATCTCGAATCCATTTACCAGAAGAAGAATCACAGGTAGCAAGCTCATAGAAATTAAAAGAATCTATGACTTCTTTTCCAAGAGAAGAGCCAGCTGTATCTGTTTCTTCTTCGGCATGTGCTGTTAATGAGAAAGAACCAGTTAAAAATATCAAGGTGAATAATGCGAATCCTTTTTTAAATAAATATTTTTTGTGCAAATATGTTCTCCTTTCCATAGGGGTAGCATACAGTTTCCCCGTTATTAACGTAAAATCAATCAGTTATTCAAAATGATTATATCATTAAGTAAAATGAGAATCTAGTTAAGTAAGACAAATTTAAAATATTTAAAATATTGTCTTGCATTATAAAAATAAAGGTGCTATACTACCTGTAGTTCACGAAAAAGGAGAAGTAAAAGTACATGAACAAACAAGAACTTGATTTACTGAACATCATAAAAAAAGAAGCATATGTAAATCAAAGACAGTTATCAGAAGCTTCTGGTTATTCACTTGGTAAAGTGAATACTTCATTAGCAGAACTTGTGAAAGCCGGTTATCTGAATGCAGATTATAGATTGACCGAACAGGCAAAAGAGTTATTTACAGAGAATAGACCAAATCAGGCAGTGATTCTTGCAGCTGGAGCGGGAATGCGAATGATACCGATTAATACAGAAGTGTCCAAGGGAATGCTTGAAGTAAGAGGTGAAACCTTAGTAGAACGACTGATTAAACAGTTGAAAGAAAAAGGAATCCATAAGATCACTATCGTTGTTGGATTTATGAAAGAACAGTATGAATACCTGATCGATGAGTATGGAGTAGAGCTGGTTTATAATAAGGAATATGCAGTAAAGAACAATCTGTTTTCGTTGGCAAAGGTAAAAGATAGATTGGAAAATGCGTATATTGTACCGTGTGATCTTTGGTGCAGAACAAATCCTTTCTCAGAGACTGAACTGTATTCCTGGTACATGATTGATGAGATGCCGGATGAGGATAGTACGATTCGTATGAATCGAAAGATGGAATTAAAAGCAGTTGGTGATTCGGAAGCTGGTAATCATATGGTAGGAATTGCTTACATCAATAAAGAAAGTGCAAGAACTTTAGAACAGAAAATCAGTGAAATGAAAGAACATCGCAGATATTACAATTCATTTTGGGAAGATGCAGCAATGGAGAAAGGGAAAATGATTCTTTTTCCGAAAGAAGTAAAAAAAGGAGATGTTCTGGAGATTAATACATTGGAGCAGTTGAGAGATCTTGATGAGAATTCAGATCAGCTGAATTCAGAACTTCTTGATATTATTGCAGAGACGCTTTCTTGTGAACAGAAAGAAATTACAGAGATTGAACCCCTGAAAAAAGGAATGACTAACCGTTCGTTCCGCTTCCGTTGTGGTGAAAAGCGTTATATCATGAGAGTTCCGGGAGAAGGAACGGATAAGATGATTAATAGAAGCCAGGAGTATGATGTTTATCAGGTGATTGGTCCGAGAGGAATCTGTGATCCAGTTCGATATATGTCGAAAGAAAAAGGGTATAAGATTACAGAATTTTTAGAGGGTGCAAGGAATTGTGATGCAGAAAATGAAAATGACGTGAAAGCATGCATGAAGTATCTGAGAAATGTACATGAGCAGAATCTGAAAGTAGATCATTCTTTTGACTTGTTTGAGCAGATTGAAAAATATGAACAGTACAGAAATGGAGAGAAATCCATTTATCGCGATTATGAGAAGACAAAGGAAAAAATGTATGAACTGAAATTCTTTGTTGATCAGCAGGAAAAAGAGTATACATTAACTCATATTGATGCAGTTCCGGATAACTTTCTCTTTGTGGATGACAGGATATATCTTATTGATTGGGAGTATTCAGGAATGCAGGATCCACATGTAGATATTGCTATGTTTGCAATTTATGCATTGTATGAGAAAGAACAGATTGATCGTTTGATTGATGCTTATTTTACAGAAGGGTGTCTGGAAGAAGTCAGAACAAAGATATATTGCTATATAGCAATCTGTGGTTTCTTATGGAGTAACTGGTGCGAATATAAGAGAATCCTCGGAGTGGAGTTTGGTGAGTATTCTCTGAAACAGTATCGTTATGCAAAAGAATTTTACAGGCTTGCAAAGGAGAGAATGGAAAATGACTAGAAATGCTATTATCATGGCTGCCGGAATGTCCTCAAGATTTGCACCATTGTCACTGGAGACGCCGAAGGCGCTTTTGAATGTGAAAGACGAAATTATGATTGAACGTCAGATCGGACAGCTGAGAGAAGCAGGAATTGATGAAATTGTTATCGTAGTCGGATATTTGAAAGAAAAGTTTGAATATCTGAAAGAAAAATATCATGTGATTCTTGTTGAAAATCCATATTACAAACAAATGAATAATTTCTCTACTTTGTATGTTGCGAGAGAATACTTGAAAAATACCTGGATTTGCTCAGCAGACAATTATTTCACAGAAAATGTATTTATGGAAGAAAGTGAAAATGCATTTTATGCTTCTGAATATGCAGATGGTGCTACAGAAGAGTGGTGTATCAAGACTGATAATACAGGGAAAATCATAGGGGTTCAGATTGGTGGCGAGAATGCATGGGTGATGAAAGGTCATGTATTCTTTAATGAAAAATTCAGTACACAGTTGCTGCCGTATCTTGAAGAAGCTTTTCAGAAAAAAGAACTGTGGGATGAATACTGGGAAAATCTTTATATGGCGCATATGGATGAAATGGAAATGTATATCAGAAAGTATGATGCCGGTATTATTGAAGAGTTTGACAGTATTGATGAATTAAGGGAATTTGATGTAAAGTACAAAGAATGTACGGGCAGCAAAGTACTTCGGGAAATTTCAGAGAAACTGAACTGTCCGGAAGGAAAAATGACGCAGATGAAACCAGTAAAATCCAATGGAGAAGTGATAGGATTTGAGTTTTTTTGTGATGGTAAGAAGTATGAGTATTCTTATACATCAGGATTAAAGACAAGGTAAGTCGGAAAGGAAAGCAAATGGAAACGAAACAGACAAAACAGACAGAGAAAAAGAAGGTTGACTGGCTTATTACATTATTGCCATTAGGGCTTATTGTGGTTTTATGTATTTTATTCTTCTTTAAGCCAGAACAATCCAATCAGGTGCTTAGTCAGATTAGATATGTATTTGGTGATACATTTGGAACTTATTATCTTGTGATTGGATTAGGTGTATTCCTGTTATCTATTTATGTAGCAACATCAAAGTATGGAAATATTGTTTTAGGAGCTCAGACTGAAAAACCAAAATATTCTTTCTTTGCATGGGGCTCCATGATGTTTACAGCAGGACTTGCTGCAGATATCTTGTTTTATTCTTTCTCAGAGTGGGTCATGTATGCGACAGACCCACACATTGCAGAACTTGGAAGTATTCGTGAATGGGCAGGCGTTTTCCCGATTTTCCACTGGAGTTTGATTCCGTGGGGATTCTATCTTGTGCTTGCAGTTGCTTTTGGATTTATGCTTCATGTACGTAATCGTGAAAGACAGAAATATTCTGAAGCCTGCAGACCGATTCTTGGAAAACATACAGATGGAATGCTGGGAAGAATCATTGACCTGCTTGCAGTATTTGCTCTGATTGCGGGAACAGCAACAACATTTAGTATTGCGACACCTTTGATGGCAAGTATTATTAATGAACTGTTTCATATCGAACTGAGCCGTACAGTTGTAACAATTATAATTATTTTAATCACATGTGTTATTTATACTTATTCTTTGTTACATGGATTCAAAGGAATTAGTTTTCTTGCGAAAGCCTGCGTATACCTGTTCTTCGGATTGCTTTTGTTTGTATTACTTTTTGGAGGAGAAACAAAATTCATTATTGAAAATGGTTTTGCATCTCTTGGAAAAGTGGTTCAAAATTTCTTTGAGCTTTCAACATTTACAGACCCGGAAAGAACAACATCATTCCCACAGAACTATACAATCTACTATTGGGCATACTGGATGGTATGGTGTGTGGCAGCTCCGTTCTTTATCGGAAACATTTCCAGAGGAAGAACAGTTCGTCAGACAATCCTTGGAGGATATGTATTTGGTGTTGGATCAACAATTGTAAGCTTCATTGTTCTTGGAAATTATTCTCTTGGAAAACAGATCAGTGGACAGATGGATTTTATTGCTGCTTATGAGAAGACGGGGGATCTGTATACAATGATCATTGGAGTAATACGTTCTCTGCCTTGTGCACCGTTTGTACTTGCTCTGGTATTGATTACGATGATTGCATTTTATGCAACTTCATTTGATTCAATTGCACTGACAGCATCATGCTATAGTTATCACAGACTGGGAGAAGATGAGAATCCAAACAGACTGATTCAGTTGATGTGGTGTATCTTGCTGATTCTCCTTCCAATTGCGCTTGTGTTTTCGGAAAGTTCAATGAGTAATCTTCAGTCAGTAAGTATCATTGCGGCATTCCCAATAGGTGCAGTTATTGTACTGATTGTGTTGAGTTTTATGAAGGATGCAAAGAAATTCATGGAAGAAAATGAAAAACAGAGGAAAAAGTAAGAGGATAAAAAGAGAGATATCAGTGCGTAATGCATTGTTATCTTTCTTTTTATAGTTTTGAAAGTTTTTAAAATGTATTCTTCCATGTAGACAACTTCACTCAAACAGTGTACAATAGGATGGTATATAAGTTTAAGACAACAAAAGAAGGGGTAATTATATGAAAGCAAAGAAATTAGCGGCAGTAGCATTATCACTGTGTCTTACAGTGCCAATGTTCAGCACAATTGTAAGTGCAGCTGATGGTTCTCTGATGTTCTCTGATCCACAGACAAAGGTTGGAGAGGAAGTAAGTGTAGATCTTGTTGTGAGATCCGGTAATTCAGCTGTTGGTGATGCGGATATTACAATGAGTTATGATACTTCTGCACTTCAGTTTGAAAGCGGAGAGGGTGTGACAGCAGACAGTGATGGCAAGCTTACATACTCAGGAAGCGGAGACGGAACAGCGACAGAACTTCGTACTACAATGAAGTTTAAAGCATTGAAGATGGGAGATACAACAATCACAGTTAACAGCTCAAAGGCTTATCTGTATTCAGATGAGACATTGACATTAGACCAGGGATCTTCCGCAATTAAGATTGAACAGGCAGATGATGGTTCAACAGAGATTGAGGCAAATGGAAGTGAATCAACTGGCGCAGCTACTGATATTATGGTAAATGTGAATGGAACAGATTATAACTTCTCAGAAGAATTTGCAACATCTGCGATTCCGGTAGGATATAGTGAGACTACAAAGACATTCAATGGAGAAGAGCACAAGTTTGTTGCTAATGAGGCTGGTGTTACACTCGGATATTTGGTAGATGCTTCCGGAGAAGGAAAGTTTTTCCTCTACAATGAGGACGATTCTACATTTGTTCCATATACAGAATTGAAGATTTCTGATACAACATCAATTATTCTTTTAGCAGATAATGGAGGAGCAAAACTTCCGGATTCATACCAGGAAGGGGAACTTACAGTAGCAGATCAGACATATCCATATTGGGCAGATCCAGAGAATGATCGTTATGATCTTCTGTATGCAGTGAATACAAGAACCGGTGAAAAAGGATTCTATCAGTATGATTCACAGGATGGAACTTATCAGAGTGTAGATGTTCAGACAACAGACAGTACAAAGAAGGAAGCAAAAGGGATTGTTGGAAAACTGGAGTCGCTTGTAAAAGAACATCCAATTGTTCTTCTGGCTGGAGGAGCACTCATCGTAGTTGTATTACTTGTTCTTATGATTATGTTTGCAGTAAAACTTGTGCATAGAAATCAGGAACTTGATGATTTGTATGACGAGTATGATATTCCTTTTGAAGACGAAGAAGATGACGAGCCGGTTGCTGCTAAGAAGTCAGACAGAAAGGCGTTTGGACGTAAAAAAGTAAAAGATGATGATTATGACGATGGTTATGATGATGATTTTAATGATGATTACGATGCCTTTGATGATGAGTATGCTGATTATGATTTTGATGATGATTATGACGATGACTATGATGCGCCGACAGAAGATACAAGAAATTTAGGGAGATCCGCTAAGAAATCAAAAAAAGGAAAAAAAACAGATGATTATGATGTAGATTTCATTGATCTGTAAGTTTAAGAGACAGATGAAAGATACTGATTAGGTAGTTGAAAAATATAGACAGGATTAGAACGGATTAAGAAGGAAGTTCTGATCCTGTTTTTCTATCGTTCTTTTCAATCTTTATTAATTGATTATACACAGATTTATCACAATGCGGAGTTACTATGTAAACATCAAAGAAAAAGAATAAACAAGAGAAGAGGTAATCTTTATGGAAAATCAATATAATTATTATAATTCGGATGGAATGAATGGAAACGGACAGAGTGAAACACCATTTCATGAGGACAATGGTGGTCAGAAACATCAAGTACCGCATGGTAAGAAACCACAAAAGAAAATTCCAAAAGCAGTGGCGGTGACAGGATTTGCACTATTGTTTGGAGTTGTTTCCAGTGGTACATTCCTGGCATCAAATGTTGTTGGAAGTAAAGTGCTTGGATTGACCGGTGTGACGAAGACCAATACTACGGCAACCAAAGCTGTGAGCAGCAATGCTTCATTATCCAAATCTTCCAGTGTTGTAACTTCAGATGTTTCAAGTATTGTGGAAAATGTAATGCCATCAATCGTATCAATTACAAATATGAGTGTGCAGCAGGTTCAGGATTTCTTTGGTGGTGTGTCACAGAAACAGAGCGAAAGTGCTGGAACAGGAATCATTATTTCCCAGAATGATTCAGAACTTCTGGTTGTTACAAATAATCATGTAGTAGCAGGAAGCGATACATTAACAGTTACTTTTGCTGATGGAACAAGTGTTGAGGCGAATATCAAAGGAACAAACTCAGAATATGATATTGCTGTTGTGGCTGTTCCACTTGATTCTATTTCAGATGATACAATGAAAGCAATTTCTGTAGCAACACTCGGAGATTCTACACAGCTAAAGGTTGGAGAGCCTGCGGTTGCAATCGGTAATGCACTTGGCTATGGACAGTCAGTAACAACTGGCGTAATCAGTGCTTTGAATCGTTCTGTTTCTGAAACAAATGAGCAGACTGGTGAGACAACAGAGAGTGATGCCAAACTGATTCAGACAGATGCAGCCATTAATCCTGGAAACAGCGGTGGAGCACTTGTAAATGCAAGTGGCGAAGTGATTGGAATCAACTCATCCAAGTTGGTTGGTGATTCTGTAGAAGGAGTCGGATATGCAATTCCAATCAGTGATGTATCCGATCTGATTCAGAATCTGATGAATCAGGAAACAAAGACAAAGGTTGCAGAAAAAGATCAGGGTGCAATTGGCATCAAAGGAATGAGCGTGCCGGCTGAATATTCCAAACAGCTGAATATGCCGGAAGGCGTTTATGTATCAGAAATTACAAAAGGCGGTGGAGCAGAGGCAGCCGGAATGACAAAGGGAAGTGTTATCACAGCAATTGACGGAACAACCGTATCAAGCATGGATGATCTTCAGGAACAGCTTCAATATTATGCAAAAGGAGACAAGGTGTCACTGACAATTCAGATTCCACAGAGTAATGGAGAATATGAAGAGAAGACAGTGGAAGTGACTTTAGGTGCGAAATAAAAACTACTTTTAAGTGAATGTATTATGCTTAGGGATTGTCATGCGGCAATCCCTTTTGCTGTTGTTCACAATTTTTCTTATCTTCCATACAATAACAAAAAAGATATAAGGATTTATTTTATGGCACCATATTGTTCTAATAGGAATACGAACTGTTATTGTCAGAATGGAAATTACAGGCCACAAACAAGGCAAGAAAATGAAAGACAGCTTCATTGCAATATTCCTGTTCCTCCACTTCCGGAGCAGAAGTCGAAAAATTACTGTTGCGATGAGTGTGTTGGTGATTACAGCAAAACGGATGTTTTGCAAGAGTTTCCGGTTGCGATGGCTTATGTCCCATGGCAGCAGTGGAGAAAACTTCACGATCTCGGTTATGGATTTCAGTGTGGAACTATTTTTCAAGAGCTTGAAAAACCATTTCGTGGAAAAGGAGGATGCTGTAAATGAGTTGCAATTGTCATGAAATGAATCGCAGAGAACTTTTTGAATATATAAATCAGATTAGTTTCGCGGTGGATGATGTTAAATTATTCTTAGATACGCACCCTGAAAATCAGAAAGCACTTGAATATTTTCAAAAATACAAAGAGAAACGTATCGAAGCACTCAAAGAATATGCAGAGGTATATGGACCTTTAACTGTAGATACAGTCAGCGAAAACAGTGACTGCTGGAATTGGATCAATGAACCATGGCCGTGGCAGGAAGGGGGATGTTGATTTATGTGGAATTATGAAAAAAGACTTCAATATCCTGTGAAGATAACCCAGACGAATCCGAAACTGGCGAAGATTATTATAAGTCAGTTCGGTGGGCCGGATGGCGAATTAGCTGCATCTATGCGTTATCTTTCACAGCGATATACGATGCCATATAAAGAGGTGACAGGAATACTGACTGATATTGGTACAGAAGAATAATCCCGTTTCTTTTGGAAATAACGAAAAACCCTTTATTTGCGCGGAATTCTGGGCTTTATGGTCAATTCAAAGTTAGGCTCATTCAGATGACCGCGCTTATTTTTTGTTAATTTCTTGTATTCTATAGATTCTATGAGTAATTTCAACAATCTGTTGCGTTCCGGAATAGATAAATCCCAATAACAGGAAAGCAGATCTTCACAAGCCGGCAGGAACTGTTCTATATTGGCTTCTCTTTGACGTTCCTTGTCAAGTTCGAGTTTCAGCTGGGCAACGTTTGATTGAGCTTCAGAAATTCGGCTTTGCAAACTGGCAGATCGCTCAAGGAAGACTTCTGTTGAGTAGACACCTTGTTCAAGCAGATCATACATGGTTCCCTTTTGCCGTAGAAGTTGATCGAGTGTCTGTTGAGCTGATTCCAAAAGAACTTCTTTTTCCGGAATGAGACTCTTACTTGGTGTCTGACCACTCAGACGATATCCTTCAACCCAGTCAGAAAGCGCATTATAAACTTCTCGCTCAACAAGATCCAAAGGGCTGCCAATGGTAGGACAATCATATGTACTGCACAACATCAAATCATAAGGAACACGACTGGCGGTCCCGGAAGGTGGCCGGCGAATCATTTTCTTTTTGCACTCACTACAGATAATGATTCCTGCAAGTGGATTTTTGACAATGTTAGAACCGGCAGGCTTCGGGGATCCACAGCCAAGATAACTCTGAGCTTCTGCAAATACATCGTGATCGATCAAGCGCGGATGCCGGCCGGAAACAATGGTATAGTCATTGGTTCTCGGACGTGTGGTTGTGAGAACGCCATTTTCAATTGTTCTGACCACTTTTCGCTCGCCGATCTTAACGCATTGATCGTACACAACATTAGAGAGGATTCCACGGACGGTGCTCTCACTCCAAAGTTTGGAATTACGTGGCTTTGTACCGTAACTGTTTAAAGTACGAGTGATCGACCGGATACCGACACGTTCCGGACCGGTAAACATAGAAAAGATAAGTCGCACAACAGGAGCCTCGTTTTCATCATAAGCAAGAGTCCATCCCTTCTCTTTTTCAAGTTTCATTCTCCGGAAACCGTATGGTGCGGAGTTATATGGCCACTTTCCCTCAGAGATAGCGGCATAACGTCCGTTCTGCATTCTGCGCTTGATCGTCTTATATTCACGCCGACTCATGAATAATCCAAACTCAAAATACTCTTCATCGAATTCATTGGCTGGATCATAGGTTTTGGAAGGAGTGATGATTAGTGTGTTGGAATACTGGAAAGCTCTCTGTACAACTCCCTGATCGATCGTATCACCACGAGCAAGACGTTCTACTTCCATAACAAGCACACCGTCCCAAAGGTTTTGCTCTACCTCGTGAAGTAACTGTTGCATAACAGGACGCGCAGCTATAGTTTCTCCGGATACAACTTCTCGATAAATATTGCTAATAATAAGGTTGTTTTTCTTAGCAAGAGAGAGAAGTGCACGTTCGTGTCTGGCAAGAGTTTCCCCTTCACCATGCTGCTCGGCTTCAAGATCCTTTCTCGATTTCCTTAAATAAATACAATATGACATGATATCACCTCCGTATATATTATGTAAAAAAGTACAAAAATAACAGCCATACACAGAACGTAAGTTCTGATTGTGCGACTGCACCGAAGATGATACAATATTCTTTGGTAAGACAGTATCTCTTCGGAGTTACTAAAGCACATTGGCGTGTGCTTCCCCAGTTGACCGTTCCTGTTGGCGCAGGAGCGGTTATTTCATTCATGGTAAAAGAAAAAATCCCTCCTTCCATTTACATGGTAAGAGGGATTTTTGCTAGTCATCTCGAAAACGACCATTTCTGTTGAACTCCATCTTACCATTATAAATATTGAATGTCAAGCAAGTTTATAAAATCCAAGTTCTTTCATAAGATTATCCTGTTTCTTACGAGCCACCACAGCTCATATATAATCTCCTACGAGGCTATATCACATCATTTCAACTACTACCAGATTCGGAATGAAGTATATAATATAGTTATATTATATTGGCGTGTGTTTCTTCCAGTTGACCGTTCCTGTTGGCGCAGGAACGGTTTTTAGTATTGACATTTATTCTTCCGTGGTGTAGTATTAAAAAGTACTAATCAAAAAGAATTAGTAGTATAAAATTCTAGATTAGAAGAAAAATTAATAATATGAACACATAACAGGAATGATAAGTGTTCACAATATTTAGGAAGGAAGTCAGTAATATTTTTGGTGGATACCAAAAAGGGTTTACTGGCTTTTTTCTTTTGGATAATTTTCTATTAAATCTAAATACATTACACAACGTTTGAAATGTGTAGATTTAACAGCCGCATCTCTGTCTAAGCTGAAGATGCTTTTGCATGCTTCTCTGATTTGAGAAGTTGACAAAGATTGAATATTTTTTAGGAGAAGACCGGCTTTTTTATTTATGTCGGCTATAGCACTCATTGAATCTGTTAATTCTTCAAAATTATCAAAAACAGGAACATTTTTAATTGTTTTCGTGATATTCTTAACTACAATTTTATCATAGCTATTATGTAAGTTAATGTAGATCTGCAATTTGGAATTATCTGCAGGTGGTTTGGAAGCTCCTTTTACATATTTAAATACAGGCAATAAGCGTGTTTTAGACAAAGATTTAAAACGATCTATGCACATGGAATCAGGATTTAAATGCTTGTTATCGTACAATATATCTTCAATAATAAGCTCGTCATCAATTAAACCATATCCGAATTTATTTAAGATATTTTCTTTATATCCGACAGCGACAGCTAATGGCTTGGAAGTTAAATCAATCTGGCTTAAATCATCAATTCCAACAATAACCGATTCGGCATCGGTAGCTGTAATGCTAGTATCAACAATGGTTTTTATTATTCGCTTTGTTTCGCGGATTTTTACTGGTGAGATTCCAGGCGTAATCTTGTTTAGAATATCGAAAACAAGTCCGTAATTATCGGTACAAATTTCGGTAATGGGAATATCTACACCAGAAGAGGTTGTTATTGTTCTTTGGATTTCGTTTAAATTTTGTTGCCCTTTTTCATAACTAATAAAAATAAAATGTTCACGTATATTTTTTAATTGTTTTGCTGAAAGACATCCTAAGAAGTCAACTATAATATTTTGAATATTTTCGTCAGTAAAAGAATACCCCATAAATATGATAGGTGATTCTGCGAACAATGTGAGCATCTTTGCAATGATTAATTTCCGTGAAGCGTTAAACTTCTCATAATCTTGCTCAGTAATTACGATTGAGTTGGCATCTATAGCAGATCCATGAATTTTGTATATTTCAGCAATATTATAGCTATCTGCACCGAAAAGGTCGCTTTGATTTACAAACACGCTGTAGTCATTTGGAAAAACTTCTTTTTCCAAAAATAGGTCATAATTTGTAGTAATTACTGCAGATACTTTTGACTTTAAGGATTTGAATTTCGCGAGTTCTATATCTAAATCTTTACGATGATATAAAGTCATTTTTTTGAAGTAAGAAGCAAGATACATTTTAAAAGGCGAAATACCTTTACGTACCCAATTAGGATTCTTGTTACTTCCAATATTGAGCTTGATTTTTCGATCAAAGAAAGCAGCATTAAAATCATTTTCTATATTAGTCGCTACTTTGGTATTAATTTCAAACGCAGATAACCCAGAACGAGAAAAGGAGTCTCTGTATTTCTGCAATTGATATAAATCGGAATTATATTTTTTAAATGCTAATTCCAATAATTCTTCCCAGTTAGGATAACGATATAGATAACGCTTGGAAATACCGGAACCAACAAATAGAATTGGCAATCTTTTACCAGAAGCTAACCGTTCTAATACATTTTCTGACATATTTTATCCTCCTTACATAAAGTACTTTATATAAACGCTGAAGCGATTATATCATTTTTACTACAGTAAGATTCGGAATGAAATATATAACATAGTTGTCAACTGCAGTATACACTCCATACTTATCTCTGTAGCATTTAATGCAGTCTTCCAGATATTCTTCTGTAACATCCAGAAAGTCTGCAATTTCATATTTATTTTGACATCCAGCATTGAATGCGTGGATGATTCCCATAAGTCCGATCAGGCGGTTGTAGCCATGTAATCTGGCTTGGCGTTCCTGCTTACGGTTTTGTACGGAATTTATATCTATAATATCACCAACGGATGTGTGGTGATGTCCAAGTTCTTCAGCCAGTGTACAGGCTTTTTGAACTGTATTCATATCTTTTCTGATTGCGACAGTACCATCACAATACAATCCTTTTATTCGATCACTGTGAAATGTATAATCTATAACATCTATACCGTCCCCGCAGGCTTCGTCTTGTAAACATTCGTATGTGTTCATATGTATAGCACCTCCCACTACAGCATATCCGTTTATCTATCCAATAAAAATGTTTTATTTTCTTCTGTTCTTTACAAACGCAGCGAAGTTTTTGATTTCTTCCATTTCAGACTCAGTGTATTCATCACCGTCGAAGTGAGCGGCGAGAGTGGTTGGAGTATGGTTTATATAAGTAATGTTTCCATCTACCAACTTTTCTGCATCGAGGCCTAATTCACGTGTGATTTTTAGAACATTTGTTATGTTAGAATTTGCAATTCCACGTTTTAAAATGCTGTCTAAAGTAGTCCAAGGCATATCGATTGTTTCACAAAACTTCTTCATACTTCCATATTTTTCTATAATAAGAGATTTTACGTCAGATTCTAGCTCATTCATTTCAAGAGTCTCCTTTATATGTACAGAAAAATTACCTATTTTTGTTTTCATTTAAAATACCTTTATCCAAGATGATTATTTTCTTTTGTTCTTTACAAATGCGGCAAAGTTTTTGATTTCTTCCATTTCAGATTCAGTGTATTCGTCACCGTCGAAGTGAGCGGCGAGAGTGGTTGGTTGATAAGTATCGTCTGCAACCATTTTTTCTAATTCATCTGCGGTAATTCCTAAAGCGTTACATATCTTACAAACATTAACATATCCTGCTTTTTCGGCACCACGTTCCAATATAGCCTTTACAGTTGAGTATGGAAGACCAGATATTTTTACAATATCTGCAACTTTCATATTTTTATTTTCCATTATTTTTTTCAATAGTTCAGCGCGTAGATCCATTTTTGTACCTCCTTGAATTGATATTACAATATTGCGTAACGAAAGTAAATAGAAAATTGCAAAATATTGCAAAAGATATGTTGACAATTGCGCAATTATGCAATATAGTAAAAATACGAATTGCGAAATTGCGCAATTAAACTATTACAGAAGGGAGTGAAAAAATTGCCAGAAGTAAAAGTTGATAATCTGGAAGCGGAAATGAAACGAAACAAAATTTCGCGTTCTGACATTGCCAATTTACTGGGATTGTCATACAGAACTATTCATTCCAGATTTAATGGCGAATCAGAATGGGGATATGCTGAATGTGTTAAAGTGCGAGATGCGTATTTTCCAGACAAGACATTAGACTACCTGTTTGAAACAGAAGAGAAAGAGAGGTGAGAAGAGATGAATATCTACGAGGAAATCTCATTGTTTGCAAAAAGGCAAAGGGATGAAATCGATAAAGAAAAGAAAAAAAGACGAAAGCAGGTATACATTGATCCGGATTCAATCATAGGAAAGGAAATTATGTATCAAACAGCGCTGCTTCATGAAATTTTACATGAGATTAGAGGAGGCAGAACCTCCCCTAAAGAAATTAATCATTCTCAAATGCAAAAGCGGAAGAATCAAAAAACTCTTTGAGTCGCTGGAATTCGATATCTGTCCATTGATGTGAATGATTATCACGATAGTTGTTTAGTAATTCTTGCATATATGCGTCGAAAAGATGGAAAATGTCTTCTGCTTCTTCACGTTCTAAAACGTTGATACAAGAATAGTAGAGAGATTCTGCAGAAGCAAATTTAGATGCGGCAACATTTAAATTTGCAACAGCTACAGAATTATCGATCTTTTCATCAAAGACATAATCATGTGAGTATTGAGCAAACAACATGGCGCGGCGCATTAGAGATTTGAAATTCTCTATAAGAACTAAATCGTCGTTATTCATAATAAAACTCCTTTCTTTTGTACTCAGCTCTGGAGGAGCCTGTAAGAAAAGTATAAGAGAAAAGGGAAGAAATAACAAGAGCGTAGACAGGAAGTGAGGTGAGAAGAGTTGCCTGAGTTTAGTGATGTAGTCATGAATGATGGAAAACTATTGGAAGGAGAAAAAATAGGCGAACTTGTCAAATACATTATAAATAAGTTCGCCAAAGAAAATTTAACAAGAAATGAAGCAATTGAAATACTGGATAGAACAAAGGAGTGTACAGGAGATGCTTCTGTAATAAGAGAAGTAGATTAGAGATTTTTTTGCAACATTTCTTGTAATGCGTAAGAAATAGTACGTAACTCTTTTCCTTCAGTCGAATTTTTTGAGATTAACATATCGGCTCCCGCCTTCAGGTCAACAGTCAATTTTTCATGATAAGTCTTGAAGTCAGAGGAATATGTGAGCTCGAATGTGACCGGTTGGGTTAGTGCGGATGATTTCAGCGCACAGATTCGTGATTGACCAGGTGCTATTACAGAATTTTGTAGCTGCTTTAAAAAATCTTTGCCTTTGTATGCACAGTATGCGGAAGAAAAGTCAAAATCGTAATCAAACTGCGTAATGAGGGCGGGAGATGATCCAAAGTTTTTTACAACAATGTAAAACATGGGGTACCCAGGGTTAATAGATTCTCCATAAATTGAGAGAACTGGTCGGGAAGAGGCTTCTATCATTTTAGAGTTTTGCCGAAGGGTAAAAATAGAAATAAATATTGCAATGATACTTGTCACAAGCGAAGCAATAATGCCAAGAAGTTGAATCCAATCAGATGTACTTAAAATTATAGAAGAGGAATTCATGATAATCTCCTTAAAAAATATTTAGTTCTAAAAAGAACTAGTAAAAAAAGTATAAAAGAAAAGGGAAGAAATAGCAAGAGAGCAGATGGGAAGTGAGGTGAGAAGAGATGAGAAAAGATAGAAAGAAAAAGAAACCGTCAAAAATAACGGTTTCAGATGTAGCACTGGTTGTTTCGATATTAGCGCTATTATTCCAATTCTTTTGTCATGTCATACTCCCAAGAGTGATTTGATAAAAGCAATTACCTCAGAATGATGAACAGCAAGTTCAATAAAGGCACCAATCCCTGTAATGCAAATAGAGGCCCATCCTTTGATATCTGCATCTTGGGATTTCTTGTATGCAAGATCAGCACAAGTCTCTGCGGATTTAGAAATTTTCTTGGAATCAGTAGCGAGTTTGTTTGCTGATTCAGCAAGATGTTTGGAGGAATCAGCAGATTCCTTAGCAGAGTCGGCAATAGCTTTCACAGATTGTTGAAAAGCATCATTGCTTTGTCGGCCGTAGAGATATCCTTTTCCAAGTTCTGTTATAGAGATACTTGAAACAACAGGAAAATAGTTGGTGTAGTCAGTTATGTGTTCTTCGATAAGTTTGTAATGCACCAACTGAGATAAGCAATCTTCGGATAGTTCTGAAACATTAGTAACTAATGAGTCAGGCTGGGAACTTATGTATTTAAGAAGTTCGTAAGAGTCAGGGCTTAATAAAATCGAATTATCCATAAAAACTCCTTTGCATGTACTCAGCTCTAGTGAGAGCTTGTAAGAAAAGTATAGGAGAAGAAATAGAAAATAGCAAGTGAGGTGAGAAGGAGTGAAAGCAAAGCTGGTACAAGTAATTAGAACTGAAACTGTAGAAGGAGATGGAAAAAAAGAAAGTCCAGTACATAGCGTGGAAAGATACTGGACTTTGGAGGGAGAACTCTTGGCTGAAAAGGTATATATGGGAAAGCAACAAGAAGATGAGGCGAGGAAAGATGAATATCTACGAAGCATCTAAGAAAGCATTGCAGGAGAAAAAATGCATGAGAGAAAATCCAACTGCAAGGGTAAAAGTAAAAGTGGAGACAGCAGGGACATGTACATTAATGAAATTAGATGGAAGCCACCCGGTCAAAGGATGGCAACCAACAACGAGAGAGCTACTTTCTGAATCATGGGAGATTACGGAATAAATAGCAACAAGTACAAACTGTAACACATAAACTTTTCTAGGAGGTGATGCAGGTGATCGTAGAGATCAAAAAGACAGAAAGCGGATGCACATATAAATTCGATGATTCAGCTTATCTGGGGAAAAGCGAAAAAGAGCATGAAAAAGTGATCAATGATGTATCAACTATCATAAACGAGCATCTGAGATCGGGAAAAGATAAAACCGCTTAGGCGGTGGAAAGGAGGACAAGCGTGCAACAGAGAGAATTTGCTTTATACAAAAGAAGGTTACTGAGTCTGATCCCAGGAAAATTGCAGGACATTCCGAACAGGGAAGTGAAGATCAAGTTTTTCCGTTCCAGCCTGATTGAGCAGATTGAAAAGGAAAAGGACTGGCAGTTCACCGGGGAACAGGCAGCAGAGCTGATCCGGATGGCAATTTATCCAGATCTGAGATCGGAGGAAGAACGGATGCGGTACGAAGATTTCCTCATGAATAGATTGGACAGAGTTATGTCAGAGAATGAGAAATGAGCCAGAAAAGAGGAAGAAGGGAGAAAGACCACATATGGATTATCAGGTGGACGAAAACACAGGAACTGGGCTGCTGCTCTGGGACATGGGAAGAAGCGGACGAGTACGCCAGGAAGAAGAACAAAGGAGATTACATCATATTAGAATGAGCCTTTGGAGAACAAGATTTATCACAGGAGTTGGAATGCTTGCAGGAATCTTCTACGCTTCCGGAGCAGCAATCACATATTCTGTATCAGTTGTTGCACCGGAGTCAACGCTGGAGCGCGTCCTGATCGGACTAGCTGTATCAGTAAGCTTCTATGCGCTGAATTCAATCGCAAAGGCACTGGAAAAACAGATAAAAAAATAACACTTCCGGAGGTAACGGAAGTGTTGAATGCAAGACTTTTGTCTCGCAGATATTAAAGACAATATTATCTTAACATCTGTGAGGCAGAAAGTCAAGAAAAACGGGGATTCTGCCCCATTTTAATACTCGATTAAGATATTAAAGATAGAGGTATACGATGGCTACGAAGAGAGTAACACACACCTTCCGGAAGGGAGACATCCTGGAGGTAAAGGAATACCATGATGGCAGGTATGGAGCAAGAGGACTGCCAAGAGAAAAGAAGAGAAAGCCGACACCGGAGCAGATGGCAGTGGTGAATGCTATGAATAAAGCAGAGACAGCCAGACACAGATTGTTGGAGTACTTTGGCAAGGGAGACTACTTCCTGACATTGACGTACAAGGTAGAAGAGAGACCTCCGGACATGGCGAAAGCAAAGAAGGATTTCACGAATCTGATAAGTAAGCTAAGAACAAGATACAAGAAAGAACAGATCGAATTGCGCTGGATCCGGAACATTGAGAAAGGGACCAAGGGAGCATGGCACGTTCACATGGTCATCACCGGATGCCGGGATACAATCCGCTGGGTAGAGGAATGTTGGCCACATGGTGGAATCTATGCAGAACAACTGGAGAAAAGCAAATACTACGAAGAGGATTTCTCACAGCTCGCATCCTACATTACCAAAAACGAGAAGGTGGGAGAAAAGAGGGAGGATGGAAAGAGGGACAAGCCAAGACTCAGCGAATCCAGTTACAGCACTTCGCGGAACATGCCACTGAAACCACCAAAGAAGAAAAAACTGGCAAGATGGCCAAAAGAGATCAAACAAAAGAACGGCTATTACATTGCCAAGAGCTATGAAGGAATCAATCCGGCCACTGGGTTCAAGTACCGGAGATACACATTGATCCGGTTGAACAGGAGGATTTGAAGAATGAAGACGGTGAAGATCTACATAGAAACCACGATCACAGGACCGGCAGCACCAAAGAGAGGAGGATATGCTGCAGCCTTAACATTTACAAGGAGAAACGGAGATATTGAAGACCGATTCATGAAAGGAGAAGAGGAAGGAACAACTTATAACCGCAGCGTGCTTCTGGCAATGATCTATGCACTGCAAAAGCTTAAAGAACCATGCAGAGTTGTGTTCTACACGAGGAACACGTACATCAAGAACATGATACTGGCAGATAATCCGGAAAAGTGGAGACGAGCAGAGTGGAAGAAATCAGATGGAAAAGGCATACAGAATCAAGATCTGTGGAAAATGTTCTTGGAAGAGAGCACAGAACACGAAATAGAAATTGTGTATGAAAAAAACAGCGAGTATAAGGAGACGCTACAAGCGTACTTACAAGGAAAAGAGGTATAAAGATGTTTGATAAATTTGGAGAATTTGATTCTTACGAGGAGATCAACCGTGCGGCCAAAGCACAGTTGGAAGAGGGAGACTTAGAAGCGATCAAGACAATCGCAGAGGAGAACGGACTGGATCCGGAAGACGCAGAGGACTTTTGCACCGGTGCAATTGAAGAGCTGACGACACCGATTCTTGCGGCTATTGGAAAACTAGAACTGGAAGCGAAGGACCTGAAACTGGAAGGAGCACTGAAGGACTGGACAGATTGCATCAAACAATCTTGCATGGAAAATGAAGAGATGGCTCTTGCAGTCAGAAGGAAAGGAAAATCTCTGAAAGATTGCATGGCAATAATCTTGAAGAAAGCGTTCGGGGAAAAGACACAGTTAGATGACAGAATCACCAAGGCAGCAGGCTTGAGACCACCACTGTATATTAGCATTCCAGGAAAGGCACAGATCAAAGAGATCGTGAGAGAGTACTATCTAGGTGAGAAAAAATGATCGTATACAAGGGATTTAATGAGAAACTGCAGGCAACCCACGGAAAGGGAACATTCCAGTATGAACAGGGAAAGACCTACACGGAAGAGAAAAGTAAGACAAGATCCACGGGATTCCATGCGGCAGAATACATCCTGGATTGTCTGAACTGGTACACGCTTGACGGAAAGAACCGTTTCTTCCGGTGCGAGGCAGGCGGAAGCATAGACGAAGAAGAGGGCTGTTCAATGGTCGTATCCACGGAGCTGACACTGAAAGAAGAGCTGAATCTGACAGAAATCGCATTCGCAGCAATGAGATACATTATTGAGCATCCAAAAAGAGATTGGCGCGTGATCACTAGCGGAGTGTGTGTACAGGAAGATGATGCGGAGGCGATCGGAACAGATAAGATTGCAATTGCGAGAGGCAAAAACCCGGTCGTAGCAGGAAATCGTGGAACCGTAATCGGACTGATCCTTGAAAATGCTGACGGAGAGATTATCGCAGCAAGCATCCGGAAAGTGGATGATGTGCAGACGAAAGACTCCCAGTATTACACGCTGACACCGGACAGGAGATGGGTGGAGGTGCATGTATGAGACGGAAAGAAATTGAACGGCTGAAACCGCTGAAAACCAAAGAGGAGGGACATGTAGCGACATTACAGGAACTGGGACAAGTCCTTATTCTGAATATATTTTTCGACAGAGAACTACTGACGAAATATTGCATCAACTATGAGACAGGAGAACATGAGTATTGGAGAGAAAAGGACGGATGGAGAAAAGGCTCTATCATGTCTGCATTGAATGAGAAGTGGCGAAACTGGGAGTGGAGACAGTATGAGAATTATCCAAAGCTGGAAACGAAAGATGCGAAACGCCTCAGTAAGCTGATCAAGCAGAGGTCGTGGGACAATAACGGCTGGGAGAGAATCAGAGCGTTGGAGGGAGAGTATAACAGAAAAATCAGATGGAATACAGCAGTAAACAGACATGAACGACTGATGGACGTGATGAGAAAAGTTCCGGATGCGCCAAAAGATCTGCGGAGCTGGTTCTTCAAGAGATCTGCCGGGGAAGATTATATGTTCCGTGACCGGAATACGAAAGAATATACCTGTACGAACTGTGGAGAAGCAAGTACGGCAGCAGAGATCCAGAGACAAGATGGAGGGAAAAAGATCAGGCATAACGACATGGTGTTCTGTCCAAATTGTGGGAAGCTGGTAATGGCCAAAACAAGAACAGACCATATTGTGAAGAAAACGGAGAGCTGCTATCTGTTAGAACCAGTAGACGAAGACACAAGTGTGCTCAGAATCATAGACGCAACTGTTGGATGGGAAAGAGACAGACATTATGTACAGCTTGAGGATGAGATCCGGATTCTGATGTACAAGGTGTGGACAAATGGGACGAGTAAGAAAGCCTATAAGATCTATTATGAGGACTATCTGGAAGGATGGACAAAGGGCAACAGGAGAAATCTAAGGGCAAGAGAAGGATATCTCTATCCGGGAGAATTTGGAAAAATACTGGCTGGAACTATCTATGAAGATGCCTCCAATGTCCTGCGATTCCTCTCAATGCAAGGGAGAAAGCTGAATTATAACAGACTGATCTGCGGTGCAGGAAGAATCAGAGGATATTCGGAGAAAATAGAATATCTGAGTAAGGGACGGTTTTGGAATCTTCTGCGAGATACCGTAGGAAATACAGAATATCCAGGATATCCGACAACGTATTTCGGTCCGTTAAACATCTATGCAGAGAGCATAGAAGAGATGTTCGGCATCAATGACCGTCAGAAGATCAACCGGATCCGGGATGAAAACGGCGGAAATGAGTACGTGCGCTGGATGCAGTATTCTGACATGACAGGAAAGAAAATTTCGAAAGAGACGGTCGAGTGGATGATAGAAAAAAGGATTCGTCCGCTGGATATGGGAGAATCTGAAAAATACATGAGTCCTCAGAAACTCATGAATTACATCAAAAGGCAGCAGAAAGAGCAGTATCCGAATCTGACAGCAGAAAAAGTACTGGAAGAATACGAAGACTATCTTAACATGTGCAAGGCATGCAACAAGAATATGGCAGATGAGATGGTCTATCGGCCAAGAGAGTTAAAACGTAGACATGACGAGGTAGTTGTGGATCAGCAACAGATACAGATTCTAAAAGAGCTGGAAAGCAATGCGGAAGGAAAAGAAGCTTATGCGCAGGAGATGCGAGAGAAGTTCCCGGAAGCGGAAGGAATTCTGAAAGAGATTAAAAGCCGATACGAATACGAGAATGAAGAATACAAGATCATTGTACCGAACACGCTGGTGGATATCGTAAAAGAAGGACGTGCGCTGCATCATTGTGCCGGCAGCAGTGAACGATACTTTGACAGAATTGAGAGTAGAGAGACCTACATCTGTTTTTTGCGAAGACAGGGAGCACCGGGAATACCATTTTACACGATCGAAGTAGAACCGGGAGGAACAATCAGACAGCACAGAAGCTACTACGACGAAGAGCCGGGAATTGAAGAAATCAGAGTCTTTCTGAAGGAATGGCAGAAAGCAATCAGGAAACGTCTGACAGAGGAAGACAGAAAACTGGCCAAGATCAGCAAGGTCAAGAGAGAAGCAAACATAGCAGAGCTGAAAGAGAAGAATAACACAAGAGTCCTACAAGGATTAGCAGAAGATTTTCTTGAAGCAGAAGAATTGGAGGCAGTTTGATGGAATTAGCACAATATCAAAATTATGAGGAATACAAAAAGGCAATGAACACCGTACTGAACAGAACGGTAGAAGATTTTGTCATGACTGGATATCTGCTGAAGCAGGGAAGAGATAGCGATATCTTAAAGGATTCAGGATATAGCAATGTCAATGAATTTGCGTGGGCGGAATACAAGCTTGAAGCCACACAGGTATCCAGATACATCAGAATCAATGACAGATTCTCGGAGGGTGGTTACTCTCCGAGACTGCAGGAGCATTACAAAGGATTTGGCTATGCGAAGCTGGCACTGATGCTGACGCTTCCGGAAAGCGTAGCAGAAGAGCTGACACCGGCATACAGCAAGTCAGAGATCCAGGCGGTCAAAGAAGAGATAGAAAGCGAAGAGAAGATCACAGATATCGAAGTCATTTTGGAAGGCGAGAAAGAAGAACAGAAAGAACTCGACAATCTGGAAAAGGCAATCCATCAGATCTGCATGGATGAACCGGAACTGTATCTAAAACTGCATGAGGCAGTCAGAACAAGCATAGGAACAGGACGGATCAAAGAGGTGTTAGCACCGGACGGGGACAAGCTATACAGTGTAAGACCACAAGGCTGCGGAAGAATTATGCTCTATCTAAACGATGAGAAGGACGAGGTTATATTGCAGGTTGTAAGACAAGGACTGAAAGAAAAGTTTGCCTGGGAGAATATTTTAAGCTATCTTGTCCTGATCACAGAAGAGGAAGACGCAAAACAGAATTGGGAGGAGCTCTACGGACAGAAGTATCCGGAAAAAGAACGGATTGCACCAGTGCAACCGAAGAAAGAGAAGAGAAAAGAGTCGAAGGTAGTAAAGGCGAAGCTGCCAAAACCCAAAAAACCGGAGAAACAGGAGACGAAGAAACCGGTAGAGCTTCCAAACGATATTCCGGGACAGACAGAGATTGAGAAAGATTTTCCGGAAATGCTTCCGGAAGCAGGGGGAACACCGGAAATACGGAGCGATTTTATCAGAGCGGGACAGCACGAAGAGGAAAATTGCACCAGTGCAATGCCGGAACCTGTGGAGATTGTGGAAAAGCCTGTGGATAATTCAGAGCAGATGGAAGAAAATGCGAGAAACACAGAAGCGGGAGCCAATTCGGAACCGGTGGATAAGTCCGAAGAAGAACAGAATCCGGCCGGCAGCAGATGGGAATACATGAAGACAATGGAATCATACAAGATGGCACTGTACATGGCAGCATCCGTGAAAGAGATGCCTCACATGATGTTGAACTCGGCAGAGTATTGGAAGAAATGGTTAGAAGCAGAGGTGGATGAAAATGGAGAGAAACTCAGTAAGAAATAAGGCGATCACATTATGAGTATCGATTATTCAGACATGGCATTTCCAAAATTAGTCAGTAAGAAAAAAAGAAAATCACATAAAAAGAGCATCCTCAAGAGTAGAAAGGGAGTCTGCTATCTCTGTTTGATACTCTATGACGATTCTTCCAAGAAGTACACAGAGGAACATCACATCATGTTCGGATCCGGACAGCGCGAACTATCTGAGGCAGATGGACTCAAGGTAGATCTGTGTCGGAATCATCACAAAGAAGGACCGGAAGCGGTCCACAATAACCGAGAAATGCGGGAACTGCTCTGCAGAATAGCACAGAAAGAATATGAGCAGACACATACGAGAGAAGAGTGGATGGCGAGATATAAGAAAAATTATCTATAGTTACCTCCGCTGAATGGCGTGGAGATAAAAGTATGTCACAATACTGCAACATGATAACAAAGACTTCCTCCCTGGATGCGGCAGGGAGGAGAAAGGAGCAGATAAGTGCCAAAAAGACAGAGATTAACAGCTTGGAAAAGCGAACTGGCTGAGATAAATGCAAAAGCAAGACAGGAAGGAATGAGTTATGGAAAATACGTGGGATTAATGTACTGCGAAGAAAGAGACGAGATGGAAAGAAGGAGAAGATATGACAGAAAGAGACGCGAAAGATTTGGTTGACTGGCTGGATCAGGCAGAAGAGGAAACAAAAGCAACAATTGCAGAGCATGAAAGAATCGATCCTTTTTATGACGGAGTGCTTTCAACAATCCAGACATTTCGCGAATATATCAAGAAAATACGTAAGGTGGATGAAGCAGAAGGAGAGAAACAGATGAAAGAGACTATAGCAGATAGCAAGTTTGAGCATATCGAAGAAATCAAGCCGTTTTTCTGGTGGACAGGAAGCTTGAGCATAGAGCAGGCAATCACACACTTGACAAAGCGGTACGATGAAGAGGAAGCACACAATCTGTTGGATGAAAAGTTAGAATTTGTATCTAACTACATGAGAAATAATCACGGAGCTGTCGAGCAGTACGGAATTTACCTCATTCCGGAATTTATGCTTGGATATGATGACATAGAGATTGTGGTTGTAGCGGCATCCGAAAACGAGCGGGCTACGGTGGTATTCTCGGATATTCCGGTAGTTAAGCGAGGTAGGAGAGATGAAGAATAAATATTCTAAAAAGCAGTTAGAAGAATTGTATAACTGCGAGATTTTCAAAGATACTGGTTTTGATAGCTGTACAAAGTTTTGGGTAGCGCAAGGTTTACCATTTACGGAAGATGGTGAAGATATATTATTTACATACGCTGACGGATGGGATTTAAATGAGTTGCATGAAAATATCAGAGAAGAAATCAGAAAAAAGTTGGAGGCAGTTGAATATTATGAATAGAGAAATACTTTTCAGAGCGAAACATATTCATGCAATGGATAGTAACGAACATCTTAATGGAACATGGGCGCATGGCTATCTTAGTGACGAGAATCATATCTACGATAAAAGCCTTAAGGGTGAATTTCTGGTTGATGAAGATACGATTTGCCGATATGTGAATTTGACTGATTTAAAAGACAAGGAAATATGGGAAAACGACATTTTGATGTGCCATGGTAATCCGAATGATCTTGTAAAAGCAGTATTCGGAGAGTTTAACGTCATAGAAGTGGAAAGCGAAGAAGCAATAGACAGTGTAATTGGATGGCATTATGAAGTGATTCCAACGGATGAATTAAGTAAATGCGAGCCGTTCTGTTATTCGATGCCACTTACGGACACGTACATCAAGTTAAATGAGATGGAAGTTGTAGGCAACGTATTTGACAACCCTGAACTGTTAGAAGAGGAGAATGTGCATGGAACAGATTAAGCGAGGTGGAAAATGACAAGACAAGAGAAAGAGGATCAAGCACAGCTTGAGTGGCTGCGGAAATGGAAAGAACGACGGAAGGAAAAAAGAGACGTGAGAAAAAAGTCGCTGTTTTATAAGATTCTAAGGGAACTTGGAATTATAAAGGACTACGAGGAAGACATAAGAACAAGAATGGAGATGTGCAAAAGAGCAATAAAGGCAAATGTATGTCCTGAGGATTGCGACATTTGCGCATGGGACGTGAAAGGAGGGATTGATTACAATGGTTATGTTACGACCGGTAGGAACAACAGGAAACCGTCTGAAGTACCTAAGAAAGATTAGAAGATTGACGAGAAAAGAGGCAGCAGTAAAGTTAGACATCAAGGAAGAAAGCATACAAGGAGAAGAGAGACATTAGTCCCTCTTAGTCCAAACAATATCATAACCAATGATATCAAGAACCTCTTCAACTTCAGAGTATTTGAGTGTTCCACGGATCATTTTGGAACTAAAATTTTGAACACTTGTATTGGTATGATGACGCAAGTTCAATTCTTCAACTACAGAAGTCATTGTCCAGCCGCTTTTGATTATGATAGCTTTTAAATCATCTTTTAATGGCATTTTACCACCTCCTATAGATATAGTAACACACTAATTTTAAAATGTACAGTTGAAAAATAAAATAAAAAATTGAAAAATATATTGACAAATTAAAGCGCGATATTTATAATTCAACTTACCAGTTGAAAATAAAACTATATATTTTAAAATGGAGGCAAAAGGTATGTATGAAGTCAATAAGACGACTAAAGTTACTGGAAAGGGGCAGCAGTATTTTATTAATAAATTTCTTGGAGAAAAAGAATAATCATACTATTGAACTGTTAGAGATTGTACCTTGACAATTGAATATTGATGGTTGGAATGGTATAATTGTGTAAAATATGTTTACGAGAGGTAATTGATAGATGTTCACAAAAGCAGATATGAGAAAAGTTGTAAGCGCATATGAAAGCAATGGAATTGTAACAAGAAACGATTTTGTAAATATTGATTCAAGGCCACTGGCGAAGGAGGTATTGGATGAATTACACAGGATTGGATACACAGAAGCAATGATAACTGAGACCAGTACGAAAGGTCGCACAGATTACTCAAGTGCGATATATAACCCAGAACATTTTGAACCAAAAGAAGCTGATGAATATTTAATACAAAATGTTTTAAAATAATTGAGAATTCATACCAACCATCAATATTCGGTGGTTGGTATTTTTATGTCCTAAATAGGAGAAAAGGAGAGTGATAACACTTGAAACGAAGTACAGACACAAGAAAGTCCCCAGCAGAAGTCAAGGCAAATATGCAGAACCATTACGGCGAACTCACCGATATGGTCACAGATCAGAAAGCCAGCAAGGACTTTCATCGGCCGGCATACCAAGCAGGTAATCTGATCGAAGCACAGGGGCAGCAGTTGTGGCATGGAGATGTTACTGGATATATAGCCAGAAAATACAAGATAGGGAGTGATACCGTTGGAGACAATGACAAAGGAAAGACTGGAAGCATACAGAAATAACAAGACAGAAATATTGTCATTGAAATATATTTTAAATAACCGATGGCAATCAGAAACAATGATAGGGAATGATGTGATTTTAGATTATAGCAAAGGATATCCAATTCCACAGAGTATTGTTGGCTTTGATCAAGAAAAGTATGAGAGACTTCAGGAACGTGATCTGAAGAGAAAAGAGCGTCTTGAGAAGGAATGTGAAGAAGTGGAGAAATTTGTTGAAGACATAGAAGACACACAGTTACATAGTATTTTCAGAATGTATTACATAGATGGTGTCTATCCGGTAAATCAGATGCAGGTAGCGGAGCAGATGCATATGGAGAGAAGTACGATAAGTAAGAAAATCGACAGATATCTTCAACTTTCACACAAATCACACGAATCACATATATAATAATACTTGAGCCAAAGGCTGAATTCCTGCGGCTCACTTCTTATAAAAATGTATAAGCAAATCTTTAAAAATGCATCCTTAGGGATGCATTTTTATTGAAAAAAAGATACATTCATTGTATTATTATTTAGTACAATTTTAAGGAGGAGTTTTGCGTGAAAATAAAGATTCCATTCATAGAAGTTGAAACAAATAGAAATTGTCCATGTGAAGAACAAAGTGAATATGAACTAAAATTGAAGTGCATGAAAACAAGAATACATAGTATTTATATAGCGAGTATTGCATTTGGTCTTGTTGTATGGGCTTTGGCAAGTGGCCAGGCCAATAATGAGGAGTTTTCTTCATGGATATCATTTGCAAGTACTGTTACTTCAATTATTTTATCAGTAATTGCTATTTTTATGAGTATCTCTGGAGAAAATAAAACAGATTTAATGAGAGATAAGATGGAAGAGGCATCTAAAAAAATTGAAAAGACAGCAAAGGATATTGCCATAGCAAACCAGGAAAGTGTAAAAAATATCACTGATTTGAAAGTCGAAATGGATGATTTAAAAGACATGTTAAAAAATCTTCCAGATGCAACGGCTAAACAGGTAACTCAATACCAATTAGTTGCGCAAGAAGAGGAAACAGCTCCAGCAACTGTAAAAAATCATGAAGGATGGTTAGAACCATGAAAAATATGTTTGAAGCTAATATTATTTTGTGTGAACGAATGGAAAAGGGAAACAGACCCAAAGGATTGTTTAATAATATTGAAATTGAAGAGAATGAGAATGTAATGTTTGATGTGGGGATTTTTTTTGTTGCAAACATAAATAGAAATACTAAGGAAACTTTTCTATTAGATATTATTTATAAAGATGGTATGGATACAAATCGAGGACCAATAAACATGCTAGGATCTGTGACAAAAAAATATACTAAGAACGGATTAAGCAGAGCATTACTTGTGTTTCGAGATAATACTGTGGATTTTCGTTGGGAAGGGATATATGCATTAGAGCTTAGACATTGTGATAAGTATGTCAATATTGATGAAAAAACAGATGAAGAAATGATAGAGATAATTAATAATAGTGACATAATAAACACATTTACATTTAGTGTTGGATTTAAAAAATAATGAAAAGCAGGTAAAAACACCCGGTTAGCCAGGTGTTTTTATTATATAAACAAATATTATATAAGGAGTAAACCATGCCAATCTACAAGAGATGTTTCCGTTGTGGAGCAAGGTTTCCGGCAGGAACCCGGTGTGAATGTGTCAAGCAGCGACATAAAGAATATGACAGATATAGTAGAGACAGAAAGAGCAGAGCATTCTACAACAGCAGTGCGTGGGAACATGCAAGATCAGCAGCACTGGAAGCAGATGAAGGACTGGATGTCTATCTATATATGACAGAGGGCATAGTAGTGTTAGCAGATACAGTACATCATATCATTCCATTGCAAGATGAATGGGAGAAGCGAAATGATATATCTAATCTTATGAGCCTGAGTGGAGAGACACACAGTATGATCGAACAGATGTATAAGAAGGACAAGGATGGAATGGAAAAGAAATTGCATGAGATGCTTCAGAAGTACCGGAGCATGGTCAGGGGAGGGGCGGTCTGAAAAGTTTTTAAGAAAATTTATCTGACCGCATGTCCAGTTTATCGTGCATAAAATTCCGAATACGAATAAAAAGTTGGCAAAGGAAGGAGGGGATCTAGATGGCAAGACCAAGAAAAATTGTTGATATGCAGAGTTCACATTTGACAAAAGAACAGAAACAGAGAAAAAAGCAAGAAGAGCAGACCGTTGTTGTTGGGAATGAAGATCTAGAGAAACCTCCAACTTGGCTGAAAGGTACTGTGGCCAAAAACGAATGGAAACGAATCGTAAAAGAACTGAAAAAAATAGAAATTGTTGGAAATCTCGATTACGTGAATCTTGCCTGTTATTGTAATGCTTATGCAAATTATGTGGAGACTACAAAGCAATTAAAGGATCAGCCGTATTGTGTAGAACGTGAGACACGGACAGGAACAATTGTTGTAAAGAATCCATTGATATCGATTCAGACAAACTATGCTGCCGAGATGCGAAAGTTCGCAAGCCTCTGCGGGATGACAATAGATTCCAGGCTAAAGGCAGCAGTACACAAGGTTGATAAATCAGAGGATAATTTGGAAAGGAAGTTTGGAGCTATCTAATGAATCAGTATGAAAACATAAAAAAATATGCGAAAAATTGTATATCTGGCGAGATTATCAGCTGTAAAAAACATAAATGGGCATGCGAAAGATTCTTAAAAGATGCAGAACAATTTGAAAATAATCCGGATTACCCATTTTACTGGAGCGAAGAATCCGCCCAGAATATTGTTGATTGGTTTGCTCTTTTACGACATTCCAAAGGTGTACTTGCTGGGCAGCCAATTATTTTAACAGATTGGCAGAAATTCAGGATTTGTCAGTTGTATGGCTGGAGAAGAAAGAAGAACGGTTATCGAAGATTTAAGAAGAGCTTTACAGAAGTAGCGAGAAAGAATGCAAAGTCCCAGGAAGAAGCGGGCATTGCACTTTATGAAATTTCGGTGACAGCAACGAAGAATAATGAGGTATGCGAAGAGTATACAGCAGGTGTTAAGCGCGATCAGTCTAAAATTGTTTTTAATGAAGCAGAGTTAATGCTTCGAGGTTCACCTCTTAGACAGAAATTTGATATCAAACGCGACGAAATAAAGCATGCAAAGACAGGAAGTTTCATCAAGGCATTGAGTAAAGAGGATGGAAAATCAGGAGATGGAACGAACCCGGCCGGATTAATTATTGATGAATATCATCAGCATCCAACAACAGAGTTTTATGATCTTGGACTTGGTTCTAATACGAAAGAGCCATTGCTGATGATTATTACAACAGCAGGAGTGGATTTGACCTATCCATGCTATGTTACAGAATATACTTATTGCAGTAAAGTCCTGGATCCGAATGTAGATGTAGAGAATGAAGAGTATCTTATAGATATCTGCGAGATGGATGAGGAAGATTATAGAAATCTGGATAACCTGGAGAATGAAGAACTTTGGAAGAAGGCAAATCCAATCAGAATGACTTACGATGAAGGTATAGATAAGATCCGTGGCGAGTATAAGATCGCTAAAGAAATTCCGGAGCATATGACTGCATTTCTTACAAAATGTTTAAATGTGTGGGTCCAGGCACAGGAGAATGGCTACATGGATATGGCAAAATGGAAAGCCTGCCAGGTAGATAAGCTTCCAGTAGATACAAAGGGAATGAGCGTTTATGTTGGCTTTGATATGTCAGCTAAGATTGACTTGACTTCTGTGGCATTTATCCTTCCATTCAAATCAGAAGAAAAGGATGCAGAAGGAGAAAAAATCATCAAATACATTGTTTATTCTCATTCATTTATTCCAAACCGAGAGAAACTAACCGAGAGAAAAAGGAAAGATAAAGCAGATTATGATGCATGGGAAAGAATGAATCTCCTAACAGTGACGGATACACCTATTGTTGATCAGAATGCAGTCATGAAATATGTCAAAGACACTTGCAAGGAACATGAGTGGAACATTGAGTGCTTATGCTTTGATCCAGCAAATGCTGCGAAGCTGATGATGGATCTTTCAGATGAAGGTTATGAGGTAGAGGAAGTGTATCAAAGTCATAAATCTTTGAATGAATCAACGCAGGGATTTAGGGAACAGGTTTACAGTGGCAATATTATCTACACCTACAATCCGTTATTGAATTTTGCAATGAGCAATGCAGTAATCCGGAAGAATCAGGGACTGATCAAGATTGATAAAGATGCTACAACGCAGAGAATTGACCCTGTAGATGCCATTCTCTGTGCTTATAAACTGGCACTATATCACGAGTTTACACAAAGTTTCCTGAAATCAATAGATGAATATTTGGGGAGTGATTGGTAGAAATGGAGATGTTGAATAGAATAAAGCGGGCATGGAATGTATTGACAAGACCTTCTCTCAGTGCAAATGATGAGGAACTATTAACATGGCTTGGTATTGATACACGGGACAGGCAGCTGATTAGTGAGGTCACTTATTACACTTGTATGAAGATGTTAAGTGAGACCATTGGAAAGATGCCCATAAAGTATTATCAGGATACGGAACAGGGAAGGATCAGAGCAGATCCGGATGAGGTGACGAGGCTTCTGACAGTGAGACCAAATCCAATCATGACACCTACTACATTATGGACGGCAGTAGAGATGAACTGCCAACACTATGGAAATGGGTATGTATGGATCAGGGGCGGTCTTGAAAAAAACGGAAGTTATGGTGGCGATTATAAGATCAAAGATCTGTGGCTCATGCAGAGCTGTTATGTTACGGTTTTGATGGATGATTCAGGTGTGTTTGGCAATAAAGGGAAAATATATTATCAGTACACAGATCCGGAGGATGGAGAGCTGTATATTTTTCAGAGCGAAGAAGTGATGCACTTTAAAACATGGTACAGTTTAGATGGAATCACAGGAGAGCCGGTAAGGAAAATCTTGAAAGATACAGTGGGCGGTGCACTGGAGAGCCAGAGGTTCATGAATAAACTCTATGAACAGGGACTTACAGCGAGTATGGCCATGCAGTACACAGGAGATCTTGATGATGATAGAGTGAAAAGGTTAAAAAGAAAATTTGCTGATAAACTGTCAGGACCTGAGAACGCAGGAAAAGTAATTCCGGTTCCATTGGGACTGACACTTACTCCATTGAAGATGTCGCTTACAGATGCACAGTTCTTTGAATTGAAGAAATATAGTGCGCTTCAGATTGCGGGAGCATTTGGAATCAAACCGAATCAGATCAATAATTATGAAAAATCCAGCTATGCGAACAGTGAAACGCAGCAGCTGGCTTTTTTAGTTGATACAATGGCATATCGCTTAAAAATGTATGAGGAAGAGATCAATTATAAAGTGCTTACGCTAAAGAAACAGGCAGACGGTTATTTTTATAAATTTAACGAGAGGGCGATCTTAAGGACAGATAGCAAAACAAAGATGGAGAATCTTGCAAAAGCTGTGAATAATGGAATTTATACACTAAACGAAGCAAGAGAATATGAAGACAAACCTGCAAAACCGGGAGGAGATATCCTGATGGTAAATGGAAACTACATTCCGGCAATACAGGTTGGTCAGCAATATAAAGGAGGTGCAGGAGATGGCAGTGATTGATGTGAATGGAGACATCATTTCAAATGAGGATAAATGGTTCTATGACTGGTTTGACTGGGAGGGAACCTGTCCGGATGATGTGAAAAAAGCATTGAACTCCAAAGAAGAGGGAGAAACACTTACCGTAAGAATTAATTCTGGGGGCGGTGATGTAATGTCAGGACAGGAGATTTATTCGCTGTTATACGGAAGAGATGATGTGGAGATTCAGATTAATTCTATGGCAGGAAGTGCAGCAGGCGTAATCGCCATGGCAAACCGTTGTGTAATCAGTCCGGTCGCAATGATCATGATCCACAATGTGTCAATGACAAGAGCTTCTGGAGATTATCGTGAAATGCAGAAGAATGCAGAGATTCTGCAGCAGATGAACAGTGCTTTGGCACAGGCATTTGTGAATAAAACGGGAAGATCTGAGGACGAAATCCTGAAAATGATGGACGAGGAGACCTGGCTGACAGCGAACCAGGCAGTTGAGTATGGTTTTGTAGACGGCGTAATGGAAGAAAAAATTTCTTTTATTAACTGCAGTCAAGGGTTACGTCTGACAGATGAACTCAGAAAGAAAGCACTTGCTGAAAAGGAAGCAAAAAACAAGGAAGAAACAAGGAAACAGCAATTATTAGAAGATCTGGACATGTATGGTGTCTAAGGAGGAGAAAAGATGAATAAGGAATTACTTGAATTACTGGATAAGATCAATGCCACAAAGAAAGAAGTGAGAAATCTTGCAGGGGAGGGGAAACTTGCTGAAGCAGAGGAGAAGAAAAAAGAACTTCAGAACCTGCAGAAAAAATTTGATCTGCTCAAAGATATTTCAGATGATGATAAAAGTTCTATGGAAGATAAGGCAAAAGCAGGAAGTGCAAAGAAAGTAGAGCCGGGAAAAGAAAATGATGCAGTCAAGGAATTTGCCAATGCAGCACGAAGAGGATTCCGTGTGCAGAATGCAATGTCAAGTGGAATCAGAGAAGGATCTGATCCGGATGGAGGTTACATTGTTCCGGAGGATATTCAGACAACAATTAATCAGTGGAAGCAGGCAGAATTCTCTTTAGAATCACTGATTACTGTTGAAGCAGTGACGACCAACAAAGGAAAGAGAACATATGAAAAGAAAGCAGATGCTACGGGATTCGCTGATATTGAGGAAGGTGGAGAACTTCAGGAAATGGATACTCCGCAGTTTGAACGTATTGGTTATGAAATCAGTGATCGTGGTGGCTGGCTTCCACTCACAAATGATCTGCTAAGTGATACAGACCAGAATATTATGCAGACAATCACAAGATGGATTGCAAGAAAAAGCAATGCAACATCAAACAAGAAGATCCTGAATCTGATCAATGCGGTAACAGCGAAAGAGATTGAGACGCTGGATGAAGTAAAACATGCGATTATCGTAACGCTGGGAGCTGCCTACAGAGCAGGATCCTCTATTCTGACAAACGATGATGGTTTATACTTCCTTGCGACGCTGAAAGATACAACAGGACGCGATCTTCTTCAGCCGAATCCGATGGATGTTATGCAGATGTCACTTTCTGTAGGACCAATCAGAGTTCCGGTTATTTCTGTACCGAACAAAGTAATTGCATCCAATACAGAAACGGACGGAAAGATTAAACTGCCAATGATCTGCGGTGATTTTAAAGAAGCTTTCAAGAAATATGACAGACAGCGTACAAGTCTTCTTGCATCCAATATTGCTTCTGCCGGAAGTCTGAATGCATTCACACAGAATCTGACGCTGGTTCGTGCAATTGAAAGAAATGATTTCAAAACATTGGATGCGGATGCATATGTAAATCTTTCTATGGTTATCGCTGATCCTACGAAGAAAGGAAAATGATAAGTGGAAGTAGATATTATTAAGCAGAGGATCGGGATTGCATCCTCTGTCACAGTCTATGATTACGATATAGATCTGTATGTGCAAGATTGTATTATGGATATGCGAGATTCTGGTGTACCAGAAGAAACACTTGCAAGGGAAGATTCAAGAGTAGTTACAGCAGTAACATTATATGTGAAAGCGCATATTGGAAACGACAGAAGCGATACAAGCCGATACTTATCATTATACCGGCAAAAAGTATCCAGATTAATTTTGGATGAATAGAAGGAGAATATTATGTGGAATGGAAGCATCTGCTTTATAAAGAAAAAGACAACAGAGAAGGACAAGGAAGGATTTTGTAAATCAGAAATTGAGATGTCAGAAGAAATTCCGGCCAATATAGGAGATGCAACCAGAAGCGATGCGACACTCGGAAATCAACGGGGATATTCAGCAGATATCTCCGTTGAAATTCTCGCATGTAACTATTCTGGGGAATCAATGTTTAAAGATATTGCGACTGGAAAAATTTACGAAGTAAAGCGTACATACAGAAAACAGAAGACAATGATGATCGCGCTGACAGGAGAGGAGCGGGAACGTGGGAAAATTTGAACTTCATGGAATAGATGATTTTATGGAAGAACTTTCAGATTTGGATATTGACAGAATAGCTCCGGTAATGCTGGAAGAAGCTGTTCCGATTCTTGAAAAGGAAGTACGGCAGGCAGCAGGAAGACATAAAGACAGTGGTGCTATGGCTGAGTCAATTAAAGCAACAAAAGCAGGAATGAACAGTTATGGACATTATATCAGTGTGCGTCCTACAGGAGTGGATTCCAAAGGCGTAAGAAATATGGAAAAGATGGCATATCTTGAATACGGAACAAGTACGCAGGAAGCAACGCCGGTCCTCTCACCAGCAGTGAGAAAAGCGGAAGAACCTGTGATAAACAAATTACAGGAAGTATTTGACCGGGAGGTTGACAAGTTGTGACAACATTGGAACACATAGTAAGAGCTATTGAAATATTTGGATTTCCATTTTCACCGGGAGTATATACCGGATCGGAAGATCATTGGTTTACTTACAACTATGTAGATGATCATGGTGAACTTTTCGGAGATGATGAGCCACTTGAGACAATAAATCGTATTCAACTTCACTATTTTCTCCCGGTGGAAGAAAATTATTTGAAGATGAAAAATGAAATTCGGGATGCACTTTTACGAGAAGGATTTACATATCCGGAGATAGAGAGTATGGACGATCCAAACCCGGACATCAGACATCTTGTATTTGAATGCGAGATTGAGGAAGAAAGAGAGGAATAACTATGGCATATGTAGGATTAAGAAAAATTATTATTGCGGAAAGAACTGGTGCAAAGACTTATGGAGAGCCGTTTGCATTTGGTAAAGCGATTGGAATGAATGTTACACCAAACTATTCAGAAGGAAGTCTGAATGCAGATGATGTGCAGGCAGAGTATGATAAAGAGTTCAATTATGCAGAATTAAGCATGAACACAAGCACAGTTCCACTTGAGGCTCATGATACAATGTTCGGTCATACAGTGAACGAAAATGCAGTAGATTTTAATGCAAATGATGAAGCAAAGTATGTTGGCCAGGGCTGGATCGCGCCGGAGAAGGTGGATGGAAAGAAGTATTATACGGGAAACTTTTTGTATAAAGCAAAATATTCAGAACCATCAGAAGAATATACAACAAAGGGAGATTCTATTGAGTATAAAACACCATCCATCAGTGGACGAGCGCTTGCGGAAGATGATGGTGATTGGAAAGCAACAGAGAGGTTTGACACACCAGAAAAAGCACTTGCATGGATTTACAAGAAATTTGGAAAAACAGAGATGACTCAGGCAGCAAGTAAAAATACTGCCACGGTAAAAGCATAGGAGAAGAAAAGATGTTTGAAGAACTCAGGTGTATTGAATTGTCCGGAGAAAAATATCCAATAAAATGCGATATGGTTGTTCTGGAGAAAATACAGAATAAGTATATGAATATGACCGAATTTGAGAATGGATTGACTGGATTTGTGCCGGCACAGAATGAGGAAGGTGAGTATAAAAGAAATGAGGAGGGATATCTCCTTGGGGTCTACAGGACACCGGAAATCAAAATGCTTAATGATGCGTTGTTCTGGATGGTAAAAGAAGGCGAAGAAATTAAGGCAGAAGAAGAATCAAGGTCGGTCAATGAAGTAGACAGGAATAAGATCCTGAGAAAGGTAGACATTCCACCAAAAGATCTGGGAACACTTCTTCATGAGGAATTTCAACGGTGTTTTGAAAGAAAAAACGAGAAGACCACGCAGAGGACGGAGTAGAAGAATCCGGGGAATCAGAACAGATCAACTTTGCGTGGATCGTATTTACGGGTCTCCAGATCGGATATGGAGAGAAAGACATAAGGCATCTCTATTTTGGAAAGTGGGCAGACCTATTGGAGGAGTACAAGAAGATGCATAATATGAAAATGAACAGGATGGTATTTGCAGAGAGAAAAGTTACTTCTTTAATGGATTTGTAAGAGCAAATGATGTATAATAGTAATAATTCGAGGACAGACCAATTTGCACCGGTGCAAGGGAGGACTTATGAGAAATATTATTACATCATTATGGATTATCTTTAAATGTTATTGCAAATATATGTATCAGAATCATACATACCGTACTGTATGGGAAATTATTGTAATGGTTTTTGGTATTGTTTATGGAGTAAAAGAACATTCCACAGGAGTATTTTTGATGCTCCTTGTACTTGCATTTCTTCCAAGATTTATCAGGTGGCTTTTTTATTGTTTTCTGGAAGCAGTAGGTGATTATGGACTGCAGCGAAAGGGACTCACAAGAAAATGCAGAAGAATGAGATTTAAGTCTTATATGGACCAGGAGATTAACAAGGAGATAGAAAATTTATAAGAATCAAGAAGGAAGCTCAAAAGAGCTTCTTTTTTGATGCGAAAAGGCAGGTGAGAAGATGGCAAAAAAGAAGAAAATAGGTGCATTTATTTCTTTAGATGGAGAAAAAGAGTTTCGATCAGCGGTATCGTCTTGCAATAAATCTTTATCAACAATGAAATCGGAAATGAAACTTGTGGAAGCCCAGACGGCTGGGAGCGCCAACTCACTGTCTACTTTACAGAAAAAGCATGATGTACTGACGGAAACTTTGGAAGAGCATGTAAAAAAAGAAAGTCTTGTAAGAGACGGATTGAAGCATGCGGAAGAAGAATACGGAAGAGTTGGGAAAGAACTGGAAACTTACAGGGGAAAGTTGGAAAGTGCGGAAAAGGCACTGGAAGAGATGCAGCAATCTTCAGAGACGACAGAAGAGGCTTTGAACAGTCAGGCAGAGCAGGTAAAACAGCTGCAAAGTATTGTAAGTAAAGGGGAAGAGACTTATCAGCGAGCAGGAAACAGAGTTCAGGATTGGAAGAAACAGTTAAACAATGCGGAAGCTCAGACCATTAGAGCAACAAAAGCTTTGAATGAAAATGACGCTTATTTGAGAGAAGCAGAACAGTCCTTTGATCAATGTGCAACGAGTATCAATAAATTTGGAAAAGAAGCAGATGATACAGCAGAAAAATTAACAGAGTTCGGAACCGTTTTAGAAACAAACCTGAAAAACACGGTTGTAGAAGAGGGAAAGTCTTTGACAAAAGATATTTTTCAAGGTGCGATTGAAGGTGCTATGGAGCTTCAGGACGCTCAGAGACAGTTACAGGCAAGTACAGGAGCAACTGCGAAAGCAACAGGGGCATATAATAAGCAAATGCAGGATCTGTACACATCAGGCTATGGAGATGCAGTAGAGTCTGTTGCCAATGCAATGGCACTGGTAAAGCAGTATACCAATGAGACAGATCCGGGGAAAATTAAGGAACTGGCTGAGAATGCCATTACATTAGAAGATGTTTTTGGAATGGATATGAGTGAGTCAATTCGAGGTATTGATGCACTTATGACAAATATGGGATTGGATGCAGAAGAAGCTTTCGATTATGTGGCGAAGGGCGCACAGAATGGACTGGATAAATCCGGAGAATTAACGGACAATCTTGCAGAGTATTCCCAATTATGGTCACAGGCAGGATTTTCGGCAGAAGAAATGTTTACAATTCTGCAGAATGGTCTTGACTCGGGAGCGTATAATCTGGATAAAGTAAATGATTTCGTAAAAGAGTTTGGAATCAGCCTTGCAGATGGACGTATTGGAGATAACATCAATGCATTTTCCAATGAGACAAAGCAACTGTTCCAGGAATGGCAGAGTGGACATGCATCTACGGAGCAAGTATTTAAATCTGTAATTACAGATTTAGGAAATATGGAGAACAGGCAGCAGGCACTGACTATTGCGAGCAATACCTGGAGTGCCCTTGGTGAGGATAATGCAATGAATATCATCACCTCTTTGAACAATGTAAATACAACCTATAAAGATGTTCAGGGGACGATGGAAGAGATTAAAGAAATCAAGTACGACAGTGTATCAAATCAGTGGAAAGTACTTGGAAGAACCTTCCAAAATGAGGTTGCAGCTCCAATGTTGAAGACTTTTCTTCCAGCAGCACAGACGGGAATGAAGCTGGTAGCTGAAAATATTAAAGGTGTCACGGTTGTAGCTGGAACGGCTGGAACGGCAATCACTGCAATGTTTGTGAAGAAGAAAAGCAAAGAACTGATTAAAGACCTGAAAGACACAGCTTCCGGAATTTCCAATGTAGTCAAAAAAATTGTAACACATACTACAGCAAGAACTGCTGAGACAGTAGCAGAGAATGCATCTGCAGCAGCAAAGGTTGCGGATACAACAGCAGAAACAGCAAATACCGCAGCGACAGTTGCAGGAACTGCAGCAACGGCAACAGGAACTGCGTCAACAACAGCGGGGACAGCAGCGACAATAGCTCATACGGTGGCAACGGAGAGTGCGACCATAGCACAGACAGCGTTTAATGTGGCAATGGAAGCAAACCCGGCCGGTCTTCTCCTGGTTGGGATTACAGCTACATTAGGGGCGATTGCTGCATTCTCCGGTCAAATTGAAACAGCGAAGACAAAAACGGATGAACTGACAGAATCCACAGAAAAGAATATCAGTAAAATTAGTGAAGCAACAGAAAATCTTGAGAAATCTGCAGATAGTTGGAATGAATCCCTGGGGAAAATAGAGGCAAAAGAAGGGGTCGCAGATAATCTGGTTACAGAATTATATCATTTAGAAGCACAGGGAAATAAAACAGACGAAGAGATTTCAAGAATGAATTCCATCGTAAGTCAGTTGAATTCCATGTTTCCAGAGCTGTCTTTATCGGTGAATCAGAATACAGGAGCACTCAATAAAAATGAGCAGCAGACAAGGCAGTCAATAGAAGCTGCCCTACAGCTTTCAAAAGCATCAGCAGCACAAAAAAAGATGACGGAGATCTCAGAAGACCTTGTAGATGCCGAAATGGCAAAATATGAAGCAGAGAGAAATCTGAAAAAGATTGGAGATGAACTGTCAAATCTTGATGAACAGAGGACAGAGATCACAAAGAAAAGTTCTGAAGCAACAAAGGAAGGGGCAAATGCATATGTAGAATATAATGGCAAGATGATCGATGCGCAAGAAGCATTAAGGCAGATTGCAGAGTCTGAGGATACATTGACGCAGACACAAAAAAATCAGCAGGACGCTTTAGATGGTCTGGTAAGTAAATATCAGGAAGCAGATGAACAGTATCAGAGTGCTTATGAATATACTCAAAATTTAACACAAGGAACAAATGCGAACACAGAAGCTGTACAGGGAAACACAGATGCAAAGAATGCAAATTCAGATGCAGATGCAACCAAACAGGAGGCATCAACAGCGAGCATTGAAGTTCTTGGACAAGAACAGGAAGCGTATAATAATCTTTCAGCAGCACAACAGCAGTTGGCAGTAGATGTGACAAATGGAGTACTTGCAATGTATGAGAGTGTAACAGGAGTACTGGAGTCACAAATGAATATGTTTGAGCAGTTTGATGGTGGCGTTGAATTATCGACACAGGAATTGTTGGCAAATATGCAGAGTCAGGTTGACGGTGTAGAACAATGGGAACAGAATATGGCAATACTTGCAGATCGCGGCATCAATCAGAACCTGCTTCAGAAACTTGCCGACATGGGACCAGAGGGAGCAGGATATGTTCAGACATTTGTAAATATGTCAGATGATGAAATCAGTAAGGCGAATGCTTTATGGAGTCAGAGTATTGATATCAAGGGAATGACAAACCAATGGGGAAAAGACCTGTTGGAGTCCGGAGCTTCCAGCATTGCGGGTGGAATGGATAACTTACAGCCACTCTTACAGGAAAGCGGTGCGAATTCAGCGATAGGTCTTGTGCTTGGAATGCAAAACGCACAGAAAACAGTGTCAGCAGCAGGATCGGATCTTGGAGTTAAGACGATTGATTCCATTAATGAAGGATTAGGTGTTCAGTCCCCATCGAAAAAGACAAAGGAGTCTGGAAGATACGTTGGTGAAGGATTAGTACTTGGAATGAATTCAGCATTAAACAAAGTGGAATTACAGGCAGCACTGATTTCGCGACGCGTTATAAGAACAGTTAGAGATGATCTGACAGAAGAAAAGTTTACGGGTTACGGAGCTAATGTGTCAGAAGGTTTGGCAAGTGGTATAAAATCAGGTAAGTCAAAAGTAATCAATGCAGTATCAGAGGTCTGCAAATCAGCAGTTCGCGAGGCAAAGAGTGAACTACAGATCCATTCTCCATCGAAAGTCTTTAAAAGGCTGGGTGGATATACAGCGGAAGGATTCGGACTCGGCTATCAGGAAAAGATGTCGGACGTAAATCAAATGATCCGGGAGAGTATTGGTATTCCTAAAACAAACCAGGGGCAGCAGTATGTGAGTGATGGAGTAAGCCAGCGGAAAGGTGATTCTGTGATTCAGATTCCGATTTATGTGAATGGAGTCTATACAAAAACAGAGATTATCGATACAGCTGTAAACGGAATAGGTCAGATGGGTCAGAATTATATGAGAGCAAAGGGGAAGAGAATCAATGTTGGATAGTTATACATTTGAATTCAATGACATTTCAGCGCAAGCCTATGGAATCTATGTGGAACAAAGACCTGCATTTCCTGTAGGAAGCAGAAATGTTGAGCTTATTACTGTAGAAGGCAGATCAGAGCCGTTGTTACCGGACCAAAATAGTTATGATCCAATTGAATTGAAAATAGAATGTGCTTTCAAAGAGCATGCATCAGACTGGTGCGCAAAAGCGAGAAATGTGAAACGATGGCTTTGCGGCTCGGGCAGTCTTCGGCTATCAGATTCTCCGGATACTTTCTTCAAAGTGTATAATATAGAAATCGAACAGATTGATAGAGAGATTAGAATCTACGGAAAATTTACGGTTAAGTTTACTTGCTCGCCTTTCGAATATCTGGTAGCAGGAAGAGGAGAACAAGTGATTGATGATGTAAAATTTAACCCGTATGATCTGTGCCATCCAACGTACCGGATTAGAGGAAATGGAGAATGTAGGCTTATCGTAAACGAGAAAGCCATAAGCGTAACTGTAAAAAAGGAAATCATGATCGATACAGACAAAATGCTTACCTATGAATCAGGAGAAATGAAAAACACTTTGCTAACTGGAGATTATGAAGACTTATATCTATTACCTGGAGAAAATAAAATTGAGGCATCAAAAGAATTTGAAATTATGGTTTCCCCAAACTGGAGGTGCATATGATACAGATATATAAAGCATTTAATACAGACCAGACTCGAAATGGCGATATGGTTTTAATGCCATCAGCAGCTATAACGCATGCAGTACTAAACGGAAGTTGGAGTGCGGAGCTGACACATCCCATCGATCCAGAAGGACGCTGGAAATATATTGAAGAGGAAGCAATTGTTGAAATGCCATCATTCAATGGAAAACAACTTTATAGGATTCGAAGTAAGAAAAAGACAGTATCCACTGTGCAAGCAACAATGGAACCTGTCTTTTTTGATTCTATCGATGATTGTTGGTTAGAGGATGTACGTCCGACAAATAAAACGGGTCAGGAAGCACTGGATATCATGTTGGAATCTAATCCTAAGTACTCAGCTAAATCTGATATAGATAAATTGGGGACAGCCTATTATGAATATCAGAATTTTATGGAGGCATTAAACAGTAATCAGGATAATAGCTTTATCAATCGCTGGGGCGGAGAGATTCTATTTGATAACTATGAGATTATTGTTAATTCAAGAGTCGGCGAAGACCGTGGTGTTGAGATAAGATATGGAAAAAACATTAAAAAAGATGGAATTAGCGAAGAAGTAAGTACAGGAAATACGGTTACGAGGATTTATCCAAAAGCATATAACGGATATAAAATGTCAGGAAAAGGATATGTAGATTCGCCGTTGCTTAGGAAATATCCTACAGTAAAAACAATAACTATGACTTTTAGTGATGTGAAAATGGCAGAAGATGCGCAAGAAGGGGATGAAGAAAAAGGGATCATAATATGCAATTCACAGGATGAACTGGATCAGGCACTGAAAATGAAATGTGAAAATCAGTATAGTAATGGATTGGACAAGCCATCGGTGACAATATCCGTGGATATGGTATTGACGGGAAATACAGAAGAATATAAGCAATATAGGAAGCTCGAAGAAATATCCCTTGGAGATACGGTACATTGCAGAAACGCTAGACTTGGAATTGTTACGGATGCCAGAGTCATTGAATTGAAATACAACAGTATTTTAAAACGAGTGGAGTCTGTGGTGATCGGAGACTATAGCTATAACTATTTTAATAATGTTTCTTCTACAGTGAACCGAGTACAGAGTGCAATTCGTTCAGATGGAACTGTTGTTGCTGAGCAGGTTTACGGCGCAATCAATACGTTGAACGCATTTCTGCATGCGCAATCAACAGCAGCAAAGAGAACAGATTCAGTTGCATATTTGATCGAGAATCTGGATCAGAATTCAGAACTTTACGGCGCAATGGAAGCCGGAACACAGGGACTGAGGTTGGCAAAGGAAAGAAAAGATGGGGAATGGATTTGGAGGACAGCCGTTACTGCAGCAGGGATTATTGCAGATTTGATTGTAACAGGAAAAATACAAGATAGATTGGGAAAATCTTATTGGGATCTTGATAATGGAAAGATGTTATTGTCAGGAATTTTCCAACAGATAACGGATAATGGAAAGAAGTCTGTGGATATTAAAAATAATAGAATTAATATTTATAGTTGGCAGAAAGAAGGGGACTATGTTGGTAGTATAGGATCATTAGCAATAGCGGATGATTTGAGTGAAAAGCAAAGAATCGGAGTTTATTGCGACACGGAAGATATGCTTGTTTTTGGATATTCTAGTAAAAAAACAGCAGAAGGAGATGCTGCTACCGTTCATGAATTGATGAAACTATCGAAAGATGGAGGAATTGAGTGTACAGAGATCCCGCAAATAAATGGGACAAAGACAGGAAGATTGGTTTTTTCAAATGGAACTTATGTGAATGTCAAAAATGGATATATTGTCGGTGGGAAAACAGAAGAAGGAAGTTTTTAAATGGGATGGACAATAGGAAACTTTTATCTGACAGAGTCTCGGATGAGAGGAAATGCAATCGAAGTATATAACTATTTTACTGAAAAGGGATGGACATTGAATGCCATTGCAGGAATTCTTGGAAACATGGAAAAGGAGTCCAACATCAATCCGGGACTATGGCAGAGCCTAAAGGAAGGAAACTACAGTGGAGGTTTCGGTCTGGTTCAGTGGACGCCGGCCACAAACTATACAAATTGGGCAGCAGCCAACGGTTATTCTATTACAGATCCGAAAGGGCAGCTCTATTGGATTGATATGGAAACAGTCGAGGCCGGGCAGTGGATAGAGACCAGCGATTACAATATTACCTTTTGGGGATTCAAGACAAGTAATGCAGCACCAGATTGGTTAGCTAGTGCGTTTTTAAAGAATTTTGAACGAGCTGGTGTGGAAGTGGAAGCAGAACGAAGAGCTGCGGCAACTAAATGGTACAATTTTTTAAAGAAAAGCATAGAAGGAAGCCAGATCATAGAAAAGGCAGTCCAGTGGGCGATCAATATTGCAAACGACAACAGTCACGGATATGATCAGACGCGTAGGGACGGGCCGGATTATGATTGTTCGTCCCTTATTTGCTGGGCATACTACAATGCAGGATTCAATACGAGACCAGGATACACACCAGCAACCGGATCCATGTATGATGTTTTTGTTGATGCAGGATTTGAAGATGTGACCTCGCAGATCAATCTGCCAACAGGAGCTGGATTGGTTCGTGGGGATGTTCTCATCAAACCAGGAAGTCATACAGAGATGTCAATCGGCAACAGTCAGCTTGTGGGAGCATCACAGAATGAACACGGAGGAGTCACAGGTGGTCAGACAGGAGACCAGACGGGAAAAGAAATCCATGTGCACGGATATTACAACTATCCTTGGAAGTATGTATTAAGGTATCCAGGGGGCGGAGTTGCACCGGTGCAAGGATTGTATATCGTTAGATGGATTCCAGGATAAGGACAGGTGAGAAAAGTGAACTATATAGAACGAGATGTCTATGTGCTGAAGAACAGAATTAAGGAAAAGATTGATTATGTAAGAGGGACGAATGCTCTCCCAATTTATTTTCATTTCAGGGATTATGAAATTCCAAAAGGGGCAACGGCAAAAGCATTCGTGCTAAAACCGTCAAAAAAAGCAACATACAATGTATGCCCAATCATTGAGAACACCGTGAGGGTGATCGTGAAAGATCAGACATTTGCTGAAGCTGGGAAAAGCGCGCTTCAGATTGTACTCACAATGGAAGAGGAGACGCTGGTGACATTCGACCAGCCGATAGAGGTGCATCGAAATTTCAGTGAAGGAGATGTTCCGGAAAGCGAGAATGAAGCTGGATGGATGAACAACTTCATAAAAGGCATGGAAGAAGCTACAAAGCATGCTGAGAATGCTGCAAAGACAGCGGAAGAGATTAGTGAGACACTAACAAAAAAGCTACAAAATGGAGATTTCCGAGGAGCAACCGGAGCAACTGGCCCGCAGGGCAAACAGGGGATTCAGGGAGAACCAGGAAAAGACGGAGAAAAGGGTCCAAGAGGTGATACCGGACCAGTTGGACCACAAGGGCCGGCAGGAAAAGATGCGAATGCAGTGATTACATCGTTAGATCCGGGAGTATTTGCAATGTCGGTGGAATCAGGACATCTTATCCTGACATACAACTCATATGATACAGCCCCACCGCTGAAAATTGTGGATGGAAGATTGAAATATGTATTGGAGGAGGTGACAGCATGATAAGAGTATATTTCGAAGAGGGAGAAAAAGAAAAGACTGCATACGGACTGACGCAGTGGGATTATGGACAGAAACTGCAGATTCTGGGACTTAACCTGCCATCTGAACAAGAGGCTGTAGAAGTCCATTTCTCATATTGGCGCGGATGTAGGCCGGCGAAAATTATTGAAGCAACTGTGATATGTGACAAGATTATAGCAGATATTCCAAATGATTTCTTAACGGAAGGAGAAGGTATAGATGCTTATATCTATATATCAAGTTCTGAGGAAGGAAAAACCATTGGGAGAGTAAGACTTCCGGTAATCAAGAGAAAAAAACCAATTGACTACAATGCATCAAATGAAAACCAAGTGTTAAAACAGGTATTAGAATTTCTGCAAACAAAAGCCGACAATATCACCATCACAGATGGCAATCTGCAGCTTATGTCTCAAGGCCAACCGGTAGGAGATAAGGTAAGAATAAATACATCCGGAGGAAATGAGATTGAGATCCGGAACAATGGTACAGCTCTGCAATGGAGATATACAAATCAAAATGACTGGAATGATCTTGTTCCATTGGAAGATCTGAAAGGAAAAGATGGAAAACCACCGGAATTTGAAGTACGAGATGGACATCTGATCGCAATATATTTATAGGATAGAAAGCACTGGCTTCGGCGGGTGCTTTTTATTATAAAACAATTTTTTTAAAGAAAGGAAGGAAAAAAACATGGCAAGAGAGGTAGATTTAGGATCAATTATCGGACCACAGGGGCCACAGGGAGAAAAAGGACCAACTGGAGCAACAGGTCCAAAGGGACCACAGGGTGAAACAGGACCGACTGGTAAATCAGCGTATCAGGTATGGCTTGCACAGCCTGGAAATGCAGGAAAAACAGAAGCACAGTATATTGCTTCACTGAAAGGTGCAAAGGGAGATACCGGAGCGACAGGTCCACAGGGACCAACCGGAGCAACCGGAGCGACTGGCCCACGGGGAGAAAAAGGAGCAACTGGAGCGACAGGTCCACAGGGACCAACCGGGGCAAAAGGAGATAAGGGAGATCCGTTCGCAATCGCAAAAACGTTCGCCTCCGTGTCAGCAATGAATTCTGGATTCTCCTCAGATGGAGTGAAAGAAGGACAGTTCGTCATGATCGACACAGGAAATGTCAATGATGCCGATAATGCGAAACTCTATGTAAAAGGAAGGACAGCATATACCTATATTACAGATCTTTCAGGTGCTACTGGAATGACAGGCCCACAGGGACAAAAAGGAGATACAGGGGCTAAGGGAGCAACCGGAGACAAGGGAGCAACTGGAACACGTGGCAGCAGATGGGACGCAGGAACAGCAATCACGGGAACAAGTACAACAGCAACAGTATTTCCAAATTCAGGAATTACAGATGCATTAGTGAATGATATGTATTTGAATACATCTACAGGGTGTACATACAGATGTACTGTAAGTGGAGCAGCGTCAGCAGCTAAGTGGGTATATGCAGGAAGCCTGAAAGGAAATACGGGAGCAAAAGGAGATACAGGTGCAACCGGAGCGACAGGAGCAACCGGTAAGGATGGACAGACTCCGACATTCAAGATCAGCAATGGACACTTGATCGCAGTATACGAAAGCTAGGAGGAATATACAATGGCAGCAAGACAGATTGATCTAGGACAGGTGGTTGGACCTACTGGACCAACCGGAACCAGAGGAAGCCGCTGGACACAGGGAACGGCAATCACAGGAACAAGCACAACGGCAACAGTATTTTCCAGTTCAGGAATCACAGATGCCATTGTGAACGACAATTACCTGAACACAGCAACGGGAAATACATATAGATGTACAGTAGGTGGAGCAGCTTCTGTGGCTAAGTGGGTATATACTGGAAATCTGAAAGGCCCACAGGGTGCAAAAGGAGCAACAGGCTCACAAGGACCAACTGGAGCAACTGGGCCAACCGGAGCAACCGGACCGAAAGGGGACACGGGACCGATAGGTCCCGCAGGTCCTCAGGGTCCAACAGGAAAAGTAGATGCTAATACACAGGTAGCATTCACAAAGGCATCAACGAGGGAGAATATAGCAAGCAATGAGAAGATGTCAATTATTCTCGGAAAGATCGCAAAGTACTTCGCAGATCTGGGAACGTCCGCATTCAGAGCAGTGGCGAATAATTTGACAACTTCAGCAGCAGGAAGTTCTGTGTTGGATGCTTATCAGGGAAAAGTACTGGATGGAAAGAAACTGAACATTGCAAATGTGATTAATAATCTGCTTACGACAGAGGCCGGGTATGCGCTTGATGCACGACAGGGGAAGAAGATTGAGGATCAGATTACTGAATTAAATGGCAAAAGAGTAAAGACGGCTGTATATAGAAACTCAGGGCCATACAACATTGCGTCAAATGGCAGTAGCTTCCAAGGCACAGATTTTGGTACCAAAGTACATGATGATATCGGATTAATGTATACCTATGATAATACAAACTATTTAAATTATTTTACAGTTCCTGAAGATGGCGTCTATTTAATTCATGCACTTATAAACTTTGCTGATGGAATCAGTGGGCTTATGTCTCTCTATGGAAAGATAGAGCGAAATGGTAACGAACAATCTCGACAGCCAAAAACCATTAGAAGTTACGCTGGGGCAAATTATATCTTTTTGTGTCCTTTCAGTGCAGGGGATACATTACGTTTTACGGTATGTCAGAATTCAGGATCTACAATCAAAACCTCTGGTGGTTGCAGACTGAATATTGTTAAAATCTGACAGTTATTTTATTTCCATTGACCAATAGCCAGCCAGCTGCATTCTGTACCAGTTACCGCAGACATACTTGTAGTTCTCGCATATACATATGCTTTTGAGACGCTGTTGACATTCGTTGATATGAGAAAGGCTGGGAGTGTACTTCCAGGATATTTAGCTGTTGCAATCAATGTATATGATGTATTTGCAAATGTTTTTGGGAAATTGATTGTAGCAAATCCTTTTCCTCCAGATGCTTCACCTGGAAATGTAGCTGTTCCCAACTGAATAAGGAGACCGTTGCCGTATTTCATATAGTTGCTTCCAAAGTCAACTATAAATTTGCCATTTAATTAAGGATTCAACTAGAAAGGAAAACAAATGAACATACTTTTTTTAAATCAAGAAGAACCAGTGATGGGAACTGTAACAGTTCAAGATCTCCATCACGTGAAAATCGAGGGTGTATTGCAGAATCTGTCGGGATTTCATCTCGTGACAAATGATGGACAGGTTTATGGAAAATACGAAACATATACTACATTGTATAAAACTGTGGAAGACGGATACATTCTGTCAGATGATGGAAGTGTATATGTAGAGCCGGATCCAGAGCCAGAACCGGAGCCATATGTTCCAACATTAGAAGAGATCCAGGAAGCGAAAGTAAATGAGATGAATGCAGCGCAGCAGGCTGTGATAGCGGAAGGTGTGGATGTGGTGCTTACAGATGGAAGTACGGAGCATTTCACATTAACGGAGAGAGATCAGACGAGCCTTGTAGGATTGCAGGGACAAGTGGCAGCAGGAGAGCAGAACATTCCGTGGCATACTTCAGATGAAGAGGAACATTGTAAGTTCTATAGCAATGCGGATATGGCTAAAATTACTGCAACGGCAATGGAATATGTAACATGGCACGTTACATATTTCAGAGATTTGAGAATCTATATCAGAGCATTGACAGAAATCGAAGAAGTAGAAAAGGTAACTTATGGAATGACTATTCCGGAAGAATATCAATCAGAGCCATTGAAAACAATGATTGCGGCTCAAAACGTATGAAATGGGTAAGACCGCTGATTCTATTTGGAATTGGCGGAACCATCTATGTATTAATTGAACTGATCGCCAGAGGTAGAAGCCACTGGACAATGTTCTTCGTGGGGGGATTAGCATTCTATTTGATTGGATGTATCAATGAGCATAAGAAAAAAGAGATTCTGATGCGGTGGCAGATGGCAGCAGGAGCAGGGATTATAACAGGTCTAGAACTGATTTCCGGGATCATAGTGAACATTATATTAGGATGGAATGTATGGGACTACAGTACTCTCCCAGGAAATCTGCTTGGACAGATTTGCCCACAGTTCACGGTGCTGTGGTTCTTTCTGTCAGCTGTGGCTGTCTATCTGGATGATTGGATAAGATACTTACTGTGGGGAGAAAAACGGCCAAAATATAAATTTTAGAAAGGAAGGATTGAAATGATGGATAAGATTATCACATTGCTGTCAAGCAATTCATTTGTAAAAATTTTGCTGATAGCGGTTGCCTTAGATACGATACTTGGCGTACTCAGGGCGATTAAAGAACACAAATTCAACAGCTGCGTAGGAATCGATGGAGCAATTCGGAAAGCGGGAATGCTCTTGTCGGTATGCTTCCTTATGGCAACGGATGTGATCATGCATATTAATGTATTAAGCATGGTACCTGAGGAGTATGTACAGCTTCTTGGTATTGACAAGATGGGAATCTGCGAATTTTTCAGTTTGTTATTTATTTTATATGAATTGGTCAGCATTTTGAAGAATATGACATTGTGCGGTCTTCCGGTTCCGACAAAGATTAAGAGATGGATCCAGAAGTTCCTGGATGATATGACAGAGGAGCTTCCGGAAGAAGCGGTACAGGAATTGCACCAGTGCAAGAAAGGAGAAGAATCATGACAGAACAGACAATTAAAGAAACAATTAAGAGTTTCGCTTACGGACTTTCAGCAAAAGAAATCTCCGACAACGAAGGAACATCACTTGAAGTTATGGAGAAGTTTGCAGAGGAACACGCTGCGGAGATTGAGCAGAAGAAAGCAGAGCTGAAAGAAGGTGGCTGGTATGAGTAAGTTAATCATTGATGTTAGCTATCATAATGGAGTGATAAATTGGGAAAAAGTAAAAGCATCCGGTTGTGCCGGAGCTATTCTTAGATGCGGATATGGAGATGATATCACATCACAGGACGATAAGCAGTGGATTCGTAACCTTTCAGAATGTGAAAGACTTGGTATTCCGGTAGGAGCATATCTGTACAGCTATGCCACTTCTGACAGACAGGCACAGAGCGAACTTGATCATATTCTTAGATTGATTAAAGGTCATACTTTCCAGTTACCAATCTTCCTTGATGTTGAAGAACCGGGAACACAGCACTATGCTCCTAGATGTTGTGAGATTGTCTGTGAAGGACTCAAGGCTAATGGTTATGTTCCTGGAATCTATGCTTCACTGAGCTGGTTCAATAACTATCTCGGAAATGTTCGTGGAAAGTATGTTGAGTGGATGGCAAGATACAAGAATCTTCCGGAAGATACATACAAAGACCAGTATGCTATTTGGCAGTATTCCTCCGACGGTCATGTAGATGGAGTTAACGGAAGAGTTGATGTCAACTATTGCTACATGGAATTTGGCGAAAGCGCTGCACCAGTAACACCGTCAGCACCTTCTAAGCCAGCAGAGAAGAAAGACTTAGGACAGGTCGATATTACATATCAGGCTTTCACGGATAGATGGTGGCCACCAGTAACCAATAAAGCTGATTGGGCTGGAAAAGGTGATAATGTATCGATCAAGTGGCTTGCAATCAAGGTAAGCAAAGGAAGCATTCGCTGTCGAGTATACACAAGAAAGAATGGTTGGTTGCCATATCTTACATTCGGCAACAGCTATGACTTGAACGATAAGAAGAACGGAATCCTCGGAGATGGTTCGGAGATTCTTGCTATCGAGCTGTACTACATCACACCAGATGGATATAAGTACAAGATGGTCCACTACAGAGTTTCTGTACAGAACAATCCTAACTTCTACGCAGATCAGATCGATACACTGAAAGCAAGTGGCATGGACGGATTCGCTGGAGATAAGAAGAGATTCGTGGATAAGTTCCAATCGTGGATTGAGTAAAAAGATGCCCCAGAGCAATTCGCTTTGGGACTTTAATATTGTATCATCTTTTTGCGCAGTATTTTGATAGAAGAAAATACGAGTTCCTTCATATTATTATGCGATTCATTTCCAAAAGAATTGGGATAAAGAACTTGCCCATATGGAGATGATCTGTGCAATTATCTATCAGCTGACAAAGAATTTGTCACCAGAAGAAATTGAACGTTCCGGTTTTGCACCATATTATGTTGATCATACACTGGCATTATGGCCACAGGCAGCCAGCGGAGCTCCGTGGACTGCAACGTATTTCCAATCGAAGGGAGATCCGATTACGGATCTTCATGAAGATCTTGCAGCAGAGCAAAAAGCGCGGACTACGTATGATAATATCCTGCGGCTGGTTAAAGATCCTGAAATCTGTGATCCGATCCGTTTTCTGAGAGAAAGAGAGATCGTGCATTATCAGAGATTTGGTGAAAGTCTAAGAATTGTACAGGAACATCTTGACAGTAAGAATTTCTATGCGATCAACCCAGAATTTGAATGAAAATGAAGTGCTTATTTTGTGAAAGGGATTGTCAGACGGCAATCCCTGATTTACATTTTTTGTAGATACTGCTCCAAAATTCCCCTTTACTTTTCCCTATAAATCAGATATAATATACGCGTTGATGGGGAAACCATAACAATTAAATATACGATCAATGGGGATACTGTGATGTTATACTCACAGTATTTTTCTGTTTTTCTGATGAAAGGGACTTTTTTCCCTGAGTAAAAGAGGCTATAATAAAAGAAATTTATTGCCGGGTGTAAATTATACAGTTGACAGTAATTAAAAAAGGAGAAGGCATATGTGTGGATTTGCAGGATTTGTCGGAGAAGTTGATGACAGAGAACAGGTACTTGTTAATATGATGAATACAATCGTACACAGGGGACCGGATAGTGCGGGAAAGTATGTGGATGAAGATGCAGCACTTGGATTTCGCCGTCTGAGTATCATAGATCTTTCTTCCGTCGGTGATCAGCCGTTGTACAATGAGGATCGCAGCATGGTTCTTGTATTTAATGGAGAGATTTATAATTATCAGGACCTGAGAGAAGAACTGAAAGCGGCAGGTCATGAGTTTGTATCGAATACAGATTCAGAGACACTGATTCATGGATACGAAGAGTGGGGCGAGAAGTTGGTAGACCGTCTTCGCGGAATGTATGCTTTTGCAATCTGGGATACAAAGAAGAAAAAATTGTTTGCGGCGAGAGATATTTTCGGAATCAAACCGTTGTATTATGCGAATATGAATGGTACATTGATGTTTGCTTCTGAAATCAAAGCATTTATGGAGCACCCGAAGTTTGATAAGGTGTTCAATGAAGAGGCACTTGGAAACTATCTTTCTTTCCAGTTTGTTCCTACGAATGAGACATTTTTTAAAGGGGTGTTCTGTGTACAGCCAGGACATTATTTTACATATGAAAATGGAAAAATGAACATTACACGTTATTTTGAACCTCATTTTACAGGAGATTGTAAGAAGCCTTTCGAAGAAGTGGTGGATGATGTAGAACGTGTGATGAAGGACTCCGTTGAGAAGCATAAAATCAGTGATGTAGAGGTTGCTTCTTACCTTTCCAGTGGTGTAGACTCCAGTTATCTGACTTATCTGGGACAGGTGGATCGCACCTTTACAGTCGGTTTTGATGAAGGTAAGTACAGTGAGATCCAGGATGCAAAGGAATTTGCAGCAAGCATTAACATGAAGAATGATGCGAAGGTGATTTCACCGGAAGAATATTGGGACAAGCTTTCGGATATTCAGTATTATATGGATGAGCCGGTTGCAGATCCGGCTGCAATCGCACTTTATTTCCTCAGTGCAGAAGCTTCCAAGAAGGTTAAGGTAGTTCTTTCAGGAGAAGGTTCTGATGAACTGTTTGGAGGATATAACATATATTGTGAACCTTTGGAACATACTTCTTTTAATAAAATACCGATGCCGGTACGCCGTTTCCTGGGTGCGTTTGCAGAACGCTGTCTGCCACGTGGTATGAAGGGAAGAGGTTTCCTTATGCGTCACGGAAAGACACTGGAAGAGAGATATTTCGCAAATGCGACGAATATTTTTACAGAGCGTGAGGCAAATCGTATTTTGAAAAAAGGATGTAAGCCGGGAATCCAGAAAGTGACAAAACCATTGTATGCACGTGTGAAAGGAAAAGATCCTGTGACAAAGATGCAGTATGTGGATCTTCATTTATGGTTGGTGCATGATATTCTGATGAAGGGGGACAAGATGGGAATGGCGAATTCTCTTGAAGTCAGAGTTCCGTTCCTTGACAGAGAAGTACTTGAACTTGCCGAGACACTTCCGTTAAAATACAAAGTACGTGCGCCAAAGACGAAGGTTGCATTGCGTGCTGCGGCAGAGCGACATATCAGAAGTAAGACAGCGGAGAAGAAGAAACTGGGATTCCCAATTCCGATTCGTGTATGGTTGAAGGAAGAGAAGTATTATAATATTGTAAAAGAGATGTTTGAGTCTGATGCAGCGAAGAAGTTCTTTGATACGAAGCTCCTGCTTAAGATGCTTGATGATCATAAGAATGGAAAGAATACGAATGAGAAGACAGATAACAGCCGTAAGATCTGGACAGTTTATATCTTCCTCGTATGGTATGACAGATTCTTTGAGCATGGAAAACCGGTTCATCCGGCGATGAGTGTTCAATAATAAAACGTGTATTTACAGCATTTGTTTCAAGAAGGTCGGGCAAAACCACGCAATTGATACAGGTGCTTAGACAGGGAGTATGTATGAGAAACTATGAGAGTGATGCTTATAGGAAGTATCGAAGCTCAATGGAGCAGAGACAGAAGGTTGTGAGAACGTCAGGTTCTCCATATTCTCAGCAGACTGCGGTACAGGGGAAACGGCAAATAGCGGAAAGGTCTGCGAGTACAAAACGTAAAAGGACAAGAGAAAAGGGAAAACCTTATTATGATTATGATTTGCTTCTTGTAATTATTTTTCTGATGTGCTTTGGACTTGTAATGCTTTATAGCAGTAGTGCCTACAGTGCACAGAATGATTATAATAATGATATGTTTTTCTTTACAAGACAGGCGATTATCGGTATTATCGGATTTATTGCAATGTTTATCGTTTCTAAGATTGACTATCATCTGTATGGTGCGTATGCAAAAGAATTTTTTTGGTTTTCAATGTTTTTGATGGCATTGGTGCAGACACCACTTGGCAAGACAGTAAATGGAGCAAGAAGGTGGATCAGGCTTCCAGGTGGACTGTCACTGCAGCCGGCAGAGTTTACGAAGATTGCGGTGATTCTATTTATAGCATATGAAATCTGTCTCTTTGGGCAAAAGGCGAAAAAATGGGATGGAATTAAGATCCTGCTTGGTTATGGCCTTGTTGCAACACTGGGAGTCTTTCTATTGACGGATAATCTGAGTACAGCAATTATTGTGTTTGCAATTACATGCATTTTAATTTTTGTTGTACATCCGAAGACAAAACCATTTGTTGCTGGAGTAATTGCAGTAGGAATCGTGGGAATTATTGGGATTATTCTCTTGAAATATACACTTGCGGAAAGTGATAACTTTCGTATGCGCCGAATCATTGCATGGCTGAATCCGGAGGCGAATGCTGATACAGATAGTTATCAGTTCTTACAGGGGCTATATGCAATTGGTTCGGGGGGATTTTTTGGAAAGGGTCTTGGGAATAGTACGCAGAAATTACATGCAATACCAGAGGCTCAGAATGATATGATCCTTGCAGTTATCTGTGAAGAGCTTGGAGTGTTTGGCGCAATTATTATTTTGTGCTTGTTTGCTTTTATGCTTTATAGACTACTATTCATAGCGAGAAATGCTCCGGACTTGTATGGTGCGTTGATTGCAACAGGTATTTTTGCACATATCGCTTTGCAGGTTACTTTGAATATAGGAGTTGTAACAGGAATGCTGCCGACAACAGGTGTTACCCTTCCGTTTATCAGTTACGGAGGTACGGCGATTGTGATTTTGCTGGCTGAGATGGGAATTGCGCTTGGGATATCTTCGAAGATTCGATTGAAATAAGGAAGAGAGATATATTATGGGGGAAATGGATATTAAGCAACGATTAACGTATATAGATATTGCCAGAGCAATAGGAATCCTTTTTGTTGTTCTTGGACATGTAAATCAATTTTATAGAGATTCTCAAGGAATAGAAAACTCTCAAACATTAATCTTTATTTATGCGTTTCACATGCCGCTGTTTTTTATTCTTTCAGGAATCTTATTTTCAGAAAAAACATTTCATGATCTTTCTTTTTTGATTTCTTAATTAAAAAGGTGAAGGCGTTGTTAGTCCCGTACTTGTTTCTTGATATTACAGCAGGTTTATATGAGACGGTTATATCTTCGAAAATACAGATTTCTTCTATTGCGGAAGTTTTGAAAAATACGTTAACGCTTCATTGCAATGTCGGTGCAAATTGGTTTATATCGGCACTATTTATAGGAGAAATATTTTTATACTTTTTCTTGAAATATTATCGAAGTATATATAAGTATATTGTATGGATCCCATTTCTTATTATACCTCTGTATTATCCATTTTCAACACACTGGATAAATGTTTTTGTGCGTGGTGTGATTGCATTTACTTTTATGCTAGTGGGGTATTACTTAAAAGATTACTATAAAAATGATGTGAATAAGCAATGGTATGTTATTGTTCTTTCGGTTGTCCTTACCTATATAATAGCGATGCTGAATGGGCAAATTGATTTTTGGGGCAGTAGCGTGGGAAATCCAATTTTGTGTTTGATTGGTGGTCTGATTGGAGCCTATTGGGTCATTGGTTTATCGAAGAATATAAAATCTAAATTACTTGTGTTTATAGGACAAAATACAATGACAATGATGGGGACACACATGATTATGTTTAGAATAGTGTGGAATTTGTGTTCAATAAAATTTTTCAATATCATACCGTTGTTGACAGCAAATGTATATGGGGAAATTTTAATATTTATTTTGATAATTGCCGCTAATTTACCAATCATGTATGTATATGATCGATATCTTCCATTTCTAATTGGGAAACGTAAGTGAGCTTTTTAAAAACAGCTCTTTTCAACTTATTGAAAGTATGCTATATTAATATGTAGTATTGAAAACCACGTAAAGTAGGATGGAAAATATGCGATAGAGCATGGGAGGATATAAGTTATGAGTTACAGAGTGATCGTAGATAGTTGTGGAGAGCTGACTCCACAGATGAAGGAGAGTGGAATTTTTAAGACGGCTTCTCTTAGCATGGAAGTGGATGGCTTTCACATTCCGGATGACGAGACATTTGATCAGGCTGATTTTTTAAAAAGAGTGGCTGTAAGCGAGGAATGTCCGAAGTCATCCTGTCCATCCCCGGAGCGTTATATGGAATTATACAAATGTGATGTTGACAGAGTCTATGCAGTTACTTTGTCAGGGGAATTGAGCGGATCTTATAACAGTGCACTTCTTGGAGAGAAACTTTATAAAGAAGAGGGCGGAGAAGAAAAGATCCATGTATTTAACTCTCGTTCAGCATCTGTCGGAGAGACGTTGATCGGACGAAAGATTCAGGAATGTGAAGAAGTCGGAATGGATTTTGAACAGGTAGTTGAAACGGTAGAAGCTTATATTGAAGAACAGCATACGTACTTTGTTCTTGAGAATCTTGATACACTTCGTAAGAATGGACGACTGACAGGACTGAAATCTCTGGTAGTCAGCGCATTGAATATCAAGCCTGTTATGGGTTCTACCCCAGAGGGAACAATCTGTCAGTTGGATAAGAGCAGAGGAATGAAGAAAGCTTTGGCGAAGATGGCAGAGCATGTCGCGAAGGACGCTGTAAAACCGGAGGAGAAGATTCTTGCAATTGCACATTGCAACTGTCCGGAACGTGCAGAGGCCGTCAGAAAATTGATTTTGGAGAAAGTAAAGGTGAAAGATTCCTTTATTGTAGATACAGCAGGAATTAGTAGTATGTATGCGAATGATGGTGGAATTATTGTTGTACTTTAAGATGTGCTGTGGTAAAATAATTGCCAAAGGCCTAATAGGAAGGGAGTAGGCAAGAGATGAGTCAGGCGAAGGTGGATCGTTATAAGAAGGAAAAGGCGGACCGAAAGAAGACAATGCGTAAAGAGAAGATCATGCGCAATGTAAAAAGATGTGTAGCGGGAGTAATTGCACTTGCAATTGTTGGCTGGTTCGGATATTCAGCATATGATCTGCATTCTTCCAACCAGGAACGTGCAGTTGCAGAAGTGAATTATGACTCTGTTAAGGATTATCTGAGTACACTTTCAGCAGAATAAGGTTGTTATAATTACATATAGTGCAATAAAAAGAGGTTGTCGTATTAAGTGATACGTCCTCCGGTTATAGGATTTTTATATTTCGTTATCCTATAGGAAGGTGGCATATCATTGTTAAAGCGGCAACCTCTTTTTGTGTTTCTTGCAACCAAAACAGGAAGTGAACAGTAACGTTAACTCTGAAAAGAAACGAAAAAGTTCATAAAAAGGACTTGAAAAAGGTGAAAGTGTGGTTTACAATGGAACTAAGTGGTGAGAAGTGGTAGAATGTGGTGCAATATGGAGAAGAAGTGGAAGCAAAGGGATTACGGTAGTGATACCTTTAGCGAACGCGAACATTTCCATAGATTCCAGAGAAAGGGTTTCGTATGTTATTAGGAGAGTTTAACCATAACATAGACGAAAAAGGCAGACTGATCATCCCGGCAAAGTTAAGGGAAGATCTTGGTGACAGCTTCGTGATCTGTAACGGATTAGAGGGCTGTCTATTTGTCTATTCCCAGGAAGAATGGAATAAATTCGTAGCCGAACTCGAAAGCTTACCACGAATGAACAAGGATGCCAGAATCTTTAAACGCTACTTTTTTGGAAGTGCATCTGAGGGCAGTTTCGACAAGCAGGGGAGAGTTCTTGTCCCACCGTCACTTAGAAAGAATGCACATCTGGAGAAGGAAGTAGTTCTGGTCGGAGTCCAGGATCGTGTTGAGATCTGGGACAAGGCACTCTGGGAAGAGAAAAACCAGATCAGCGAGGAAGATCTGGATGCGATTGCAGAACGTATGGAAGCGATCGGAATTCGCATCTGATGACAACAAAGACCGCCAAGTGAGGCAGTCAGAAGGAGGAGTCTATGGCATTCGAGCACGTTTCAGTGCTGTTGCATGAGACAGTAGACGGTTTGAACGTAAAACCGGATGGCATCTATGTAGATGCCACGTTAGGTGGAGGCGGACATGCATATGAAGTCTGTACAAAGCTTGGCGAGCAGGGGAGATTAATAGGTATAGACCAGGACGCTGATGCGATTAAAGCAGCAGGAAAACGCCTGGAAGGTTTCGGGGAGAAGGTCACAATAATCCGGAGCAATTATTGTGATATGAAACCGCGGCTTCATGAAATAGGAATTGACAAAGTAGATGGAATCACAGTAGATCTTGGAGTTTCTTCTTATCAGTTAGATACAGCTGAGAGAGGATTTTCATATCGGGTTGACGCACCTCTTGATATGCGTATGGATCAGCGTCAGAAGATGACAGCCAGAGACATTGTCAACGACTATAGTGAATCGGAACTTTATCGTGTGATTCGTGATTATGGAGAGGACAGATTTGCTAAAAATATCGCGAAGCATATTGTTGCAGAACGCACAAAAGGTCCGATTGAGACAACAGGACAATTGAATGAGATTATCAGTCATGCAATACCAATGAAGATTCAGAAGACGTCAGGACATCCGTCAAAACGTACATTTCAGGCTCTTCGAATTGAATTGAATCATGAGCTTGATGTTTTGCGGGATACATTAGATGATATGATCGATCTGTTGAATCCAGGGGGAAGACTTTGCATTATTACATTTCATTCGCTTGAAGACAGAATTGTGAAGAGTTCTTTCCGTAAGAATGAGAATCCGTGCATTTGTCCAAGTCATTTTCCGGTTTGTGTATGTGGAAATGTATCCAAAGGGAAAGTGATCACCAGGAAGCCAATCCTTCCGTCAGAAGAGGAGTTGACGGTAAACAGCAGATCAAAGAGTGCAAAGCTTAGAATCTTTGAACGTGCATAATTTGATATCACAGGGAGTATTTAGAGTATAAACGAAACGTTCCTCCGGGAAGGGGAGAGCCCGGCGGAACAAGAATCCAGAGAAAGGACAGGAAAGCGATGGCGAGAAACACAGGTCGCAGACAGCAGAATAGACCAGCAGCAGACTGGAACCACTTCTATGTGTACGGTAGTGCCGTGCGTCAGCCAGAAGCTTTACCGTCTGGAAATGGGACAGTTCGTAAGCCGAAGAAAAAAAGAACAAGCCGTCAGGTGATTAAAAACCGGCATCGTGCGCAGCGGATCAGTCCGGCATATGCGACTTTTCTAATTGTGGCGGCAGTCTGTGCGGTTTTTATATGTGTTATGTATTTACGCTTACAGGCAGATGTTTTGAATCGTGCAGATCAGATCACAGCGCTGCAGCAGGAACTGACGGATCTGAAGGAATCAAATGATACTGCACATCAGGCAGCAGAAGATTCTGTTAATCTTGAGAGTGTTCGTGAAAAGGCAATGAACGAGATGGGAATGGTTTATGAGTCTCAGGGCAAAGTGATTCATTATCAAAGCCCGACAAGTGACTATGTAAAACAGTATGATAACATCCCGGAAGATGGCGTTTTGGCGCAATCCAAGGATGTGAAAAATAAGGAATAATGGAAGATGGCAGGAAGAAAAAGAAGGAAGAACAGATTTCAATTTCTGACTAAAAAATTCCCGGTAAAAATGCAGAGAAAGCTGGTACTGCTGTTTATAGCAGTTATACTGGCTTTTCTTGTTCTTGTAGGAAGAATTACATACATTAATGTTACGAAGGGAAGCAAGTATACAAAGCTTGTACTGAATCAGAAAATTTATGACAGTAAGACAATTCCATATAAACGTGGAGATATTCTGGATAGAAACGGTACAAAAATAGCGACAAGTGAAAGGGTTTATAATGTGATTCTTGATGTTGCTGTAATGACAGATAAAGAAGAATATATAGATCCTACGATTAAAGTATTGAATAAATGTTTCGGAATCAGTGAAAAGACAGTACGAGAGATTGTAGAAGAAAAACCTAATAGCAGATATGTTATATTGAAAAAAGGAATCGATTACGAGACGGCTCAGAAATATAATGAGATAAAGAATGATACTGAGAATTATCCAAATGTAAAGGGAATCTGGCTGGAGGATGATTATAACAGAACATACCCATATAATACGCTGGCAAGTGATGTGATAGGTTTTACGTATTCCGGAAATATAGGAGCAATTGGAATTGAGAGTGCTTATAATGATGTTATGACGGGGACAGATGGCAGAGAGTATGGTTATCTGGATGAAGATGATACAGTCGAACAGAATGTAAAAGCAGCAAAGAATGGGAATAATGTTGTTACAACAATTGATATTACCTTACAGAGTATTGTGGAAAAATACATTCAACAGTTCAATGAAGAACATGCCGGAGAAGAAGGAAGTGGAGTGACCGGTAGCAAGAATACAGCGGTTATGATCATGAATCCGAATACCGGAGAGATTCTGGCTGAGGTCTCTTACCCTAATTTTGATTTGAATAAACCAAGAGATCTGTCCAGTATTTATTCCGAAGAAAAATGGAATGCGATAGATGAGAAGGATCAATTGAACATATTGAGTAGTATCTGGAGAAATTTCTGTGTCAGTGATGCGTTTGAACCGGGGTCTACGATGAAACCATTCACTGTTGCAGCCGGATTGGAGACAGGAACTCTTACCGGAGAGGAATCTTATTATTGTGGTGGTTATCTTCATGTGGGAGATAATGATATCGGATGTCATCTTCGTTCTGGACATGGAACAGAAAGCACAATGGATGCGATTGCCAATTCTTGTAACGTTGCATTGATGGAAATGGCTGAGAAAATCGGAATTGATAATTTTATCAGATATCAGCATATTTTTGGTTTTGGAGAATATACGGGAATTGATCTTCCGGCAGAAGCATCAACAGCAAGTCTTCTGTATACAGCTGACACGATGACACCGGTTGATCTTGCAACGAATGCTTTCGGACAGAACTTTAATGTGACAATGACTCAGCTGGCAGCAGGGTTCAGTTCTCTGATCAATGGTGGGTATTATTATGAACCGCATGTTGTAAAGCAGATCCAGGATGAGAATGGAAATGTGATTGAAACGAAGAATCCCGTATTGCTCCGTAAGACAGTTTCGACAGAAACATCTGAATTAGTAAAAACATATTTACAGGCGGTAATGCAGTATGGTACAGGTAAGAGAGCCCAGGTGGAAGGATATGATATCGGAGCGAAGACCGGTACGGCGCAGAAACTTCCACGTAAAGATGGGAAATATCTTCTTTCTTATATCGGATATGCTCCACAGGAGAATCCGGAAGTTGTTATCTATGTGGTAATTGATGAAGCAAATGTGGATGCACAGGATAATAGTTCATTGGTTCTTGAACTTGCGAAGAATATCATGTCAGAAGCATTTCCGTATCTTGGTATCACAACCATAGAAGAGACAGGGGAAAGTCAGACACAGCAGAGCGGTCAGAGCTTTGAAGATACAGAGTATTCTGATTATGATCAGGACTATACAGATGATTACAGTAATGAAGACGGCTCATATGTTGATGAAAATTATAAGCCGGATTTGGACAGCTGGGCAACATCATCCAATATAGATTAAGTTTTATAGCAGACAGGCAAACAGGAATAACTCCGAAAAAGACATAATACATTGTAGAAATGTCTTTCTCGGAGTTATTTTTTGTGAAAAATAAAACATATAACCGAAAAAAAACAATAGTTGTTTTTTTCTGCGCAGTTCTTTTGATTTCGGCTCTTTTCGGAAGACTTGTTTATCTGATGATTTTTGATGCTGCACATTATCAGAAGCTGGCGAAAGATCTTCATGAGCGAGAAAGAAAAATCAAAGCGGCAAGAGGAGAGATTGTTGACAGAAATGGAGTTGTCCTGGCAACGAACAGGACGGTATGCACAATTTCCGTGATCCATAATCAGATGAAAGATCCGGAGCAGGTGATCGCAGCTCTCTGTCAGGAACTTGGGGAAGAGGAAGAAAACATCCGGAAAAAAGTAGAAAAAGTGTCTTCGATGGAAAAAATTAAAACAAATGTGGAAAAAGAAACGGGGGATAGAATCCGTAATCTGGATCTTGCAGGAGTAAAAGTAGATGAGGATTTTAAAAGATATTATCCTTATGATACATTTGCATCCAGAGTTCTTGGATTTACAGGTGGGGACAACCAGGGAATCATCGGACTTGAAGTAAAATATGAAGAGGTATTAAAAGGAACCGATGGAACCATTCTTACAGTGACGGATGCGAGAGGAGTCGAACTTGAGAAAGTAGCAGAAGACAGGATTGAACCTGTGGCCGGGAACACGCTTCAGATTAGTCTGGATCATAATATTCAGAAGTACTGTGAACAGGCAGCAAAAAAGGTTCAGGAGGAAAAACAGGCGGATAGTGTATCTGTATTGCTTATGAATCCGCAGGACGGAGAGATATTTGCAATGGTAAATACACCGGAATTTAATCTGAATACCCCTTTTGAATTGATTGATGTGGATGAAAATACAGAACAGACGGATGAACAGGCTCAGGAGATGTTAAATCAGATGTGGCGAAATCCCTGTATTAATGACACATATGAGCCGGGATCAACGTTTAAAATCATTACAGCATCAGCATGTCTTGAAGAAGGTGTCGTTTCTTTGTCGGATACATTTTCCTGTCCGGGATACCGGATTGTAGAAGACAGAAAAATCCGGTGTCATAAGGTTGGTGGACATGGACAGGAAACGTTTATCCAGGGAATACAGAATTCCTGTAATCCGGTATTTATTGATATTGGTCTTCGGCTTGGAGCAGAGAAATTTTATGCTTATTTTAAACAGTTTGGATTACTTAGTCTGACGAATATTGATCTTCCGGGTGAAGCGGGAACAATTATGCATAACGTAGAAGATATTGGTCTTGTGGAATTGGCAACGATTTCATTTGGACAGTCATTTCAGGTAACACCGGTTCAAATGGCAACAACAGTAAGTTCGCTGGTTAATGGGGGATACCGGGTGACACCGCATTTTGGAGTGGCAGTTCTTGAAAAAGACGGAACAGAGATACGAAAGCTGAAATACAAAAAGAAGAATGGGATTGTATCTGAAAAAACATCGGAGACGATGAGAATACTTTTGAAGAGTGTGGTAGAAGAAGGATCTGGTAAAAATGGATACATTGAAGGATATTCGATCGGAGGCAAGACTGCAACATCACAGACTCTTCCAAGAAGCGCAAACAAGTATATTTCATCATTTATAGGGTTTGCACCGGCGGAAGATCCGCAGGTTCTTGGAATTGTAGTGATCCGTAACCCACAGGGGATTTATTACGGAGGAACGATTGCAGCTCCGGTTTTGCGCAGCATCTATGACAATGTACTTCCGTATCTCGGGATTGAAAAAAACTGACCAATGGAGTATACTGTAAAGTGCATTTTGAGGATCCGATGACAGAAAAGTACATAAGAAGGATTCTCTGTGTAAAACAAAAGAAATGAAGAGGTGTATATATGAACAGTCATGTAGTAATTCCGGTATTGATTGCATTTGTTATAAGCCTTGTGCTTGGACCGGTAGTCATTCCTTTCCTGAGAAGGTTAAAGATGGGACAGACGGAGCGTGTGGAGGGTGTACAGTCTCATTTGAAGAAGGCAGGAACACCGACAATGGGAGGTATTATCATTCTGGCAGCTGTCGTGATTACGTCCCTGTTTTATGTGAAGGACTATCCAAAGATCATCCCGGTACTTTTCCTTACAGTAGGATTCGGACTGATTGGATTTCTGGATGATTATCTTAAGGTTGTCATGAAACGTTCAGACGGACTTTTTCCAATGCAGAAGATGGCACTCCAGATTGTAGTGACAGCAATTTTTGCATTTTATATCGTAAAAGTAGCGAAGATTCCGCTTACAATGATCGTTCCATTCTCCGGCGGTTATGAATTGAATCTTGGATGGCTTGCAATTCCGGTTCTTTTCTTTGCAGTGATTGGTACAGTTAATGGAACAAACTTTACGGACGGACTGGATGGTCTTGCATCAAGTGTAACTGTTCTGGTGGCAACATTTTTCACGGTTGTAGCAATTGGAACGAAAAGTGGGATTGAGCCGATCACTTGCGCAGTTGTCGGTGCATTGATGGGATTCCTTCTTTTTAATGTGTATCCGGCCAGTGTGTTCATGGGAGATACAGGTTCTCTTGCACTGGGTGGTTTTGTTGCAGGAACAGCGTATATGATGCAGATGCCGCTGTATATCCTTATTGTCGGATTTATTTATCTTGTAGAAGTTATTTCAGTTATTCTGCAGGTAACATATTTCAAAAAGACAGGAGGAAAGCGTCTCTTTAAGATGGCACCGATTCATCATCATTTCGAGCTTTGCGGATGGTCAGAGACACGGGTAGTGGCAGTATTTTCTATTGTGACGGCAATTCTTTGCCTGATCGCTCTTATGGGGGTATAAAAGAATGGTTGTAAAAGATAAAAATGTATTAGTGTTTGGCTCTGGAATCAGTGGAGAGGCAGCGTGTGAGCTCCTTTTGAAAGAAGAAGCAAAGGTCGTATTGTATGATGGTAACGATAAGCTGAATCCGGAAGAGATCCGTGCAAAGATTGAAGGCGGGGACAGTGAGTCACTGGAAATCGTCCTTGGAACACTTGAGGGAGACAGGAAAGAAGAACTTCTTGATAAACTTTCTCTTGTTGTAATGAGTCCGGGTGTTCCGACAGATCTTCCAATCGTGAATGAGATGCGTGAGAAAGGACTTCCAATCTGGGGCGAGATCGAGCTTGCATATGTCTTCGGAAAAGGTGATGTTCTTGCAATTACTGGAACGAACGGAAAGACAACGACCACTTCCCTGCTTGGAGAAATTATGAAAAACTATGCGCAGAGCAGTTTTGTGGTAGGAAATATCGGTAATCCATATACGAGTATTGCACTCCAGACAAGAGAGGATTCTGTAATTGTTGCTGAGATGAGCAGCTTTCAGTTAGAAACAATTCAGACATTCTGTCCGAGAGTCAGCGCGATCCTGAATATTACTCCGGATCATCTGAACCGCCATCATACGATGGAAGCATACATAGAGGCAAAGGAAAACATTGCGAAGAATCAGACAGAGAAAGATACTTGTGTTCTGAATTACGAAGATGATGTGACAAGGGCATTTGGAGAAAATGTAAAGTCAAAGGTTCTATATTTCAGCAGTCAGCGTATATTAGAAGAAGGAATCTATCTGGAAAACGGTCAGATCGTTCTTGCGATGAACGGAGAGAAGACACCGGTGTGTCATGTAGATGAATTGAATATTCTTGGAACACACAATCATGAGAATGCGATGGCAGCAACCGGAATGGCAGCAGCATATGGGGTTCCGGTAGATGTGATCCGCAGAACGCTGAAAGAGTTCCAGGGGGTCGAACATCGTATTGAATATGTGGCAGAAAAGAATGGAGTTGTATATTACAATGATTCCAAGGGAACAAACCCAGATGCAGCTATTAAGGGGATTCAGGCGATGAATCGTCCCACAGTTCTGATCGGTGGAGGTTATGATAAGGATTCTGCTTATGATGAATGGATCGATTCCTTTGATGGAAAAGTAAAGAAATTAGTACTTCTTGGTGCGACACGCGACAAGATCGCAGAGACAGCCAGAGCACATGGATTTGAAGAAATTGTGATGGCGGATACATTTGAGGAAGCATTTGCAAAATGTGTAGAGAATGCAAAACCGGGAGATGCAGTACTCCTTTCTCCTGCATGTGCAAGTTGGGGAATGTTTAAGAATTATGAAGAACGTGGGGATAAGTTTAAAGAGCTTGTAAATAATTTGTAAAGGGTGAACTGTATTGAAGCGTCCTGCAAAGAAGCACACGTATGATGATACACTGCTTGTGACGGTGCTGATTCTCGTACTGGTTGGTCTGATCCTTCTGACCAGTACAAGTGCATATAACGGCAGGGTGAAGTTTCATGATTCTTATTATTATCTGAAAAAGCAGGGACTGGCTACAGTTCTTGGAATGGCAGGAATGCTATGGATCGCGAGAATTGATTATCACAGATGGATTCCACTTGCTGTGCCAGGATATCTGGCTGCAATCGGTTTATCCATTGCTGTCATGGCATTCGGAAAAGAATATAACGGATCCAAAAGATGGTTGTCTTTGGGTCCGTTTTCTTTTCAGCCTTCAGAATTTTCTAAAGTAGCAGTGATCTTGTTTCTGGCCTGGCTGATCAACCGAAATGTGAAAAAAATATCCAAACTTCGGATAATGTCCGGAATGATGCTTTCAATCCTGCCGGTTGTCGGTCTGGTAGGGGCAAGTAATCTGAGTACAGCAATCATTATCCTCGGAATCGCAGTTACATTGATTTTTGTTGCAAGTCCAAGATATGCACAGTTTATATGGATGGCCGTATCAGGAGTTGGATTTTTGGGAATTTTCCTCGCCTTGGAAAGCTATCGGCTGGAGCGACTTGCAATCTGGCGCAATCCGGAGAAGTATGAAAAAGGATATCAGACATTGCAAGGACTTTATGCAATTGGAAGTGGAGGAATGTTTGGCCGGGGGCTGGGAAACAGTGTACAAAAACTGGGATTCCTGCCGGAAGCACAGAATGATATGATTTTTTCTATTGTCTGTGAAGAATTAGGGCTTGTTGGTGCGGGGACTATCATTGTACTGTTTCTGATTTTAATCTGGAGATTTTTTGTGATTGCAACACACGCACCGGATCTTTTTGGCGCGTTGATTGCAGTGGGAGCCATGGCACATATGATGATTCAGGTAATATTGAATATTGCTGTCGTCACAAATTCTATACCGAATACAGGAATTACACTTCCGTTTATCAGTTATGGTGGAACGTCAGTTGTTTTTCTGCTTTTGGAAATGGGGCTTGTCCTTAGCATATCACGTTTGGTACAATAGAGTTGCCTGTATTTCATACAGATGGAGTCCGGGTATGGAAAACATGAACAGAGGAAGGAATCTGATCAATGAAAAAAAAGAAGAAAAAGAAGAGAGGGATGTTCCGCTTTATTGTAATATTACTGTTGCTTGTAGTATTTGTTTTACTCTTTCAGACACGCAGTATAAAGGTGAAGGGAAATGAATATTACGGAGAGAATTCAATCATCAGCTGGCTCGAGAAAGATAAACTCTCCATGAATACGGTGTATTTATTCTGGAAATATAATTATACAGATGCAGAAGTTCCGTCCGTTGTGGAAGAAATGAAATTGACATTTGAAAATCCATGGACGCTTGTTGCGCATGTGAAAGAGAAAGGAAAATCCGGTTATGTTTCTTTCAATGATACAAATTTATATTTTGACCGGAAGGGGACAGCACTTTTTGAAAGCAAGAAAACTTTTACAGGAGTACCTTATGTGGAAGGACTTTCTTTCGATGCATCGAAAGTAGAGATCGGAAAAAAGATTCCGGTGGAAGATGACAGTGCATTCACTTTGATCGCAGAGGCTTCAAAGTATCTGGTGAAATATTCACTTACACCGGATAAACTGGTATATGCCAATGAACAGAGTGTGGTATTATATTTTGGATCAGTAGAAGTTTTAATTGGGAATAAAGAATATGAGATCAGAATTGCACAGATCAAACCGATTCTTGAGAAGCTGAAGGAACAGTATCCGGATCAGGCGGGGGTACTTCATCTTGAGAATTATGAAGCAGATTCAGCATCAATTAACTTTACACCGCAGTCTTGAAGCTGAATTGTTGGAAAAAAACCAAAAATAAGAAAAAATCTATTGATTATTTACGGAAAAGACTTTATTATATACTTATTGAATTGTATCGTTCAATTAAAATAAGGGATGTATATAAGAATTAATAAGACGACAAAGGAGGAACTACTCTTGTTAGAAATTAAAACCAACGAATCTGAAGCGGCTGCAAGAATTATTGTTGTCGGAGTCGGCGGAGGCGGTAACAATGCCGTGAACCGAATGATCGACGAACAGATTGCAGGCGTAGAATTCATAGCTGTGAATACAGATAAACAGGCATTACAGCTGTGTAAAGCACCGACACTTATGCAGATCGGTGAAAAACTGACAAAAGGACTTGGTGCTGGTGCACAGCCTGAGATGGGAGAGAAGGCAGCAGAAGAAAGCGCTGAGGAGATCCAGGCTGCATTAAAAGGTGCAGACATGGTATTTGTTACCTGCGGTATGGGAGGCGGAACTGGAACAGGTGCTGCTCCGGTTATCGCAAGAATTGCGAAAGAGCAGGGCGCTCTGACAGTAGGAGTTGTCACAAAGCCTTTCCGTTTCGAATCCAAGACAAGAATGCAGAATGCAATCAATGGTATTGATAAATTAAAGGAGAACGTTGATACAATCATCGTTATCCCGAATGACAAACTGCTTGAAGTTGTAGACAGACGTACTACTATGCCGGAAGCTTTGAAAAAGGCTGACGAGGTTCTTCAGCAGGGTATTCAGGGTATCACAGACCTGATCAATGTACCATCTCTGATCAACCTTGACTTTGCTGATATCCAGACAGTTATGAAGGATAAAGGTATTGCACATATCGGTATTGGTGCAGGACGCGGAGATGACAAGGCACTCGAAGCAGTTAAGCAGGCTGTTGCCAGTCCACTGCTTGAGACAACAATCACAGGTGCATCTAATGTTATCGTTAATGTATCTGGAGACATTACACTTATGGATGCTTCTGATGCAGCTGATTATGTACAGGAGCTTGCAGGCGAAAGTGCAAGTATCATCTTCGGTGCTATGTATGATGATACAAAATCTGATGAATGTACAATCACAGTTATTGCTACGGGCTTACATAATGTAGGCGGAAGTGCATCCAAGCTGAAAGCAAGACTGGAAGGACAGCAGAAGACAAGTTCTATCCTTCCGAATGGTGTAGAAAGTCATACAAGACCATCTTATGACTATACAGCACAAAGAACAGCTCAGACATCAACAGTAAGACCGCAGGGTGGAACAATGCCAACACTGCAGCCAAGATCAACAACTGGTGGAGTAAGAGAGCAGTCTATTAAGATTCCGGATTTCTTTAAGAAATAATTGAATTGAAAAATGATGAAACGGTCTGAAGTATCAGACCGTTTTTCTTTTTATGTCGAAGGATGTCAGAAATTCTTCTATTTTCTTTCTGTTTTACTGTCAGCATCTGACAAAATTTCCAAAGAGCAAATTTTATAATTCTATATGACATCGAGGATGACTCGAAATGAAAAGGAAGGTGGAAGATGCACTATGAGTTGTACATAGATCTTTTCTTTCTGGAAAACTTCATGATGGATAGCCTGTTACTTTTCGTGACAGAACGGATTACGGGTGGAAAATATAGTTTTAAAGGAGTTTTATCCGGAGCATTTCTTGGAAGTGTGTTGACATGTCTGATGGTGGTTGTATCTGTTCCCGCCTGGATGAAAAACATAGCCTTTTATCTGGTGATTCCATTTTGTATGCTTTGGTTAAAAAATAGGAAACAATGTATGCTCCAGATACTCAAAGGAATGGGATTGCTTTACCTTTTTGGGATGTTCCTTGGGGGCACGTTGATGATGTTTCGTCCTTATCTGCATTATATCAGTCTGTTTTATGGGATTGCGGTGCTTAGCTCACAGGGGATTCTGATGGCCTGGAAGTTCTTGAAAGTTCTTAAGATGGAGCAGGAACGGTGCTGTGAAGTGATTTTATTTACAGAAGCAGATAGTTATAGGGTTCATGCATTGAGGGATACGGGGAACTGCCTGACGGATCCACTCAGTGGTGAAGGGGTGCATGTACTGGATTGTGATTTTTATCATCAGGTAATGAAAGAAGAAATGGAATTCAGGTATATTCCATATCGGAGTGTTCATGGTAGCGGCATTATGAAAATTTTCCGGATCAGGAAAATGTGTGTGGAAATAAATGAAAAAAAATGGATAGAATCTCCGTTGATCGGTGTGAGCGAATCACCGATCAGTGGGGAGGAAGATTATCAATTGATATTGAACTGTAAGGTGCAGATACTGTGAATGAAGACTGTGCCGCAATAGAAGATGCAAGAAAGAAACCAGGAGGAATTTATATGATGGTTAAAGTGGCTGTGCCGGAGAAATTTAAATTAAGGATTGTACCAAATGTCAGGACGGTTTTATTTGGTGGGCAACAGGAGATTCATTACATAGGAGGCAGTGAGGTTCTTCCACCACCATTGGAAAATGAAAAAGAACGTGAGGTGGTAAGGTGGCTTGGAACAGATCAAGATGAGAAGGCGAGAAAGATACTGATTGAACATAATTTGCGTCTGGTTGTTTATATAGCGAAGAAGTTTGATAATACAGGAGTAGGTGTAGAAGATTTGATTTCTATTGGTACCATCGGCCTGATCAAAGCAATCAATACATTTAATCCATCAAAGAAAATTAAACTGGCAACATATGCTTCACGTTGTATTGAGAATGAGATTTTGATGTATTTGAGACGAAACAGTAAGACGAAGATGGAAGTTTCCATTGACGAACCTTTAAATGTAGATTGGGATGGAAATGAACTGCTTCTATCTGATATTCTTGGGACAGAAGAGGATACAATTTATCGGGATCTGGAGGATGAGGCAGAAAGAAAGATTCTGTTTCGTGCCTTGAATAAACTGTCAGGAAGAGAGAAATTAATCGTTCGTATGAGGTTTGGACTGGATCATCCGGAGGGAAAAGAAATGACGCAGAAGGAGGTTGCGGATCAACTTGGAATCTCTCAGTCTTATATATCAAGACTGGAAAAGAAAATTATGCACAGACTTCGGATGGAAATGGTCCGGTATGAATAACAGTTACAAAAATTTAATAAAAAGAAAGATGTACAATTTCCCGTATGGTGTTAAAATAAAAGAAAAAGTATCTGAAGCTTAAAAAGAAAAGATACAGGACAGAAAGGGTTGAGGATGTATGAAATTAACATTTGTAGGTGCAGCCCATGAGGTTACGGGAAGCTGTCATTTTCTGCAAGTAGCAGGAAAGAATGTTTTGGTTGACTGCGGTATGGAACAGGGACCGGATCTGTATGAGAATCCGGGACTTCCGATCAGTGCAACAGAAGTGGATTATGTATTCCTCACACATGCACATATTGATCATTCCGGAATGTTGCCAAAGCTTGCAAAGGATGGGTTTAAAGGGCAGATTTTCACTACCTATGCGACAGCGGATTTGTGTGATATCATGCTTCGTGACAGTGCGCATATTCAGGAATTTGAGGCAGAGTGGAGGAATCGAAAAGGCAGGAGAGCAGGAAAGCCGGAGTATGAACCGGTTTATGAGATGCAGGATGCACTTAATGCGATTGAATTGCTTGTGCCTTGTCAGTATGGGGAGCGCATTACAATCTGTGAGGGGATCCAGATCCGGTTTACAGATATAGGACATCTGCTTGGGTCAGCAAGTATTGAAGTCTGGGCAACAGAAGACGGAGTGACAAAGAAGATTGTATTTTCCGGAGATATTGGAAATCTGGATCAGCCGATTATTAAAGACCCGGCTTATACAGAAAGTGCGGATTATATTGTGATGGAGTCTACGTATGGGAACCGGCTGCATACGCAGGAAAAACCGGATTATCTGGGAGATTTTACAAGAATCCTGAAAGAGACATTTGATAAAGGTGGAAATGTTGTTATTCCTTCCTTTGCGGTGGGCAGAACGCAGGAGCTCCTCTATTTTATACGTGAGATCAAAGAAAAGGGATTATTAAAAGAATATCAGAATTTCGAAGTATATCTGGACAGTCCGCTTGCAATTGAGGCAACGAAGATATTTACAAAAAATATGAGAGAGTGTTTTGATGAGGATGCACTTGCACTTGTTAATGCAGGGATTAATCCACTTATATTTGATGGACTTAAGACTGCAACAACAAGTGATGATTCTAAGATGATCAATTTTATCGAGAAACCAAAGGTGATCATTTCAGCTTCCGGAATGTGCGATGCTGGTCGTATCCGTCATCATCTGAAGCATAATTTGTGGAGAGAAGAGTGTACGATTCTTTTTGTTGGGTATCAGGCAATGGGCACTTTAGGACGCAGACTGATCGAGGGCGAAAAGAATGTGAAGCTGTTCGGTGAGCCGATTGAAGTTAAGGCAAGAATTGAGAGCCTTCATGGAATTAGTGGTCATGCGGATATGAATGGGCTCTTAAAATGGCTGGGAGCGTTTAAAGAGGCGCCACAACGCGTCTTTGTTGTGCATGGTGAAGATACTGTAACTGAAGAGTTTGCAAAGACGGTGGAAGAAAAGTTTGGATATCAGGCTTATGCACCGTTTCCGTGCAGTGAAGCAGACCTCCTGACAAATGAGATCTTAAGTGAAGGTGTAAAGATTCCGGTGAAGGCGAAAAAACCGGCACAGCGTAAAGCGGATGCGGCGTTTGAACGTCTTGTTGCAGCAGGAAGGCGTTTACTTGATATTATTTACAAGAACGAAGGTCTCGCGAATAAAGACAAAGCAAAATTCGAGTCGCAGATTAATAATTTGTCGGATAAATGGGATATTTGATTGTCAAGGACTAAAACTTTATAAAATTCAGCACTTCATGGAATATCTTATTCAAAGAGTGAGAATGATTCTAAGTAGAAAAAAACTTAGGAGGTTTCTTACAATGGTTGTGAATAAGGTAGAACTGTGTGGAGTGAATACATCAAAGCTCCCACTTCTCAAGGAAAAGGAGAAGGAGGAGCTTTTTCGCAGGATTCGTCAGGGGGACAAGTTGGCGCGGGAAGAATACATCAAAGGAAATCTTCGGCTGGTGCTTAGTGTGATGAAACGGTTTGACAGCAGTAATGAAAATGCAGATGATTTGTTTCAGATTGGATGTGTGGGGCTTGTAAAGGCCGTAGATAACTTTGATCCAGATCGCCAGGTGAAGTTTTCTACCTACGCAGTTCCTATGATCATAGGAGAAATCCGCCGGTATCTGCGAGATAACAGTTCCCTTCGCGTGAGTCGCTCATTACGTGATATAGCTTATAAAGTAATTTATACAAGAGAAGGTTATATCCGAAAAAATATGAAAGAACCTAGCATTCAGGAAATTGCAGAAGAGATTGGACTTTCAAAGGAAGAAGTAGTTTATGCACTGGATGCAGTACAGACACCAATGAGTCTTCAGGAACCGGTGTATAATGATGGTGGCGATGCACTGTATGTGATGGACCAGGTCAGTGATAAGAAGAATAGAGAAGAAAACTGGGTGGAAGAGTTGTCTTTAGAGGCTGCGATGGAACGGCTGAATGAAAGAGAGAGACGGCTGATCCACTTACGATTTTTTGAAGGAAAGACGCAGATGGAAGTTTCGGAACAAATTGGAATTTCGCAGGCACAGGTGAGTCGTTTAGAGAAAAATGCTTTAAAAACAATGAGACAATATCTTCTTGGAAAATAGAGAGAAAGTATTGAAATTTTTATGACTTCATAATATGATAAATGGGAAGAAAATGTTACGGAAAGTAACAGAAAAGAGCAGATATGGTTATGGTATAATGTAACCAATGATAAAGTATGGAGGCAGCTATGATAAAGGCTTGTATTTTTGATCTGGATGGAACGTTGACAAACACATTGGATTCACTGGAATATTCAGTTAATGAGACGATGAAAGAGATCGGAAGGCCACAGATTACAAAGGAACAGTGCCGGCAGTTCGTTGGAGATGGGGCGAAGGTTCTGCTTGAACGGACATTAAAGGCAGGTGGGGATACAAAACTGTGTCATCTTGAAGAGGCGGTGGAAGCGTATGCCAGGATATTTGATGCAAATTGTATGTATAAGGTTGCTCCGTACGAAGGAATTCCACAGATGTTGCAGCAGTTGAAAGAGAGTGGTATCAAACTTGCAGTTTTATCAAACAAGCCAGACAGGCAGGCTGTCCATGTGGTTGAAGAAGTATTTGGGAAAGAACTTTTTGACCATGTACAGGGACAGAAGGATGGAGTTCCTAAGAAACCGGATCCGACAGCCGCATTAACGATTGCCAGATCATTAGGAGTTTTGCCGGGAGAGTCGGCATACATCGGAGATTCAGAAGTGGATCTTGCAACGGGTCATGCGGCAAAGATGCAGACAATTCTTGTATCCTGGGGATTCCGTGGAAGAAAAGCTCTTTTAGAGGACGGAGCTGAATGCGTTGTTGATTCAGCAGATGAGATACGAAAGATTGTTAAGAAACAGGAGGAGAAAAGTAATGGGAGAGTACAATGAAGAGTGTCTGAAGACTTTTTTGGAGAAGCAGGAGCAGCTTTTTGATGAGCCGGTAGCAGAGACCCTTGAGGCAGCAGAAGCTTTTCTGGAGGACTGTATGGCAGTTGTTGTAGAATCTCTGGATGAAGTAAGAGAATACTTTGAAGAGAATGGCATGGATGTAGACGGGATGTCAGAGGAAGAATTAGAAGAGGCTTCTGAAGTATTTGCACTGCCGGATGGTACTTATCTGATCGTAGAAGGATAAGCAGAATTAAAATAGTAGTAATTGTGAAAAAGCAATTGAAAAGCCACAGATAGGATGGACTGTGGCTTTTTTATATATTAGGAAAGTCCTTTCCTAATATATAAAAATTGCTGTAACTGTTCAGAGCCAACCTCCAAAATGCTACGCATTTCGTCGGTGTGGCGTATCCGCCAAATAAAATTTCAAAAACAGTCTTAAAAATGCAAGCATTTTACACCTGTTTTATGAAATTTTGCTTGGCTCTGAACAGTTACAAATTGTTTATGAAGAGATGTTAGTTTCAGCAATGCAGCATTGAGGATCGGATTCAGGAGACGGTTCTTTTGGATGGAACATAAGAATCAGAAGAAGAATCAAAAGAATGCCAAGAGCAGCAAAAATAATAGTATAGATGATCTCTTTCATATGAAGGACAATGATTTTAGTTTTTGATTTCATGAGGACCCCCCTTTTTATATAATTTATGAATTTACAGAGCAAATATGCATGACAAATATTCATACATGCGGTAAAATAAAGATTGCTGTTTGCAAGAGGAAGTTATATGACAACAAGCCCGTGTTGCTTACAGTGGGAAGAAGAGGATGGAAAACACATTTAGGAAAGGAAGAAGAAGATGTATATTATAGCAGGATTAGGCAATCCGACGAAAGAATACGAAGGAACAAGACATAATGTCGGATTTGATGTTATAGATCGACTTTCTGAGAGATATAATATAGATGTAACTATGGAGAAGCATCGCGCTTTGATTGGAAAGGGTATGATTGCAGGACAGAAGGTGATTTTGGTAAAACCGCAGACTTATATGAACCTTAGTGGCGAGAGCATCCGAAGTGTGATTGACTATTATAAAGTGGATCCTGAGACGGAACTGATCGTGATTTATGATGATATCAGTCTGGGGGTAGGACAATTAAGAATTCGTGCAAAAGGCAGTGCAGGTGGGCATAATGGAATAAAAAATATTATTGCACATCTTGGCGGACAGGTTTTTCCGAGAATAAAAGTAGGAGTTGGAGAAAAACCACCGAAGTATGATCTTGCAGATTATGTTTTAGGACATTTTTCTAAGGCGGAACAGGAACTGATGAGCGAAGGTTATGATAATGCGGTAAAAGCGGTGGAACTGATCGTGAGTGACCAGATGAGCGAAGCGATGAACGAATATAATCGTAAAAAGAAGGACGAGTAGAGATGCAAGCTTTTTTAGAACCATTAAAAGAACTGGCTGATTATCAGGAGATTGTCAGTTCGAGAAGAAAGAAAACGGGTTTCCAGCAGATCGCAGGATGTGTGAATTCACAGAAGATACATCTTGCGAAAGCACTGAGCGATGGCTTTGAGTACAGAGTCATCGTTTTTTCCAGTGAAGAAAAAGCAAAGCAGGCTTATGAAGAATGGCGTGTACTGGAGGAAAATGTATGGTTTTATCCGGCAAGAGATCTTTTGTTTTATCATGCAGATATTAAGGGTGCATTTTTGACAGGGAAACGTATGGAAGTATTGCGTGCGATTGTAGAGAAGAAAGGACGGGAAGCAATTACTGTAGTTACAACAATGGACGCATTTCTGGATGGGCTTCCATCGAAAGAAGAACTGTACGGGAACAGGATTAAGATTCATGCAGAAGAGGCGTTGGATTTTCAGAAATTACAGGAAAACCTTTCGATATTAGGATATGAAAGGGAAAACCAGGTTGAAAGTCCGGGACAATTTGCAGTCAGAGGTGGGATTCTAGATGTATTTCCACTGACAGAAGAGAATCCGGTTCGAATTGAATTATGGGGAGATGAAGTTGATTCTATTAGAAGTTTTGATGTGGAAAGTCAGAGGTCGACAGAGAATTTACAGGAAATAGAAATCTATCCGGCAACTGAGAACTGGAAGCAGATGGAAACGGAAAGCTTTTTGGCATATTTTCCGGTAAAGGAGACAATCTTGTTTTTGGATGAACCGGTACGTCTTCAAGAATCTGCAGAAATCGTAGAAAAAGAGTACTTTCACAGCTTGGAGAGCAGAGAAGAAGCAGGTATCGAGGCAGATGAGATTCCGATTCAGGTAGAACAGACAGATCATACGATTGGAAAGATGAACAAGTATTATGGAATTGCATTTACCATGTTGGAATCAAAATGTGGAATGTTTAAAGTAAGGTCTGTCTACAGTCTGCAGGTTAAAACTGTCAATCCGTATAATAGCAGTTTTGAGCTCCTGACACGAGATCTGAAGAAACTGAAAAGAACAGGGTATCGCGTGATTCTTGTTTCGGGCTCAAGAACAAGAGCAAAACGTCTTGCAGAAGATCTGAGAGATTATGACCTGAGCAGTTTTTACAGTGAAGAGATGGAACGGCAGGTGAATCCGGGAGAGATTATGGTAACCTGTGGTTATATTGCAGAGGGATACGAGTATCCAATGTTAAAGTTTACGGTCATCTCGGAATCTGATATTTTTGGTAAGAAAAAGAAAAAAAAGAAAAGAAAAACTTATGAAGGGAAAAAAATCCAGGAATTTGCCGAACTTAAACCGGGAGACTATGTGGTACATGAGAATCACGGACTTGGAATTTATCAGGGGATTGAGAAAGTCGAAGTAGATGCTGTTACTCGGGATTATATGAAAATTTCCTATGCGGACGGAGGAATTCTATATATACCGGTAACACAGATGGATCTGATCCAGAAATACGCAGGAGCAGATGCAAAGCCACCGAAATTGAATAAGCTTGGTACACCTCAGTGGAAAAAAACAAAAGGACAGGTAAAAAAAGCGGTTCAGTTAATCGCAAAAGATCTTGTAAAACTCTACGCAACGCGCCAGCAGACAGAAGGTTATGTTTATGGACCGGATACGGTCTGGCAGAGAGAGTTTGAGGAGATGTTTCCATTTGAAGAGACAGAGGATCAGCTTCGTGCAATTGAAGATACAAAGAAAGATATGGAAAGTACGAAGATCATGGATCGTCTGATCTGCGGAGATGTAGGATATGGTAAGACTGAAATTGCGATAAGAGCAGCTTTTAAGGCAGTGCAGGAAGGAAAACAAGTTGTTTATCTTGTACCTACAACGATTCTTGCGCAGCAACACTATAATACATTTATTCAAAGATTTAAAGATTTTCCGGTGCGTGTTGACCTGATGAGCCGTTTTCGGACGCAGGCGCAACAGAAAAAAACAGTAGAGGATTTGAAAAAAGGTCTGGTTGATATCGTGATCGGAACACACAGAGTGCTTTCAAAGGATGTTGGATATAGGGATTTAGGACTTCTGATCATAGATGAAGAACAACGTTTTGGTGTGACGCATAAGGAAAAAATTAAAAAATTAAGAGAAAACATAGATGTGCTGACGCTGACAGCAACGCCAATCCCGAGAACACTTCATATGAGTCTGATCGGAATTCGCGATATGAGTGTGCTTGAGGAAGCACCGATGGATCGTATGCCAATACAGACGTATGTAATGGAATACAATGATGAGATGGTCCGTGAAGCAATTGAGCGTGAACTCGCTAGAGGTGGACAGGTCTATTATGTTTATAACAGAGTGGAAAATATTGCAGATGTGGCACTCCGTGTGCAGAAATTGGTGCCGGATGCAAGAGTATCTTACGCACATGGACAGATGAATGAGCATCAGTTGGAAGATATTATGTATGATTTTATCAATGGTGATATTGATGTGCTTGTATCAACAACAATTATTGAAACAGGACTGGACATTGCGAATGCTAATACGATGATCATACAGGATGCAGATCGATTTGGACTGTCACAGTTATATCAGCTGCGAGGAAGAGTTGGGAGATCCAATCGAATGGCATATGCATTTCTGCTGTATCAGAGGGATAAGATGCTTAAAGAAGTTGCAGAGAAGAGGCTGGCTGCAATTCGCGAATTTACAGATCTTGGATCGGGATTCAAGATTGCAATGCGTGATCTTGAGATCCGAGGTGCGGGAAATCTTCTGGGAGAGTCGCAAAGTGGCCATATGGCAGCAGTTGGATATGACCTGTATTGCAAGATGCTTAATGAGGCTGTCAGTCAGTTGAAAGGTGAAAAAGAAGAAGCAGACTACGCTACAACAATTGACCTTGATATAGATGCATTTATTCCGGAATCTTATATTAAAAATGAGTATCAAAAATTAGATATTTATAAAAGAATTGCTACAATCGAGACGGAAGAAGAGATGGATGATATGACAGAAGAGCTGATTGATCGTTTTGGAGATCTTCCGAAAAAAGTACAGCAGCTTCTTCATATTGCAGCACTTAAGAGTCTTGCGCATTCTGCATATATTACAGCAATAGAACAAAAGGGAAAAGACTACAAATTTGTCTTATATGAAAAAGCAAATCTAGATCCGGCAAAAATTCCGGTACTTTTAAAGAAATATGGAAATAATATGATTTTCAAAGCAGAAGCAGTTCCGTATTTCCTTTATCAAAAGAAAGGGAGAAGCGGAAAAGAGAAAGGGGAAAATGTTCTGCAAATGCTAAGAGAAATTGTAGAGAGTATTCGTGAACTTCGATTAGATCAGGATAGTTGAGGAGATTCTGTGTTTGGGGTTGTGATAGAACAAAAAACACGATATAATGAGCAATAGTATGGCTGCGTAAGTGAATACGTAAAAAGAGGAGGATTTACTAGATGGCACGTTTGGCAAAAAGGCTGGCAATGCTTGCAGTGGCAGGCACATTGACAGCAACATCTTTGACAGGATGCGGAACAATAAATACAGATGAGACAGTTGCAACAGTCGGTGATGAGAAGATTACACTTGGAGTCGCGAATTTTTACGCAAGATTGCAGCAGGCTCAGTATGAAACCTACTATGCGAGTATGATGGGAACAACAGCAGAAGAGATGTGGGCAAAGGAAGCATCAGGCGATCAGACATATGAGGAGCAGACAAAGAAGAGTATTCTTGAGAATCTGGAGAATATGTATCTTGTTTCACAGCATGTATCTGACTATGATGTTGCACTGACAGAGGAAGAGCAGCAGGCGATTAAAGATGCGGCAGCAAAATTCAGTGAAGATAATTCGGATGATGTGAAGAAAGTGGTATCAGGAGATGAGGAGGAAGTGGCTAAAGTTCTCGAACTGATGACAATTTCGAATAAGATGGAAGCGGCAATGGAAGCTGGTGTGGATGAGAATGTATCAGATGAAGATGCAGCACAGAAGAGTATGCAATATCTCTTATTCTCATATACAACAACAGATGATTCGGGAGAATCCCAGACATTATCAGATGATGAGAAAGAAGCCTTGAAGACGACCGCACAGGCATTTGATGATCGGTTAAAGGGTGGAGAAGATATGGAGACTGTTGCATCAGCAGCAGGACTTACAGCCCAGACAGCTACATTTGACTCTGAAAGTACAAGCCCGGATAAGGATCTGATTGCAGCAGCAGATGCGTTAACAAATGCAGGTGATGTTACAGACATTATAGAGACAGAGAATGGAATTTATATTGCAAAGCTTACAAGTCTTCTGGACAGAGAGGCAACAGACAGTAAAAAGGAAAGTATTGTAAGTGAGAGAAAACAGGAACAGTATGATTCGCTTCTGAAGCAGTGGAAAAAGGATACAAAAATCAAAGAAGAGAAAAAAGTATGGAAGAAGATCAGTTTTGAAGAACAGGGTGTAACAATTAAAACGTCAGATACATCAGATACTTCAGACAGCCAGAATTAAAAAACAGGGACAAAAACTTTGTGAAGACTAATAAGTTTTTGTCCCTGTTATATTTATATATTAGGAAAGTCCTTTCCAAATATATAAAAAACACTCCGCTTAGGATGCGCACCGCGCACGAAAAATTAAATGTATTCCAGTTTTTCGAAATAATGCATCAGAATATCGGCACAGTTTTCAACACCGAGTTCGGAAGTGTCAAGAATCATGTGATAATCATTCACATCTCCCCAGGTCTTGCCGGTGTGTTCGTAATAATAAGCAGCACGTTCTTCATCTGTATGCTCCACCTTTTCTTTTGCGGCATCATGATCAAGATTTTCTTTTTTCATGATTCTCTGAATGCGGTCCTCTTTGGCAGCACTCACATAGATGTTTAATACATTCATCCGGTCTTTCAGAATATCTGAGGCGCATCGTCCGAGGATGATACAAGGGCTTTCAGCCAGTTTCCGGATTGCTTCAGCTTCACTTTCATATTTGTGATCAGAGAGCTTTTCTTCTATATAGGCCTTGTCATAGACCGGAATATCAAGTCGTTTCGAAAGCTCTTCAGCAATAATGCTGGCTCCGGTACCGAAACGACGACTCATAGTAATTACTAATTTCATAATGAAGTCCTCCTTTGTAGAAATAACATTCAGATGATTTTTATTATAGCACGTTCTGTTTGATTTGTCTCGGTTTTACTTACTTGTATCCAATGATGAAAAATTGCTGATAAAAATGTATCCATTTTTTTAAGAGAAACAAAGGGGATGTTTTGATGAAAAAATGGATGTAAAACTTTATACAATCCCCCATTGCAAGATCATGTATACTAATGATATAATTTATAGTAGCGTTTTTGGCAGTTGCCAGAAGCAAACTTATGGATGATTAAAAATTTGAGTAGGTGACGGATTTGAAGAATAAGATCAAACGTTTTGCAAAGGGGGATTTTCACATCCCGCAGCCGGAAATTATTTTTCCTGAGACTCACATTACGATGCGTGTCGGAGAAGGAGAAAAATATGAGGGAAGCTTTTCTCTGCAGAATGAAGGGGAAGGGACAATACGTGGGCTTGTATATCCTTCTTCCTATCGTGTACAGTGCGCAGAGCAGGGCTTTGATGGAAATCCAGTAAATATTTATTATACATATGATGGAAGAGGACTTGTGCCGGGACATGTTGAACATGGAAAATTTACGATTGTATGTAATGGTGGAGAGTATGATATTGCATTTACTGCAATTATTGAGAAACCATTTGTTATGACTCGATACGGAAAGGTTCAGAGTCTGGAAGATTTTAAGAAGCTTACATATCGTGATGCAGCTGAGGCAGTGAAGTTATTCCGATCCAGAGATTTCTTTGAGATTCTCAAATATGAAGATACGAGGATCAAGGCGCTTTATAATAATATGCGTAAATGGGAACTGGATCAGCACGCCCTTGAAGAATTCTTGGTAGGGTGCAAGCAGAAAGAGAAGATTTTTCTTACATTAGAAGAAGAAAGCCGTGCTTTTATTTCTCTTGTAGAAGACAGAAAAGAGACTTTTACTGTGAAGAAAAATACCTGGGGATATCTGGAGATTGATGTAAGAACAGAAGGTGATTTCCTTTCTGTTGAGCACAGACATCTGACGACAGATGAATTTATAGGTAATGCCTATCGTTTGGAATATGGTATTTCTATGGACAAGCTTCACAGAGGAAGTAACTTTGGAAGGATTATTCTGGAAACTCCATATGAAACACTGAGTTATGAGGTCGTAGTGGAAAAGGATATTTGCAGAGATGAGGAACATCGTGCAAATGAAAAAGAATTTAATGGAATTCTGAAAGATTATCTGAAATATGAAGGTGACAAGATGTCACTGGAGGATTGGACAGAGACTTCTATTAAGAAGATTTCACATCTTCGCGAGGTAGATGAACGTAATGAGTTCTACCTTCTTGCCCAGGCACATATCTGCATTTTGGGTAATCGGATGGATGAGGCAAAATGGCTTTTAGAATCTTATAACTACAATCGTTTTGCAATCGGTAAGGATGTTGAATTGAGTTCCTATTACCTTTATCTGACGACAAAGCTGAGTAATGATTCGATTGGGCAGAGAAGAGTAGCAGAAGAACTTTCACGTTCCTTTATGAAGCATCCGGACAGCTGGCGGATTCTTTGTATGCTGATCGAGGTTGATTCGGAATATAAAATCTACAGTGAAAGACTGAATGTGCTTGAGAAGCAGTTTATGGAGTATAAGTCTCACAGTTTATGGTTCTATCTTCAGGCATTCCGTTGTTTTAAAGAGAAGAGTTCATCTCTTAAAAAACTCGGACAGTTTGAAGTACAGGTTCTGCTTTTTGGCGTGAAATATAAACTGATGACGAAGGAGCTTGCATTATATACAGCAAACCTGGCAAGTCAGATGAAGAATTTTGATAAACATCTGTATAATGTACTTGTGAAGTGTTATGAGATGTATGATGAAGCAATGATACTGGCTTCCATCTGTACATTGCTTATAAAAGGCAGCAGAACAGAACACATCTATTTCCATTGGTATGAGAAAGCGGTAGACGCAGAGCTGAAGATCGCGCAGCTTTACGAATACTATATGGCGGCTGCGAGACCTGAAGAATTTCATAAGCAGCTTCCACGTTCGGTATATTTGTATTTTATGCATGGAAATTCTCTGGATTATAAGAAATGCGCATTTTTGTATGCAAATCTGATCACTTATGAAGATGAGACAAGTGAGATTTATGCGCACTACAGAGATGAAATGGAAGAATTCACATGGAATCAGCTGGAAAAGAGAAATATAGATGAAGATCTGCGGATCATTTATAAACGGTTCCTTGTAGAGACGGATATGAGTCAGGACAGAATCCGTGCTCTTTATGATGTGTGTCATGCTTATTGGATCACAACAAAGGTGCCGAACATGAAATTTGTTCATGTGATTGCAGCAGATGGAACCATTACACAGAAGGCAGCTTATACCGAGAATGGCGCCAGAGTATTTCTGTATGCAAAGACAGACCGTATTGTCTGGGAAGCAAAAGACGGAAGACATTATACGGATTCGATTCCATATGAGAGTAAACGACTGTTTTATGAACTAAGATATATGGATATCTGCAGAAAATATGCCAATAGTCTGAACAGAAGTAAAGCACTTGAGGAAGAGGAAGAGCTGACTCTGGAAATCGTAAAAGAAAAAGGTCTGGAAAATTTCCCGGAGGATGAGATCCAGGTACTGTGCAGCAAGATGATTCGTGAGACAAATTATGAGAATGATGATTTCCTGACCTATGTTTGTTATGACTTATTTAAGAAAAAACAGTATGATAAAGTGATTCTTACTTATTTGGCAAACTTCTACTGTGGAGCAACACAGGAGATGAAGGAATTGTGGAAAGTTGCTAGAGAGTATGAAGTCCATACGCACAAACTGGCAGAACGGATCATTACACAGATGCTCTTTTCTGAGGAATTATTCCAGGAGACAAAAGTATTTGAAGCTTATTATGATGAAGGGGCATATTTCCGGCTCCAGCAGGCTTATCTGGCATATGTCTCCAGAGAATATGTTGTAGAAGCACGTAAGATTGAGAAATCTATAATTGATATTATCTGCAGGGAAGCAGAGAAGGGTGAGGCAACAATCGATATTTGTATGATTGCTGTTTTAAAATATTATTCGAATCAAGCGTATGAAACAAACCTTAAGAAGACGCTGAAAAAGTTTATGCAGGAACTTTGCGGCAAACAGATTTATTTCCCATTTTTCCTTAAGTATGATAAGGAGTGGCTGATTGAATTCCAGTTGTGGGATAAGACACTGGTAGAATACAAGGGTCAGAAGGATAGCCGTGTCATGTTGTATTATCAGTTGCAGAAAGGTGGAAACGGAGATTCTGATTATGCAACAGAACTTCTGACACCAATGTATGAGAATTTGTATGTGAAGAAGTTTGTGCTGTTCTCACATGAACGACTGATCTATTATTTTAAAGAAACAATTGACGGAAATTCTTACAGAAGTGAGAAAGAGCTCTGTCAGCATACGGTTGAAAAAGGTGAACCGGGCAGATATGGAAGGCTCAATGACATTATTCTGGAAGAAGATCCGGAAGAACGAGAGAAGAAGATGAAGCAGTATGCACTGGAAGATGCGGTTGCATCACATATGTTCATACAGTATTAAGGAGGAAATCTTTTCATGGGACAGGGAAGTATAATTGGATATGAGATAAATGAAAAGACATGCCAGATCAGTTTTTATAATGATAAAGAGATGGAGCCTCAGACACTGGAAGTTGATGCAGATAATTTTCAGATTCCTTTGATTATTGGAAAACTAAGAGACACATGGGCATATGGAAAAGAGGCAAAACGTCTTGCAACACTGAAAGAAGGATTTACAGTTGCCCGTCTGCTTTCGAGAAGTCTTGCAAATGAAAAAATTGAATTTGGAGATGAGACATATGATGCAGTATGGCTGCTTTCTCAGTTTATTCAGATGTCTTTACAGGCATTTCCCAAAATTGATGGAATTGTGTTTAGCGTACCGGTTCTTACAGAAGAATTGGCACAGATGCTTCGAAGGATCGCAGTTCGCATGAATATTGATAAAAGACATATCTTTATTCAGGATTATAAAGAGAGTTTTTGTAATTATCTCTTCTATCAGCCGAAAGAACTGTGGCAGTATGATGCAGCATTGTTCTGCTGTGACCGTAATGAGATCAAAGCATATATGCTGCGCAGACTGAAGCCGGGACTTGGTGGTGGAAAGACTACATTTGTTACGGTTGATGAAGTTGCAAATGCACATATGAAAGAACTGGCGCTTGTTTATCCGGTTTTGAACGAGGACAGAGCAAAAGAAGCCGATGCGATGTTCTGCAAATTTATACAGAGCGTGTTTGATAAGAGAATTGTTTCTTCTGTATTCCTGACAGGAGAAGGGTTCGAAAATAACTGGTATCCGAAGTCATTGCGAGTGCTTTGCAATGGAAGAAGAGCATTTATCGGAAATAATCTGTACAGCAAAGGAGCTTGCTATACTGCATACAGAAAACTGTATATGCATATAGAGAATCCGGTTTATCTATCGGAGACTAAGCTGACAGATCAGATCACAGTCAATATGCGTGTGGATGGTCAGGAAATGTGGTATCCGCTTGTTTCCTGGGGTGCACACTGGTATGAGTCGAATAATCAGTGGGAAGTGATCCTTGAAGAGGGTGATGATATAGAATTCCATATCGAGTCACTGGTTCAGGGAACGGTTAAGACCGAAAAAATCTCTCTGGAGAGACTTCCGAAGAGAGCAGAGTATTCGATAAGACTTCAGATAGAAACGATGTTTCTGGATGAAAAAACCTGCAAGATTACAGTACGTGATGTCGGATTTGGAGATTTCTTCCTACCGACGGATTTCCGTGAGGAAAAGGTGATACATTTAGGAGGTAATGATGGGAAATTTAATTCTTTGTCATGACAGACACGCGGCACATCCTTATGAGATTTCCAGGATCCATTGCAGGATCTTTACGATAGAAGAATTGTGTTACTATCTGTGTAATAATTTATATTTGATCGATTATACGATCATGAATGAACCGCTTTGCACCTGGCTGGAAGAAGAGATTGGGATGAAAGAACTGGCAGAGCAGCTTCGAGATTTGATGCGTATGCGTGGATCTGTCGAGAATTTTGTTCTTACAATCCTGAAAGCTTCAAAGATCTATAAAGAATCGGAAATGATCCGTATCCAGAATGTTTTGGAACATCTGAAAAATCAGAAGGATGTAGAGCGTAAGAAGTATAAAGGCGATAATCTTCTAGAAAGCGGTGAGATTGAAGAAGCGATCATCGTTTATCAGGAAATCCTGAATCAGGAAAAAGATGAGAGTGTAGATGAAAAATTCTATGGAAAGATCTATGCATGTCTTGGAGCAGCATATGGACGATTGTTCCTTTATCAGGAAGCGGCCAAAATGTATGACAGAGCCTATCAGATCTGCGAAGATAAGGAATTACTAAAACCATATCTGTATGCGTCTTATAAGTATATGTCGCTGGAAGAATTTCACATTTTGCTTACAAAGCACAGTGAATATCAGGAAGTGAATGCACAGATGAGAAGCGAGATGGACGAAGTGAAGCAGAATCTTCAGATTGAGCCAAATGAAGTACTTTTGGAGAAGTGGAAGAGGAAACATAGAAGAAATCATACATAATACAGACTTTTTATGCAGCTGTTCACAGAATCTATGAGCAGCTGCATTGTTCTATACCTTTTGGGGTTTGACATATATTGTATGCTATGGTAGAATACAACAGTAACTTTACTGTGGTACAGTGACTCATTGGTAGAGAATAAAAGCCAAACTCAATGATGGAGGGTGTTATTATGAAAAGGAAAGTATTAAGTGTGTTATTATGTGCAGGACTTGCAGTTTCTATATTAGCAGGATGCGGTTCAGACTCTTCTAATGCGAATAAGAAAGCGGAATCAACAGGAAGCGATCTTGAATATGTAAAAGACAAAGGAACGCTTGTGGTCGGTGTTACTGACTTTGAGCCAATGGATTATAAAGATGACAATGGTGAGTGGATCGGATTTGATGCAGACATGGCGAAAGCATTTGCAGAGAGTATCGGAGTTGAGGCAGAATTTGTAGAGATTGACTGGGATAATAAAGAGCTTGAGCTTGATGGAAAGTCAATCGACTGCGTATGGAATGGTATGACACTGATTGATGAAGTGAAGAGTTCTATGGAATGCACAGATGCTTATATGAATAACGCGCAGGTTGTAGTTGTACCGGCTGACAAAGCAGATAAGTATCAGGATGAGGAAAGTGTGAAAGATTTAACTTTTGCAGTAGAAGCAGGAAGTGCAGGGGAAGATCAGGTTGAAAGAATTGGTGCACAGTATACATCGGTTACATCACAGGCAGATGCACTGATGGAGGTTGCTTCCGGAAATTCAGATGCAGCTGCAATTGATGCTTTGATGGCAGCAGCTATGATCGGAGAAGGAACAGGTTATGCAGATCTTACTTACACAATAAGTCTGAACAATGAGGAGTATGGTGTTGGATTCCGTAAAGGATCTGATCTTGCAGTAGCTCTGAATGATTACTTTAAAAAGAGTATGGAAGATGGATCAATGAAGAAATGTGCTGAGACTTATAAAGTACAGGCTGCATTGATTGAAAAATAAATTTAGGATGGAGCTTTAATAAAATGGAACTTATTATGGAACAATTTCCAATCGTTATTCACTCACTGAATGTGGGATTTTTACAGACGCTGAAGCTGTTTTTTGCAACGCTTCTTGGAGCTATTCCGTTGGGACTGGTTATTGCATTTGGATCGATGTCACATTTTAAACCGTTGAGTTATATTACGAATATTGTTGTATGGATCATACGTGGTACACCGCTTATGATCCAGATGCTTATCATTTATTATTTCCCGGGACTGGTCTTAGGAAACCCAATCTGGGGTGGCGGTGAAAGCGGAAGATTTCTTGCAGCTTCGGTTGCATTTATCTTTAACTATGCATGCTATTTCTCGGTAATTTACCGCGGAGGAATCCAGGGTATCCCACAGGGACAGACGGAGGCCGGACTTGTTCTTGGAATGACAAAGCATCAGATCTTCTTTAAGGTTAAGCTGCTTCAGATGGTGAAGAGAATTGTTCCACCGATGTCAAATGAGATCATCACACTTGTAAAAGATACTTCTCTTGCACGAATCATTGCACTGCAGGAGATTATCTGGGCAGGACAGGCGTTCCTGAAAGGTTCTCAGGGAATCTCAGGTGCGATCTGGCCGATGTTCTTTACAGCTTTTTATTATCTGATCTTCAATGGTATTCTGACAGTCCTTCTTGGAAAGCTTGAGAAGAAGCTGGAATATTTTAATTAAATTGGGAGGAAGAGATAAATGGCAATACTTGAAGTAGAACACATAAATAAAACATTTGGACGGACAGAAGTACTGAAGGATATCAGCTTTTCATTGGAAAGAGGACAGGTACTTTCCTTGATCGGTTCCTCGGGAAGTGGAAAGACGACACTTCTGCGCTGCCTGAATTTTTTGGAGACACCGGATAAAGGTGTGATCCGTGTAAATGATGAATTATTGTTTGATGCTGCAAATCCTGTAACAAAACAGGAAAGTGAGATCCGTAAGAAAAGATTACATTTTGGACTTGTATTCCAGTCTTTTAATCTGTTCCCGCAGTATACAGCACTTGGGAATGTAATGCTGGCGAAGGAACTACTTGCAAAAAGTCAGCCTGATTATAAGGCACGCAAGAAAGAGATACATGCAGAGATTGAAGCAGAAGCAAAGAACCTCTTAGATCAGATGGGACTTTCAGAGCGTATGAATAACTATCCGCATCAACTTTCCGGAGGACAGTGTCAGCGTGTGGCGATTGCCCGTGCACTTGCACTTAGTCCGGATATTCTATGCTTTGACGAGCCGACTTCAGCACTTGATCCGGAGCTTACAGGTGAAGTACTGAAAGTTATCAAAGGACTTGCAGATCAGAATACTACGATGATCATCGTAACGCATGAGATGGCATTTGCAAGAGACGTATCGGACAAAGTTCTGTTTATGGATGACGGTAAAATACTTGAGCAGGGAACACCTGAGGAAGTGTTTGAAAATCCAAAAGAAGAGCGTACCCGTCAATTTTTGTCACGTTATACAAACGGATAGTGATTTTGTAAATACTGGACAAAAATGAAGGTGGTAATAAGATACGAAGAATAAAAACGACGAATATATTAGAAATACTAATATATTGAACGCAAATAAAATAATGAGCAGGAAGAAATACAAGGCGGAGGGAATGTTGATTTTCACTCCGCCTTATATTATAATCGGTTTTGTATGATACAGAAATCATGATAAAAACTAGCAGGAACTAGGTAAGGAGCATAAACTGACATGAGTGAATTTGAAAAAGCAGTGACGGGACTTGGGGAAGAATGCGGTGTTTTTGGTGCTTATGATGTGGATGGACATGATGTGGCTGCATCAGTCTATTATGGCTTGTTTGCTTTGCAGCATAGAGGTCAGGAGAGCTGCGGTATTGCAGTGACAGACACTTATGGGAAGAGAAACGTCCTTTCAAAAAAAGGACTTGGCCATGTGGATGACGTGTTTGATGAAGAGGGACTTTCAGAGCTGAAAGGAAATCTTGGCGTGGGGCATGTGAGATATTCAACAGCAGGTGCAACACGTGTAGAGAATGCAATGCCACTTGTTATAAACTATGTAAAAGGAACACTTGCGATTGCACATAATGGAAATTTAGTAAATGCAATTGAGCTGAGAGAAGAACTCAGCCAGACAGGTGCTATTTTCCAGACAACAATAGACTCTGAAGTAATCGCATATCTTATTGCAAGAGAGCGTCTTCATACACCGACAGCAGAAGAAGCTGTGAAGTGTGCGATGCAGAAGATCAAGGGTGCATATGCACTTGTTGTGAGCAGCCCGAGAAAAATGATTGGTGCAAGAGATCCATTTGGACTCAAGCCACTTTGTATCGGGAAACGTGACAATACATATTTCCTTGCTTCTGAGAGCTGTGCGATCGCAGCTGTAGACGGTGAATTTGTAAGAGATGTTCTTCCGGGAGAAATCGTAACAATTACAAGAAAACATGGAATCCAGTCAGATACGAGTATGGTGATCGATTCTGAAAAACAGGCAAGATGTATTTTTGAGTATATTTATTTTGCAAGAACAGACAGTACAATCGATGGTGTAGGTGTATACCATTCCAGAATTCTGGCAGGAAAAGCACTTGCGGAATCTTATCCGGTAGACGCTGATCTTGTTGTGGGAGTTCCGGATTCCGGTCTGGTAGCAGCGAAAGGATATTCTGAGCAGTCAGGAATTCCTTATGGAATGGCATTTCACAAGAACAGTTATGTGGGAAGAACATTTATCAAACCGAAACAGAGCGAACGTGTTTCCAGTGTAAAGATCAAACTGAATGTAATTCCGGAAGTTGTAAAGGGAAAACGAATCGTAATGGTAGATGATTCCATCGTGCGTGGAACAACTTGTGCAAATATTATTAAGATGCTGAAAAAAGCCGGAGCAAAAGAGGTACATGTACGTATCAGTTCTCCACCGTTCTTACATCCATGCTTTTTTGGAACAGATGTTCCGTCGAATGAGCAGCTGATCGCACATACTCACACACAGGAGGAGATCCGTCAGCTGATCGGAGCAGACTCTCTTGGATACATGGAGATCGAGAAACTGAAAGATATGGTTGGAGATCTTAAGTATTGCGATGCCTGCTTTACAGGAAAGTATCCGATGAAAGTTCCGGAAGAGGATATCAGTCAGGCATTTGAACAAAATTGATTTTGAAGACTCAGTTTATGTGTTATAATAGATAAACAGTTACGATAAAGATATGAAACAAGGAGAAAAGAATTATGAGTAATGATCGTTATGTAAGCCCGCTTTCAGAGCGTTATGCAAGCCGCGAGATGCAGTATATCTTCTCACCGGACAAAAAGTTCAGAACATGGAGAAGACTTTGGATCGCACTGGCAGAGACTGAGAAGGAGCTTGGACTCAACATCACAGACGAGCAGATCGAAGAGATGAAGAGCCATGCGGATGATATTAACTTTGAGGTGGCAAAGGAACGTGAGAAGGTTGTACGTCATGATGTTATGTCTCATGTTTATGCATATGGTGTTCAGTGCCCAAAAGCAAAAGGAATCATCCATCTTGGAGCTACATCCTGTTACGTAGGAGATAATACAGATATTATTATTATGGCAGAAGCACTGAAACTGGTTCGCACAAAGCTTGTGAATGTAATTGCAGAGCTTGCGAAGTTTGCAGAGGAGCAGAAAAACCAGCCTACACTTGCTTTCACACATTTCCAGCCGGCACAGCCGACAACTGTTGGAAAGAGAGCGACTCTCTGGATGCAGGAGTTTGAAATGGATCTTGAGGATCTGGAATATGTACTTGGAAGCCTGAAACTGCTTGGATCTAAAGGAACAACAGGAACACAGGCAAGTTTCCTTGAACTGTTCGACGGAGATCAGGAGACAATTGACAAGATCGATCCGATGATCGCTGAGAAGATGGGATTCAAGGCATGTTATCCGGTATCCGGACAGACTTATTCAAGAAAAGTAGACACAAGAGTACTGAATGTACTGGCAGGAATCGCTGCAAGTGCTCACAAATTCTCTAATGATATCCGTCTGCTTCAGCATTTGAAAGAAATTGAAGAACCATTTGAGAAGACACAGATCGGATCTTCAGCAATGGCTTATAAGAGAAACCCGATGAGAAGTGAGAGAATTGCTTCCCTTTCAAGATATGTGATGATCGATGCACTTAATCCGGCAATTACATCTGCAACACAGTGGTTTGAGAGAACACTTGATGATTCCGCTAACAAGCGTCTGAGTGTTCCGGAAGGATTCCTTGCAATCGACGGAATTCTTGATCTTTGTCTGAACGTTGTAGACGGACTGGTTGTATACCCGAAAGTAATCGAGAAGCGTCTGATGTCCGAACTTCCATTCATGGCAACAGAGAATATTATGATGGATGCTGTTAAAGCCGGCGGAGACCGTCAGGAACTGCACGAAAGAATCCGTGAGCTTTCTATGGAAGCAGGAAGAAATGTAAAAGAGAAGGGACTCGACAATAACCTTCTTGAACTGATCGCAGCTGATCCTGCATTCAACCTGACTTTAGAGGATCTTCAGAAGACAATGAAACCGGAGAAATATGTTGGACGTGCAAGTGAGCAGGTAGATGCATATCTTAAGAATGTGATTCGTCCACTGCTTGAAAAGAATAAAGAAATCCTTGGTGTGAAGGCTGAAATTAACGTATAGAATCCTTGGAATCTATCAGGACAAAACGGAAAAATCAAAGGGATGTTGCATTTGGTTGCAGCATCCTTTTTCTTTTGATAAACTAAAATTATTTCGTGTATTAAAATGTGGGGGAAAGAGAAAGGAATAAGAGAACATGGATATAGCATTGAATTGGAATGAATGGCATCAGGAAACGGTGAGAAAACCATATGCCAGAGTGGGAGTGACTTTATTAAGTGGTGCGCTGATTCTGATGTCTGCACAGGAAATTGTTTCATTATACTTGGAAAAGAATCTGATTTCTGAAATAGCAGTCTGTGCGACAACAGAGGATATAAATGTATCAGGAAATGATCTGCCGGAAAAAGTAACAATAGAAGCTATCCAGACAGATGTTAACCAGGCGGATGTTAACCAGGCAGCGGCTGTTCCGGCGGAAATTTTAGTGGAAGAACCTATAGTAGAAGAAATTGCGGTGGAAGAACCCGTGGTAGAAGAGATTGTGGCAGAAAAACCAGGTGTAAAAAGAGATACAACTATAAATGGTGCAAGTGAACCGATAATTACAAATCCTGATTCAATGGAAAATGTAAAAAATGAAACTGAGGAGGAAGAAGAGCCAATAGAGGTGGGGAATATAAATACAGGATATCTTATTAATGCGGAAGGTGTGATCTATGGACTTTCAGGAAGCAAAGAAGTGATACAGGATGGAGTACTGCTCTTTCCTGAAGAAGGATGTTCCCAAATTGCGGGAGGAGCGCTGTCGGATCTTGGTTCTGCTGTAGAAGAGATTGAAATTCCTGTTAATATAACAAATATTCAGTCAGGAGCATTTGCGGGGCTGAGTAACCTGGGATGGATAGAAGCAGATGCAGCAAATCCAGCCTATGTTACGGTAGATGGTGTACTCTACACGGCAGATGGCACGGTTCTTCTTGCATTTCCGGCAGCGTGGACAGGAACCTTTCAGGTGCCGGAAAGTGTGAAAAGTTTTGCGGAAAGTGCATTTGATGGAACAAATCTGGAATGTATTGATGCAAGATCCTGCACACTTGAACAGACGGGAAGTATTCCTGAAACGGTGAAACTTTTGGAGTAAAAGAAAAACATTGATTTTGTTTGTTGAAGAATCTAGGGAGTTGCGCTATAATATGACGAGATATGAACAATAACAAACAGGAATTGGAGAAGATAGAATGAGTAAGAAAGTAAGAACAAGATTTGCACCAAGCCCGACAGGAAGAATGCATGTGGGTAACTTAAGAACAGCACTTTATGCGTATCTGATCGCAAAGCATGAAGGGGGAGATTTCCTTCTTCGTGTAGAGGATACAGACCAGGAACGTTTTGTGGAAGGTGCACTTGATATCATTTACAGAACAATGGAGAAAACAGGTCTTATCCATGATGAAGGACCGGATAAAGATGCCGGATATGGACCGTATGTACAGAGTGAGCGTAATGCATCAGGCCTTTATCTTAAATATGCAAAGCAGCTTGTAGAGCAGGGAGACGCTTATTACTGTTTCTGTGACAAAGAGCGTCTGGAGTCTTTAAAGACACAGGTTTCTGAAGGTGGAGTAGAGATTTCTGTTTATGATAAGCACTGCTTAAGTCTGAGCAAGGAAGAAGTAGAAGCGAATCTGGCAGCAGGTAAGCCATGGGTTATCCGTCTGAATGTACCGAATGAAGGTGAGACAACATTCCATGATGAGATCTACGGAGATATCACAGTTCCGAATGCAGAGCTTGACGATATGATCCTGATCAAATCTGATGGATTCCCGACATATAATTTTGCAAATGTAATTGACG